>Ga0315905_10002283_pt1 | contig 20194 bp, 14 predicted proteins | sample LakEriMetagenome_5_FD_203522 | JGI IMG/M metagenome (GOLD analysis project Ga0315905, IMG submission 203522) | Freshwater fungal communities from buoy surface, Lake Erie, Ohio, United States - Buoy 4 MA121 | ecosystem: Environmental > Aquatic > Freshwater > Lake | place: USA: Lake Erie, Ohio... | reverse complement strand
AAAGTGCATTGATGTCTGTTCAGACAGGAACTGGTAATACCGCTTTAGGTTATTTAGCTATGGAGAACAACACCAACAGTAATAATACTGCTTTGGGTTATAGATCTCTTAGAGCTAACACAAGCGGTAGTTTAAATACTGCAGTAGGTGTAGATGCTTTGTTAAGTAATACTACAGGTACTCAACAAACAGCTATTGGATATCAAGCATTAACATTAAATACTACAGGTATTTGGAATACAGCAATAGGTAATACTACTTTAGCTGCTAATACAGTAGGAAATTACAACGTAGCTTTAGGTGTTTATGCTTTGGCTGCTAATACGCAAGGAAGCAATAACGTAGCATTAGGTTTACAAGCTTTGGTGCGTAATGTAATTGGTGAAAAAAACACAGCAGTTGGTAACGATTCTTTATATTTCAATACTGCTTCAAATAACACAGCGGTAGGATATCAAGCAGCGTATAGCAATACAAGTGGAATTTATTTGACTGCAATAGGTTATCAAGCAGGGCAAAGTAATACGACAGGAACATCAAATGCATTTTTTGGTTATCAATCAGGAAATAAAACAACCACAGGAACAGAAAATACCGCTGTAGGTACTGCATCATTATATAATAATATTACAGGTGTAAAAAACGTAGCAATAGGTAATTATGCGTTAGTTTCAAATACAGCAGGTTCAAATAACATTGCAATAGGTAGTGATGCTTTAGCAAATAACTTAGCCTCAAACAATACAGCAGTAGGGTATGAAGCAGGAAATCAAAATACAAGTGGTGGATTGCAAACAGCAATAGGTTATAGGGCTTTACGTCAAAACACAACAGGTACTCAAAACACAGCAATTGGTAGTCAAGCAAGTTATGGAAACACTACAGGTGGTTTTAACGTTGCATTGGGTATTAATGCTTTGTTTAATAACACAATAGGAAGTTACAACGTTGCTATTGGAAACAACTCTATTTCAGGTGGTGCGGGGTCTAATAACACAGCATTAGGAACTGATACGCTACAAGCCAACACCGCCTCCAATAACACGGCAATTGGTTACCAATCCGGATATAGTAACACGAGTGGTACTGTTACTGCTTTAGGTATTCAAACATTATATAGTAATACCACAGGAACAGAAAATACAGCTATTGGTAGAGTAGCATTATATTTTAATACCACAGGTAGTAATAACACTGCTATAGGTGCTATTGCATTATACACTAATACTACGGGTGCTAATAATACAGCAAACGGTCAAGGTGCTTTACATAAAAATACTACCGGTGGTTTTAATACAGCAATAGGTAGTAGTGCAAGTTTTGAAAATACAACCGGTACAGGTAGTGTTGCTATAGGTTACCAAGCGTTAAGTGCTAATAACGGAAACTTTAATACAGCAGTTGGATACAGAACAATGCTATTTAATACAACAGGTGTTAGCAGTACTGCTGTTGGTATTCAAGCAATGTATAGCAATACAACAGGTGATTCAAATTCTGCATTTGGTAGAGAGGCTTTATACTCAAATACATCGGGTATAGAAAACGTTGCTATTGGTAATGGTTCATTAAGAGCTGCTACAGCATCTCAAAACGTTGCAGTAGGTGTTGATTCTGCACGTGCAAGTACAACGGGAAGTAGTTTATCTGTAATTGGTTATCGTGCTTTATACAAAAACACAACGGGTGGAGGTAATACGGTAGTAGGTAATCAAGCAGGTTTTGAAAATACAACTGGTTCTGCGAATTCTTATTTTGGAGCACAAGCAGGATATTCTAACATATCAGGACTTTATAATACTGCGATAGGTCATACTGCTTTATATTTCAATACTGCTTCCAATAATACTGCCGTTGGATATCAAGCAGGATTTAGTAATACAAGTGGGGTAAATTTGACTGCTTTTGGATATCAAGCGTTAAAAAACTCAACAGGCAATAGCAATACTGCTGTTGGTAATTCAACGTTAACTGCAAACACAACAGGCGTACAAAACAATGGTTTTGGGGTAGTAGCGTTATATGCTAACACAACAGGAAGCAAAAACAACGCTTTTGGTTCTTTTGCTATGTATAACAATTTGACAGGAATTGAAAACGTGGCTATTGGTGATAGTGCTTTGGCTACTAATACAGCAGGAAATAATAATACCGCTATTGGTAATGCAGCGTTAAGTCAAAACACCGCCTCAAACAATACCGCAGTAGGATATAATGCAAGCGGCAGCAATACAACTGGAACTAATAACGTATCAGTTGGACTAAATTCTGCTTTTCAAAATACAACAGCGAGTGACAACGTAGCAGTTGGTAGAAATGCTTTATTTTCAAATCAAACAGGAGAAAGAAATACAGCAATTGGTAGAGATGCTTTGTTTAGCAATACAGCAGGAAACAATACCGCAGTAGGCTATCAAGCAGGATTTAATAATACGAGTGGTAGCACTAATACCGTTGTTGGGTATCAAGCAAATTACTCAAACTTAACAAGCACTCAAAATACGGCTTTGGGCTACCAAGCGTTATACGCTAACACCAATGGTGCGAATACGGCTGTGGGATATGCTGCAATGACAGCAAATACTACAGGTGGAGAAAATACTGCTATGGGTAGTCGTGTTTTGGTAGCAAACACAACAGGAAGTCAAAACTCTGCTTTTGGTGGATTGGCGTTATACAACAACACAACAGGTAATTTCAATACTGCAATAGGTTATTTTGCTTTATTCTCTAATAACGCATCTAACAATACCGCCATTGGTCAAGAATCCCTACGCAACAACACCGCCTCCAACAACACCGCAGTAGGCTATCAAGCAGGGTATAGTAATACGACAGCAGAAATTACTGCATTAGGTTATCAAGCGTTATATTTTAACAGCACAGGAACTCAAAATACTGCACTTGGATATAGAGCAGGTTATGGAATAAATACGGGTGAAGGGAATGTAGCCATTGGTCGTACCTCAATGTTAAATGCTAATACAGGAAATTATAATGTAGCATTAGGTAATTTTTCATTATTAAATGTGGCTTCGGGTAGTAACAATACAGCGTTGGGAAGTTATGCTTTACAATCAAACACCGCCTCCAACAACACCGCAGTAGGGTATCAAGCAGGGTATAGTAATACGAGTGGGACGTTCAATACTTTGTTAGGTCATACTGCAGGGTATTCTCAAACTACCGCTGTTGGAACTACCGCTGTTGGACATCGTTCTCTTTTTACAAATACTACGGGTACAGAAAACACAGCAGTAGGTGAGTATGCTATGCAATCCAATGCTACAGGTAATCAAAACGTATCTATAGGTGCTCAATCACTTTTTGTAAATAGTTCAGGTTCTGACAATACCGCCATAGGATTTAGAGCATTACAAAATTCATTGGTAAACAACAACGTTGCTATAGGTAAAGATGCTTTACAAAATACAAGTACAGGTGGTGGAAACGTTGCAGTAGGTAGATTGTCGGGTAGTGCAAATACTACAGGTGCTAATAATACGATTATTGGAGATAATGCTCAAACTGGTAACTTTAGTGGTAGCGTTATTTTGGGAGCAAGTGCAACTGCTACAGCAAATAATCAATTTGTAGTAGGTAGTGTAGCACAAAACGCAGGTACTGTAACAACAGAAGCAAATACTTCTACTAAGGTTTGGAATGTTAAGATTAACGGTATAGACTATAAAATATTATTAGCATAAAATGTCAATCTGACAGTATTGTTATATTGGTATACATTGTGTTATATTTGCTATCATGGAAAAAATTAATCTTAAATTAGCCGAATTCTTGAGTCTTGCCATTGAGTTATATGGTAACCCTCAAAATCCTGAGTCTGAGTACAAAGGTATTCTTAATGAAAAAATGTCATTAACTACCAGGTACTGGTTGAATCACATTGGTAAACAAGCTGCTGATGAAAAAGCTGCTATTGACAAATTGCGTGATGAGTTAGTAACTAAATATGGTGAGCCTACTGAAGATGGTAACATCCAGTTGATGGCTTATGTAGAAGAAGAGGTAGATGGCCAGAAAGTACAGAAGATTAACCCTAAGTTTATTGAGTTTCAAAATGAATTTGGTGCGTTATTGGATCAGGAAAAAGAGTTTAGTTATAAGCCTTTAGCTCTTGCTGATGTAGAGAGTATTGAGACTGCAGGTAACTGCCCGATCTTTTTAAAGTTATTAGTTGCTGAATAAGCAATTAATACTTTTGATTTTATTAGAAACTTTTCTTATATTATAGTGTACACTATCCCAGTGTGCACTATATTTTTATATAACCATGTTACCCGTAGGATCAAATAATAAAAGTACACCGTGTAGTGTAATATCTTCAAACTGTGTATCTTGGCAAGGCCCAGATATTCCATGTATTGGATTATGTAAAGGAGATACCGTTACTGACGTAGTATCTAAACTTGGAGAGTTGGTTTGTGATATTGATACTAGAGCTGCTGAAGTCTCTGTAAATGTATCATGTTTAGGAGGAGGAGATTTTGTCTATACAAACTATAATGATTTAATACAATACGTTACAGATAAATTATGTGATCTATATACTATTGTAGATGGTATTGTTATCCCCACTCCTATTAGTCTTATCTGTGATGTTGCTCCTTGCTTACAAGCTGAGGCCGGTGCAACTACATTACCGGTAGTAGAATATGCTGAACTTATAGGTAATGAGTTCTGTGATTTAGAAACTACAGTAACTAACTTATCTAGTGTAGTTAGTGGATATGGTACAAGTATCACTACTATTAATAATACTCTATCTACATTACCTACTACATACGCTCCAATTAACTCTACATATGTTTGCTTAGGAACTGGTACAGCTACAATAGCTGCTATCCTTGCTACAGTAGAACAAGAGCTTTGTGATTTAGAAGCAGTTACCGGAACACCTGCAGAATTAGCTGCTGAGATTGTACCTTTCTGTGATATCACTAACCAACCCGCACTTTCTTTACCCGGTACTATGGCTTCTGCCTACCCTGAATGGAAAGTAACAGTAAGTACATTAGCAGATACAATTAACAATATTTGGATTGCTCTTTGTGATATGCGTGGTTTAGTAACTCAGTTACAGGATTGCTGCAATAAGACATGTGCTGATATTGACTTAGGATTCTTTGGTGTACTAGATGGTAGTACCTTGAGCATCTTTGCAAGTCCCGGAAGTGTTGTACCTAGTCAGTTTGTGCAGTGTCCTACTCCAAGTTCTACAGTTACTATTACAGATACTAGTTCTAATAGCGCTACTTATACCTTCTCAAACATTACCGGTATTCTAGATGGTAGCACATCAAGAGACTTTGACTTGTCAAGTTCTTCTTTGAACTTAGCTGAAGACTTTACTGTATCAGTTAGCTACTGTTTCTTTAACGGTACTAATGATTTAACTTGTCAGAACACTATTACATTCCCAGTAATTAATACTGTAGGATGTCCTACTGTAACTCTTACTTCTAGCTACATATTTAGTATTGGCGAGATTCAGTATTCATTTGTAAACTTGTTCCCAACTAGTCCTACTACTGCATATAGAATTAACGTATATGATGCTACATTAGCTTTAGTATCTACAACTGATACAAATGCTGCTAGCTTATTACCTAACCCTGTAACAGGAGCTATAACCGGATTAACTTTGGGTAACTATTATTTTGAAATTCAAGTTCTTAATACACCACCAGATGGTATTCCTACTGTAATACGTACTTGTCCTAAGCAGTTGATCTCAATTGTTAGTACAGGTTGTGTATCTCCAACTAGTGTAGAAGCATATTTAATTAACTAATCATGAGCTGCAATTGTATATCAACTCCCTGCGGATGCACAGAAACCGCTTTAACTTCTCCAGTAACTACGGTATGTAACAATACCGAGCCCTGTGAAGAGATTACAGCCTTTGAATGTGTATCATATACCGGAAACAATATCTATGATATTGGGATTAATACCGGAGATAGATTAGATGTAGTGATTAAGAAGTTGGCTTTGTATCTTACAGATCCAACTTGCTTTGATCCTACAGCTACTTGTCAGAGTATTAAAGATTTTGAGATCCTGAATATCAAAGTAACTGAAGGAACTGTATTCTGGTCTTATCCTCCAGCTCCGGCTGCTATTACAGCAGTTAAGTTAGAGTATAGCACAGATCCTACTTTTGCAACAGGTGTTGTACAGGTAGCATTGTCTAGCTCTTATACTCAATGGACTATCATTAACTTATTAGCTAATACAAACTACTACGTAAGAATTAAAACTAGTACTTCTGTATCTGCTGATTGTTGTACTTCTATTACATTAAACTTTAAAACATTAACTGCATGAGCACTTTATTTATAACCTTTACACCCCCATTTCCAGTACCAGTACAATATAAAATCCGGTATAAGGAAAGTACTGCTATCAGTTTTACAGAGTTGATTGTACCTACTACAGGATTATCACCTGAAGAATTTAGCATTACCGGTTTAACCAGTGGTGTTACATATGATGTAGAAGTACAATCTTACTGCGGTGATGGTGTATTTGCAGCCGGTAATGAAGTACAGTCAGATGTTAATGATTGCCAAGAGTATACTTTTACAAACTCTACAGGTAGTGCACAAACATTAGAATACATATTATGTAGTGATCCATTAAATACAGTTAGTATAAGCGTACCTAATGGTGATACAGAAGGACCACTATGTTTAAGTAATGGCTTTGGTGGACCTTATACTAATACCGGTGGATTAACCGTAATTACAGGATCTCCCTGTACCCCATAATAATTTAAAATAATAAAACGATGTTAACTAAAAGTTTTGAAGTTTGGACCAGATCCCTCATTGAGAGATTATATAATGCTGTAAGACGTGGTAATGATATTACTAGATCAGTTATTTTAACAGGTTCTCTTACCCCATTAGTTTCTGAATCAGCAGTATATGTAACTATCATTAATACTACTGGGTCTAATGTAAATTTATCAGTAAATGGTGGTGCATCCATCATTATACCAGATAAAGCAGGAATTACTGTAGATACAATTGATCCGGCAAGTATCTCTGTATCTGGTGCAGGAACATTATCATACGTAGTAAGTAAGTAATGCGTTACTTTAAGTATTTTCAATTTGGTTCTGCCGGTTCTGGTGGAGGAGTAACAAACTACTACGGTAGTTTTTATTCTACTGTCACACAGAATACATTAGGAAGTACTGCAGAAGTAATGACATTTAATAACACAGCTCTTTCTAGTGGTGTATCAGTTGTAACATCTGGTGGTAAAGCTTCTAGGATAACTGTAGCAAACTCCGGAATATATAATTTTCAATTCTCTGCACAGGTTTGGAAAACTTCCGGGGGATCAAAAGAAACATTATATATCTGGTTTAGAAAAAATGGTGTAGATATTCCTGATAGTAATACAGCAATTACATTAGCTAATAACAATGACCTTATTGTACCAGCTTGGAATTTTATGGAAAGTTTAGCTGCCGGTCAATACATAGAGATTGTATGGTATGCTACAGATGTTCATATTGAATTACATCATAATGCAACACCATTAGGATTACCAGGAATACCATCTATTATTTTAACAGTGGATAGAGTAGGATAATAAATAAAAATAAAAAATAAATCATGGCTAGATACGCTAAATTTTTTTCTGTAGGTGCCGGAGGAGGAGGTACAAATAATTTACAGTTACCTATAGGTACTATATTAGATACTACATTAAGACAAGTACAGGATGGTACCGGTACAGGTTCTCCATTGTATTTATCTACACTTAGAGTAGGTATTACCTCAGACTCTTCTGTAACTACACAAGTTTCCTCTGTAATCCAAGCAACTACTACCAATGCTAACTTAGTAATTGCTCCTAATGGTACAGGTGCATTAGTTGCAAGTATTCCCGATGGAACTTTTACAGGTGGAAATGCAAGGGGGACTAATTCTGTAGATTTGCAAACAGCAAGAAGTGCTGCAAATCAAGTTGCTGGTGGTACACAAGGATTTATCGGTGGAGGACAAGACAATTCTATTGCAGCATCAACATTAAGGGGAATAATTGTAGGTGGTTATCAAAATTTAACAAATAGCAATCATACATTTATTGGTAGTGGAGCATATAATACTACTGGATTAAATAGTGTTTCAAGTTATAGTGTAGTTGTTGGAGGAAATAGTAATAAAATAAATTATGGTACTAACAGTTTTATTGGTTCAGGAGATGGTAATATAATATCTGCCGCTGGTGGTGGTGGTATAGTTATTTGTGGAGGTTCAAGTAATACAGCTTCATCTTCATATTCAACAATTTCAGGCGGACAATCAAACACAGCATCTACAGGAACACACGCTACGGTTGTGGGTGGGCAGAGTAATACGAGTAGTGGTGCGCATAGTGTAAGTGGTGGGTTCGGTAATACGGCAAGTGGATATGGTAGTATTGCATTGGGCTCAAACAACATTGCAAGTACAACATCTGCAAAAATAGGTACGAGTAATATTGGTTCGGCTCAAGATGCTTATGCGTTTGGCGCATATAATTCAAATACGGGTAGTGAAAATACTTATAATTTTGGATTAGGCAATTCGTGTAGTCATTTTACTACTATGGCTATAGGATTTTCAAATTCTGTAGGTAGAAATAATAGTATCGCAATAGGTACTTCTAATACTGTCGCTAATAGTTCTTTTTCTACAATATTAGGCGGTCAAAGTAACTTAGCATCGAGTGCTATAGGAGATAAATACATCACTATAGTAGGTGGATTGCAATGTCACGGGTATCAATATGGTAGCATTAATTCCGCTTCGGGTAGGTTTTCAACAACGGGAGACGCTCAACAATCTTCGTTAACTGCACGTAGAGAAGCATCCCTTAATTCAGCAGCAACAACAGTTCTTTCTCTTGATGGAACAGGTACTACTAACTTAATAATTCCAAATGGAAATAACAGACTATGGGCTGTTAAAGTAGTAGCTACAGCATTTGTTAGTGTTGCAGGTGGTACTTTAGTATTAGGAGATTCTTATATGGGAGAGTTTACTCTTCTATTTAAGCGAGTAGGCGGCACTAGTTCTGTAGTAGGAGTTAATGCTGGTAATATCATATATGATACAAACATGGCAACTGCTGCATTTACATTTGCTGCGGGTGCATCACAAGACTTACAAATAACATTTAAAGCCCCAACTACAGCCAGTGCTACAACATTCCGTTGTGTAGCTAAAGTAGAATTAGTGGAAGTGGCTTATTAATAAACTAAAGATATGGGAAATAAATTTATACTAGGACAAGAAGACGGTACAGTAGCTGGTGGTAATACTAGAGGAGAAGGCGCTGTAGATTTACAGATGAGTAGAAGTGCAGCAAACCAAGTTGCAAGTAGTAACAATTCCACAATTGCAGGAGGTGTAAACAATAGGGCACATGGTATTGGAGTTTTTATTGGTGGTGGTTCAGGTAATACTGCTGGTGGATTGGATAACTATCAAACTATTGCTGGTGGTAATTCAAATACAATAACTGCCGCTGGTGGTTCTTTTATTGGTGGAGGTCTATCCAACACCATTTCAAATGGTTCAGGAACTGGATATTGTGTAATTGTTGGTGGTATAGGAAACTTATCAAATGGTGGTGTACTAAACACAATTGGTGGTGGTCAAAGTAATACCGCATCGGCATCATACTCAACAGTAGTAGGTGGTCAGAGTAATGTTAGTAGTGGTCAGTACAGCGTTGCTGGTGGCTTTACTAATACGGCAAGTGGAGAATCTGCTGTTGCTTTTGGTCGTTCAAATATCGCAAGTTCACAAAAAGGTGTATCTATGGGTTTCAATAACAATAACAGCACTGGATATGGTGTTGCGATTGGTTCAGACAATACTGTCACACAAGGAGGTGGTTCATTTTACTCTGTTGCTATTGGAACGTCAAACACTATAAGTGGTGGTGGTTCGAGAAATTATATATTTGGAGAACAAAATTCAATAAGTTCTTCGGGTATAAGAAATACCGCTATTGGTTACGCTTCAAGCGTCAGTGGTACTGCAAATAATGCGATGGCAATAAATGGAGGTACAGCAACAGCAAATAATAGTTTAGGAAAAGGACTCAATTGTATTGCACTTTACTACAACGGAGAAACACGTGGAGGAGGAACTATTGGTGGGAATCAAGCCAGTGTTCAAACTTCAGATTTAATTGCTTTTAATTCTCAAACAGTAACATCGGGTGGTACTTTTCAATTATACTTGGATGGTGCGGCAGCGGCTCAATTAATCACAGTAGCAACAACCGCTGGACTTCCCAAACGCAGTTGGAATTTACAAGTACGTTGGGTTACAGTTGTCAAACAAATCACAGGAACGGCTACAGGTGTAAGCGTTGATGATACAAAGGTTTCTACAGATTTACTTGCTGTAAGACGTAATGCAGCAGGAACAATAGCGGTATCACCACATACCTCAGCAGGTACACAAGTTATAGAAACTATAGCAGGAAGTTTAACAACTGCAAACGTTGCATACACAGCAGGTGGTTCTTCCAATTTGGTTATTACTTTCACAGCACCTACGTTTTCAGGTGGCGGTTCACTTGTTATGGATATTGTGGCTGCATTGGAAATTACAGAACTTGGTTTTTAATCCTTAACAAAATAAATATAAAATATAAAATTATGGCACTATCAATAAATACAACAATTACAACCGATGAAGGATTTGAGGTATCAAATGCCTTTGGTTACTTGAACATCTACATTCTTGCTCCTCAGTCTAACTGGGTGAACTTGTCTTACTTCAAATCTGAGGCCGATTGGGTAGCTGGAAAGTCTCCATTAAATGTATCTTCTTTACCTAATCAAGTACAGACAGAGTTAACTTCAGAAGAGTTCTGGGGTTCTTCTTTGGCTACTTTGATTCATGAGAAGTGTAAAGCTAAGATTGAAGAGATTACAGGAGAAAATACTGTAGAAATTTTATCTGCATAACTTGTTTTATTAAACCATCTACAGTATATTAATATTGTATAAGTACAAAGAGGGTTTGTTGGTTTCTCCCTCTGATTAGACCCCGGTGTAAAAAGCCGGGGTTTATTTTATAATAACTTGTATATAAATAATTTTCATTACATTTGATAAAACAATTACCACATGTATTCGCAAGAATTAAAAGATAAGGTAGCTAAAAGTAGAGGCTGGAAGCTATCTAACGTTGAGTGTGCTAGAAGGTTAGGTATTACTTTAGATGAATATTTAAGTATTAAAAAGGCTTTAGGTTTTAGATTTAAAAAATTAAAACATACTAAAGATCCCTATGAGCAAAAAGTTAATTCTGAATCATATGATCTAGATAAAGGTACTGGCACTATAGAAAAGTTAGTATCAGTTAATCCTAAAACACCAGAAGAGATTATAGAAGTACTAGGTATAGATACTAGTAAGTGGAAGCTATCTCAATACTGGAATAAAGAAAAGAGTGATAAGTGGTTAGTATCAGCTTTAGTAACTAGAATAGTAAAGACTAAAGAAGATCATCTAAAAGATATACTAGACAACTTTAAACCGGATTATCAACCCGTTACAGTAAAGAAGCAAAAGAGACACAAGTACGTAAGCTGTGTATTATCTATGCAAGACATGCATATTGGTAAGGATGGTAATGATGATATTATAGAACAGTACTTTGCATCACTAGAACAACTTACAGAGAATGTAACTAATAATTACTTCCTAGATGATCTAGTGTATGTAATAGGTGGTGACATATTAAACATGGATACGTTTAGTGGTACTACTACATCTGGTACTCCTGTAGAGAATTCTGATAAAGCCTACAAAGTATATGCTGAAGCTTTTGATGCCCTATACCGGGGCATTCGTTTTTTAAAGGAGAGGTGTGAGACATTACATATTATGTACATACCTGGTAACCATGATAGATTATCTTCATATCATTTAGTACATGCATTATCTAAAGCTATTCAAGAAGAGAGTATTGTTTGGTATGCAGATTATGCAGAAAGAAAAGTGCTTACATTTAATAATAACTTCTTTGCGTTTGAGCATGGTGATGTAAATACTAAGAACTCTCTACTAGTTTATGCTACAGAGTTTTCTGAAGACTGGGGTAATACTAAGTTTAGAACTTTATATACCGGACATTACCATAAGAAGAAAACTATAGAGTACATCACTGAAGATGAAATCACCGGCTTCTCAATTAAAATCATACCTAGCTTATCTAAAACAGATTACTGGCACTACCATAATAAGTTTATAGGTAGCAAGAGAGCCGCTATTATTGAAGTTCATGACTATGACAATGGTAAGATTGGAGAGTTTGTTTATAACTGTATTTAATCTGGATTAAATTTTGTATCTTATTAATGTAGTCAAGGTATGAGAGGATATAAAGCACCTGATTTACATGCTTCAAGGCTGAGAATAAAACCTAAAAGAATCTTAACAAAAGATTTTATAGCGGAGTTCAAAGAGAAGCATCCTGAGTTCTCTACATTAGATGACAAAACTATTAAAAAAATAGTGATGAAGTTTAATGAAAATATTTGGAAAGAGGTAATTGAGTATAGAGATGGAGTTGAGTTACCAGAAAGTCTGGGATACCTGTTTATAGGTACCTGTACATTTAACCGGGACACTAATGTAAATTATGGTCTATCAGTTAAATACGGTAAAGAAATAAAGAACAGGAATCTAGAATCAGATTCTAAGTTGGCCAAAATATTCTATACAAATTATCAGACCAAATACAAGTTTGCAAACCGTGAGTTATGGGGTTTTCAATCTGTTAGACAATTCAAGAGATCAGTAGCTAAAGAGTATCCTGTATCTTGGCAGAAATACATTGTTGTAGATTCATATAAAAAAGTATCTGAGATGTTTTCAAAAGCCATGAGAAAAGAGGGTGGTAAAAAACAAGATGCAGAAACGCTTAAGTTATATGATGAATTTGAATTTTAATAAAAATGGTAACTATTGGCACCGTAATATCACGGGTAAAGAATCAGGTAAAAGGGGTAAGGCAAGATGCTTTCCTAACTGATAGGTATGTTTACAGTGTAGTTGTAAAGTACTCGCAACTTCTGATGAGGAGACAAGACTCACAGAATAAATTAATGAAGTTTAATTCTATTTGGAGAACTCTAGATTGTTTAGAGTTAATTGAAGTAGATAAGATAGAAGCATGTTGTGCAGGAATTAAATCCGGATGCACAATACGTAGAACTAAAGAGAAACTTCCTGTAATGCTAGAAGGATACTGGGGTCCCCTTATCCGTACAGTTAGTTCTATTGATGCATCAGAGGAGTTATATGCAACTACCCCCGGTCAGTTTACATCTATGACTAAGACAACTGGCTTTAAGTATAACAAGTTTAAATACTTCTGGTATCTTAACGGATACTTATACATGCCTAACTTAGATTGGGATGCTATTAAAGTAGAAGCTATTTTTACAGAGGATGCAACTAATGATGCTAATGCTTGTACCAAAAAACAAGATTTGGGTATTAATGTACCTGAGTTCTTATTAGCAGAAATTGAATCAATGGTTATTAAAGATCTTGGTGGCAGATTATCTATTCCTACAGATCTTAGTGATGATAATATTAATCCTAATAGATAATGCTTACTGAATTAAAATATCGGACGTTTAATCAATTACTTGAAGATGTAAGTGTTGATTTTTCTATGTATGCTCTAGAGAACATGATAGAACCACAGCAACTTATTAAAGTTGTACAGCGGGTTAATTATGATCTAGGACTTAGGGTTAATATGACTAAGGAAGTTGTATTAGATATAGTTAATAGAAAAGTAAGATTACCGGATGATTTCTATGTGTTGAACTATGCAATGTTGTGTGGTTCTTATACAGTTACTCAGCCGGCTATGTCTGGCACACATAGAGAAGATGTAGTAGTACCATTTGTTCCAGGACCATTAGATCCTTGTACTCCAGAAAATACATGCTTAACGCAGTGTGGTGATTTACTACAAGTAATCCAAAAAACACAGTTTGAGACTAGGACATATGAGATTAGCACTGTTATCTCTTTAGATAATAACTCTAAAACTATTTCATGTGATTGTCCTAATCTTACCTGGCAGTCTCCATATAGAGGTCAACTTAAGAACGGGTATATTTATTTAAACCTAGACAGTGGTAAACTATATGTAAACTATCAAGGTACTATGGAAGATGAAGAGGGTAACTTGATGGTATTAGATAACCCATATGTAAATGAATACTATGAGTATGCTCTTAAACAGAGAATACTTGAGAATCTTTACATGAACGGTGAAGATGTAGTACAGAAATTAAATCTTATAGAGCAGAGATTAAGAGCTGCCCGTAATAATGCGTTGTCTTTAGTTAACACTCCAAACTTTGCAGAGATGTATAAGATGTGGGAGATGAACCGTAAAGCACAATACAATAAGTATTACGATATGTTCAAGAGTTACAACTTTAATAGCTGGAGATAATGGATGGTAAAACCAGTTTAATACACACCGAGATATACAACAAAGGTTTACTGAAAGATGTAAACGATACGTATGTAGGTGAGGGTTATTGGACACATGCAAGAAATGCTGTGAACAACTCTCCTTCTGGAGACGTTGGTGTATTAGGTAATGAACCAAGTAATGTATTTTGTGCAAGAGCACCATATACAATTATTGGTACTGTCTATATTACAAATGGTAAGTGGGCTGTATATTCTTCTAATAACTTTGCTTCTGAAATAGGATTGTTTAATGAGAATACTTGTAAGTATGATACTATTTACAATGATCCACAAAACAAGTGTTTTAATTTCTTTAAAGATTATCCGGTAATTGGAGTATCAAAGTATAACTCTGATTGCTCATGGTCTTTATACTGGGATGATGCATACAATGTATCCCGGACCATGAATATTGGTAAGGAAGATATGTGGCCTTATCCTGTAAATAACTGGGATGGTGTTCCATATGACTACCAACAAATAACTACTAATGGTTGTATCAATAGAGTAAAGTTAACAACCATTGATTGTGATAAGTTAAGATTAGCAGCTTATGCTAAGACTCCTTGTATTCAAGTAAAGAAAGGTAATGGTATTGGTACGTTATTAAACGGATCATATCAAGCTACAATTGCTTACTCTGTTAATGGTGTAAGAGTATCTGATTATCTTGCCATATCTAACGTACAAGCACTTTGGACACATGATAATGTAAATGGTTCACTAGAGATTTTTATTAATGGCTTAGATACAGAATATGATGAGTTTGAGTTAGTTGTTATTGGTTTTGTTAACCAGCAAGCAGTAGCCAGAAAGATTGGTTACTACTCTACACAAACAACTACTATATCATTAGACGCTATTGATCCTACATTAGTAACTGTACCTATAGAGCAAATACCTTTACGTAGCCCAGCTTATGAGAAATCAGAGGGTATGTATAATGTAAATGAATACCTTATACGTATTGCTCCTACTACTTATGAAGATTTTAATTACCAACCTACAGCTAATAAGATTATTGCTAATTGGGTTGGTGTAGAATATCCCGCAGATTATTATTACAAAGGCGGAAACAAACCAACATTTTTAAGAGATGAAGTATATAGCTTTTTTATACGATGGATTTATGATACAGGTGCCAAGTCATCTAGCTACCATATACCAGGACGTGCACCAAAACCCGGAGAGCTTAGTAATAACTCTGGTCCTGATCACCTCGTAAACTTTGGCCCAGAACAAAACTGGCAAGTAAATAATACAGCTACAAAAGTTCCTGCTACTGGAACCACTGATGATGGTGGTGTAATTGTATTTAAAGGTGAGATGGGTTACTGGCAGTCTACAGAAAAGTATCCAGATAATGATCCTTTAGTATGGGATACATTATGTGGTCAAAATATTAGACACCACAAAATGCCTGATGATATTGTTATCTCTAATTATAACAATACTAACAACACTCTTGTAACTCTTGGTGTAGAGTTTTCTAATATTGAATTCCCAAAAGATGCATCTGGAAACTATATCCGGAACATTATTGGTTATGAAATCTTAAGAGGTACTAGAGAAGCTAATAGATCTATCATTGCTAAAGGTCTTATTAATAATATGCGGGAATATGATATTCCTGATACCATTTCTAGTAAGACTGGATTGTACGTAAACTATCCATATAACTTCTTAGATCATGATCCTTTCTTAGGAAGAGATAAGGATGCATTACCTAAGATACAACAAACTAAAGGTGGTGCTTATAAAGATAAAGATAAGTATGACAGTACCGGTTTAGGTGGTGTAGATGTACAATTGTTTGATGGTGTTAAGAGAGATGTATTTTCATTTCACTCACCAGAAACTACATTCCGGAATCCTTTTTTATCAGCTACTGAATTAAAAGTATATGGTGAAGTATGGGGTAATGTAGAAGGTAAATTTAGACCTGTAGATAATCATCCTAAAGATAAGTTTATTACTGATGGTTCTGCTATTCTTGCAAATCTTGGTGGTATTGCAATTGGTGTAGCTGCTGCAAGAGCTGCTGTTCCTATTGTAGATATGGTTGTAGCTAGTGGTATTCAAATTGCAATCAATGGTGCATTTGGTACAGCACTTACTGCTAATCCATTTACTGGTGGAGCATTAGGTATAATTGCTGCGGTTGGTCAGTATGCTATTTTATTTGGTTATTACTGGATAGAATCTACTCAAAACTTAATTAATGGCATTGAAGCAATTGGTACGGCAAGACAATTTGCTTATCAATATATATCACGTGGTTTCTATAATAACTTTATAGCATCTCCTGTTGGTAATAGAAGAAGAGAAATTACTAAGTCATTATATGTTGATCCTGTTATTCAAGACTATGATAGTACTTATAGGATTAATAACTTATTCCGGGCTAATACTGTAACACTTACAACTGGTGCAACAATAGCTGATCCTTCTGTAACTGATAATACATTATTTACTATTGGTCAAATTGCTAGAGGAGATAATGGTAGAACTGCAGATAATGATATCTGGAAAGAGCCTACTAAACTACAGAACTCTGTTACATCTGCTCACTATGCTGCATTAAAAATTAAGAATGATAATCAGTATGGTCAGTTAGATGCTATTAGACAGATTCCCGTTGGATGTATTAATTTGTGGACATTAAATTATACACAGTTAGCTTCTTCTGCTGTAATCTTTGGTGGTGATATGTATGTTAACCGCTATACTGAGAAGTCTACATTCTTCTATTTCTCTCAATGGATGCAGGATATGCCTGATAATACTGAGTGGGATTATAGATTGTATAACATGTTGCCATTCCCAAGATATTGGATGGATACAACTAAGTATAATTCCACTGATTTGTTGGGTGGTATATTTGGTGATGATAGTGCATTACCTAATGACTTCCATCATTTTGATAGAAGAATTGTTTCTGGATTCTTTATGGTAAGGTTTGCTTACATGTATTTGTTTAACTCAGGTATCCGGGATTTCTATGTAGAGTCTGAGATTAACTTAGCATACAGAGATTATGGAGATAATCCAGGTAAGAGACACTATGACTTTAATACATACACTGACTATGAAGAAATGTTCCGTACTCCTTATATCAAGGATACAAACTATAACAAGTATGATTATGCATTAAGTATTAGTAAGCATTTCTCAAACTTTGCATCATGGGGTAATCTACAATCTAGAATCTATGATCCTCTGAATACTGATTGCTACACAACATACGATACAAGAGTTATCTATTCTTTACAACAACAGTTTGAATTAAGTAAAGATAATTGGAGACAGTTCTTAGCTAATAATTACTATGACTTTGATTCTAAAGTAGTTAGTATGCGTCCCGTTGGAAAAACAGGTGCTATCATCATGTTAAATGGTGAGTCTCCTATTTTATTCCAGGGTGTAGAAACATTAGATCTTAACGGTGGTACTAAATTATCTATTGGTGATGGTCAGTTGTTTAATGCTCAACCTTTACAGAACTTAGTTAATTCTGATCCAGAGTTTGAATATGGTAGTTGTCAGAATAAGTTTTCAGTAATTAATACACCAGCCGGCTTATTCTACATGAGTCAGAACCAAGGTAAAGTATTTTCTTATGGTCAAGGACTACAAGATATATCTAAGTCTGGTATGAAGTGGTGGTTCTCACAGTATAGCCCATATGCATTACTTGAAGACTTCCCAAATATAGAGTCTAATATTTTGGACAATACTATTATTGGTGTTGGTTGTCAAACAACATATGATAACATCAACGAGATTGTATTCTTCTGTAAGCGTGACTTTAAACTTAAGCCAGCATTTAAAGGTAAAGTAACTTATCTATTTAGTAATAAGTTTGGCCATGTAGATTTCCCAGGATATCAATTTGACTTGGGTGATCCTATGTACTTTGATGATGCATCTTGGACTGTAAGTTATGACCCTAAAGCCAAAGCATTTATATCTTTTCATGACTGGCATCCCAACTTAGTAATGTCTAGTAAGACTTACTACATGACTGTAAAGGATAATGGTATCTGGAAACATAACTTGGTATGTGATTCATTCTGTAACTACTATGGTATTAACTATCCATTTGAAGTTGAGTATGTACAGAACCAAGGTCAAACAGTTACTACTACTAGATCTGTAGAATATATTCTTGAGTGCTATAGGTATTCACCTAATTGTCTAGATTATCATCATTTACTTGATCAGAATTTTGACAGAGCTATTGTATATAATACAGAACAGATATCCGGTGATCTTAGATTAAATCTAGCACCTAAAAATAATCCATACTTGGGTAATACATATCCTATAATTAATCCTAATAGTATTGATATTCTTTTCTCTAAAGAAGAACAGAAATATAGGTTTAATCAATTCTGGGATATTACAAATGATCGTGGTGAATTTACTGGTACATTTACTCCCATGTGGGCTACTGAACCCAACGGATACATTAGGAATATTAACTCAACTTATGTAAATTATAATAAGGGGGCTACTCAAAGAAAGAAGTTTAGACATTACATTAACAAGGTTGTACTTAAGAAACTTGTTTCCGGATCATCTAAATTCTTATTGAAGCTTTCTAATAATAAACTATTAGCTTCATTTAGGTAATGGGTAAAAAGAAACCTATCATATCTCCTTTTGGTCAGTGGGCTTATCCCGGTGAAGTAACTATTATACCCTCTTCAGATATTACAATGAAGGGGGTTAACTATCCAGTACTTGGTATAGATAACTTAGGTAATCAGCAAATGATGATGCCTGGTGGAGAATATACATTCCCCGGTGACTATGTAACTGAGATACCTCAGATGGGTAAAGGTGGTTTGAGACAGTGGTTTGCTGAAGAGTGGACAGATGTTAAAACTGGTAAAGCATGTGGTAGATCTGGTAAAGAGAAAGGTTCTAGACCTTATCCTGCATGCAGACCTAAGAAAAGGGTAAATGAAACAACTCCTAAAACTACATCAGAAATGTCTTCTGAAGAAAAAGCTAAATTCAAAAGAGAGAAGACTTCTGGTAAGCGCATAGATTATAATCATAAGCGTAGACAAACAGGTGGAGAACAAGATTCTACCTTTGAAAACTTTGTTGAGTTTTTTGATCCAACTGGTGTATCATCTTATGATGATGCTAGTAGAGCATATACTGAATGGAAAAAATCTAAGAACTCATTACCATCAATGGGTCAAACATTAGATATGTTTGGTGCAGTTCCTGGTTTAGGAAAGCTTGGTAAAATTAAATATTTAGCAGATCCTGATGCAATGAAAGCAGCTTATAAATATATTCCATGGCAGCAAATAGTAAATGCATTTGATACTGCAGAGGATGAAGCATCTAAAATTAAAAAACCAAGTAAAAAGTATGGTGGTTGGTTAGATCAATTCCAAAGTGGTGGATGGTTTTCAAACTTTATAGTTAATAATCCTCAATTAGCAACTAATCTTTTTGCTAGTGCTAATGTAGTTAAGAAGTCTGCTGAAAAAATCGGTGATGCTAGCAAACAACAAATGTTTGATAGATACCGTCCTGTTGATTATCCAGATCCAATTGGTGCTATTACCGGTATGGGTAAAGATGTTCCTTTAAGAGATTTACAGGGAGACTATCATGTAA
>Ga0315905_10002282_pt1 | contig 20195 bp, 19 predicted proteins | sample LakEriMetagenome_5_FD_203522 | JGI IMG/M metagenome (GOLD analysis project Ga0315905, IMG submission 203522) | Freshwater fungal communities from buoy surface, Lake Erie, Ohio, United States - Buoy 4 MA121 | ecosystem: Environmental > Aquatic > Freshwater > Lake | place: USA: Lake Erie, Ohio... | reverse complement strand
GAACAGGGAAAGAAAAGTTCACCCTTAAAGGTCATAGTAGCTCGGTAAAAGCGATCGCAGTCACACCCGATGGAAAAAAGGTGATTTCTGGTTCATCTGACAACACTATCAAAAACTGGGATGTGGGAACAGGTACAGAAAAGTTCACCTTTACAGGTCATAGTCGCTGGGTAAGAGCGATCGCACTCACACCCGATGGAAAAACCGTGATTTCTGGTTCAGATGACAAGACTATCAAAATCTGGGATGTGGTAACAGGTGAAGAAAAGTTCACCCTTAAAGGTCATAGTGACTGGGTAAATGCGATCGCAGTCACACCCGATGGAAAAACGGTGATTTCTGGTTCAGATGACAACACTATCAAAATCTGGGATGTGGTAACAGGGAAAGAAAAGTTCACCTTTACAGGTCATAGTAACTCAGTAAGAGCGATCGCACTCACACCCGATGGAAAAACCGTGATTTCTGGTTCAGATGACAACACTATCAAAATCTGGGATTTAGCAACCAGAAAGGAAATAGCAACTTTCACCGGAGAAAGTCCCATAACCTGCTGTGCTGTTGCTCCTGATGGTGTCACAATCGTAGCAGGAGAAGAATCAGGAAGGTTACATTTTCTGCGTTTGCAAGGAAAGGTGACAGATGAATAGTTTATCTTTCTCTGCTTCAGCAAAGAGTGAAAATTTTGTTGGTCGTGATTTTGTCTTTTCTGCTATTTATAATTTTCTCCACCGTTACCCCAAGGGTTATTTCACCATTGTGGGTGTACCCGGTAGCGGTAAAAGTGCCATTCTTGCCCAATTTGTGCGCCAAAATCCCCATACTATTTATTACAATGCCCAAATTGCGGGTAAAAATCGAGTTGAGGCATTTTTTCCAGAGGTTTGTACACAGTTAAATTTATTGTTAGAGAATTTATCTAGCACCCCTCCCCAACCCTCCCCGCAAACGATGACAGAGACAGAATTTATCAATGCAAATGAGGGAAGTTGGTTATTTTCTAATTTATTGCAACAAGTCAGCGAGAATTTACCAGATCAGAAAATAATTATTGTCATTGATGGTTTGGATGGAATTGATATAAATAGTCAAGCTGTAGGAACAAATTTATTTTATCTACCGCGATATTTACCGGATCAAATTTATTTTATTTTCGCTCGTCGTCCTTATAAAAAGTCCCATAGTGGTTTATTAATTGAAGCACCATCACAGGTTTTAGATTTAGCAGATTATCCAGTGGAAAATCGGGAGGATATTAAAGCATATATTCGGAAGAAACGAACCACAGAGACACAGAGTTCACAGAGAAATATAATTGAATTAATTAATGAAAATGAAGATAATTTTATGTATGTGCAGGAAGTTTTGAAAGCTATGGCTGATGGTTTTTATTCTGTCAATAATTTTGAGCAAATTCCCCCATATTTAGAAACCTATTATCAACAACATTGGCAAAAGATGCAAGGTGAGGGTTTATCTGATGTTGCTGTAAATATATTGCGGGTTTTAACTGCTGAAGAAACTCAACCGATGTCAACGGTAGCTATTAGTCAAATTATCAAAGCTGATGTTTTTGATGTGGCGGAAATTATGGAAACTTGGTTAGAATTTCTGCAAGAAATACACACAAATAAAGAAACTAAATATCAATTATATCATCACAGTTTCCGGTTATATCTTCTAGGTACAATCCCCTCGTGATTTCCCCAAAAATACGTAGGGTGTGTTAGCGACAGCGTAACGCACCTTACAATACTCACCTTAATTTGTCTAATTTTGGCGGTTTTGGTGCAAAATCTAACTAAAATTCATCATCTCCCCAAATTCTTCCATCATTTTTTCCAGTAGTTCTTCCATCATATCCTCTTGTGTAGAACGGAGACTTTCGGGACCTGCGAGAAATTCTTTAATAGTTATTTTCTGCTCTTTAAAGTCTTGAACAAAATCACGAATCTCCGCAACCATCTTAATTTGAGTTTGCATGGTTTCTAGCATTAATGCAATACAATCAACACCTTGTTTGGTTGCTTTTTTGTAGTCAGCGACCATTGTTCCTTCTGGGGTATTTTTTACTAACCGGAGTTCTTGCTTCAATTTCTCATATTGATTTTTGAGAATTTCATTTTGTTGTTCTATAGTTTTACATTTACGACTTAAATCATTTTCGCTATTATTATCAATTATTTCTCCTACTTCATATTTACGTTCAATTTCTAAAAGTCTCGCTAAATCTCCCTCTTGATAAGCTTTATTAATTTCTTTCATAATTTCTGTGTGAGTCATTTGGGTTTCATTGTCTTTAACCTTATCAGGGTGAAATATCTCCGCTAACCGCAAAAATATCTGTCGCACCTTTCTAGATTCATCTGTTTTACCCACAGGGGATTCTGAATTTATTTCTGCTTCCCAATATTGACGACGTTGATGATTTTCTTGAAAGTTATCATTGTCAGATAATTCCTCTAATTCTTGATCTTCTTCAGTGGCTTTATAACTAATAATTCCTCCCATTTGCAAACTTCTGTACAAAGATTCTATCCTTTTCTGAGTTTGTTTTCCCAGTTTTCTTGTAGTTAAAATTTCCGCAAATAAAGCATGAATTTCCTCATCTAATTCTGCCATTTTTTTCATGTTAGGACTGGCTTGATGAAATACCTCTTTTGTTAAAGAACGCATTTTTTCAATAAAGTTATTTAATTCTGCACGCTTTCTTTTAATCTGCTTTAATAGAGATTGGTGTTCTTTTTCTAAACCCTCTAACTGAAGATGTAAGTCAGATAGTGCTAGGGGAGTTACTGTAGTTGAGGATGCTGTTTTTGTTTTGCGTGGCATGGCAGATACAATTAAGCTTAGGGTTGATAAAAGAAATATATTTATTATTAGGACTTACGCAAGATTCATGGAATAACGAACCACAGAGGCACAGAGGTCACGGAGAAATGAGGATTTGAGAGATATTTTGCGTAAGTCCTGATTATTTTAAGTTACTTTTGACAATCATCAGGGTTATCAGGTGGTAAACCTAGTTTTATCCTTAGTTCTGGATCATAACAGGCTTTTTCCCAATTTTTTGTAGATTTTACTTGTTCAGGTGTTAAATTTTTCGCTCCAATAAAATTAGCACAACTATTTTTTGTAGACCCGGTAGATTCATCAAAGATATCACCACATATTATAGCATCTTTGAAATTTGTATTTTCTAAATCCGCTCCTTTAAACTTTGCACCAGGAATTTCTGCCTTTTCCAGACTAGCTAGATAAAGATGAGAATTTTGTAGTTTAGCTTTCTTTAAGTATGCTTTTTCAAAATTAGCCTTAAAGAGAACTGCCCCTTGCAAATCTATGTCAGATAAACGAGCCTTTTGAAATTGCGCTTGATAAAGGTTGGCTTCTCTCAAATTACTACATTTTTCTTGTGTACATTCCAATATTGCACTTTTAAAACTTGTCTGAGCAAGCTTGCCATTCTCTAATTTAATTCCGCTTAAATTAGCTTCATCTAAAACTAAGTTCCATAATTCAACACCGTTTTTATTCAAGTCTTGTAAAGCTGAAATTCTTCCACCACTAACATTTTTTCCACTACCATTGTTAATGATTGTCCAAGCTTGATACTCTGTTTGTTTTTCTCGTTGGGGTGCTTCCCAATAATATTTAAATACTCCTGAAATTAAACCAATTAAAACCCCTTTTTCTAAAGCTGTAATCAGGATTTTTTTGAATAAAACTGCTTTAGGAAAATTTGCAGCCCACTCTATCCATTCTTTGAAAATCCACCATTTTGGCGGATATTGGGGAATGAATTTATGATTACGAAGATAAGTTTCATATAAACGACGGTAAGTTTCAGCAGATAAACCGGATTTTTCCGCATCTTTCTCTAACAATGCAAATTGGTATTCACGAGTTAAAGGATCAGAAATTTCTGCAATAATCAAAAATTTCTCTCGCAGTTCCTTAACTTCTACTATTTCTTGCAAATGTAAATGTTTGTCCACTTGAGAACTATTCTGTTGTTTAGATTTATCTGTACTCATTGCTCAAATATATCTTCGTGATTTTTTAAGAATATACCAAACTTGTAAATGCTAAGGAAGACGTTTCATTGAAACGTCTCTACATTATTTTTTGGAAATATCTATTGATAATCAAAGACCTGCTAGGCATTTTTTACAAGCTTTTATTTTTTCAGGAGTATTCGCATTACGGCAAAGATTATCACACTGTCTTTTTGCTAAAGCAAATACTGTAGCCTTAAATTTTAAATTTGGAGTTTCACCCTCATCTGTTGGCATTAAAGTTTCTATATTTTCCTGTTTATCATCAAGAGTAATAATGTCAAAGTCAAATGTATGATTGCTGATTTTTTTTACTTCTTCTCTAAATTCATCATCTATTGTTTCATTGTTTAGTAATTGCAATAAAAGTTGAGTAGATTTTTCACCTCTTAAAATTGATTGCGTCAACTCTTTTGCTAACTCTTGATCATCAGCAGTTAAATTATCCCATGCAGATGGAAATAAAACTTTGTCTGTCATAAGTGTAACCTTAACTAGAATAACCCAACTATACCATAGTCAGTATATATTTCTTGTATCAAAATAATAATTATTTTTAAGTAATATGACATAAATACAGCAAATATCATCTTGTATTATTAAGTTTTATGAATATCTGAGTATCAAGAAGTCACTTTTATAAAAGTGGTCAATTCAAACTCTTTTAATTTTAATCTTTCCTTAACTTTTTCACTTAGCAAAGCTGCTAATTCTACTTCACCTCCAGGATTAACCTCAGTATTAACTAAGTTAGGATGAGCATAAATCTCTACTAACTCGGCTTCAATTTGCGGGATTAAATCTAGTAAATATTTTTCACTTATGTTACCAGTTTGTAATAATCCATAAACTCTATCAGCAAAGTTAATATGATGAGCTTTTAATAAACCTTCTCCATAATTTCGTAATTGTCCAAAGACAATAGACCAAATTATTTTAGTGAGTAAATTACGTCTATCAATTTTGAGATTTTTGATCAATTCTTCTGAAGGTAAACGAATGAATTTAATCTTAAATTCTGCTGCAAATTCTGTTAAAATATTCAAAATTACAGGATGTACATGAAGGTGTAAATGTCCATCAACATGAGATAGATTTAAACCAGAATCACGGAATTTTTCTAATTGAGCGTAGATTTCTAACCGTAATTCTGCACGGGTAGCTTGATTAAATTGATAGTTTAATCCTGCTTGGGTGGGGTTATGGGAAAAATTACCTTGAGAGTCTACTAAATGGGGAATTTGTGCGGGTGGTAAAACAGATTTACCGCAAACTAAAACCAGATGTAAACCAACCGCTAAATGAGGATGATTTTTTGCTAAAGCGATCGCCTCTTGTGCCGCATCACCAGTTACCATTAAACTAGTGCTAGTTAAAATACCTTCTTCGTGAGCTTGAATAATAGCAGCATTCACATCATGGGAAAATCCGAAATCATCAGCATTAATAATTAAATAAGACATTGGTATATAGATAATTAGGATTAAAAATGTCAGAATCAGGATAACCAGGATTAAAGGATTAACAGGATTATTAAATCAAATCCTGAACATCCTTAAATCTTGTAAATCCTGATCTGGCTACGTCACGCTACGCTATCAGACGATTTACCTAGCTAAAGCTTGAGTCCGACGTTCACTTAAATAAGCAAAGAACTCCTTACCTTCTCGCAAACGACGAACTAACATTTGTCTATCTCCCAGCATTTCCCGCACTATAGGAATAATCGCTTTGGGACGGAAGTAAAATTTACGATACATTCTTTCTACTGCGTCTTCAATTTCTCCACTGGAAAGGCTTGGATATTGCAAAGTTGAAGTTTGAATACCGGAAGTTGCTACTAAAGATTCATTCGCAAACCAACCATTTTCTCGCGCTTGGTCATACAATTCTGTACCTGGATAAGGTGCAGCAATAGAAACTTGAATTGTATGGGGACTCAATTCACAAGCAAAGCGAATTGTTTCTTCTACAGTTTCTTTTGTTTCTATCGGTAAGCCAATAATAAAAGTCCCATGGACAGTAATACCAAGTTTGTGGCAATTTTTCATAAATTCTCGCGCCACTTCCAACTTAATACCCTTCTTAATATTATTCAGAACTTGTTGATTACCAGATTCAAAACCTACTAATAACAACCTTAAACCATTATCTCGCAAGGTTTTGAGGGTATCATAATCTAAATTAGCCCGGGCATTGCAACTCCAAGTTAAATTCAGTCGCTTCAGATGTTGACTAATTGCGATCGCTCGATGTTTATCAATGGTAAAAGTATCATCATCAAACATATACTCGCGCACTTTGTCCCCAAATAAAACTTTGGCTTCCTCCATTTCTCTACCTACAGCATCCGGGCTTTTATGACGGTATAAATGTCCGCCAATGGTTTGCGGCCACAGACAAAAAGTGCATTTAGCCGGACAACCCCGCCCAGTATAAAAAGATATGTAAGGATGTTGCAAATAGCCAATGAAATATTTGCTAATATCCAAATCACGGGCGTAAACTGGCAATACACTAGGCATAGCATCCCAGTCATGAATTAAAGGCCGTTCTTCAGTTTGGTGGATATTACCTAGTTTATCTCGGTAACTTAACCCCTTGATTTCATCCCAAGGTTTCCCCTCTGCTAATTCCTTGCAGGTATAATCAAATTCATTGCGACAGACGAAATCAATGACCGGATTTTCCCGCAAAGTAGCCTCTGGTAAAACCGCAACGTGGGCCCCCACAAAGCCAATTTGTACATTGGGGTTTTGCTGTTTGATAGCCTCAGCACACTTCACATCATTGGCCAAAGAAGGTGTACTGGTGTGCATAATTACTAATTCGTAATCTTTGGCAATTTTCAGCACATCATCCACCGTTTGCCCATGGGGAGGTGCATCAACTAACCTACTACCAGGCACTAAAGCCGCTGGTTGTGCTAACCAAGTGGGATACCAAAAAGAAGTAATTTCCCGTTTTGCTTGATATCGCGCTCCCGCACCACCATCAAAACCATCAAAGGAAGGTGGACTCAAAAACAAAGTAGTTTTCATGAATACCTCTCACACACAAGTTTTTTATTTGGGTAAATTGATAATTTTTACCTAACTAGCCTTAGCATTTACACTCATCAAATTTTCAATCAGTGAAACAACATCACTACGACTGAGTTTTTCCTTGCCATTTGCTAAAGCATCAAGAGTACCATGAGCTAAAGCTAGGGGAATTTGGCAAAATTGTAAAGCCGGTCCCTTGGGCAGAGAGTTCGTGTAGGCATCTGCTAAGATGAGATTGCGACGGGCATATTCTTGGAGATTGTGATTATTCCAACCCACCGGGAAAAAATTTACTCCACGAGTTAAATCCTCAGAATTATTACGGAGAATATTTACCGCTTGCAAACCCCTACCAAATCCTATGGCTTGAGTCCGGTTGCTTCCAGTTCCATCATACCAGTTCCATAAATCTGAGAGTAACAAGCCTACCGCACCAGCTACCCCAAAGGTATAACGGTCTAGATCCGCTTCTGTTTCTATTTGCCAATTTTTATCTGCCCAATAAGCCATTCTATCAGCCATTGCTGCCGTTGCATCCCAAATTCGCGGAGCAATACTTTCGGGTGCTAATATTGACCATTCTCTAATCCGTAAACTAACTTCTTGTAAAGAATTTTCGTAACCTTTAAACCCTACGGAGAAAGCATCTAAAGAAAAACCATCTACTCCAGCTTGCAATATGAGGCTAATATTCTGTAACAAGCGTTTTTTGGTCTGATTATCCAAAATTGGATCATCTTCAATTTGATCTATGGCACGCATACACAGGTATGCTGATGCCACTGCTTCTTGTAATCCTGATGGTAAAATACTAATTGGGATATAAAAAGTTCGACTAGTCTCTTTGAGGATTTGCAACGCATCTCCACGTAAATCCATTTTGTTCACTCCTTGATTTTCACACCACACACGATTTTTGATTTTTCTTTGATTTTTCAATCATACTGGATTTAGTTTTTACTAAACCGTAAAAACCATAAATATCCTAGTATTTAATCTAGGAATTAATAGTTTATCGTGTCTTAGTTAACACGAGTCTCAAGTTTATCAAAGTTTAGTCTAGTATATAAGGTTTTGGTGACAAGAATTTTTGCTACAGGAGTAGATATCGGCAAGGCTAATTTCTGAGTATCATAGCAAACTGTTAATCCACTACTCATACCCTGGAAAAAAATTATCAGCAATATTCAGCAATTTTAAATAAATTCACCACCATAAATTTATGTATTTTAAAATACTAACTTTAATAACAACCCTACATAAATCTCATCTGATCTTAATTTTTTGCAACAACGGACTGCATATCCACTTTATTCTTGCAGCAGCGCTGATTTCTTGCTATATAATATGAAAAATCTTTAATAAATAGTAAATTTTTTCCAAAAGCGTGCATTTTGTGTAAAATAAATGCAGGTAAATTGCAAAATATCTATTTACTTGCCAAAAATTGCCTAAAATCTACCTGATAACTGTTAATTTATAGCATCAGGCAAGAGTGAAATCCTGATTATTTGTAGGTTTCTATGATTGATCATGTCTTAATTAACCTGGCTACAGCTATAACTAGGACAGTGTCCATAAGTTAGTCAAGATTGCACTACTTTCGATTTACCCGTAACATCCCTATAATAGTATCTAGAGGTATCAATGCAGTTTAATCATCTTAGCAAAAAAAGCAACGAATATAAAGAACTTAAAGAAAAACCTCAAAGGTATTGTTCAACTACTAAAGGCACTATCAAAGGGAAAGAATCTAATCCAGTCAATACAGTTAACAATAGTGCATTAAATGATGATGACAATCGTGGTCGTGTTGCAATTTTCATTGACGGATTAAATCTATTTCAGACCGCGTTGCAATTGGGAATTGAAATTGACTATGTAAAATTGCTTTGTAGCTTAACTAAAACCTCTCGGTTATTACGTGCATTTTTTTATACAGGGTTGGATATTGGCAACGAAAGACAACAGGGATTTCTATTATGGATGCGTCGCAATGGCTATCGTGTATTTACTAAAGATATGAGTGTAGTTGTAGATAATTATAAAAAACCAAATCTGAATGTGGAAATTGCCGTTGATATGATTACTTTAGCACCGTATTATGATACAGCTATTTTAGTCAGTGGAGATGGAGATCTATCCTATGCTGTCAATGCAGTTAGCAGTATGGGAGCTAGAGTAGAAGTAATTGGTTTGCAAACAACAACTAGTGATTATCTGATTGATGTGGCTGATGAATTTACTGATTTTGACAGTATTAAACAACATCTTAAAAAGGATTCATTCTTGTATCAGCCGTAGTTATCGAACTTCTTCTAATACCCTTCTCATTAGCAGTTTTAAATTCCCAATTTAAATTCCTAATTTAAATTCTTAATACATAACTTTTTCTCACACCAAAATCAAGTATTTGTGAATTATCGTTGCTAAGTAATTAGACATTTATTATACTAATATCAAATTTTTGACTTGAAGAGTATCTAATTTTTCATTTTATTTGCCACTTTTTTAATATCTGTGCTATACCAGTCTAGAAACGGCTAATTAACATTGATGAGTATAATAACTATACTCTAAAATTCAGCCTTAAATCAAAGATGATTGCTGATTGATGTGTTTTTAGCATTCACTCAAAATGTATCTTAATTTTAGAGGATGTTTTAAAAGTGGTATTCCGTAACTTTCATCACATTTTTACCCTTGTTAGTCCCCCCTGGCTTATGAAGCAGGGGGTTTGGAGGGGTCAAAAATATTTGATATATCAATCATAACTTTTAAAATACTCTCTCCCATAGATATATTTGTGAGAACTTATATTATTAAAGGAGTAAGCACTGTGAATCAAATCCAGTTAACTTTAGTGATTAGCTATTTGCTAATGACTGCATATTTTTTTACTAATTGGTTAATTTTTTCACTCCGTTACCCCGTATCTTCTCCAGAGGATAAATTTTTATCCTTTATGATGTTCATCATTACCACTATCTTCTGGCCTGTAGCTATCGTTATCTCTTGCTTAGAAGTAGTTAAAAAAGGTAAATTAGAATTTACTGTTCTATTACCCGTACTTTTAGCAATATTCGCTGTTGGTATTTCCTACTATTTAAGTTCAGTACATGAAGATTGGCTGTGTTATCATGATTTATTTTGTCATATTTAAATTCTCAGCGGTAACAATCTAGGAATTTGAATTTTAGGACCCATTCCCTGAAAATAAGCTTCCTTACACAGAAACTCATATTTCTGGATAAATTGGATTTTGACTAAAATTATCAACTTGAAATTTTCAGTGTGTCAAAAGTATGGTTAATTATGGATGTCACCATTTAAACCATACGAGTTTGACAATCAATGGTTAATTCTAGTCTTATTGCTACACTCTATGTGAACCCTGCTACAGGAAAGGATAGTAATACAGGTTCTCGTCTCAATCCCTTGAAAAGTATTACCTGCGCCCTAAAACAGGCAAAAACATCAACAATTATTCAGTTAGCCAATGGAACTTATGGAACAGCAAATGGAGAGGTATTTCCCCTAATCATTCCACCAGGGGTATTGGTAGTAGGGAATGAAGCCAATAAAGGTCAGGAAATGATCATTTCTGGCAGTGGGGAATATCAAAGCTCTAGTTTCGGGTTACAGAATATCACTTTACTATTACGAGGTGATGCCAGTCTCTTAGGTGTAACCGTGATTAATACCATAGCCAAAGGTACTGGTGTTTGGATTGAATCATCAGTTCCTACAGTAGCCAATAGTACATTTAAAAACTGTGCTAGAGAAGGAATCTTTACTACTGGCAATGCTAAACCGGGCATTATGGATAATTTATTTATTAATAATCAATTCAGTGGGTTAGTCATGGCTAGGAATAGTAAAGGGGAAGTGCTGCGAAATGTATTTCAAAACAACGGTTTAGGTATAGCCATTAGTGACTTTGCAGCCCCTTTAGTGGCAAATAATCAACTTTCAGCAAATGGGACAGCGATCGCCCTTGCTCGTGATGCTAGACCCGTATTAAGAAGAAATCTGATTGCCAGTAATACCCAAGTAGGTTTATTAGTCAATGGTAATGCCGTTCCCGATTTAGGAAATCCCCAAGATCCTGCTGACAACATTTTTCGGGAACAGGGGAAATTCGATTTACAAAATTTTACAAATCAAAAAATCATCTCCGTTGGTAATCAATTAAATCCTGCCCGGGTGATGGGATCAATAGACTTCATCACTGCTACTGTTAATACCCCCAGTCAAATAGGAGTTAGTAGCAGATTTGCTGATTTAGAAGGAAATTGGTCGGTTGCTTTTGTGGAGGCCTTGGTTAGCAAAGGTTTTATCAGCGGGTTTCCCGACGGGACCTTCCAACCAGCCTCACCAATTACCCGCGCTCAATATGCGGCTGTGATCACTAAGACATTCCAACTTCCTGAGAGTAACCAACTAGATAGATTCAAAGATGTCAAATCGAACTTTTGGGCGGCTAAAGCTATAGCCAGTGCAGCCGAGAACGGCTTTTTGACAGGGTTTCCCAATGGCACATTTCGACCAGAAAATAATTTAACAAAAATTCAAGCTTTAGTCTCCATTGTCAATGGTTTAAAATTGAGTGGTGGTAATCCTAACATCTTAATGCTATACCGCGATCGCGCCCAAATTCCCAGTTATGCCACCAAGACCGCTACCGTAGCTACCCAAAATTTACTAGTTGTGAATTATCCCCAACCAGATCAATTAGAACCACTGCGGGAAATTACCCGCGCCGAAGTAGCTGCCTTAATTTACCAGGCCTTGGTGGCCATAGGCGCAGAAAATCCCCTCTCATGTGCCTATATTGTCAAACCAGAGACAGAGATTCCTTCTTTCAGTGATCTTGTTGGACATTGGGCAGAACCATTTATCCGGGCTTTAGTTGGTATGAATTTAATTCAGGGTTTTGCTGATGGGACTTTTCAACCAGATGAAGTCATGACCCGCGCCCAATACACGGCTTTAATTGCTGCTGCTTTTAACCCCGCTGCTAAACGCCCTAGTCCCGAATTTACGGACATACCCAAGGATTTTTGGGCAGCTAAGGCTATTGAAGTGGCTGCTAGAGGGGGTTTTGTGGGGGGATTTAGCGATCGCACCTTCCGTCCCCAGCAAAAGGTTCAACGGCTACAAATCATTGTCTCCTTGGTCAACGGGCTGGGACTCTCAGCCACCAATCAAAAGACCATAATCTACAAAGACCAGAATAAAATTCCCGAATATGCCCAAACAGCAGTTACTATTGCTACTCAGCAAAAAATTATTGTTAATTATCCAGATCCTAATTTGCTTGCACCCACTAGGGAAGCCACCCGTGCTGAAGTGGCAGCCATGGTCTATCAGGCATTAGTAACTAGTCAACGCACAAAAATTATTAATTCACCTTATATTGTTTTACAGACCAGCAATTGACCAGTAGAATAGAAAACACTTCCTATCAATTTTGCCGTTGGTGAAAAACCACTCATGTAGCTAAAAGTACGCTAGGCTAGATGCGATGGGTGAAATGTTTATACCTATTGCCTGCAATTTATAGCCCATGTTAACAACATCCCCCGTAACTCAAACTTTTGCCGCTCCTGCCGAACTAGCAGCTAAATTATTAACTCACTATAGCTTTGATCTGAATGGATATAATGCTGGTGAGTTAATTAACCTCTGGCAAGTAGAATATCCTGTGAATTGGTTACATCTGGCGGTAATCGAGGCTTTGTATCAAGGTCGTTATAAAGCTATATCCGTACAGCAAATCTTGACCTTTTGGCGGCGAAAGGGAGAGGCAACATACCATTTTAATATGGAATTTGAGCGCATGATTTGTAGCAAATTCCCCGAACGCCTCACTTGCCCCTCTTTATCAGTTTTACCACCTGCTAAACAGGAGATCAGGACTGAACAATATGAACATCCTCAATTTCCTCAATTATTACCAGCTAAGGTCAGTTATAATTATCAAATAAATCATAATTCACCCGCAGTAGCAGAAATCTGGAATGCTGAAGCAGAAAATACACAAGTCAGTCAACTAGAAATGATTGAGGACATTTCACCTCAACCAGCACAACAGTTGACCTCACCAACAGCCAATAATCCCCCTATTGGACAGTTTACCCCCCAAAGGAGCGATCGCACCGAATCCTTGACTTCCAAACTCAAAGCCCTGACAGGTGACAATTTGGGATTGGCATTTTAGTTTGTTGTCTATTTTTAGCCATGACCTATTAATTTACTTGCCAAGTTCAATAACTGCTTTTAAACTTTTGCCACAATTGCTATACAATTAATTTTTATACTATTAATTTATAGTAGTATATCCACTATATCCACGATGTTATTTGTACCTTAACAAAACAATTAATCATCAAATATTATGAATAATGAAGTCGCTGTCATGGTTTCAGACCACAGCTACACCCAGCAAACTGTTTATCGTATTTTAGACGCTAATTTAGATCGCGCTCGTGAGGGTTTGCGAATCATTGAAGAATGGTGTCGCTTTGGTTTAAATAATTCCCAATTATCTAGTATATGTAAACACCTGCGTCAAGAATTGGGGACCTGGCATACAGCAGAAATACGGGCAGCACGAGATACACAGGGAGATCCGGGAACTGATTTAAGCCACCCCCAAGAGGAAGAAAGGGCTGATATTACATCTCTATTACAGGCTAATTTTTGCCGGGTGCAAGAAGCACTCAGAGTCCTGGAGGAATATGGTAAGCTTTATCACTCTCAAAAGGATATGCAAATGGGAACAGCCTGTAAGCAAATGCGTTATCAGGTTTATACCCTGGAAAGTAATTTGATGGGTTATCAGCGTCACCGTTTATTATGGCGATCGCATTTATATCTGGTAACATCTCCTACAGATAACTTATTGGCAATTGTGGAAGCGTCCCTTCAAGGTGGATTAACCCTGTTACAATATCGAGAAAAGACCGCTGATGATTCAGTGCGTTTAGAACGGGCTATAAAGTTACGGGAGTTATGTCACCATTACGGAGCTTTATTCATTATTAATGATCGGGTGGATTTAGCATTGGCCGTAGATGCTGATGGTGTACATTTGGGACAACAGGATATACCCATAGCTGTGGCTCGTCAATTATTGGGAAATCAGCGCATTATCGGCCGTTCTACCACAAATCCTCAAGAAATGCAACGGGCAATTACCGAAGGTGCAGATTATATTGGTGTCGGACCTGTGTATGAAACACCAACTAAAGCAGGTAAAGCCGCAGCGGGTTTAGAATATGTTAAGTATGTTTCTCAAAATTGTCAAATTCCCTGGTTTGCAATTGGGGGCATAGATGGGAGTAATCTGAATGATGTCATGAATGCGGGAGCGCAGCGTGTAGCGGTAGTGCGATCGCTCATGCAATCAGATCAACCTACCTTAGCAACGCAATATTTTATCTCTCAACTTCATCGAGTCAAATAAAAACAGTTTTATGTTTGAGCAAATTAGTCTCCAAATCAATGGAGAAACTCGCAATTGTTTATCCCCAACTCCTTTACCAGAATTACTTCAACAACTAGGTTTTAATCCTCGTTTAGTTGCAGTAGAATACAACGGTGAAATATTACATCGTCAATTTTGGTCAGAAACTGAAATTAAAAATGGTGATTGTTTGGAAATAGTCACCATAGTTGGTGGTGGTTAATTCAACAAACAAGAAGAAGAAGATTCAGGAGTATATAACCAACGATGATAGTTTTTCCGTTTCGCTAATTCCTTACCTTGACGGCCAAGTTTTTCTCGTAATTGTGAATCTTGACACAGACGATGAAAAGTTTGTAATACCTCATAACCAGAATTAGGATTGACTAATAAACCATTTTCTTCATGATGAACTGCATCTAAAACACTTCCCAAACGAGGAGCAATTACAGGTTTACCAAAATAACCTGCTTCTAAATAAACTAAACCAAAGTTATCTATAGTTTTATCGTCATGATTATCTGAATTTAACATAGCGAAAATATCGCAAGCTGCATAATAACCGGCTAAATCTCGTTCTGGTACATAGCCAGCAAAATGAACCTGTTTAGTGATTCGCAGTCTTTGGACTTGGGATTTTAGCTGGTTTTCACAAGATCCTACACCGCAAATAATACAATGAACATCAAAACCAATGGTTAGTAATACCGGAATATTATCTATTACTCGATCAAAGTTTTGATATTTAACCAAATTACCAATAGAAAGAATGACAATTGCTGTTTCTGAGATATTGTAAGTTTGACGAATGCGGTGACGTAAATCATCAATATGACTAAAACTAGTAGGAGTACCAAATCTTTCTGGTCTGACTACCGGATTAATCACATGAGTGGGAGTATCTAAACGAAAAGTATTTCTTAAAGAATTGCGAATATGAGAATTATTACAAACAATTCCATCAGCGCGTTTGAGAGTTAATTTTAATAGCCATCTCCATAAAGGATTACTAGCTATTCTCAGTAAATCATGATCATGTAAATAGATAAAAAAGCGAATTGGTAAAATATAACTGAGTACCAACAAAGCCGGAAAATCATAACCATGACACCATTCAATGTAGCGGTAATGATAGCGAAAATATAATTTAATAGCTAGTAAAAAAGCAGCAGTAATATTCAAACCAGATTGGAGAATATTTCCTAACCAGTTATCGCACCAAGCAGGAAAATAAAACCAACGATAAACCGGAAATTGCTGGGATTTATCAAATTTTTTATCTCCAGCACAACCACCAGCTAAGACAATTACCCGGTCTGGATCTTGTAAACAACGATTATAGACATATTCACCAATTACAGCTTCTTGTGGCCGGAATATTCGGGAAATAACTAGGATATCTGGATAAGCTGTTTTATCTCTAACTTGTAACCCTAGTTGGGATATATTTTCCATAATTAAGCCTAATAAATTAACTAGAATTCAGGCGTTATCTTGAATTAAATTCATCAAGATTCATTACTTACTGCTCAATAGCAATCTCAATAAATTGCTAAGATTATTTAACTGGTAATTTCCAGCAATTAGTGATTACAGAAATTGAGATAATCATCTGACATGATAGAGTTATAGGTGCAGAGACTTTAAAAAAATTAACAACAGAACAGCGATAGAAATAGAGATTTTAAAATGGTAGATTTCAGGAAAAAATTGCGATTTTAAACTTAGGTATTGACATTTTTAATCACAAGTAGAACTCTCACCTTCTAATTAATACACAACAGCGAGATGAACTTATATTATCAAATACTTGGCTAACAAAACTATAAATTTATCAACTATTTTGTCGCCAATTATTGTTGAATTTGCTGAATATTATCAATGCTGGACAAGTTATCTGCATAATCTAAAAAGATAGTTATGATTTATCATTGACACTTCCATGAGATTACTCAAAAACTACTAGGAGAATTGTTCAATCTAACTATTTCCTCCATAATACCGTAAATATTGGATATTTTCGTGCCAGATCGCCAGAAAATATCCAACAATTTTGTAATCTGCATGATAATTTACTGCCAAATAATGCTTTAATAATGCCGATTCTTTTTACCTTTGTTTTACATGATTTTTCTCAAAATTTATGGTATCAATCATTGCATTTACCCGCCATTAATTTGAAAATATTTAGTTGGTAACTATGGCTATATTTGCTACATTATAACTATATACAAATAAGTCTTTCATAGTTAATAGGTAGTAAATCTAAAATTTTAATTGTCACCGTGCTTACATCAGTTTATTAAAAGTTAAACCCCCTGGACTATAGGTACTAGATATTCTGTCTCTATCCGGAAAAAATTAGTGAGTAAAAAATTATGAATACAAAAAAATCCAATCACTTAAAACACTTTTTGGAGACTGTAGCAAGATTTACACTTAACCAATAAGTGCTAAAATAGTAAACTAGAATTATTAATGATACCCATTAATTTTTTAGCACTAAGATTATTAAATATGGCATGACTGGAAAATAGAAATAATTAATTAATTCCAAAGTTTTTTGACAGTGAGGGGATTTCACGGTACGGTTATCAACATCAAAAATCCTGCTTAATTCGCTGCCTAACCAACATGACAAGCGTTAGATTAAGAGTAGTGCTATAGCTTGCACTGCTTTTCCTGGAAAAGCCAGCGTAAAAATACAGTTGTCGTCATCAATGAGTTATGAATAAAAAATTACAAGGATTTCTCAAGCCCCTATTTAAAACCGTCTTTATCCTTACCTTAGTCCTAACTTTAGCCTTTAGCCATGGTAGTGATGCCCTAGCAGCCCGTTCTGGTGGTAGAATTGGCGGTGGTTCTTTTAGAATGCCTTCTAGCCGTACCTATGCACCCCGTCCCAATATGCCTAGTAGTGGCGGTTACTACGCCCCCTATGGTGGTGGTTTTGGCTTTCCCTTTCTTTTACCCTTATGGGGTTTTGGCGGCGGTTTTGGTGGCTTGTTTGGGATTTTGATCTTTTTTGCTATGGCGAATTTTTTAGTCCAAACCTTCCGCCGTGTTACTGGTGGAGAAACGGAAGAAGTAAGTTACAATAGTAACCCTTCCGTGTCTGTAACTCGTTTACAAGTTGGGTTATTAGCTCAAGCTAGAGATTTACAAACCGAACTGAATCACATTGCGGAAACTGCTGATACTAATACTCCAGCAGGAAGAAGCGAAATTTTACAAGAGGCTAGTTTAGCTTTACTGCGTCATCCTGAATACTGGGTATATGCGGGTAGTGGAACTCAACAAGCAAAGTTAAATGCTGCTGAATCCCAATTTAATCGTTTATCTTTAGCTGAACGCAGTAAGTTTAGCGAAGAAACCCTCTCTAATGTGAATAATCAACTAAAAGCTGTTTTGAGCAAAGAAGCTTTATCTGGGGAAGATAACCCCACCCGCTTAATTAGCGAAGGTCCTGGAGAATATATTATTGTCACCTTGTTAGCAGCGACTTTAGGTAAATGTCAAATTCCGGCTATTAATAGCGCTGATGATTTGCGTCAAGCTTTGCGTCAAATTGGTAGTCTTGGAGGTGAACAACTGTTAGCGATTGAAGTTTTGTGGACTCCCCAAGCGCCAGGAGATACATTGACATCAGATGATTTGTTTGCGGAATATCCTGATTTGAAGTTAGTGTAATTGAGGATTAGGGCTGAAAGCAGTTAGAAGTGACTTGTAATCGAAAATTGCGACATTCGTTTTAAGATTATTGATGTCATAATTGAGGAAACTACCATTTTTAATCCTACTGCTGTACAAGCCCTAACCTGTCTCAGGGTTTGCCAGATGGTCTCTAACAGCTTTCTAGACATCCACTTAATTCGGTTTAATGAAATTAAGGGATATGTATACATTTTGGCAGGTGATGAAATGGAAATTTTAATCTTTCCTGAAGGAAATTGGAGGTTTATTGATGAAACCTAATTTTGCTGAAATGTCGAGGTCTGAATTAATAGCTTATGTACGGAGAAACCACGATGACTGGGAGGCTTTAGATATTCTGGTTAGTCGTCGTACTCGTGATTCAGAAGCTACATGGTACGCGCCAATGGTGACAGCAGAAGGTGTACCAATAGAAGAAAATGTCCAGTTAGCGGCAAAAGGTATTCAGGAACGAGTTACCTTAGAGGGAGAAAAAGAGTCCATTAGGAGGGGGATTGAAGCACATGAGGCACTTCTTAAGGGAATGATGAAAGCAGATGCTGAATGGAGGGAAGAAAAAAAGAAAATCAATCAATAATCTCATCTCGGAATCATTTTCATAAGGCTATTCTTCCGGGAATATTAACTATTTAGGAAACTCTCCTTCGCGCACTTCCAGAGCATAATCTTGTACAGCTTTAGTAATTGTTTCTCGTAAGTTTGTATAAACCTTGGCGAATGGTGGTTGTTTTTCCGAAAGTCCCAAAACATCAGAAGTGACTAATACTTGACCATCACAGCTAGAACCTGCACCAATACCGATAGTAGGAATACGTATTTTCTGAGTGATTTCTAGAGCTAATTTGGTGGGAATATGTTCCAATACTATAGCAAAAACACCGGCCTTTTCCAGAGCGATCGCTTCATTAAAAATTCTCTCTCCTGCTTCCTGGGTTTTTCCTTGTTGTCGTAACCCTAACTGATGAATTGATTGAGGTGTTAAACCGACATGACCCATAACAGGAATCCCCGCTTGCACTAGTCTAGTAATAGTAGAAACCATAGCGGGATAGCCACCTTCTAATTTTACCGCTTGCGCTCCTGTTTCCTTCAACACCCTACCAGCAGAGTGCATAGCTTGAGAAATACCTTCTTGATAAGTCAAAAACGGTAAATCAACCACGACCAAAGCATTTTTCACACCACGACGGACTGACTTAGCGTGATGTATCATTTCATCCAAAGTGATTGGTAACGTAGTTTCATAACCCAAGATTACTGCCAGAGAATCACCAACTAGGATCAAGTCTACACCAGATATATCTAAAAGTTGAGCGATCGCATAATCCCAGGCAGTTAACGCAACAATCGTCCGTCCCTGTTGTTTCCACTGAGTTAATTGTTGAGTAGTAACTGACATAAATAATTGTTTAATTGTTAATTATCACCTAAATATGGCATTTCTGACATTTTACAAAAAATATACCAGACCCAAAGATTGTAGAGACGACAAACCCTAGATACCCAAAGTCCCTACAAAAAATTCAAGTCGTGGACAAGCAGTATTATACCAATCATCAAAATTTAAAACTCACCCTAAAATGTACAAATATGCTAACCTCATTCCTCCGTGTTCTCTGTGCCTCTGTGGTTCGATAAAAGAATATATCAAATTATGCGTAAAATAGCGAGTCTAGGGACAAACGTACAAATATGCTAACCTGATTCCTCCGTGTTCTCTGTGCCTCTGTGGTTCGATAAAAGAATATATCAAATTATGCGTAAAATAGCGAATCTAGGGACAAACGTACAAATATGCTAACCTCATTCCTCCGTGTTCTCTGTGCCTCTGTGGTTCGATAAAAGAATATATCAAATTATGCGTAAAATAGCGAGTCTAGGGACAAACGTACAAATATGCTAACCTGA
>Ga0315905_10002281_pt1 | contig 20196 bp, 10 predicted proteins | sample LakEriMetagenome_5_FD_203522 | JGI IMG/M metagenome (GOLD analysis project Ga0315905, IMG submission 203522) | Freshwater fungal communities from buoy surface, Lake Erie, Ohio, United States - Buoy 4 MA121 | ecosystem: Environmental > Aquatic > Freshwater > Lake | place: USA: Lake Erie, Ohio... | reverse complement strand
ACAAGGCCGTCGCGCCCCCCCCCCTTGGCGCTTCCCCCGCGCGCGCCAAAACCCCAAACAATCCCAAACAAAATTCACAGAGCGGCGCCGCGACGCCCGTCAAGGCCCGCGTCGACCTCGCGATCGACCGCCTCGATGGCTGCCCGCGCGGCGTCAAGCGCGTGCGCGTCCTCGTGTGCCGCCGCGAGTCGATCGGCTCGACGCCCGTCGCGAGCGTGTCGTCCCCAGCGGGGCTCGCGATCTTTGGCGGCAGCAGCGCCGACAAGCAGCGCCCGCAGATCCGCCACGTCCTCACGCTCTACCAGAACCGAGACGGCTCCTTCGAGCCAAAACCGCTGACCTTCAAGGTGGTGCACGTGCCGAGCGGGGCGCAGGACGACGACGACGACGACGAGGAGGAGGCCACCACGTGCATCGGGTCGGCCGACCTCGACGCGGCGCGCTTCTTCTCTGCCTCTTCCGGCCCGTCGCACAAACAGCCGCAGCAGGAAAATCGCCGGCACTCCAAGACGCTGCCGGTGGCCATCCGGGCGCACGGGAGCGCGTCGCCGCCCACGACCGCGTACCTGCGCCTGCACATCACGATCGCGGCGGCGGCGGACGAGGGGGACGACGAGGAGGAGGAGGAGGAGGAGGAGGAGGAGGGCGAGGTCGGCGTGGCGGCGAGGCCGGCGGCCGGCAAGTCGCCGCCGCTGCTCGCAAAGCGTCCGTGGCAGCAAGGGCAGCAGGAGCGGGGTTCAAAAGTCTCTACGGACGACGACAACGACGACGAAAACGACGGCACATCAGAGGAGCAGAAGCAGCAGCAGCAGCAGCACCAGCAGCAGCAGCAGCAGCAGCAGCAGCAGCAGCCCACGCGCGAGACGCCGGCGGCGCCAGCCCTGGCGGCAGCAGCAGCAGCAGCAGCGGTGCGCGCCTCTCCTCGGGCGTTGTCGCCGCTGACTGTGCGCTCGGCGCTTCAGGTCCAGCAGCAGATCAAAGCCAAGCGTGACGAGGACGACGACGATGAGCTGCTGGATGTCTCGGACGACGACGACGACGCCAAGACGCAGCAGCCGCAGCGCACGCTCGCCCCTGCGCGCGCGCCCGCCACCCACCGGCCGCCCGCAACCTCGACTCAGCCGGCGCCCAAGTGGTCCGCAGGAGCGGCAGCAGCGCGCCCCGACGCCAACCTGACCGAGGACGAGCTGCGCGCGGCTCTGTTCGGCCCGCTGCCGCGCCGTGCCGCGCCTGCGCCCTCCCCGCGCGCCCCGCTGCCGCCGCCGCCGCCGCCGCCGCCTCTGCCGCCTCGGCCGCCAGCATCGCCGCCGCCGTCGCCGCCAAAGGCCGTCGTCGCTGCGCCCGGTGCAGCAATGGTCTCGAAGCAGCAAGGCAGCAGCACCACGCAGGCTTCCATCCACGGCGCGCTCGCAGGGCTGGTGGCTGCGGCGGCGAGCGCCCGGCGCCTGCAGCAACCGCAGCCGGCGGCGAGCAGCAGCAAGCCCGAGGCGCCGTCGCCGCGGGCCCGCCCGGCGCCGGGCACGCCGGGCCGCGCGGCCGCTCCGGCCCTCATCCGCGCGCTGGGATTGCGCGCAGACAGCATCACCAGCCGAGTCAGCAGCGTCACGAGCAGCATCAGCACCAGCAGCAGCAGCGGTGGCAGCAGCAGCAACGTCCAGAGGCTCGACAACGACAACGAGGCCCCGACCCCCAAGCCTGCAGCCACGGCCCGAGCAGGAGGCGCAGGAGCAGGCGGCGGCGCGTTCGGCCTCGCCGCGCGCTCGTTCAACCAGCAGCAGCACCAGCAGCAGCAGCAGCAGCAGCTTCAAGCCGTCAGCGAGCGCGCGGCCGAGCTCGAACTGGCGCTACGGCGCGCCGAGCGCGAGGGCGCGGCGCTGCGCCAGCGCGACGCGGACCGCGACCGCGAGCTGGCTGGCCTGCGGGCCGAGCTGGCGGCCGCGACGGGGCGCGGCGCGCAGCTCGAGGCGCAGCTCGAGGAGGCGCGGGAGCGGGCGTCCGACGCGTCCGGTCGCGCAGAGACGGCGCAGGTCGAGCTGCTGGCCGTGGCCGAGCGGCTGAGCCACGCCAAGCTCGAGGCCGCGACGGCCGCCGAGGGCGAGCTGGTGGCGCGGCGCGACTGCCACCGCGCGTGCGAGGCGGCGCAGGGGCTGGCGGCGCGGTGCTCGCGCCTCGAGGCGCACCAGGCGCAGGTCGAGGCGAGGCGCAGGCGGCGGGGGTAAAAAAAGGACACGGGGCAACTTCCTTTCGCAACACACACACAATCGTCAAATCTCTCTCTCTCTCTCTCTCTCTCTCTCTCTCTCTCTCCCTCTTTTCAGTCCTCGTCGATCGGCGGCATGAGCGGCGGTGGCGACGGTGACGGCGCCTCGGCCGCCGCCGCGGGGGCAGCAGGCAGCGCCGTAATCTCGGCTGCCTCCGCCTCTGCGTCGCCGTCACTGCGCTCCACCGGCACTAGCTGCTCCTGCGTCTCCTCCTCGCTCGAGTCGTAGTAGCCCATTGGCGGCGACGACGCCGCGCGCGCGGGGGACGACGATGACAGCCCCGCCGAGGCGACGCCGTCGTCCTCCTCGTCCTCGTCATCGTCGTCGCCTCGAGCACCCCCACCGAGCGCCCGCGGCGGCAATTGCTCCTGGTGGCTCGGCGCTCCTGCCGCGCCGACGCCACCGTCGTCGTCGGCGGGTCCCGCGCGCAAGAGCGCCCGCACCCACCGGCGCCGCCGGACAAACACGCCCCCGGTCATGCGGCCCGAACCGGGCGGCGGCGGCCATCCGCGCCGGCTCCGGCCGTGCAGCGCGAGCAGCGCGGGAAAGTCGACGGCGTACGCCCAGCCGTTGGCATCGACGCACGCGCCATCGTCGCGCCCCGTGACGTCCAGGCGCCACCGGCTGCCGGGCGCCCAGGTCCAGCCCGGCGGCGGGCTGGCCGCCGCCACGCGCACGGGCCGCGCGCTCGCGTTCCCGCCCGGCCGGCCGTCTCTATCCGACCAATGACCGATGCGATCTGAGGGCAAGAAAGACCCCGGGAAACTGCTTCCCCAGCCCCATGCTTGCCGGCGTTCGTTCTCATACAACTCCTGCAGCGGGGGCTCGCCGTCGTCCTCGCCGTCGTCGTCGTCGTCGTCGTCGTCGTCGCTGCCGCCGTCCTCATCATCGATGCCAAAGTTGGTGCCCGCGAGAGGGTCGCGGCCGGCATCGCTCGCCGCGTCCCGCGCTGCCAGCCGGGCAGCAGCACCAGGAGGAATGGCGCGGCCATCCGGCAGCACCGCAAAAAGTTCGAGGTCGGGACTCGGCGGGCGCGCCGCCGGGCCGCCGGCGCGCGGGGGCGCCGGAGCGAGCGCCGTCGCCGGCTTGGTGTGGCGCGTGACCAGCGAGGCGCTCGCCCACGCCTTGCCCTTGACGATGTTGGGCCCCGTAGGCGGGGACACCGTCCTCCTCTGTCCCGCTGCCGCCGCGGACGAGGAGGCAAGAGACGGCGGCGTCGGTGAGCGTGAAGGGGGCGACCGGCCGCCCGGGGACGGGACGATCTCGCCGCCGCCGCCGCCCCCTCCCTCGTCCCCCGCGGGCGACGGCGGCCTCTGCCGCCGCCGCCGCCGCGGCCGCACGTAGAGCAGGTCGGCGGGCGCGAGCGGGTCGGGCGCCGTCGCCGGCTGCACGTAGTCCTCGACCAGCGCGAGCGGGGCGCCGCCGACCAGCACGGCCGTCGCCTGCTCGTCCGGCGGGCGCGGCGGCGGCGGCTGGCGCTGCCGCAGCCGCTGCGCGGCCTCGCGCTCCAGGTCCTGCTGCGTCTCGCGCAGCAGGGCCGCGCTCGTGCCGCCGCCGCTCGCCCGCGGGCGCAGCTGCGCGGCGACCGACGTGCGCGCCTTGCCCGCGGCCGAGCGCAGGCGGCTGGCCGTGGCCACGGCGAGGTCGGCGGCCAGGTCGGCGGCGGCCACGGCCGCTTCCCCCGCGGCCGCGGCGCCCACGCTCGCTGCGAGGCGCGCTCGTGGCTTGGTCGGCCTCGCCGTCGTCGCTTGCTGGTTGTCGCCGCCTGCGGCATCTTCGGCAACCTCGGAGGCAGCCGCCACGGCGCCCGGCTCGCCGCCGCTCTTGCTGCCGGGGGCTGCCACGACGCCGACGACGCCCCCAAGGAAGGCGGCCACGATGCGGTTGGACGCCAGCAGCAGCAGCGCGCCCGCGAGCGCCTGCGCCACGTTTTCCGGCGGGTGCGACAGCAGCAGCGAGAAGAGCGCGCTGTCGACGCAGCGCGCGTCGCGCGCGCAGGCGTCGCGGGACCAGAGCATCGCGCGCACGACCACGGCCAGGACGGCCAGCGTCAGGAGGCCGGCCGCGCAGCGCGCAAAGAGGAGCGGGTCGCCCGCGAGCGCGACGAGCGCGCGGGCGGCGGACGACGAGGACGGGAGGAGCGCGTTCTCAAACAGGAGGAGCGGGCTGCTGCGCTCGGCGCTTCCCACCGCTTCGGCTCCCGCTGTTGCTGTTGCTGTTCCTGCTGCTGTGCCTGCCGCTGTTCTCGGCCGTGCTGCTCCCGCCGCCGTCCCGCCTGAAATCGACGCAAGCACCGCGCGCAGGGCGGGCGGCAGGGGCGCCGCCGGCGGCAGGTCGCGGATGGTGACCGCGGCCGCCGCGCCGCCGACCTCGCCCGCCGCAGCCAATTGTTCCACCACCGCCCCGGCGAGCCCCGCGCGCACCGCGTCGTACATGGACCGCACGCCGCCGTCCACCCCGCGCGCCACCATCCCGCGCACCAGGCGCGACAGCGACGCGCCGTACCGCACGCAGTAGGACACGCGCACGACCGCGGCTTGGGGTGGCGAGCCCGCGGCGGCGACGGCGGCAACGGCGGGGGCGACGCACGTCCGCGACAGCACGGCGATCTTGTCGCCGTACGGGACGCCCGTGCGCACGTCGCTTTGCACGACGTAGACGTTGTCGTCAGCCCGATGGTGGTGGTGGCGGGGGTGGTGGGGGTGGTGCGCGCCGCCCCCGCCGCCGGCCAGCACCGTTTGCAGCTCGTCATTCCAGACGGGCGCCGGCGCGATGGCGGGCGCGGGCGACGGCGAGGTGAAGCGCCGCGTGCGGGTGGCGCCGACGGGCAGGGTGAAGGCTGCTCCTTCGGCCCCTCCTCCTCCAGCCCATGGCGTCTCGACGAGGTCGGTGTGCCGCTTGCGGCGGTGGATGCGCGCGATAAACCCCGGCCCACCGTAAAGCGCGGCGGCGACGGCGGACGGCGACGCGCCGCGCACCTCAAAGTGCTGCACGATCACGGCGCTGGACTCGTCCCACTGCGCTGGTAGTGCCGCGCGGCACGCGGCTGCCTTGTCGGGGAGGGGCATCGCTGCCACTGCGTCTCGGCGGGGAAGCTCCGGAACCCAAAGGCCGGTGAACACTTGCGCGCTGCGCGCGCGCGCGACTCTATGCGTTCATGATCTCACGCGTTCTCAAGCGGATGGGACAGTCGCTGCAAAGCTTGGAAGTGACTAGTGGAAGTGACTAGTTGTGGACGTAGGCGACGACGGCGGCGCGCGCGAGGCAGTACACGCGACGGGGCGCCGCCGCGGGCGATGATGTGGGCGGCAGCACTCGCGCCCCAAAGAGGGGCTCAAGCACACGCACTACGACTGCGCGCGGCCCCAATCGTCACAACCTGCTGCACCCTCTCCCGTTCACCGCGCGACCATCACATCCGCCCGCCGCGCCCTCTCGAAACCCCCTTCACTCACGTTTTCCGAGCGCCTCCCCGCGCGCGCGCGCGCGGACCACGCCACACACAGCACACGCCCGTCGAGATGGGCGACCCGTCTCCCTTCCGCCCGGACTGCCTGAGCGGCATGGTGAGCGAGAGAGGGTCGTGTGGAGGAAGGAGGAGAGCACCGCCGCCCAACCCGCCGCCGCGTGTTCGCCCGCCGCTCTCAAAACCAAGACGCTGACGCTGCGCAACCAACTCAACTCAAACCATACCAAAAGGTCGCCCTCGTCACGGGCGGCAGCAGCGGCATCGGCCTCGAGATCGCCACGCAGCTCGCGCGCCACGGCGCCCGCGTCGCCATCACGGGCCGCCGCAAGCCGGTGCTCGACGCCGCCGCCGAGGCCATCACGCAGCGCGTCGGCGCCCCGTCGTCGCCCCCCGTGCTCGCGCTGCAGGGCGACGTTCGCTCGGCCGACGCGTGCGCGGGCTGGGTGCGCGACGTGGTCGCGCGCTTCGGCGCCCTGCACATCCTCGTCAACTGCGCCGCGGGCAACTTCTTGGCCGAGGCCGAGAACCTCTCGCAGGGCGGCTTCAAGGCCGTCATGGACATCGACGCCGTCGGCACGTTTACGGCGTCGACGGCCGCGCTGCCTGCTTTGCGTTCGGCGGCGGCGGCGGCGGCGGCGGCGTCTTCTGCTTCTTCATCCTCCAGCCCCAAGCAACCCAAGGTCTACCCGGTCGTCATCAACATCAGCGCCACGCTGCACTACGGCGCCACGTGGTTCCAGGCGCACGCCTGCGCCGCCAAGGCCGCCGTCGACGCGCTCACGCGCGCGCTCGCGCTCGAGTGGGGCGAGTATGGCGTGCGCGTCGTCGGCGTGGCGCCCGGGCCGATCGGCGGCACCGCGGGGCTGTCCAAGCTGGCGCCCGTGGACGGCGGCGGCGGCGGTGGCGCGGCGGCCCCGGGCCCCTCGCCGATGGAGCGCATGATCGCGCGCACCGTCCCCCTCGGCCGCCTCGGCGAGCGCGAGGACATCGCCTGGGCGTGCGTCTACCTCGCGTCGGCCGCGGGGCGGTACGTGTCGGGCGAGACGCTCGTGGTCGACGGCGCGGCGTGGGTGTGGCGGCCGCCCGTCGTGGAGCGCGGGGTGGTGGCCAAGGTGAGCCGCGCGGTCGAGGGCAAGAGCCGCGCGGTCGGGGTCGCCGATGCCGCTGGGCAGCGCAGCAAGTTGTGATTGCTTTTTTTTTGGGTGGCGGCGACGGCGACGAAAATAGCAAGCGCCGGTCGGGTGAAAAACGAGCTCTGGTTCCGGCGGGAGGAGGCAAACCAACTTGCCTCTCGCCCGAGTATTTCTTCTGCAGCCGCGCGCGCGCGACCGCCGCCTCCACATTCCACACGAACACACAAGAGGTGGCGGCGGGCGCAGCCCCCTCGTTTTGCCGCCCGCCCGTCCCTTGACGAGACTTGGCCGCCGCTGCGGTCGATGCTGCGGGCGCGACCGCCGTCCGCCGCCGTCGCACTTTGACCCTGTTCCCCGCACACGCAACACAACAAACGCCCAAATATGGAGACCCTCGCCGGCGCCTCCGACGCCGCTACCCTCACCGAGGCGCAGGAGGAGGTCTTGTGCCAGCGCGTCGGGCAGTTCCTGTCCACGCTGCCCGCGCCGCCCTCGCTGCGCCGGGCCGAGGGCGCGGCGGTCGCGCCGGGCGTCTTGCGGCGGAGCGGCGGCGGCGGCGGCGGGCGCGGGGGCGTCGTCGGCAGCACCAACGCCGCCGCGACCTCCTCCTCGCGGCCGCCCACCAAGCCGCCGCCGAAACAGCCCAAGCAAGGCCCGCCGCCGCAGCAGCAGCAGCACCACCAGCAGCAGCCCCGCCCCCACAACCACAACCACAACCACCACCACAACCACCAACCCTCGACCGTCGCCGAGGCGTGGGACGAGGTGCGCGAGGCCGTCGGCGACCGGCTGCTGGCGAGCGAGCGGCGCGCCGCGATCCTGCGGCAGCGCATGCGCCGGTGGCGCGCGGCGGCGGGCGAGCTGCAGCGGCGGCTCGAGGAGAGCGAGCGGCGCGCGCAGCGCGCCGAGGACGGGCGCGCCACCGACTCGCCCGCGGAGCAGCGGCTGCGCGCGCGCCTCGAGGAGACGGCCGCGTCGCTGGCCGAGCGGGGCGCGGCGCTCAGCCGCGCGACCGACCAGGCGGCCGCGCTGGCCCGCACCGCGCGCGACGCCGAGGCGGACGCGCAGCGGTCGCGCGCGATGCTCGAGCAGGTGCAGCGCGAGCTCGCGGCCGCGCGCGAGGACGCGCGCTCGGCGCGCGCGGCCTCGGCCGTGGCCGCGGCGGCGGCGGCGACGGCCAGCGCGGCCGCGGCCGAGGCCGACGAGCAGCGCGAGGGGGGCAAGGCCGCCGGGCAGCTTTGGCGGCAGGCGCTCGAGGCCGAGGCCGAGGGCCTGCGCGCCGAGCGCGACTGGCTCCGGCGGGCGTTGGGGGCGGCAAGGCGCGAGTATGAGGCGGCCGCGGCGGTGGCGGCGCGGGCAAAAACGGAGGAGGAGGAGGACGATGGCGACGAGGGCGGTGGCAGCGCGGCGGCGGTGGCGGCGATGCTGCGAGCGCGGGTCGGCGAGCAGGAGGAGCAGCTGCGGGCGCTGCGGTCCGAGCTCGCCGCGGCCAATGCACGCTGCCTGACGCTCACGCTGCACAGCAGCAGTGCCAAGGGGGTCGGTGCTGGGGGTGGTGGTGTCGCGGGAGGAGGAGGAGGGGGACGTGCAGCTTTTGCGACCGCCGCGCTCGCGGACGCCGCGCGGCGGCAGCAAGCGACGGCGGCGGCGGTAGCGGCGGCGGCGGCGGTGGCGGCCCGCGTGGGCGCTGCTGCTGGTCCCGTCAGCCTGGGCCAGACCACACCGTCCTCCTCCTCCTCCTCCTCCTTCAGCCTGGCCGCGCAGCGCGAGCGCGAGCTGCGGCGGCTGCACGCGCGGCTCGAGGAGGACGAGCGCCAGGCGGCGTGCGCGGCCGCCGAGGAGCGCCGCATCCGGGCGCAGGAGCGGCAAGCGGTGGCGGGCGCAGCGAGCAGCTCGGCTCCGCTGCCGCTGAGCAGCAGCTGCAGCAGCAGCAGCAGCACCAGCGCGCTGCAGGCCGCGACGATGCGCCTGTCTTCCCTCCGCGAGCGGCCCGAGTTTGCACCGCCGCCCAAGCCGCCGTCGCTGGTGCTCGACGCCTCCGCAGCCCGGCCGCGCTTGGCCGCGAGCGGGCTGCTGAGGTTGGGGGCGCAAGACGTGGCACTGTCGGTGCAGCAACGGCACCAGCAGCAGCCGCAATCGCAGCAGCGGCAGCAGCATGGGGACGCTGGGTCGGGCCCGCGCCGCAGGCGCATGCTGCTGAGCGACAGTGACTCCGAAGATGACGAATAAATGACGCCTGTGTGTAAATCGACCGACGTTGGTCGGTAGTCCTGTTGGGTCGATCGATCGATCGATCGATCGACAAGGAGTCGATTGTCGATCGGTCGATCGACTGTCGCTCTTGTCGATCGACTGTCGCTCTTGTCGATCGACGAGACGGAGCAGAGGTCGGCTCAGCCATGGATCGATCGATCGATCGACTGCTCGATCAGCCGATCGATCGACTGCTCGATCAGCCGAACAATCGGCCTCGGCGGCACCGTTTGTGCTTGAGGCCCCCTTGTCGTCGTAAATTCTTTCGTTGGGGTCGTGTGATCGATCAATCGTCTCCTTATCTGTCGGCCGCCCCACTGCTCGCCTCAACGACGTATGCGCTTGTTGTCCGTCACTTGTTTCGGCGGCGGCTTGAGAGTCGTGCGATCGATCGACCGATCAGTCGGTCGATCGATCGTTCGGTCGATCGGTCGATCGACCGATGATCGACTGAGGTCGATCGACTCCCCGTCGATCGACCGATCGACTTCTGGTCGATCGACCGACTGATCGATCGATCGACTCCTTATCGATCGACCGACCGATCGATCGATCGACCGACTGCGCTGCGCGCGACACCAAACCTTACACCCAAAAAGGATCTAGCTGTCGTCTCCATTCCCTGCGGGGTGCGCGGCGGGCATCCGCGACGGGCTCGTCGTCGCCAAGAGCAGGGGCGGGGGTGGCGGCGGCGGAGACTCTTCCTCGGCGGGCTGCTGCTGGTGCTGGTGCTGCTGCTGCTGCTGCTGCTGCTGCTGCTGCTGAGCAAAAACAACAACAGGGACGGCCTCGTCCTTTGCTTCCGGCGACACACCACGTCCCTCTTCCGGCGCCGTCTCCTCCTTCTCGCGCGCAACCACATCCATCTGCTGCTGCTGCTGCTGCTGCTGCTGCTGCTGCTGCTGCTGCTGCTGCTGCTGCGCTGCTGCAACCGCCGCCGCCGCCGCCGCAGCAGCAGCCGCCGCAGCGCGTGCCGCCGCCTTTCGCCGGGCGCGCGCCTCCAACACCTCGGGCGGCACGGTCGACCGCTGCAGCATGGGCACGTGCGCGATTCGGAGCAGGCCTTGGTAGTTGGCGAGCACCCACGCCGCGTTGCCCGTCGACACGTTGTACCCGAGCTGCGCCCCCCACGTCGGCTTGAACAGCCCGTCGAGCGCGGCGACCTCGTCGCGCGGGGGCGGGTCGGTCACGAGGCCCGAGGAGGTCGTTGCCGCACCGCCACCACCACCACCACCACCACCACCATCGACCTTCATCATCATCACCGCCTCGACCGCCCTGCGCGCGCGCCCGGGCAAAGGCAGGGGTCCGCGGTCCGCGGGCGCGGCGGGCCAGGGCGCGACGGCGTACACGCCGACCGAGTGCCGGGCGTGCGCGCCGTCGATCGCTGGCATGACCGCGGTCGCGATGCCGGCCTCGAGCGCCGCGCGCTCGACGCACCGCATGAGCGTGCGCCCGAGCCGCCTGCACTCGGCGCCCGGGGCCGTGGCCATCATGCTCGTCTCGACGAGGGACGCGCCCAGGAAGCGCACGACGGCCGCGGCGACGAGCGTGCCGCCGGCGTACAGCAGGGCGACGTGGTGGGCCGAGGCGTCAAAGAGGGCCCGGCCGACGCCGCCGTCGCCGCCGCCCTCTTCCGCCGTCGACGTCGGCGGCGGCGGCGGCACCCGCACGCCCGCGACCATCCAGGGCAGCACGTCCTCAAACGTGCGCACGTCCGTGGCGGGCCCGAGCTGCGCCGAGAGCAGCGCGCGCGCGTCGCGCAGGACGCCCGCCAGCACGGCGCGCTGCGAGCGGGTGTAGCGCGGCGCGGCGGCCGCGCTCGAGGTGCCCGGCGCGTAATGGCAGGAGGCGCGCGCGGCGCCGCTGCCGCCGCTGCCGCCGCCGCCGCCCTCGGGCCCAAAGACGGCCGACGGGTGCACGAGCTGGAAGCACACGGGCGTGCCGTCCGGCAGGGTGGACACCTGGCGGGCGCCACGCGCGCACAGGGCGGCCAGGCCGCGCGCCACGGCCCGGCAGGCCTGGCTGCACACAAAGGGCGGCGGCGGGCGGCGCCGCTTGGGGTCGGCGGCGGCCGGCGCCCCTTGCCGCTCCTCCTCCTCGTCCTCGACCGCCTGTCGGATCGCGGCGCGCCACCGCTCGTCGAGGCAGCTGACGTGGGCGCCGCGCGTGCAAACGGCGCAGCGCACGTACCAGTGGGGCGGCACCTTGGCCGCCGCTGCGGCTGCTGCTGCTGCTGCTGCCGCGGCGGCACCAGCACCGCCGACTGCCCCCACCGCTCCGCCGCCCGCCGCGCTGCTGCGGCGGCGGTGCGACCGCGGCCCAGCAGCAACAGCAGCAGCAGCAGCCCCCGCGGCGCCCGCGTCCTCCTCCTGCTCCTCTTCTTCTTTCGCAGCACCCTCCTCCTCCTGCTGCTGCTGCTGCTGCTGCTGCTGCTGCTGCTGCTGCTGCTGCTGCTGCTGCTGCTCAACCGCCTGGCCCTCTCCAGTCACCCACGCATCGTCCGCACCACCAAACGCGCCGCGCAGCGCCGCGACGGCGGCCCGGCACTCGGCGTCGGCGGCCGACGCGTCGACCTCGCCGCGCCGCGCGCGCCGGCACGCGTCGTACCAGATGCGCAGCTCCGCGGGGCACACGTACCCCGCGGCCACCTCGGCCACCTTGGCGGCGGCGGCTGCTCCGCCCGCTGCCCCCTCGTTATCGTCCTCGTCCTTTGCAAAGGCCCGCGGCAGGAGCGGAAAGGCGCGGGGGTTGAAGGGCGGCACCGTCGCGGCTTGGTGCTCGCCGCCGGCGAATTTGGGCGGCGGCAAGGCGGCATCCGCGGCAGCGGCGGCAGCAGCTCCCGCCGCATCTCCACCTGCTTCGCAACCGGCCGCCTCCACCTGCTCCCGCACCCCCTCCTTTGCCGCCGCCTCGGGGTCGGCGTACGCGGCCACGGGCGGCGGCCACGACGGCGCGGGCTGCGCGCCGGCAAAGTCGACGGGAGCCGTCTCGGCGCACACGCGCCGCGCGGCGGCCGCCGACGCGGGGCCCTTGCCGCCGCCGCCGCCGCCGGCACCGCCGCTGCCGCGCGCCAGCGGCAGGCGGCACCCGAGGCACCGGCACGCCGGGCAGAACCAGTCGTCGTCCTCGCCGCCCAGCGCGTCGAGGCCCGTGGCCAGGCCCGCGCAAAGCGGGTGCAGCGCGGCCGTGCAGCTGTCGCACAGGATGAGGTCGCCGCCGCCGCCGCACGCGTGGCAGCTGCCGTCGTTGATCTCGCGCAGGTCGACGTCCAGGATGAAGAGGCCCGCGGGGAGTCCGGCGGCAGAGTCGGTGGTGGCGGCGGCGGCGGCGGCGGCGGCGGTGGAATCGGGCTGTGGCTGCTGCTGCTGCTGCGGAGGCTGCGGTTGCTGGTCGAGGGGCGATGGCACGGGCGGCGGCGGCACGGGCGGCGGCAGAGGCGCCTGCTGCTGCTGCTGCACTTGCGCATCCATCGGCTCTGGCTGCTCCTGCTGCTGCACCGGCGCCTCCTGCTGCTGCTGCTGCTGCTGCTGCTGCTGCTGCGTTGCCGCAGCCACCCGCTCCATGAGCATCGTCGTCATCGCCTCGGCCATCTCGGCCGCCGCGGCCTCCTCGACGCCCCCGCCCACGCCGAGCGGCGGCGGCGGCGGCGGCGCGGGCGGCGGCGGCGGCGGGTCTACGTCCATCGCGTGCCGGGGCGCGTGCCGCACGCGCACGCGCGCGCGTTCGGCGGATGCGATGCTTCTGTGTGCCAAGCCTCGCGCGTGTGTTGGGGCGGCGGGGGTGCCGCGGAGAACTCAAGTAGCTCGACGAAAGAAGGACTAGTTGATCGGCCCGCCCGCGTGCGATTGAATCCTCGTTCGTGGTTCGTCGGTCTCCAAAACAATTCGGGGGGGCTGGTTATCGAATGCTCTAGAGAGGTTAAAGCGGAGCACACGGTCTGACGTTTCCACTGCGGTCGAGGCGGGCCCGAGTCGGCATTCACCGGCCATTCAAACCCGCGCCGCCGCCGCCGCCGACGCCCCCGCCCCCTCCTCTGCCACCACCACCACCGGCGGCTCGGGCCGCTCGCCCGCTCGCCCGCGGATCAGCGTGTTCCACCGCAGCTTCTCGACGATGGCCGTAAAAAAGTCGCCGTCCAGCGGGTTGAGGTTGACGAACGGCAGCGCGCACGACGCCGTCGTCACGCGCAAGCAGCTCCCCGTCGGCAGGCGCTGGCCCGACCGCCCGTCAAAGGACAGGCGCGCGTGCGAGCGCGCATACCGCGGCAGAGAGATGAGCAGCTCGGACGACTCGGGGATCACGAGGGGGCGGAACGACAGCGACTGCGGCGACAGCGGCGTGAGGATCGTGCAGGCGACACTGGGCGACACCATCGGGCCCCCGGCGCTCATCGAGTAGGCCGTCGACCCGCTGGGGGTCGCGACGATGAGCCCGTCCGCCTCGGCGGCCGTGACGAATGCGCCGTCGACAAAGATCTCGATGTACACCGCGTGCGGGAAGGCGCCGCGGTCGACCACGCACTCGTTCAGCACGTAGCGCGTCGACGCGACGCGCACGGCCGGGCGGCGGCCGCTGCGTTGCTGCTCCTTCTCCTGGTCCTCGACAGGCAGCAGCACGTCCAGTCGCGTGCGGCTGCGCAGCGTGCAAAAGAGCGGGCGCGCGTCGTCCAGCACGCGCTCGAGCGTCGACGCAAAGTCGTCGGCCGGGAAGGCCGTCAGGAAACCGAGCGTGCCCATGGCAAAGCATACGACGGGCGGCAGAGGGGTGTCGTCGTCCTCAAACATGGCCGCGAGGTGGAGGACGGTGCCGTCGCCGCCCAGCGTGATTGCGAAATCGACGGCCGTCGATTTCGGGTCGAACGGCGGCAATCCGGGAAGCTCGGACGCGTGCACGGCGCGCTCGACAAAGGCCGCGACGCCCCGCTCGGCGAGCCAGTTGGCGATCTGCACGAGCTTGTGGCGCGTCGCGGCCACGCCGGCCTTTTTCACGATCAGGCAGCGGCGCGGCCCCCCGGAAGCCCACTGGAGGAGGGCACGCTGGCGCGGGCGCTGTTGCTGCTGCTGCTGCTGCTGCTGCTGCTGTTGTTGTTGCTTTTGTTGTTGTTGTTGTAGCTGCTGCTCGCGAGCTGCTGCTCCATCATCGTCGACCGCGCAGGCCACTGGAACGTCGGCGGACGAGATGCACGCGGCCGCGAAACGGTAGCCGGGCGGAGGGGGGCGCTGGCGCGACGTCGCGGCCGCGTCGGCGGCCAGCTGAAGCGCGCGCGCCGAGAGACGCGCCTGCGGCTGCTCTTCCTCCTCTATCCTCCCGCGTTTGGCGTCGCTTTTACCGTCCGGTGGATTGGGGCGAGCAGCCGCAGCAGCAGCAGCAGCAGCAGCACGGGCGAGCGGCCGTGGCGCCGACGGCGGACGCTGTCCCGCCCGCCGCCGCGCGGCGTCGCGACGCAGCAGCGGCAGCGGCCATGATGCTGCTGCTGCTCCCGCCGCGGGCGTCGGTCGCGACCCCCGGCGGGGGTAGCGGCCGAGGCCGCAGTTGCCTGCCGCGAGCATGTGCGTGCGCGCGCGCGGAGGCGGGGGCGGCCTGGCGAGTCTGGGCGCACGAGCACGTTGTTTCGGCGTGCGCTTCCGCCCGCACGCACGCGCGAGTGCCGGATGATGGCCGTCAACACGCGACACGTAAGGAGGTTCAGAGTGGCTTTCCGTTGGTCGTGCGCAGAAGGCGCGGTCTCCAAAAGTGTGCGCGATCAGGCGCGGCCGATCGCCCTTGCGTCTTCTTCTTCACTGCTGCCCTTGCTCTGCTCCCCCTTCTGTGATGCCCGCGCCCGCCCCGCTTGTCCCAGGAAAAGCGCCCTACTTGGTCCCACCGCGCCCATACTACTGACCATCAGCCTCACGCGCTACGATACAGCATCGCTCAACACAAGCCAACCATCCCCAGTCGCGCTTGCGGGCTCTCCCAACAAGGAGCTGTCGAACGGCGCCCCTTTGAAACAAAAATCGATCGATCGATCGCCGCCGCCAGGACCCAAGCAAGCATGGCCACAAGGCCCGGCTGGTTCGGCAGCCCGGCGCCCGCCGCCGACCTCAGACGACGCGCCGCCACCACCTCGCGCCTCGAGCAGGAGCGCGTGCTCCGGCGGGCGGCCGGCGACCGCGCGGCCGACGAGGCGCGCGCCGCGGCCGCCGTCCTCGCGCCCGCGCTGCTCGTGCCGCGCGTCGCGCGCTTCCTCGCGCACTACCGCGAGGGCGCTGAGCGCGCGGCCGCGCTGCGCCTGGCCCTGCTGCACGGTATTTCGTCTCTGACGGGAGCGCATCCAGAGGAGGAGGAGGACGCAACCCAGCCGCCGCCGCCGCCCCTCGACGAGCTTCGCGCGCGCGCGGCCAAGGCGGCCGCCGCGGGCGCCGTCTCGGCCACCGCGCTCGTGCCCAAGGTGCAGCGCGCGCTACTCGACCTGCAGCAGCGGCTGGACCAGGCGTACGAAGAGCTTGGTGATGGGCGTGGGAGTGGCAGAGTGGAGGCGGATGTTGCTGCGGCGGAGCTTTGGCAGCCACCCTCTCCGCCGCCGCTGCCGCTGCCGCCGCCGCCCCCGCCGCCGCCGCCGCCACAGCAGCAAGCGCCTCGCCCTCCTCGCCCGGCCCCCGAGCCCGCGCGCAAGACGCGCGCGACGGACAACCAGGGCGCGACGATGCCGATCTACCCGGACTGGTGGGGCGACTGCGAGGACCGCGGCGACGGCCCCGCCACTGCGCCCCCGCGCAAGGCCCCCGCCGACGTCGCCGCCGCCGCCGTCGTCGCCACGCCGCCCAGCGCGGCCGCCGCCAAGGGAGAAGAAGAGGAGGCGCAAGCAGCCGTTGCCCGCCCGCCCAAGATCAAGAAGAAGACGGCGACGACCACCAAGATGATGCGGTCGCGCGGCCGCTCGCGCATCGCGCACCTCGTGCGCGCCGACCGGGGCGGCCGCGGCGCGGGGGGCGAGGCGGCGGCAGAGGCGGCGGCAGAGGCGGCAGAGCGCCCCCCGCAGCCGCCGCCGCCGCAGCCGCCGCAGCCGCCGGCGACGACGGTTGCACCAGCCCCCCCACCCAAACCCGCCACGCCCAAGATCCCCACCACCTCGTGGCAGGCCGACTTTGGGCACCTGGACGCGCCCTCGCTCGACGCGGCCGCGCTGGGTCTGCGCGAGGTCGAGGCGCGCCGGCAGCGGCGGCTGAGCAGCAGCGGCGGAGGCGGGGGCGGCGCCTCGTCGCCCGCCAGCCCGCCGCAGCGGCCGCCGCCGCCGCCGCCGCCACCCCCTTTGGGCGTGCGCGCCGAGGCGGTCGAGGCCGCGCGCACCTGGGTCGGCGAGTTCAAGAAGGACATGGTCGGCGCGGCGGCGGCGTCCGCGCGCGAGCGCTTCCTGGTGGCGGCAGCAGCCGCGGGCCGCGGAGCGATCGAGGAGGACGACGGCGCCAGCAACGCCAGCACGCCGGAGGCGGCGGGCGGCCTCATGTCGCCGGAGCAGCTGCTGCGGCGCCTGGTGTGCGGCGACGGCGAGGAGAGCGAGCAGGCAGAGGACGACGACCGGGACGTCGGCAGCGCGTGCGGCGCCAGCTCGCCGATCCACCTTGACAGCACGCCCAGCGCCGCCGACAGCGACGACGACGACGACGACGACGACGACGACCGCATCTCGGCGCTGCTGCGCGAGATCGAGCTCGAGCTGGCCGCGGAGCGCGAGGGGCAGGCCTAGACGTCCATCCTTTTGTGTGTTTTACAAGCGTCATCACTTGCTCGCCTCGGTGGTCGCGTCCGCGCCACACCCGCTGCCGTCGACGCGGCACTCGCTTCCCAGCAGGTCCTCCCCGCCCTCGGCCGCCTGCAGGCGCCGCCGGCGCGCCTCGAAAATCTCCGCCATGTCCTCGCGGCCCGTCACGCGCGTGCGGTACTTGGCCCAGAAGTCGTAGACGGCGTTGGCGACCCGCTCCACGGGCGGAGAAGACGTCACCGAGTACACCCAGCCCAAGCCGACGGCCTCGTAGAGGGCGCGGAAGACGGCGATGCCCGTCAGCACCTCGCCGTTTGGGCGGATCGCGTGGATCTTGGCCATGGCGGTCTCAAAGTCGATGCCCACGTTTTGGTCCGCGCGGTAGCCGTCGGACGCGATGTCGACAAAGTCGATGCGGCGGCGCGGGGCGGCACTGTCGCGCTTCATCAGGAAGTTCACCTCCTTCATGCACAGGGCGCACTCGCCGTCGTACAGCATGCGCACGGTCCAGTCGGGCGGGGAGGTCGGGGTCGGGAGGGGCTTGGCGGTCGTGGCAGCGGAGGAGGCCGTCGACGCGGCGCGCACGGGACCGGCGGCGGCGGCGCGGCGGCGGGACGCCTGCAGCGGCAGCGGCGAGAGCGAGGCAGCGGCAGCAGCAGTGGCGCGCGAGGCACTGCTGCCGCAGCCAAGCAGGAGGGACCTGGGCCGGCCGGCGGCCATGGCCGCGCGCGCAGCGCACTGCTGCATCCGTGCGGGGAGAGGGTTGTTTGCGGTTCGCCTGGTTTTTTTGCTTGGTTGTGGTTGCGCGCGCGCGTGATGGCCTTGGGAGGTCTGATGCGCTCGAGTCGGTAGTGAAGGTGTCGAGTGTTTGAATCGCGGCGCGCGATGCCCGACGATTTCTCAAGGCGTCGGCGTCAAGCGGCGTTTGTGGCGCCCGGCGCGTCCGCCACCGCGCGTTCGAGGCGAGCGTCGCGCCGCCGCACCTCGTTGCATGCATCGCGCCGCGGCGTTCGCTCTCTTGCACACACAATCCCGCGCAGGCGCCCCCAGTACTGGCAACGCAACCGCAACCATGTCGCGCGCGCTCGGCCACGCCCGGCCATCGGCCCGCAGCAGCAGCGCCTCGTGGCCTTGCTGCAGGCCGCATCACCACCTCTCGAGCCTCGTGGTCGTCGCGCGCGCCCAGGACCAGAAGCACCACCAGCAGCAGCAAGCACAGCAGCGCCAGCCCATCGCACCAGTCCCGCCCTCCCGCGGCGCCCTGGCGGCGGCTGCCGTCGCCGTGGCAGCCGCAGCAGCAGCAACAACCGCCGCCATCGCTGCGCCCGCGCTCGCCGCCGACGCGCTCGTGGCCGCCGCCGGAGCAACCACCACCGCCGCCGCCGCCGCCGCCGCCGCCGCCACCGCAGCCCCTTACGTCCCCTCGCCGCTCCAGGCGCCCGAGTGGCAGATCTGGGTCGGGGCGATCGCCGGCGCGTTTCCCTTTGTCATCGGCGCCTACGAGTTCACCAAGCGCATCCTCATCCAGCAGCGCTGCAAGGTCTGCGGCGGAAGCGGCCTCGTGATGCGCGGCCCGCCGGAGCGGCAGCTGCAGCGCAAGTGCCCCGAGTGCGGCGGCTTCTTCCCCTGGCGCGGGTGGTCCGAGTTTTTGTCGGCCACCGCGCAGCCGGGCAACGGCGGGCCGCTGCTGGCCCCGCGCGGGCAGACGTCGGTGTTCTACTCGGTGCCGCCGCCGCTGCCGACATCGCAGTCGGGCGCTGAGGGGGGGCTCAAGGAGGCGGTCGACGCGGCCATCGCGTCGCGGCCGTCGTCGTCGTCGTCGTCGTCGTCGTCGTCGTCGTCGTCGTCATCGTCGTCGTCGTCGTCGTCGTCGTCGTCGTCGTCCGCGGCAGCGGCGCCGTCGGTGGTGGTGGTGGGCGAGAAGCAGCGGCAGAAGAATCAGCCGCAGAACCAGGAGCAGCAGCAGCAGCAGCAGCAGCAGCAAGACGGCGGGGGTCGATCCTGAGGCGCTATTATTTCGCTTTCGTCTTTTTCAAAGTCGGTCGTCGTCACTTGTCCTCGACCTTTTTGATCGCGGCCACGTCAAACGTGTCGCCGGCCGTGCCAAACAGCGACAGCCTGCTGATCACGGTCGTCTCCTCGTCGCCCTGGTTGTTCTCGACAAAGATCGACAGCACGTCGACGCCCGTGAAGCGCGCGGGCTTGAGCGGCAGCGTCTTGCCGGCATCGCCGTCCTCCAGGTCGGCGGGCGTCAGCGCGAGCTCTTGCGCCGCGGGCGTCGAGTCGGCGTCGCTGAAGCCGACGTTGGGGCGGTTGACGAAGAGCTTGATGGCTTTGGGGCCCTTGCCGCCGGCCGGGGCGGCAAAGGCGATGCCGTTCAGCTTGACCTTTTGCGTAAAGGGGATGTGCAGGAGGAGCTGCTCGTCCGTGTCGCTCTCTGTTTGTTGTTGTTGTTGTTGTCGTTGTTGTTGTTGTGTGGTGGTATGTGGTGCGCGTCAGCTCGGTGCGTCCGCTGACGATCGTCCGCGACCCGCCCACCGCCGCCGCCGCCGCCGCCCAACGCCGACGACGCGCGACACGCTTGCGCGCCGAGCCGTCGCTCAGCTCGTTCGCGCCGCGCACGCAAGCGGCCGCTCACCAAGGACGAGGCCCTCCTGGTCCCGCAGGCCCTGCTTGAGCGCCTTGCCCCAGTCGCCCAAGCTCTTCTCGTTCAAGCACTCGACGGACGAGAGCGAGACAAACTCGAGCAGGTCGCTCATTGTGTTTGAACGTTTCGCGATCGCGATCGGCCTCTATCGATAGAAGCGCGCGCTTGAATGAGAATGAGAGGCACAAGGGATGGCGGCAGAGGAGACAGGCGCGATTGGGACGAATGAAGCCTGGGCTTGTTTGTGTGTGTGTTGTGTCGGTGCTCGAGAGCGCAGCAGCCGGTTTTTTCGTGCAAGCGACAGCAGCAGGCAGGAGAGCTGTGATGTCCACTACTGCGCGCGCTCTCAGCTTCACACGCTCGTCACAACGCTTAGCACACACAATTCAAGCACACGCTAGGACCACGCGCACACGCCGCTTCTAGTACGCCACGTCGTCGTCACCTCCCGGGGCGCCGAACGACCACGCGGGGCGCGCAAGCAAAAACACACACCGGGTGACGACGCCCATCACCTCCTTCCGACAGCGCGCCGCGCGCGCGCCACAGGTTCCCCCAGGAACCAGCTTGCTTATCACGTCGAGCATCAGGGCCTGGTAGTCCCAAGGCGCCGGCCGCCAGCGCGGGGCGCTCGAGAGGCGCCGGGCGGCCTTTGCGCGCCGGCGGCCGCGGCGCGCGCGCGCGCGCGC
>Ga0315905_10002278_pt1 | contig 20204 bp, 46 predicted proteins | sample LakEriMetagenome_5_FD_203522 | JGI IMG/M metagenome (GOLD analysis project Ga0315905, IMG submission 203522) | Freshwater fungal communities from buoy surface, Lake Erie, Ohio, United States - Buoy 4 MA121 | ecosystem: Environmental > Aquatic > Freshwater > Lake | place: USA: Lake Erie, Ohio... | reverse complement strand
CCGGGTATACATCCCTCCTATCCATCCATCCTCATAAACCATCGATCACCTCACCACCCAGCCATCCCAAATGCCCATTTCCGGCATTTCCAGCCCATTACAGCCACTTTCTCCCAAAAGCGATACCTATACATACCCCACAAAAAAAGGCGCTCTTAGAACGCCTCTTTTTCCAAACCTTAAATCTGTGTATATCTTGTGGATAAGTTTGGGGCTTATCTCTTTTTTAATTTCAAACCAAAATAACGCTTACCAGATTTCAAACTAACCAGCTTACCGGCTTTAAAATCTTCTATCTTATCTTGTGGTATAGTTTCCTCGCTATTGCCCAAACTAATAAACAGATCCCTGATAGCAAATTTAGGATCAGCCATCCTAGAACTTTTAATAGTGAATAGCTCAGGCTCACCACCTTCATAGTAGTAAAGTACCTTTTTACCTTTTAAACTATCTTTAGTAGTTTTAACACTACCTATCATTATCTGGCTCATCTTATTTCTTTGCTGGCACCTTAATAGTGCGTTTATGAGATTTAACACAATAAGCTTTAACCGGTACTGTCTTAGTAACCGTTTTAGCTGCTGCTGGCTTCTTAGCCGCTGGCGCTTTTTTTGGAGCGATAGTAACCGGCGCGGCCTTTTTTGTTTTGGTATCTTTACCGGCGTTAAAATCTTTAACCTCGCCAAACAGATTTTTTACAAAAGCATCTGATCTCTTTTCAATATCACGCTTATCAGCTTCGCGCGATTTACCATAGTACGAACTACTATGGCTATTGTTATAATCTGATCCCTGTTCTTTTTTATACCGGTTAAATGCCCAATCAGCAAAAGCGCCGGCCTTAGAACTAGCCTCACCAGCCCTACCGCTTATCTCGGTGATCATTCCGCCGCCTGGTTCATCTTCAATGATCTGAGCGCGAACACCCCCAAAAGCATCGTACTGGATCACAACTTTAAACGGCTGGCCGTATAATTTACCTTTTAAACCTACTGGCAGCGCGCCTATTCCTTTAGGCTTTATCTTGACTACCGGAAAACTAGTTACCTTACTCATAGTTATTTTTTTAACAAATATACACTTACTCAAGAAAACATACCATCCACAAAGAATGTTAACAACTCATTGCATTTTTTTTGCAAAACACTTGCACAGTAACAAAAACTAGCTGTATACTTGCATCACTAAACCGCGACACAATGAACGAATTATTTATCCTATTCTGCTTTTTGCTTGTAATGATACCTGTATTAATCGGTACACAAGCTTTTGAAAACATGATCAAAGGTGAGGAGGAGGATCAGCTATGACTATGAAACCTTTTGACTTAGAAAAAGCCTTAGCTGGCGAACCGGTAGTAACCAAGGACGGAGATAAGGTAATTGAATTAAAACACTATCCAAGCGCTAGTCAAGACGACTATTGTATTTCTGGTATAATAATTTCTGAAAATTCCTCGTTTGTCGAAACCTTTTTAATCAATGGACAACTTGTTAAAGGTATGACTGCTTGCGGTAACGATTTAATGATGTTTGTAGCTGATGAGTGGGTAAACGTATACTACAATAAAACAACTGGTGTATATGGTAGCTCAATAGGAACTACTTACCCTAGCGAAGAAATGGCTAAGGCCGGTATAAGTGACTTAGAAAACGGAGATTACCAAACAACTATAAAAATCAATCTATGAACGATCCACAATTAGAAGCTATGCGCCTGGTAAACAAATTTACTTTGTATGGCTTTATTAAAGATCCTGAAACCAGTGATTTGATGGTAACTTTTGCAAAGTTTGCAGCGATCCAGCACGTAACCGAAATTACTACACCGGATTTAGATCCTGAGCAAATAGTTTACTCTATGAAGCTTGTAACTGCAATTACTAACCTAGAGATAAGCTACCCACTATGAGTACTGAAACCATAAACGCTATGATAGCTATCATAGAGGATCAGATTGATCAGATCCTGGCAAGCTGCAAAGAAGATCAAGAGAATCTAACAGAACACGAACTGCGCGCACGAAAAAAACTAGCACGCGATCTATACTTTTCAATCCAATACTATGACCTCGGAAATAACAAATAACCAAACCTACCACCGGCACCGCTTTAGCTGCCCTAGAAAGGTAGCAGCAAAGCTAGAGGCCTACGATGGTAGCCTTATTGAATCTAGCTGTAAAATCATCCAGGATGTAAACCCCGACAGCCAAAACGTACTAGTACAGTTCAGTACTGGGCAATGCGCAAAGCAAACGGTAATACAGCGCCTAGCCACATTTTTAATTTATGCAATGCAATGAAAATAGACAACATTAAAGCCTTAACCCCTGTAAAAATGTTAGCACTTGCTTACAATGATGCCAGGGATGCTGTAGAATTTTGTAATTGGTATATTACAAATAAAGAGCAGCTAGCACTACACGAAAAATCATTAATAAACATGGCCTATCATGATGGTATCAACGATGCTACACAGGATCCAGACCATACTTTAAAAAATGATGAGTATTACAACGATAACTATCTACCATGACAAGCCAGGACGAAAAATACGTACTGTGCTATAAGGCAGTAAAAAAGGCGTTACTAAATACCCATAACGATTTAATGCACATCATAGAAAACAAAAACCCACACAATATACCGGATCCAAAAATGCAGTTACAATTTCTGCGCGGCTGGATGCAAGTAATACAAAGTATCGAGGATAGCTACGGAGTAGACAGTAGAGATCAAATTTTAAACTAATAAACCATTTAAAACAAAACAAATATGGAAAACAACCAACAATTAGCCCGCGTTAATGATGTTAACGCCGCTATCACGCCCGAAATGTTAGAAGCTTCTGCTAACTTGTCAAACCTTAAAACTGCTATTAACCTTTCGCCTGAGTACATCGAGCTAGCGAAGCCAGGTGAATCTTTCCGCGGTATCTTCTGGGGCTTTACTGAAATTACAGTAAACGATCAGGTAACAGATGAGCAGCGCCAAATCCCAGCGGCAGCGTTTTTGGTAGATAAGTGTATCCGCATTAATGCTGGAGTAGCTTTGGTATCAGAATGTAAAAAGGCCGGTATCGATAAGGGTACACCGCTAGAGGTAACTTTTAAAGAAAAAAAGGGTAACTTAAAGATTTACAGCCTTACGCTGCTTGCGTAAAACTTGTAAACTAGTTTTAACTGGGGATGGTTATTTTTGTAGCCATCCCTTTTTTAACCCTGGATCATGGCAAAGAAAAAAAGCACAGTACAATATAAGGATAGAAAATATAACTATCCCAAAGGCTTTACCAAATATGGTAAGGCAAAGACAGGCTTTATGCCAGCAGCTCAGGGAGCGAGAGTTTTTGTAGAGAATAACCTAGAAAAGATTAAAAAGGGTACTATCCCCTATGATAGTTTAACACAAAGGGAAAAAAGGGTATATCGTGGTAAAACGAGTAACACCTTTGCCAATACCTTTACCTTTAAAGATAAGCGCTACTACGATCCTACCGGATTTTTGCGCAAAGCGCTGGATAACGATCCCGCCTTAAAAGGTAAGAGAGATTTAACAAACCTACTACCAGAAGCTGGATTTAAGGATTATTTTGATCAGCGAATAAACCCAACAAAGGGTACAAAAAAACTAACTGATAAAGAACGTAGTAAGTGGCTAGAGTTTTCTAGCTCACTTTATGATTTTAACAAAGGAGAAAAAACACAATTTTACCGCGATGAGTCCGGCTCATTGATGGATATAGTAACCAAATTAAATAAAGCCAGAAAACAAGGCAGGGAGATACGCGTAATAGATACCGATGGCAGTATAAAGGTCGGAGTAAAGGCCATAGATCGAATGAGGGCTTTTGAAGCTGAGAAACTAAAGGAGTTTACCGATAAGGCAAAGCCAGGGCAAAACATACAACTACAAATTATCTACATATCTACCGACTGGAACCCATACACCAACACAGTAACTTTTAACCTAAACAACGTACAAGTAAATGATCTAAACAAAACACCATAACATGAAAAAACAAAACGCCGCGACAATGTTTAAAAACCCACAGTTACAGGAATCAATCATAAGGCAGTACAAAGAAGCCGGCCTAGATTTTACTGTAAAACATTCAAACTACAATACCCAGATCATAGGCCAGGAATCGGTATTAAAGTTCGTTCAAACCGAACACAGTATAAGGGTATTTATCGCCTATAACAAAATCGTAAAGGATCTAAAGGCCAGCGAGAGAACTATAGAGATATTACAGGGCGAGTGGAGTACTGAGAATTTTGATAGTAAAAATGGCCTAAAGCCCTGTAAACTAAATTCAGTACTAAACCTAGATATAACTTCAGCCTATCCTTACTGCCTATTTATTAATAAATTAATAACCTTAGATACTTTTAATTACTTAATGCAACTGCCAAAAAATGAGCGCTTACCGGCTATTGGTATGATCGCCAAAAAATCAGTTTGGATAGAGTATAAAAAAGGGGATGCTAGCAGCTGGGAACTAAAGGAGGGCGAGTATGCCAATATATTCTTTTTTGTGATCAATCAAATTACGGATCTTATGGCCTGGGCTGCTGAAATTGCAGGTAGTGATTTTTTATTTTATTGGGTAGATGGTATATTCTTACGGCCTGGTATCAAAAAGGCAAAGCTAAACGAGATTACCAGAATCTTTGCTGAGCAGGGCTACTACTACAAGTATGAGAATGTAAAGGATTTTTCTGTAGTTAGAGATGGCGATAAGCTGTTTATTAACATGATCAAAAATGGCGAGGAGAAACCCTATACGATGTATGATAAAAATTTAGCGCGTAATTTTACCAAAATTTTACAAGCGATAGAAAATGAACAAAATACCTTACACGTATCAGGAGCTACTGCATGAGATCTACAACCATCCAGACGAATTTCGTAAACTTGTATTACGCATGGGCTACCACAAATACCACTTTTACTGGTGTAAGCAGCGTTACTATATGGCGCTTTGGAATACCATTAACGACTTTATCGATACACCCGAAAAATTCACCGCTGAATATGCCTACCAGAAAATAGAAAGGCTAGAGGCAAAAAATAAACAAACCAAATTATTATGAGTAAAATAAAACAAATCAGATATAAAAACTGTGAATTATTTAAATATCACAATGGTAGAGTAATTATATATCCTAAAGAAAACAATTATATAATTGACTTTAAAAGTTTGTCAGATATTCACGCACCTAGAGCTAAGCATAATATAATTAAAGGAAAAATAGTTTCAACTATGATAATGATATCAGAAGAAGCTGCTCAATCTTTAGTTGCTGGATTAATAAATCAATTTAGAGATAAACAAAAACTATGAGCAAAATACCTGAACCAACTACCGCAGATTTTTTATGTACTACTTATGCCTATACAAAAAAAATCATAACTGATCAACCATTAGTTAGGCAGATGCTACTAAGAGAAATTAAAACAGCTTGCAGGGCGCAGGGGTATAAACTACTAGAGATTAAAATAGAAAAACTATGATAACTATAGTAGTACATGATAAACAATGGTTTATTGATCGCATAGGAAAAAGGATATATCGTAAAAATAATATCTGTAACTGCCCGACCTGTTTACAAGTTCACGAGATAGGGCTAATAATAACAGATAGGGATCACGCCATATATTTGTATGACTGTCAAGAAATGGATTTAATATATTACGAGAAATGACCTACAAAATACTACCACAGCAGCGCGCGGCTGCTAAGAAGCTAGGGGTAATGCTATGGCCTTCTACTGTAAAAGGCAAAAAGATTGATGTATATAAAGATGGAGAAAAAGTGGCCTCTATTGGAGCTATGGGCTATGGCGATTACTGGACATACTACCAATCTGATCGTTATCTAGCAAGATCTAAGAGAAAAGCGTACCAGGCGCGCCACAACGGAGAACAAAATAAAATTGGATCACCGGGCTATTATGCCTGGTATATACTTTGGTAAAACTATGAAACCTATAAAATCATTTACACTAGATCAGATCAAAAGCGCCATGATAGCTAAGGGCTATAAATGGTTTGAGGAGGGCGATTTTAACTTAAACCTAATCGGAGTAAGAAACTCAGATACAGGCGATACAGTTACAAATGCCTTCGATGACACTTTTTTTATTGCTTACCGCGATGCTGGTAGCTGGAAAATCCACAACTACGCCTGCACTACAGATCCAGGGGCGCATTGGCAACAGGCACCCATGAACGCCGGAGGTACTGCTAGCCTGGTACCCAATCAATACAGATCAACATGGCGCATAGATCTACACCAGGGGCTATACAAAGCCCTAAAGCAGTTTAAGCCTGTAGATACCTACCGCGATAAAAACAAAGACCTAACGTATACCAGGCACATTGAAGATATAACTAGCGGTATCTACGGTATCAATATTCACAGGGCTAGCGCTACAGGCGTAAGCAATAGAGTGGATAAGTGGAGCGCTGGATGCCAGGTGATCGCTGATAGTGCTGATTTTGCAAATCTTATGTATTTGGCTCACGTAGCCGAAAAAAAGTATGGTAACAGTTTTACCTATACTTTGTTAGAATCCAAAGATATTAAATAGAAAAAAGGCCGGGAAATTGATAAACCCGGCCTTTAAACATGAAAAATCAATGATGAGAACAACCTCACTTTATCCCTTACAAAGATATATTATTTTAATCTAATATCCCAGCTTTATCAAGCCAGTAGTAATCCGTTTCCTGCCGATCATAAAAATGATTATCTCGCTGATCTAGTTCTAGCTGATGAGCTTCTAGCAGTTCTATAAAAGCCTTACGCATTTTATTATTAGCCCTATTGACTTCATCAATTTCGGCCTTCATTAGATCCAGGCGCGCTACTACCAGCCTATAATCTTCAAGTATTTTTTCATTTACGTTTTCCATATTTTTTTTCTATTAGTGGTTTTCCCGCATTCCATTGCCAGCCGCCGTCATGTTTATAACAATCTACACCGTCTGAGTTACTGTAATGCCTTGCAAAGTAGCGATCTTTTTTCTTTGAATACTCAAACAATGATTTAAAAGTTATCTGATCGTGAGACCATTCTTTACGTTCATATAACTGCCCATCCGGAGTAAAAGATAACTGTACTTTTCTGGTACCCCATATAAAAGTACTGATCTGATCAATAGGATCGTGAGGCACTTCGCCTAATGTCATCCATGATCTACGATCTATGTACATTTCCTCTACAGGAGTTACTCTACTGTCTACTACGTTATCAATTATACCTACAGGCTCCGGCTTAATAAACTCATTCTCATCCTGAACAACAGCGCAGTACTTATTAATTTGTTTTCTTAGCTCGATCTTTAGGCCATCCACTAAATAGTAATAAAACGGATAGGGCTGGTGAACTACGTCCCAGGCGCGAGTATAAATGATAGCTTCCTCGCGCCATTGCCAATTTTTAAGTAGTTTCATGAGTGCATAAAATTATAGCGTGATACCTCTAGCCAGTATTCAAAGCCTTCCGGCGTTTGGTGCCATTCAAAGGACTCACTTAGAAAATCTACGAAATGTTCAAAGTACATATCAAAAACTATATCTAGCTGATCTTCTGTGATATTATCCAGATAAAGTATTTGCGTATCTAGTGGCAAATCCATATACCACAGGCTACCTCTTTTTAAATCGCTCATTCTTCTAGTGCTTTAATTAAGTGATCAGCCATTTTTACAGCTTCTTCTGCAACAGTTTTACCTATCATAACACCAGGCTTTGCTAGTAAACCTTGCAAGGCCATAGCTGCAAATAACTCACGCTTTTTTAATCCTGGCGCTTGTTCGCCAATCTTTCTAGGAAATGCTGAATTGTCGTAGCTCATTTCTTTACCCTTTTATTGTTGTTAAAATGATTTTTGCACACCCTACTACAATACACTTTCTTAGGGTTGGTAGAGTAGAACAAATCGCCACACACTTTACAGTAGTGGTGATCATTGTCTAGTAGATCCTGAATAACAGGGTTTTTGTCGCGGCGGCGTGAGGGTATCAAACCCATAAGCCAGATAATTAGTTTCTTCATATAATTATATATTTGGTTTTTTCATTCTCTCGATGGCTACCTGTTCTAGATCCTTATCGAATTTCTCAGTAAGAACCTTTCTAACCCCTAAACGGATTAAATCCTGTTTACTTAAACCGGTTAAATAACAATGCTCATTCATCAGATCTAGGATATACGGTGGGAAAGATACCGTAACATGTCGCGTCTTGTATTTCAATAAATTTTCTGCCATAGTGATACAATGATACAAACTTTATTACATTAAAATTGCATTATTTTTAACAAAGGTGGGGTTTTTCTTAGTAAACATCCCTTTATATACTTGCTTTTAATCAATTTTGTAGAGATGAAACGCGAGGTAAAATTATTACTAGTAGCTGGTATCGGCTATTTGGGCTTTAAGGCCTACCAGATATATACTGCATTAAAGCAGCTGAGCTATGCGCCTACAGGTATCAATTTTTCTATTATCAAAGAGCGCGGTGCTATTGGTGGTACTTTGTTTGTGGATATTATAAACCCTACTGCTGCTACTATCAAAGTAGACGGCTTTACAGGAACGGTAACTACAACCAATGGAACTCTAATAGGTGATTACAAAGGCACAGCTTTAGTACTTAAGCCAGGATCTAATAACGTACGTATATCATGGGGATCTAGAGCTACTACAACTTTGATTCCTTTAGCACTTGGTATCTTCAAGGGTAACTGGCCGGTACTTAAATTTAATACCGTAATGAATGTAAAAGGGTTTCCGATCCCTACTAGCTTTACTTTGAATACTAAAGATTATAAGCCTACATTGGTATAATGCGCGCCGGTCAAACCATACTAGTAAAGGCAAACGCCAACAATAGCGAGCTACAGCGCGCCATAGAGGCGGTGATACCTGCAGCTACTAAACAGGCTGCCAGTATTGCTAGTAGGTACAAGGGTAAAAATGAGGCCGAAACCTGCAAAAAGATCTTTGATTACTTAAAAAATAACATCAATTACAAAGCAGACGGCGCTAACCAGGCGGTAAGATTACCCAGCGGATTGATGCGCACTTTACAGGGAGATTGTAAGAGCTACAGCGTCTTTACTAGTGCTATTTTATCTAACCTGGGTATACCTCATAAGCTAGTTTACGCTAGCTACGATCCTAAAGATCCTACGCCTACCCACATATACGTAATGACAAATAAAGGCTGTATCATAGATGCTGTTTACGGAAAGTTTAACGCTGAGAAAAAGGCTACATACAAAAAATATAAGAACATGAATATAAGTTACATTGCAGGAATGAATAAGCCCAGAACAATAGGCCGTAGCTGTGGTATTGGTGCTGTAGATACCGGGGAAACCTGGGCTAAAAAATTGGGTATATGGAATCAGGTATCTACTTATGATAAAGGATTATTCTACAAAAACTTGGTTTTATATGCTGGTGGTAGAGAGGTAGTAAAAGCCCTTTTGCGTAAAAACGCTGGCGGCTTTGCTAACGCTTTGGCAAAAGTATACGAGATCGCTAGAGCCAATAACAATACTGACGAATTTAGAAAGTATCGCACTATGGAGCTTTTATGGCTTCGTAAAGGTGGTAATCCCGATGAGCTTCGCGTAGCTTTTCAAGAGGGGAATACCAAAACGCCAACAGGCGCAAAATTCAATGAGGTATTGAAAAAGGCTAAGGCCGGAGAATCTATCTCTGTAGGTGATGCTATCGCTGCTGCCGTTTCTGCTTTGTTTGGTAAAAAGTATGATCCTAGCACTGGAAAAGTAATTGGAGCAGCTGAACTACCAACAGTACTAGCTACAGCGCCGGTATGGCTTCCTATTTTGCGTGAGGTAGTTTCTATTTTGGGTGGTGCTTTTAATCCAGGTGGATCGCAGCCAGCGCCAGATGAAAATATCAATAACCAAAACAACAACACAAACCAACCTAGCACAGGATCAGCACTACTTCCTATCCTTTTGGTAGGTGGAGCTGCTGCTGCTTATTTCTTACTTAAACCTTCAAAAAAATAATGGAAAATAACATTTTACTTGGCGCTACCGGAGATAGTACACAACAATATGATGGATCAGGGGTATTTAACCCCAATACGCCTACTAGCGATGTAGATACTAGCTCTAGCTCTGCTCCGACTCCTTCAGAGAACGCTCCAGAGGCTAGCGAAAAGCCTGAAGATAATACCTCAAACCTATTAATGTTCGGCGGTGCTGCCTTACTTTTGTACTACTTCTTTTTCAAGAAAAAATAAGATGGAAAAATACATTTTACAAGCTTACGAATTTTATCGCCAGGACGTTACCACAAACTACCTGAGCTATGAGCAGTTTAAAAAGCAGCTTTGCAAACCAACTACGCCCTGGTGGGTATATGTTGCCGGTGGCGCTGCTGTAGGATATTCACTTAAAAAATAACAAAAACACATAAACACATAAAACCATGATTAAATTTAACAAATCAACTTTGACTGAAATTGCTGGCCTCGGTGCTGGTGCTGTCGCTGGTGCTTACGTAAGCCAAAAGGTACTTACTAAAGCTGATGGAACTTACTTGATCGGTACTGGCGCTGCTGGTAAATTGATCGCTGATCTTAGCCCTATCGCTGTAGGCTTGTTGTTGCAAGGTCAATCAAACATATTCGCTAAAGAAGCTGGTAAGGGTATGATCGCTCAGGCTGCTGGTGGATTCATTAAAGGTCAATTCCCAGCTTTGGGTATTGCCGGTGACGGTAACTACATGGGCGAGGGTACTATGATGAGTGGATTAGATACAGGCGTAGACAATCCTATGATCTCTGCCGTTCCTTCAGATTCTAGCTACGTAGCTCCTTCTATCGGTGCTGCTTACTATGACGATGGATCAGAAGCCGCTTATTAATCCTATATTTGCAAAAACAAATAATTAAATATAAACATTATGAATTCTATCGTAAACGCTAAAAACTTCGTAGCTTCTCGCTTGGGAATCCCTTACGAAAACCTTTCTCAATCTTACCTTCAAAAAGGTGTTGCTTTGGGTACTCAATCAGTTGTTAACTTCCCTATTCAAACTTCACAAGTTGCTAGCCCTTTGGTTACTGATAACTTGTTGAACTTGAATGATGAATTTGTTGTAACTAGCTACACAGTATTTTTGCGTACTGTAGCTGCTGATTCTCCAACAAATACTCAGTTGTTGAACGCTGTGCCTTACACTTACAACGATACCAACGTATTTACTGGTACCAACTCTGCAAACGTAGGCGCTATCTTCAACGGTACTTTGTCTTTCACAATAGACAGAAAAGATTTCATTCCTGCGTATCCTTGCCGCGCATTTTTGCGTACCGGCGATACTCAAACTGCTGCAAACGCTTACTTTACCGGTTCTGGTCAAAAGTTGAGCAACTCATTCCCTAACAGCTTGTACGGATTTGTAGAATCTGAGCCTGTTAAAATCACTGGCCGTCAAACTATCGATATTTCTGTAGATTTGGGCGCTTCTGTGATCATGGATGATAGTTCAGTAACTAACTACGCTGTATTGGAATTGCGTGGTTTCTTGGTGGTTAACGCTAAGAACTAATTTTAAAAACTCTAAGCTGTCGCGGCTTAGTTTCTTCCATAGAAAGGCAGGGAGTAAAATCTCTGCCTTTTTCTATATATATTTGTATCACACATATAAGATTTTAGCTATGAATAACTTAATTATCAAAAGAAGCCAGCAGATCGAATTTCGTTTAACGGGTTCTATCGCTGCCGGTAAGCGCTATTTCGCTACCGACATCCCTAACTTGTCAAGAAATAATATCGTAGTTTACGGTATCGAATTTTTCTCTGCTACCCAGGAAGCTACTACCCCTACAGGAAATACCGTAGTTGGAACTACTACCGGTATCACCGTAACCTTGCGCGATAACAAAAAGCAAGAATTTATGTACCAGGTGCCTATGTATACTTTGATCAGAGCTAACAACGCTGGATTGATCGTATTGTTGAAGCCCAGGATCATTAACTTAACTGACTGCTACGTTCAGATCACAAACACTACCGGTTTGAACTTGAACGAGTCAGTAGCCGCTAACTTGTATTACGATCTAGTAGATTAATAATATGCGCATTATTAGCCCTTTACTCGAATATCTATTTGCTTCAAAGAAAATGAAGCAGGTAGGATCGTACGAGGGCGCATATACTAAAAGCGTATATCTGCCCTTTACTTCTAACGCTACATTGGGACAGCAGTATTATCTGCAACCTGATGAGGTGCTAGACAGCGCTAACAACTTTATCACCGGTATCGAGCTGGTAGATTCTAGTACTAACGCCACAGCGCCTACTGTACCTACTACAGATCCTTTAACGCCTGGCCAGGCTTCACAAGGATATTTGTATATTTGCAACTTAAACCGCGAAATTTTGGCTGCCTTGCCACTTTATACGCTTATCAGAAGGTTGAACGCTGGAAAGCCTAACTACCTTTATTTTGATGAGCCTGTAGTATGGCAAAATTGCTTTATCCAGTTTGAAAGCCTGGGTACTGCAATTACAACAGCCCACAGCGTATGGCTAAGAGTAACCTATTCACCCACAGAAAAATAATAAAATGACTGATCCGCACTACATACTAGAATATATGCAGGATAATGACCTGAGATATTTTCAGGTGGCAAACCAATTTAATCGCGATGTTGTTGTTAGTTTCAATGATCGCAGCCTAGAGGATGGCGTAGAAAAAATGCGTAAATTCCTGTCTAAAAATACAGGGTTTCACCGCATTAAGCTATACACTAACAACGATCTAAAAACTAACGGCGTACCGCGCCAGGAACCGCAAACATTCGAGGTAAGTATTACGGGTAAAGAATTTGATCCACCAAAGCAGGATAGCGAACCGATCACCGGTTTCGGGGTAAATCCCAGCTATCCTAGCGCCGGTGGTATTATTGGCGTGGAGCAGTATTTAAGTAAACATGAGGAAAACGCAACTTTGCGCGAGAAGATCAAAGGCCTAGAGCTAGAGATACAATACCTACGCGATCAGCATAACAGAGAGATCGAGCGCTTGCGCAGCGATCACGAACAAGCGCTAAAGGCTGCGAAAGATTCTAATCAAATGTTTAGCCAGGGCTTAGGGATGCTGATGCAAAGAATGGGCGTAGGTGAATAACGAAATATTTAATATTATGACAGATAAAGAGAAGATACTAACCGCGATCAATAAGCTAGCTAAATTAGATGCACAACTAGCAGACAATTTAACGAAGCTTGCAAAGCTAGCAGAGGATAAACCATTTATCTATAAACAAGCAATCCAACAATTAAACTCACTATGAGTACAACCGCATTACTAGCAGCAGGCGCTTACGGCGCTGGAAAGGCCAAAGAGGCCAAAAGAGCTACCGAGAATGAAGGTAGTAAATTTACCTCATTAAAAGAGGCTACCTTAAATAAGCCTTTGGTATGGCTTACCATTATTGGCCTGGGTGGCTATGCTTTGTATAAGCTAGGATCAGCCATTGCTAAGAAGCTAACGCTAGCCAATGCAGATGCCGATATAAAGGCTGCTCAGAAAACAGGCGCTACTGCCAGCTATTCTAGTGCTACCTACTCACAGCTTGCCGATAAAATCTATGCGGCTGTTATGTACACCTGGGGAACTGATGAGCAGGCGATCTATGACGTATTTAACCTAATGAAAAATAATATCGATGTGGCTTTATTGATTAAGGCTTTCGGTAAAAGAAGGGTAGAATTTTCAACACAGGATCAAGAGATTGGCGCTCACTTATCTAACGATTTAGATAGCTCAGAGATCAATAAGATCAATAACATTTTATCTAGTAAAGGTATAACGTATAGATTCTAATGAAAAAGGGATATTTGGAATGGCTATTACTTACAGCAGGTGGCGCCGTAATTGGCGCTATCGCTGTTGATCAGTATAAGAAATACAAGGAGCGCAAAGCCAAAGAGGCTGCCAGGGCTTCTGTAGCAAAGGAAATTTTAATTATTGAACAGCTATGATGTTAGGAGGCCTACCCGATTTTAAGCAGTTTGAGGAAAAAGCGAAGGCTATCGGCGAAGCTGAGGCCAGCGATATTGATAAGATCAAAGCTGAGGTAAAGTGGATGAAATGGGCTATTATCTTACTAGTTGCTTACATACTTTATAAAGAAACGAAATGAATACTATAACCGAAACTCAATACGTGGGTGAAGCTACCATGATAACTAGCGACTGTATCGCTATAGCTTTTAAGCGCCCTACAGGATCTAACCCTGTAAACGTAAACGGCTATCCTTTGGCCGATGGCGAAACTTTGACTATATCTCAGAACGTAGGCGATACAGATCGAACACAATACCAGATCTATTTTGGCGCTGGTGCTGGTAGCGATGAGTGCTACGTATTTAGAACATTGATATTGGAGGGCTACCAAAATGGCTAAGAACTTTTTAAACAAGTTGCCAGCGGACGTGGCGCAGATCGGCGTAGGTGCTATCTCAGGCGCTGCTGCCATGACTGCCGGTGAGCTACTGGTAGCGCAGCCTATCCGTAAAGGCGTTACTGCCTGGAGAAAGCAAATCGGCGATCTAAAGGCTGCCGGTAAAACTGCTGAGGCTACAGCTTTAGAGGCTAAAAAGCCACTAGGCGCCGGTAGTTTGTCAGCTACTACTATTAAGGATCTAACGGTATTGGGTGTAGGGATATTGGCAAAGGCTACAGCGCCAAAAAATACCTATACTGAATACGCTACCGATGGTATTATCTTTTTTGCTGTTGCTGATCTTATCACCAGAAAAATAGGCGTAGCTTCTTTTACTTCTGAATTTTGATAAAACCGGCCTACATAGCACTAACAGTAACGGCGGCTTATGCTGCCTTTTACTTGCGCAAAATACCCGCTAAGGGCGAGCGCGTTACTATCGTAGGTGATAGCTTATCACTACTTCCTGGTGGCTGGCAGGATATACTAGCTAAAAAATATGGTTGGATGCTTAACAACATATCTAAGGTGGGGCAAACATCTGCCGCTGCCCTTTCTCGTTTTAAGCTTATTACCGATCCTGGTGATATTGTCTTTATATTTTTGGGTGCGAACGATAGTTATGGTGGTGTTAATAAAGCCTTTACGCTGGATAATATACGCCAGATCCAAAAGCTAGCCAAAGAGCGCGGCGCTAGAACGGTGATTATACCGGGATATTTAAGCGCTAAAGTTACTAGCAGCTCGCAAGGCAAAAAATATGATGATCTCAAAGAATCTATGTACTTACTACCAGGTATTGTGGTGCCTATTTTGCGCGCCATAGATCCCAGCGAGGTACCGGATGGCGTACACCTCTCCGCGAAAGGACAGGCAAAACTAGCAAACTTAATACAGGCATGGAGTTTAAGGTAAAACATATAAGTTATGGTGTTGGGTTGCTAGGTGCTGGATACCTGGCCTATCGCCTTTTAAACAAGGGTTTTACTTTTGCGGCTAAATATCCCAGGCTTTATGCTTTGGTAACTAAGGGAGAAAGTAAAACATATAACGATTACAACTTTTATACGGTTACAGGCCTTAAAGGCAATGTAGCTGGTAGTGGTAGTAAATACCCATTAATAAACAGGCCTTTATCTACCTATACCATAGGCCAGGTAAAAGCCATGCAAGCTCAAAATAGATACGGTGCTAACGGTCAGCTATGGGCTACCGGGCGTTATCAAATCATACCTTCTACGCTGATCTACTTACAAAAGTTTACCGGTATCGCTGATAGCGCGCTATATGGTAAAGTAAACCAGGATCGCTTAGGAAACGCTTTGATAGCTACTAAGCCAGCTTTAAACAATTATCTAACCGGCAAAGTAGCTGATACAGACGCAAATCTAAGGGCAGCAGCTTTGGCAGTAGCTCAGATCTGGTCTAGTGTTGGCCAGCCTAGCAATAATAAAAGCTACTACGGCGAAAACGCTGTAGTTAGTACAGAATCAGTACAAAAAGTATTAAAATCATACAGATAAAAAAACTATGGCAAGAATAGATATTAAATCTTCGAATACAGGCGGTGGCGGTGGCGGCGGTAATTTGCAGCTAGCTAGCGGCGCTTCTATGGATGCAACGCTAAGGTCAGTTACAGATACCTCAAATACGGCCAGTCCGTTAAAATTGTCTACAGCTTCTGTACAAGTTAACAGCCCTTTAAGGATTACCACTAGCGATGCTAGCGGCTTTTACTTAGATGCTGAAGATAGCGCTACAAATAATAGATTTTCTATTAAAAGAGATCCTAGTTCACAGGAGGTAACGCTAGATTTTGCCTCTAACCCTGCTGGATCTACTACTTTAGTAGGTGCTATTCGTACTTACCAGGATGGCGTTAATTTATCAAACGCTATGAGCTTCATTGAGGATGGGAGTATCGGTGTAGGCACTAATACGCCTGTAGGTATTTTACACCTCAAAAAGACAGCCGCTAACACACGTTTAGCCATTGATGGTGATGCAGGGTTTAATAGATTGATTTCGTATCGTACCGCAGGTTTACAAAGGTTTGGTCTATACGTAAACAATACTGCCGAAAGTGGTTCTAACGTAGGTAGTGATTTTGCAGTTCGTGCCTATAACGATGCAGGTACTTTGTTGAGTACACCTTTGTTTATTAAAAGGAGTACAGGAAACGTAGGTATAGGAACAACAGCACCAACGGCACTACTACAAGTAGAAAATGCAACAACGGGCGTATTATTGGCAAGATTCAAAGACGCTTATGCTTCAGGAAGTTTTATTGATATTAAACAAGATTCAACACTAACTGATTTTACTGGTTTATATTGGGGCAACGAGTATAAAATTTTATCCCGTGGTGCAGGTGGAGCTACCATTTTAAATGTATCTAGTAATGTAGTTTTTGCTGATGGGTTTTTAGCTAAAATCACAATCACGCCAACAGAAGTACAAATCGGTTCAATTAGCGGTGCAAGATTAGGCATCAAAGGCAGCGGCTCAACATCCGCCACTACATCGCTTTTGGTGCAGAATAGTGCGGGAAATTCTGCGTTACAAGTTAGAGATGATAATAATGTATTTGTAATTAATAATAGTACTGATGCAGTATTGAATGTATCAAACGGTTCAAATTTTGGTCTTTCTATTTTTGGATTTCAAAATTCGCCTGTCATTGGGTCATTTAGTTCTATTGCATTTGGGCAATACGCAACAAGTAAAACACAAGGGGCATTAACATCAGCAACGATGTTTCTAGACGTTGCAAATAGAAGTGTAGGAATAGGAACAACATCACCAAATTCAACATCTATATTAGATTTGACAAGCACTACAAAAGGCTTCCTACCACCACGAATGACCAACGCACAACGTGCAGCCATAACTACCCCTGCAGTCGGTCTTATGGTATATTGTACAGATGCCGTGGAGGGTTTGTACGTTTACAAATCTACAGGATGGACATTCGTAATCTAATTAATAACTATATTTGAAAAATGAAAGCAATACAAATAAACGCGACAGTAAATCTTAACAACGGTTTACAAATCCCTTCAGGATCAGTAGCTGTGATCTCAGAAGGTCTAGCACAGGTTTTTGCTACTAAAGATGGTGTAATACCTGCTCAGATCGTTTCTAACGTTTACACAACTAAAGAGAACTACGAAACCGGAAAAGCGCCAGTAGACGGAAATTCAATTAGTGATTTTAACCCAGCTATGTACAATCTAGAATTGTCAGTAGTTGACTATCAAACCGTAACCGCTGAAACTTTGCTAGTAGAGGCCGTTTACAATTCTTTAGATGCTGTTTACCCTGGTAACTGCGTGATCATTGATGTTACCGCGCCTACGCCCGTAGTTGAAACTGCAAGCGAATACGCTGAGTGAAAAGCTGCTAGAGAAAAAGAGTTATAATGGCAATACCAAAAACACCAGTAAGCTACAAGGACTTTGCAAAGAACCCACTAACGGCCATGTTATTTATGGCTATTAGTGGGCTTTCTTATTTTGTCTATGAAAATAAAACAGAGATGAACGCCTGCAAAGATGAAATAAAGGCCATGCAGATAGAGCTTAAAGGCGCTGTAGAGGAGATCAAAACCTTACGCCAAGATAACGGCTCTTTGCGCGCTGAGCTAAATACACGTAAAGAACTAAGTAAATTTTAATATGAGATTACTACTATTATCCATAGTAACCTTTTTTGCTACTATGGCCATTGATACGATGGCTACGGAAAACCCTAAAGAAAGTGTACTAGATCTACTAAAAAAGGAGCGCGAGCTGGCACTACAAGAACACCAGGCCGCTAGTGCGGCTATAGCTGCTAGCCAGGCTGCCACAGCCTCTAAAATAGATGCTGCTGTAGCTGCAATGGATAGCGTAAAGAATGAGGCCAAAAAATTACAGGATGAAATTAAGGCTATAGAAGTAGCTGCAGATTCTATAAACCTTGAAAATATGTATAAACTAAACGGATTCTAAAATGAGCTTACCAGATTTTAAAACAAATATTACCGGTATAGTAGCTATATCGGTATTAATACTGTCTTACGCGATCCTGTTTTCTATTATATTCTGGGACTTTCCAAGCGATCAGAAAGATATTTATTTCACTATCGCCGGTGGCGTTACCTCTATAGTAACTATGGTTATAAGTTACTATTTTGGAGCTTCTAAAACCCAATGAGATATTTAATCGTTATAGCTGTTATCCTAAGCGCTTGCAGCCCAGCGCAGCGCTTTACTAAGCTATGCGCTAAATATCCGCACCTGTGCAATAGCACTACGATTGATTCTATGATTATTCGTACGAACCACTACGATACTTTAGTAGATTATAAGTATAGCTACGATTCTAGTTTTTACTTTGATACGGTTAATAACGTGCAGGTACAGAAATTTATGTACCGCGATTCTTTTTTTACTACGCTGAAATCCGCGCCCTGCACTACGTTTCTAAAACAAACGATTAACAGGCCACAGATCCTACAGGAAAGATTAATAAATAGTAAGTGGCTGCTATCTTTGATAATTGGCGCGCTTTTATTGTTAATTTTGCTGAAATGGATTTTGAAATAGATGATATACAAATTGATGAGGACGCGAACAAGCGCGCTAGGATGCGACAGCTTGCCTCTGAGATAGCGACACTTAGAGCGCAGCTGAACGTACCGGCTGCTATTCGTAATACCATTGGTGGCGCTGCTATCGGCGCTGGTTTAGGTATGGGTGCTATAGGCACTATCGCCCTGGGCGTTTTGGGCTATAACATGGGCAAAGGCAAAGACCTGAGCGATGAACAAAAGGCTAGGATCACAGCGCAGCTACAAGCAAAAGCCCAGGAGCTATTACGCCTGCAAAGAGATGAAGAGATAGAAGATAGTACAGGTACCGGTATTATGAGTAGCCGGGATCTTAGAGATTACCGCTACGATCAGTACGATTTTGACGGTAAGTGGGAGAATCTAGTAGGTAAGCCCTCAAAGAAATTCCATATGATGGTTTACGGCAGGCCTAAACAGGGTAAATCTTATTTCTGTTTTGATCTAGCGCAATACCTTTCTAATTTTGGTAAGGTACTTTATATAGCTGCTGAGGAAGGCTTTAGCGCTACGCTACAGAAAAAACTAGAGGATATGGGCGGCGATAACGATAATTTAGATTTTGCGAATTTCAGAGATTACGAAACGATCAAAAATGCGCTTCCAGGGCATGACTATAGATTTGTGATTATTGATTCTGTTAACTATATCCGTATTGAGCCTGAAGAAATCGAAGAGCTTAAAGCCAATAATCCGCGTATGGCATTGATCACCGTACAACAGGCCACTAAAGATGGTAAGTTTAGAGGATCACAGCAGTACGCCCACAACTGCGATATAATTATAGAAGTTATACAAGGGGTTGCCCACCATACAGGAAGATTTGCGGCGCCGTCTGAAATGGCGATTTTTACAGCGCCAGAGGTGAAACAAACTAAAGGTAAGGCGCCGGCGGTTAAACCTGTGCAGCAGATAGATTTGTTTGCTGAGGATAGCGGAGATGAATATTAACACCTAGCAATTACCCCCAAACTTATCCACAAGATATACACAGATTTAAGGTTTGGAAAAAGAGGCGTTCTAAGAGCGCCTTTTTTTGTGGGGTATGTATAGGTATCGCTTTTGGGAGAAAGTGGCTGTAATG
>Ga0315905_10002277_pt1 | contig 20204 bp, 8 predicted proteins | sample LakEriMetagenome_5_FD_203522 | JGI IMG/M metagenome (GOLD analysis project Ga0315905, IMG submission 203522) | Freshwater fungal communities from buoy surface, Lake Erie, Ohio, United States - Buoy 4 MA121 | ecosystem: Environmental > Aquatic > Freshwater > Lake | place: USA: Lake Erie, Ohio... | reverse complement strand
TGTCTGGAACGACCGCTACGTTAAACGGATTCTCGAACAACAAGATATACAGCGTGCTTCCAGCAAACCAGCTGACAAGATTGTTTGACAACGTTCCGTTGAAAGCAAAGGCACAGGAGCTCATTGGGAGCAGATTGATTTATGGAAACTACACACAGTTCTATAACATCGTAGACATAGCCAAGGGCGCTATCCAGATGAACTACGGAATAGAGGTAGTTCCAGAAAACAGGGCCTCTGGTTCTTATGTAATTGGAGAGCCTGTAAAGACCATGCGTAGCGACAGAGACTACGAAATTGGTATCTGCTATGTTGATGCATACGGAAGAATGAGCACGGTTCTTACCACGGTAGAGAACTCTGTGTACATTGGTCCAGAGAATTCAGACACCGGCAACAAGTTGGTATTGACGATCAACAACGAGGCGCCAGACTTTGCTACAAAGTATCGCGTCATGATCAAGCAGAACAAGGGGTCTTACTACAACATATTCCCGACCCTGTTCTATACCGACGGGCCATTCGTCTACATGAAGATCAACGAGTCTGACGTAGACAAGGTTAAGTCAAACGACTACATCGTAATAAAGGCTGACTCTGCAGGCATTACCTACAGTGCTGAGCAGTACAAAGTGCTTGAGGTTGAAACCAAGCCAAAAGACTTCTTGAACAACCCATCCAAGCCAAATATAGAGGGCGTTTATATCAAAATAAAGGTAGACGACAACTTCAACTTCTTGGACGAAAACATATTCTCTTACAGCTGCACCGGTATCGGAGCCACGTCTGCAAGAATAGATGGCATATACAAAACAACATGTGGGTTTAACAACGCAAACCCATTGTTGTCTAGATTTGGATACATCGAAAATCCAATATTCTACGGAAGCGGGTTGAACAACTTGGGTATCGAAAACTCAAACAACTGGCTTGCAAAAAGTGACGTAAAAGACATTAGGTACTACATTGAGATCGACGGAACAAACACCTTCAAGTACAAGATGTTTGGATCTTCAACGTATGTACAACAGGGCGTTACCATTACCGGTGGTGTTCAGAACTTAAGGGACGAGACTGGAACTGACGTAATTGCAATCAGATTTGCTACTGTCGCTGGCCACACCGTTAAAGACAAGTGGGTAGTAAACTGTAGGAGCAATTCTGGTCTTAACTACTTTGGTGACAGAACTAGTTTTAAAACAGGAGGCATCTTTGCCAAAGACCCTATCGGTGCGTGTGCTGTGGTTCCTCTTGACCTAGTAAATAACAACGACCTAGAAATTAAAGCAGGTGCAACAATTACCTTCCAGATAGACGAGACCAAGGTTGTAGGTGGCGGAGAGCAGGCAAAGCAAACGTTTGTTTCCTCTTCTAACTACTCAAACATAGAGGAATGGTTCATCGAAGATGGCGCTTACATACAGTTCAAGATGCTTGTTGATGGCACCAACAAGGGCTACAAGAGCATATACTTTAGAAGGAGTGAGCAGAACTCTCCGTCTAACGGATTCTTCCAGTTCAACAATGGCCAAAGGATGAACCAACTTGCACAGAGCAAGTTTGGAGCAGTTCGTATGTTCATTCTTGGATATGGAAATGCCGAAAGCCAAGGATTCAAAGATGCTGGAGACCCTTGCAAGCCATCTATTATCACGGTAGACTTTACAATTACACAGATTGATAACCCTGTTATTCTTGAAACTGTTCCAGACATTAACGACGCGGACATCTACCACGAGGTAGCAACCTTTGGCGTTAGTAATGGACTTCACGAGGGTAACGTTACAACACAAACAAGAGCTGGAGCTGGAACTTCTAAGAAGTCGGCTGTGGTTAGTTTGGACAATGTATACAATGCATTTTGCTTTAGGAATGGCGTAGAGAGCGATCGTATTCGTGATGACTTCAACGCGCCGTTGATGAAGTACAGCCCAAGAACATTGAGCACAATTGAAAACTATGAGCAAGAGTCAGTTACAAATGGCCTCACTTACAGTGGTGTGTTCAGAGAGGATACCGGTACCAACAGACTCAACGAGTTCAACTTGTCTACCGCGAACTTCAAGTACGTAGACCGTTTCTTTGGAAGCATCCAGAAGCTGTACTCTAGGGACACAGACTTGGTCGTGTTCCAGGAAAACAAGGTGTCTGTCGTGCTTTACGGCAAGAACTTGCTCAGCGACTCAACTGGTGGCGGATCTGTTACTAGCGTTCCAGAGATTCTTGGTACGCAGATCGCGTTCCCCGGTGAGTACGGAATCAGCTACAACCCAGAAAGCTTTGCTGTTTGGGGAAGTGACATGTTCTTCACTGACGCTAGACGCGGCGTGGCATTGAGAGTTGCAGGAAACGCGATACAAGAAATCTCTATGCAGGGCATGCGTGACTGGTTCAAGGACCTGTTTATTGCTGGTATCAACAGACAGAAGATTGGTGTGTTTGATCCTTACAACCAAATGTATGTGTTGGCGTCTAACGACGATACTGCATCTGCGTGTGAGCTGGTGGTTACTCCGTCTACATTGACAGTAGACAAGACGTCTCAGTCTAAAAACATATTCGACATTCAGTCAAACTCTGGATGGGTTATCACAAACATACCAGTGTGGATGACCGTGGCCCCATCAAGTGGCACAGGAAACCAAGACGTTAGCGCTGACATCGCCGCAAATAACACCGGCGTGTCTAGGACAGCAACGCTTACAATTACTGCGAGCTGTGGTGTTGTAAGAACGTTTACCATCACACAGACTGCCACTGTAATCAAGCGTAGATCTACGTTTGTAATTGGAGAGCCTAGCGAAAGCGGAAAGGTTAGCACACAGAAGTACAACTACACAAGTTCTGGAACTGCCGGATATGAATTCAACGACGTTGTGTTCAAGCCAACAGAGGTAACGCTTTACGACACTGCGTCTGACGTGGCTGGAATCAATGGAATACCCGCACCTGGCGACACGGTTACCGTGTATGCGTACAAAGACGCTACGTCTTCTTTGGATGCTGAGTTGAATCCGTTCATTCCGACAGCCGGAAACAAGGTGTACTACTTGGTGTCTAATACAGAATACACTGCAGAAGACTACGCTACAGTTCTTGGCCTTGCAACACCAATTACAATGTCACTAGCTGGCGTTGAGTACTCTGGAACATTTGTTTACTCTGCTCCGTCAAACGAGCAGTACCTATACCTTATCTGGGACTACAGAAACACTGTTAGCTGTGGATCGTCTGTGTCTTACAGCGGGGTTGCGGCTACTACTCCGACCATCGTAAACATGAGCGCCAACAATGGTAGAGTTTCTTATACCTACGACGCACAGTCTACGCCTGACAGATTCACGATTTCTGTGGGTGGCAATGTTGTCGCTGACTCTGGCTATGTTGGTCTTAACAGTCTTGCCAACTACAACGCGTTGATCGCGGCCGGTGTTCCAGCTTCTGAAATCAACTTGTCATCACCATACAACGGACTTGTAAACAACAGCACAGGAACTTTGAGCTACGTTAAAAACTCAACAGCTGAAACCGTGCTTACTGTTTACTCTCCACTATCATCAAATAGCTGGACAGCTACTACAGCTTGTGCGTCTTTGACTTCGTTCACTCTTGACACCACCAATGGTACTATTGCAAACGTTTGTTCTCAGACACCATCTACCACCAAATATCACAACGCGGATGGCGGAGTAGTTGCTGTTGGTTGCACGATCTATAACGAGTCTACAGGAGCTACTGTTTACAACGGAGGAAATGCATACCACAAGACAGGGACGAACTTGATGTTTGTTACTTCGTCTGGCGTGGTAACTGAGATTGCATCTTGCGTGTGCTCAGAGACAGCGCCTCCAATTGTAACCGCATCTGACATGGAGTTTGTAGTTGGTCAAGTAGTAAACATCAAAGTACCTGCTACAAATAGCCCAACAAGCTATAACCTAGTTTCTTCTTGTAGCTCATTCTCGTTGTACGGAGGTTCTAACGGAGCCGTGTTCTACGGGGCTAACTGTGAAACAGGATACTACGAGACGGCTACTGTGTCTGGCGGAGAGACAGTGTCTAGGTGCTTTGCGTCTGGAACTGTTACTAAAATCTCTGGATCTTCTGACGCTACGCTCACCGTGACTGCACCATGCTCTGGATACTCTCTTCCAGCCGGCCTTGGATTTGACACGGCAACCGGCACTATCGTTGGAACGGTAGAGGGAATCGGAGACTACCAGTCTACGTTTACAGCCACAAACTGTTTCGGCACTGGACCTTCTACGCAAATAACTGTTTCTTCTGTGTTGAACGACGCCCCTGCAACTCCATTTGACGTGTTTATTAACGGACAAGCAACATCGGCTGCCGCGTGTGCTCTATTGGTTATCGGATGGGATCCATTGTACCACAACGGATACTACACCTACCCAATCGTTGGAGACACCGTTTACTTGCAAGCAAGGGGCGGAAACACGTTCGACGGCAACAACTTGTGGTACAAGATCAACAACAACCAAAGTTGCCAAATCTCTGATGATGGAGTAGTTTTGGCGGTATTTAACTGCGGATCTACTCCTCCAACTCCTCCAACTCCTCCAGCTGGCGGATACTACCAAGCCACATTGTGTAACAGCACTTACAGTGCAGTTCTTTATGATGCCGTGACGAGGGTAATTGCAAACGGAACTATCTTCAAGACCACAGACGGTAACTGCTGGACAAAGACTGCAGACCTGTTGCCACAGACCGCAACGTTCACCGTGCCTACCACGTTGGTTACATCTGCAAGCTGTGCAATATGCACCGGCGAGGCCCCTGGTCTTACCGAGGTATTCTTGACAGACGCTGGTACTAAACCTGTTGTTTGTGCTGACACGAACTACTACTCATACTGGACCAACGGAACTATCGGAGTGAGCGGTACGTTGTACTTGAACTCTTCTGGAACTAGTATTGCACCTGCTGGCTTCTACAAGAACCAAGCCGATCTGCTTAACGCACACCAATGGAGCGGAACCGCATGGGTACTAACTCAAGCCTGCTAATGTTGTAACTTTGCGTAATGGCTAATTATACTCTTACATACTCACCAATGCTAGAAGGGTGGACATCGTTCCACTCTTACTATCCAGAATGGATGACCAACATGAACAATTTTTTGTACACGTTCAAGAGCGGTGAGTTATGGAAGCACAACACAAATGCTACACGCAATAGTTGGTACGGAGCCGCTTCAGATCCGTCAACGGTAACCGTGGTATTCAATGACGCGCCTAGCGAGTCGAAGATGTTCAAGACGCTGGCATGCGAGACCGACTCTCCTTGGAAGACCACCATCACCACAGACTTAAACTCTGGCGTGATGGAGGCATCTTACTTTGAGCTGAAGGAGGGCGATTACTTCACGTACATCAGAAGGAACCCAGACACGGTTGACTACAAAGCTTTGTCAACACAGGGTATTGGAAACGCCTCTGCAGTTACCTTAGTTGCAGCAGCTACGTACAGAATAGACTTCTTGTTCGACATTGGTTCAATCATAAGTGTTGGTGACTTGATCTACACAGTTCCAAGCGGGACGGCTTTGGTTTCTGGACAGGTAACAAACGTAACGTCAAACTCGGTGACCATTGTTATGGTTTTGGGTGGAACAGTTCCAGCGGCAGGAAACTTTATCATGTTCGTCAAGAACGCAGTTGCCGAGTCTTACGGAGCACGCGGATACTACATGCAGGTATTGATGGAAAATACAAGCTCTAGCGCTGTAGAATTATTTGCAATTTCTTCACAGGTATTCAAAAGTTACCCATAACTTCGCTATCTTTGCGTAGCAATGAGTTTCACGGCGAGGCCACTAACAGATCTTGACTACGACAACACGCTCACAAAGTGGTGGAGTCAGTGGAGATGGGCCGCACCTTCTAGAAACTTTTTGCCAAACAGTGGGCGGGGTGGCATCATGGTCTGCAAGGACGGTGTTGACATTTGTGCTGGATACATCTACTTTACCAACTCAAAAGCAGTTTGGATAGAGTTTATCGTGTCTAGCTTTGACTATAGGGAGCCAGATCGTAAAGAAGCGATTAAGTTCTTGATAGACACCCTGTCAGAATACGGAAAAGAAAACGGAGCAATGTATGCTTACGTTTCTTTGAGGAACCCAGCTCTGATCAATAAGTACATGGAGTGTGGTTTTGTGCAAGGAAGCGTTGGGTGTACAGAACTTGTAAAAATACTATAACATGCCAGCAGCAACCTCATTAATAATTGCAGGAGCTTCAGCCGCAGCAAGTGCTGGGCAAGCAATCGCCGCAAACAAGCGGAGAAAAGAAGCCGAATTCTCCGCAAAGGACGCAGCCGCAAAACTTCGCGGTATATCAGAGACCGACTATTCAGCTGGTCTTCAAGTACCAACCATGGGCTACGACTTGGCTCAAGAAGGCGTTCAACAACAAGTAGCAACAGGAGTTCAGGCATTGCAAGAAGCTGGAGCGGCTGGTGTTATTGGCGGAATCCCAACACTTACCGAGCAGTCTAACCGTGCGAACTTAGAGCTTGGTGCAGACTTGCAACAACAAGAGTACCAGAGAGACATGTTCAGAGCTCAAAACAGACAGGCAATTGACCAGAGACGTGCGTTGAGAGAAGCTGACATTGCAATGGGTGAAGTTGAGGGAGCACAAATGGCGGCGTCTGAGAACAGACAAATTGCAAACCAAGCGGTTGGTGACATCTTTGGTGCGGCATCTTTGGGATACGGACAGTATCTTGAGGCGAAGCCACTGTACGCAGCTCAAAAATCAGCTCCAGACTTGTCTGGAATTAACAGAATGGGACTACCAAAGCCAACAGTAACAACACCAAAGCCACCATACACTCCGATGGCTGGTCTTATGACCCCTGCTGGAGTTGCTGGAGGACCAAAGCCATTGACGGCATACAACATGAAGATGAATCCAGACGGAACTTTTAGCCCCATACAATAACCATGGCAGAATTTTTAGGTTACGCAGGAAGACCAGAGCCGGTCAGTTGGCTCAAGATCGCCACAAAGGGAATTGAAAATATTGATGCCATTGAGGCGGACAGACAGAAACAGCGTGAAGCGTTGGAGAAGTCTGCCGACGACCTAGTTACGGCGTCAAAAGAATACAAGCCGGGACAGTCTGGAAGTCTTAATGACTTGGTATTGCAGGGCGCTGATCGCGTTAGAAATACCACGTTGGATCTTAAGAAGCAATTGATGAACGGACAGCTTACACCAACCGAGTACAAGTCTCGCGTTGCTAAGATGTCTGAAGACTGGAAATACTTTGGAGACTTTACTAAGTCTTACAATGACATAATCAATAAGCAGGTAGAGTACTTGAACGATCCAAAGGCATCAAAGCTTGGCGAGTACTTCTTGGACAAACAATCAAAGCTTGCTGACGTTGCAAATAAGCAGTTGGTAGTTGATCCATCTAGTTACAACGTAGTGATGACGGACCCAACAACTGGAATGGTTGTAGACTTTAAGTCATTGCTTATTCCAGAGAATCAAACACCAGAGAAGCTAGATTTGCTTGGAGAAATTAATGGTTTTACTAAAACTCTTGGTTCGGTAACTGGATATGACCAGGGATTCTGGACAAAGTCTGCTACCCTTAATCCGGCATACACAAAAGCTAAGCAAAGCTTTGCAGGGTCTTTGTTGAAGAATTCTAGATCTGCCGCAAGTATTTTGTCTGACTACGTGGGTGGATATGAGTTTTATGAAACACCTCAACAGAAGAAAGAGATTGAGGCCGCTGGAGGTAAAGGCATACAACTGGTTATGGGCCCGAACGGAATTGCTACTCCAAAGCTAACTCCTACTCAATTAAAAGAGGCTCAGACTGTATTAGAAAGACAAATAGATGCAGAAGTAGACAAGCTTAGAGAAAAGCCAGAAGCAGTGAAATACGACAGGCCGAGTTCTACAGAGGTTACCGAAGGCTTAAAGCAACAGCGATATACCAATAGAAGAAAAAATCTAAACGCTATGTACAGTGACAAGACTGGAGCATCAGCTACTTCATACTTGAAAGACTTGGTATATCCTGGAACCAAGGAAAAGATTGAAAAGGTTAGCTTTACTCCAGATGGTCACGTTCAGTTTACCACATACTCATTGAGAACGATAAAGAGAAAAAATAAAAAAACTGGAGAGTATATAGACGTAGTTGAAAAGGTTATTAATCCTCAAACTAGAGCTCCAAAAGGACAACAAGCAATTTCTGTAATGAACCAGATATTGAACACACAAGGTGGAGATGCAAATATTCCTATTGACTTTGTGTATGGAGCAGAAGAGTTTGTACCTAATGCTAACGCACCAAAAAAGAAAAAACTACCAGGAACATAAGATATGCCAAATAAATTAGACGCACTTTACTCAGAAGTATCCAAGACCTATGATGTAGGATCGATTCAAGACTTTCAAAAGTACTTGTCAGACCCTAAAAAAAGGCAGTTGTTTTTTAAAGATGTAATCGCTCCAGAATATGAAGTAGGCTCTATCGACGAGTTTGAGGAGGCTTATGGATTTAAAAAAAAAAGTATGGAATCTCCTGGTCAACCAAAAGCAAAAGATGCTTTTTCGGTTTCTGGAGAGACTCCGAAAGTTGGGCCATCGGAGCCTTCTGCAAGAAAAAGATATGACGTAAAGGGTAGGGCACCTCAGCCTAAACCTGTAAAACCAACAGCCCAACTCACTCAGAGAGACTATGAGTTGATGATGCCATTCATGGGGACGCCTTCCGAAACTACAGTTATCGGAGATGCTCCTATTGAACAACCAAATCCATTTGCTGAAGACGTAAAAAGAGCCGGCGATATCTTAACAAAGAAGACGCCAGAAGGCGATGCTTTCACCGCTGGAATTATTACTTCAAAACCAGAGAATAAGCAGTACGCAAAAGAAGTTCTTACAGCCGTCCAAGGCCCAGAGGCCCCAAGTTATATAGAGAAAATAGTATATGGGTCTGTAGCCTCTGGAACGCTAGCGGAAAAGGTCGCTGCTATAAATGAAAAAACAAATGCAGACGATATAGACTTTGAAGAGATTGCTAGTCTTAACAAAATAATTCAAGACAATGCAATTGAGGATGAGGGTGGTGTAATTGGTTTTCTTAAGTATTTGCCCACCGTATTGACATCTTCGTTGATCTCTATGGGAGCGGCGTACAAGCCAGCTATTGCTGGTGCTGGAACTGGAGCCGTGACTGGATCTGTATTTCCTGTTGTAGGTACGGCCGCTGGGGCCGCTGCTGGTTTTGCTGGAGCGTCTTCATTGGCTTTAGAATACTCTAGTTCGTTAATGGGTTCGTTAAGAGATGCTGGAGTAGACATTACAAATGAAGAAGATTTAAAGTCAGCATTTTTAAACCCAGAAAAAATTGAGGAGGCTAAATCTTATGCAATCAAGAGGGGTATCCCGGTTGCTGTCTTCGACATGGTATCTGGTGGTCTTGCTGGAAAAATAGGTAAGACAGCGGCAAAAGCAACAGCAAAAGAGATACTAAAAGCAGGCGCAAAAGAAACTGCAGTACAGGCTGTTCTTGGAGGTGCTGGTGAAGCAACTGCACAGTTGCTTGCAGATGGTAAATTAGACGGCCGACAAATTGCTTATGAGATGATTGCTGAGCCAGCTTCAGCTATCCCATCTGCGGCAATCAACTATCTTGGAGACAAGGCCAAGACGGCAGCAGAGAAGAAGTATGTAAAGAGAATAGAGACAGACGCTAATCTAAAACTAAAAAGCGATATTGCTACAATTGTTGATCCAGAGATCGCGTCATCTTCAAAGAAGATTAACGAGTATAGAAAGCTAAAAGAAGAAGCCGTTAGCCAAACAGCAAAGGATGAATACGACAAGAGGATTTCAGAGGAAAGAGAAAAGAAGTATTCTGCATACGAGAAGTTCTTTCCCGTGTTCGACTCTTTGTCTGAAGAGAAAAAGCAAGAGGCTTACAACGCGTTGGATGAGGTAGGTCAAGTAAAAGATGAGTACAACGCAGCTGAGAGTCCAGAAGAGAAAAAAATATTAGGACAAGTATTAGCACAAAAAATAAAAACACTAAAAACATATGCCGTTCAAGAGCAAACAACAGGTCAAGTACCTGTACAGCCAGAAGCCAGAGTTGGCGAAGAAGTGGTCGAAGGAAAACCCCAACCAGAACCTCAAGTCGCTGCCGAAGAAGGTCAAGCCAAAGAAGAAGTAGTAAAGCAATACGTTGCTGATCTTCAAGAAACTAAACAGTCAGACCCAGAGCAGTACTGGTCTGTTGACTCTGTAACAGAAGAGGCAGCCCAAGACGGTACCGTAATCACTGATGAAGATGGTGGCGTTGTGGTTTCTAAGGAGGGAGACATCAAGGGCTTATTCAAGAAGGCCGCATCAAAAGCAAAGGGCGTAGCTCAGAAGCTACTTCAAAAAGCCGTTGAGGCTGGTGGTATTAAGCTAGACAACTTCGACAACTATCTCACTCCAGTTTACGAGAAGGCCGGTTTCAGGGTTGTGTCTAGAGTTCCTTTCAACGAGGAGTACGCTCCAGAGGGATGGAACAAAGAGAAGCACGGAACACCAGACGTAGTGGCGATGGTATACGACCCACAGAACAAACTTGAGATTGAAGAAAGAAAGTTTGAAGACTACGATGAAGCCATGGCCTATCGTGATCAACTTGTGGGACAAGCTCAAGCAGAGTATCAAACACAAGCAAACTTTGACGAAGCGGTAAACAAGTCTGCTCAGTCATTGAACATGGTGGCTCCTGGTCTTAAAATCATCGTTGCCGAGAATACTGACGATGCACAGATGCAGATCGCAGAGGCGTTGTCTGCTGTGGCTCCAAGCCAAGCAAGCGACGTAGCTGCTGGTTTCACCACCGAGACTAGAGGACAGACAGTGTTCGTGAACGGCAAGCCATATGCGATGGTCTTTAACAAGGAGACAGCTGACTCTGTAACTGCTGGACACGAGGTTTGGGAAACATTACTGAACGATGCGTTTTCTGACGATCAAGCCCGAATGAAGGAGCTTGTTGACAGCATTGACGCACAGCTAAGGGCTCAAGGTTTTGAGGATATTGCAAATAAGTTAGACGCATTCGCTAGTCAGCGTGGCTACGAGGCCGTTAAATACTCAGAGTACATGGCTGAGCTTGGTGGTATGTTGGTAGCATCTGGCTTTGGAAAGGGCCCACTAACGGCTCAACAGAAAACTCTTTTGCAGAAGATCGGCGACATCATCAACAAGTTTGCTCAGCTGTTTACCGGCAAGAAGCAGTTCTTGGACCAGGCAACACCAGAAGACATCCTTGGCTTCATGATCACCATCTCTGAAAAAGTATCAAAGGGAGAGGATGTTGCAAGTTTTCTTAGACCAAAAGAAACGAAGGCTACTGGAGTAGAGGCAAAAAGCCAGAAACAGGCGATAGAAATATTGGACGGGCCAAAGTTTGAAAGCAAGCTTAAAGAAGATGTCGCGTCATACTTGAACAGCTTAAGAGATTCAGAAATTCCTCCAAACTCAACGAGAGAAGAGTTAATGGAGAGATTTATCAATAACGTATACGAAGAGGTTGGCTACTATTTGTATAGCAAGCCAGATGCAAGGAGTGCCGGGCTTACGTGGTACATAGAGGACATGGTTGAGTTCGCAAACAAAGTAAAGGTAGTTTTACCAGAGTTGTCAGACGAAAACCAATACAAGCTTTTCTTGACAGTATTGGCATTTACGTCTTCTGGAACAAATCCAAACCAGAACTTGCTTTATGCATACAACCTTTGGAATAACTCTAAGAATCCTAGCAATTTCGAGTTCTCTAAAACTTGGGGAGATAGCAAGCTTTCCTTTATCGACAAAAAGGGAAAGTCTATTGCCAGTGGTGTAATTGCGAAAGAGACTGCAAAAGAATACACGGTTGAGTTAATAGATTCATTGGGACGTCCGGTAGTAGACAAGAAGGGAAATAAAAAGTACGAGAAGATCGCAAAGAATTCTATGAAGGAGGGCTATCCTAAGCCAACTGGATATACGAACAGAGGCGAGATAATCATAGGCCAGCTTGAAAAGCTAGAAAAAATTTACAAGGACTTAGGATCTATCGACAAAGTTGTCAAGTGGCTTGAAACACCCCACCCAATTGCTGAGCTAAGAAAGTACAATCAATCAGTACCAGACGTAAATGGAAAGGGCCCCGGTAAAACCAATAAAGAGTACGATCCAAATAAAAATGCAGAGGGAGAAAGAAACGGAGCGTTTATATTCGGTGAGAAAATAGGATCGTTCTACCAGAACATGATTGGTATTGGAGAAACCATTACAATGGACTTGTGGTGGTCTCGCACATGGAACCGATACATGGGCACCATGATTAATACGGTTTCTGGTAAGAAAGAAATACAAGAAGTTCCAAGGAGCGACCGCGAAAGAAATATTATGCGGGAAGCTGTGAAATTGGTTGCAGAGGACTTAAATTTGCAAGTAAGCGAGTTGCAGGCTGCCATATGGTATTTCGAGCAGGAGCTTTGGACAAAGTCTGGAAACGAGTCACCTAGCTATAGCTATGTTACCGCCATAGACGACTTAACTAAAAAACTAAAAGTAGATGAAGAAACAAGAACAAAACTACGAGCAGCTGAAGCAGATCTCACAGAAGCTGAAAAAAGAAGGCAGAATGCCGCAGAAAGAGCAGCTGCTGTTGTCGCTAGCAAAGGCGGCGAAATCCCTGGCGCAAAAGTAACCGCCAAGTCACAGAAAGCATTTGAAGAAAGTGTTCAAAAAGAAGAGGACAACGTAAAGCTTAAGTACAACGAAAGCGGAAAGCTCCTTGCTCCAAACGGAAAGCCAAGCAACTTGCCAGAGTACTTGGCAAGATACACTAGGACAAGCGTATTCAAGAACTGGTTTGGCGACTGGGAGAATGACCCTAAAAACTCAAGCAAGGCCGTTGATAAAAACGGAGAGCCCGCTCTAGTTTACCACGGAAGCCCGTTCGGTGGCATAACTAAGTTCGACAGAAAGGAATCCGCAAAGGCAACTTCTGGTCTTAAAGAATTTGGAACATACTTTACAACAAATAAAAAGGTTGCTGAAATTTATGCTTCTGAAGGAAAGATTAGCCAAGAAAAAATAAACGAGATAGACAGGCAAATAAGTAAGCTTCAAGAGGCAAGAGACAATACTAGGAGCAGTAGCGAGTACTATAACTTAGAAAAAGAAATAGAAGCCCTTATAAAAAATAAGTCTCCAAAAGTTTACGCTGCGTTTTTGAACTTGAGAAGTATAAAAGACTTTGATGCAGAAAGCAAAGCTTTCCCAGAGGCGTGGAGAAATCTGAAGGTAGATGCTGGATACAAGACGGCTACTGATAGAGACGCAATGGAATTCTTAAAAGAAGGCAAGTTTGGGGTTAAAAAGGTAGACGGAGTAAAGGCGTCAAACATAATTGACCTAGCAACAGGAAGTCCAAGGAGAGAGGCTATTGACTTTGTTGGAGATGTATACCTTGTCTTTGACGACGTTAATGACGCAATCAGAGTCGTTGAGCCACAAACTGTAACCTCTCGATCACAGAAATCTGTACCCGCAGTTGTAGACGAGGTTCTTACCGACGACGGAAAGGGCAACTATGTATTTGTTCACTACTCTGACGAGAAGCGTGACACCATCAAGCCAATGTCTGGTTCTAAGAAGAACTTCACAGGACGCGAAGAGGTTGCCGCCATCTCATCTGTTGGTGGTGTTGCAATGTACTACACCAAGCAGGGGCAGAAAGAACAGGGTGTTGGCAACGTACCGCACACCGTGTTGGTGCCTAAAGACAAGGTTTACTTCTACGGAACTACCGAAAGGGGCAAGGTGTCTAACGATCCAGAAAACTTCGAGCCAGAAGCACGCCGCAGGTTCCAGGAGTACAAGAACCGTGGAAACGAGACAAGACCAACCACCTATGCATTCGACTCGAACAACGCAGCGGCATGGGTTACCAAGGTTGCCGCAGAGAACGGATATGACATGGTAGTTACCAACTGGGGAGCGCCTAAGAGCTACAGAGCTCAGACGGTAAAAGAGTTGACCCCAGAGGCTGAGTACACCGGGTTTAAGCAACTTCCAGACGACGTGTTTGAAGTTGGAGACGAGGTGTTCGTTTATGGCAATTACGGCAATATCGTAAAGGTAGACGGAAAGGTCTTGACAATATCTCAAGAAAACCAATTTGGCACATTCAACGAGAGAAAGTTTGAGGTTACTCCGTTCACAGCAGACAGGATCTTGCTAGTTGAAAAGGCTAAGCCAACAGTCACCACTCGTGCTCAAAAGGTAGACGTTACCGTCATCCCTGGATACGAGAGAATGATGGGCGAGGTTGAAGGCATTCTAGAAAAAAGCATGAACCGTGGCGGAAGCTACAACCAAGCAAGTGCTGCTGCTATTGGATACATCCAAAAGTCAGCGGTATACGAAAGGGCAGACGACTCTCAGCGTGAGCAGATCATCAGAGACTTTGTTAAGATTCGTGGAGAGAAATTTAAGACCGCTCCATCAGTCGCTCGTATCATGGGTCAAATCAAAGACACTAAGGAGGTAACGGTAAAAGAGAAGACAGCACTTAAGGACCAGATCAAACTGGAAGCTAAGGCTGCCAAAGACGCTGTTGCATATGTAAAGCAGCTCAGAACGCAGATCTCTACAGCGCTGCGTGGAATGTCAGGACGTGGTGTTATCTCTGCGAAGCAGGCCACTGCAATCTTGGCTAGATACGACAAGATGAACATCTTGAACCCGGTTATGAGAGAACGCTTTGTTGACTACATGTCAAACGTTTTGAGAACTGCGGAGTACAAAGACAAAGTAGCACAGGCATCTAAGCTAAGGCGTGACATCAAAAAGGCTGCAAAATCAGAGGCAAACCAAGCAGAGGTAGCTAAAATCGCTAAAGCTTTCAATGAGATTAGCCCATCAATGGTAGAGGATATCGACCAATACATTGAGATAGCAGAAAGCTTGCTAAAGTCTGTAGCTAGAAAAGTTGGCTCTCCAATGGTGAGAGATGTGGCTAACTTGGAGAATATTATTGACTACATCGACAAGACCGTACAGGAACAGAGAGAGCAAATAAAGAATGACATTCTCAGCCAGAATCAAGACTTAGTAGATGCTGGTGTATTGTCAAGCAAAATGACGATCAATGAGATCAATAAGGTTGTGCAGGCAATTGAAGAGAAGAAGGACCAGTCTGAAGAGAAGCTGGAAGAAGCCAAGAAAGCTGTAAAGGGAATGATGGACGAGATGTCGCCAATCATAAAAAAGATCGTAAGAACTGGCGAAGACCTATTTACTGGGGATCCGATTGATCTTACAATAGACGAGAAGAGAGACTTGATGAAGCTTGCTAACATGGACACTGACGATTTGTCTCTTGCAAATGCCATTAAGGCTGTTGAGTATGCAAACAACTTTATTGCCAACGGAGTCACTTCTGGAATTAGTGGCCTTGTAAATAACTACGAAGGAAGCTTAAACGCTACAGAGTTGAAAGAAGCTGGTGTTAAATCTTCTCCAATAAAGAAATACTTCTTTAAGAGTCCAGGCCGAATGTGGTTGCAACAAGTAGGAACATTGCCTATGCTCAACAGGATAATGTGGGTAACATCCAAAAGAGCCTTGGAAGTGATGGACAAGTCTGGTGTCTCTGGAGTTTCAACTGGTAAAGCAAAGGCCATTAAGATTGTTGACGAAATAGTAAACGAATACACGTCGAAGTTCTCAAAGATTAAAGACTTCTTAACAGCAGAGAACATCATCGAAAGAGGTATGCTTGCATTTATGTCAAGAACGGTGATCGGTGATGAATTCCAGGTGCAAGACGAGTATAATAGGCGCAAAACACTGATTGAGGAGACAATTGAGGCGCTAAAAGATCCCACGTATAACACTGACGCCGAAATCAAGAAGGGCAAGACTATTCAAAAAGTATATGACAAGATCTTAAAAGGCTCAAAAAATATCGCAGACGTTAAATCTAAGGTTAGCGAAACAAACCAAAAGGCAGTCGACTGGTGGGTATCTGAGTGGATCAAAAAGTACGACAGACTGGACGAAGTTTCTAGGAATGTATACAATACAATACTTTCTAGAGATGCCAATTATACACCTGACAGATTTCAAATGAAAGAGGCGTCGCCAGCAGAGATTGAAGACTTTGAGTCTGGTTTCTTTGGAAATTTTGAGTACGTTAACACATCTAAGTCTGGATCACTTCGTGAAAACAACAGAATCAAGAATCTTCCAAAAGACAATAATGGAGTAAGAAAGCGTATCGTAAATCTTGACTTTGATACCAACAACGTCAATGCAATGACGTCGGCTATGGTTGACGTAGAAACAGCTAGTTCTATTGAGAAGGTAAAGGGATTTGTCTCCTCTAAAGACTTCTCTAAGTTATTCGCTAGTACAGAAGACGCAAATCTTTACAAGAAGAGGACGATTGGTTATGTAAACACTGTTAAGGGCGGTGGATACGTTGACCAAGGCGAGATGGCAAAGCTTAACAAATTGTCTAACGCTATTGCGTCTTTGGGAACTGCAAAGGCTTTGTTCAGCGTTTCTCAGATACCAAAGCAGTTTATTCCACCAATGCTAAATACACTTGCCCAAACAGGCAGGTTTGACATAGCTGAATTGTTTAGGGGTGGCATGAACTTTATCAACGAATCTGGATATCCAATTGCTACTCGTGGTATTGGCTCTCAAGGAGAACTGAAGTCTATCAACAGAAAGCTTGAAGAGGCAGACAGAAACTTGGCCGTTAAAGGTTTGAAAGGTATTCTAGACTTAAACAATGATGCTGTTGCTTTGGTACTTAAGTATCCAGACATGTGGGCCGCTAGGTCTTCTTGGATTTCGTTCTATATCTCTGAACTTAAAAAGCAGGGCGTAAAAACCTCAAAGATCGACTGGAGCACACATGAGTTAAACAAAAAAGCTGCTGACTACGCTCAGTTAATGGTGGACTCTCAACAGAACATCAGTGACACCGACATGCAGGGAGACTTGTTTACAAGCAAACAGCCGGCTACCATATTCTTGAGAAGAGCGTTTTTCCCATTGATGTCTTTTACACTAAACCAAAAGACAAGGATCTGGGCAGACGCAAGGACATTCGCTAGCAAAGTGTCTAGCAAAGAGGACAAAAGCGAAGCGGCTAGGTCTATATCTGGAGCAATTGTTGAACAAGTTGCGTTTGCTGCAATAAGGTTGGAAATATTAAAAGCTTTGTGGTATACTGCGAAAGCAATATGGGGTGACGACGAGGAGGAAGATGAGGAGTACGAAAAGAAAATGTTGATGAGACAAGCTTCGTCTACAGCCCAGAACTTTATGAAGGACTTTTTCTTGCCACCGTTGCCGATAATAGACAGCAAAGCTAGCGAGGGTATAAACTTATTATTGGACAAGAGCGGATTGTCTTCAAGCATACCGAAGAATTGGTACGGAATAGAAGACGAGGAAGCTAGATTTAGCTTCTACGTTCCAGAAAAGATAAGCGTTCTCGACCAACTTGGAACTCAAGGTATAGCGGCAGAGAAGTTAGGTGAGCTTTACGACAACATCAGAATGTCTACCACTGGAAGGTTTTCTGAAACTTACAAAGATAACGAGGTTGAAAAGCAGATACTTGACGAAGATAAGGAAGCCGCAGCGATTACGTCTGTTGTTCTTACAGCGACTACACTTGGCTTCCTTCCGTCTGAATTTGCTAGCGTCTCTAACCTTATCAATAAAAAGATAAAGCGTAGAGCAGAGGATGTTGAAGAAGAAGATTAAAATAGGTGAGTGATACGGGCTACCTGCCCGTGCTCTGGGTGGTGGAGGAATCCCTCCACCGCCTTGGGAGCTCCCTTGTAGCCATTGCGGTCATGCCAGCTGTCTGTACCAGATGGTGAGCGTAGGCTTTCCACAGTTACACCAATAAAGTCCTTAGACGTCTTGTGGTGTACGTGGTGTGTATACACATAGCGATGCTTGGTCTGTGCCCAAGACATCGGAGACTCTTGAGCCATAAGCAATGGCAAGTCCTGCGCCTTGGCACCATCTCCATGTGTTGACCCAATCATGTTGGCTCCGTAGGTGTAGTACTTTCTGTGTGCTATAGAGCAGTCGAAGGTAATGTTTTCACACTTTGAGAACCATGACTGAATCGTGTCGGCCAAAAAGAATCCATTCGTGTAGTCGTGATTACTTGGGTTGAAGCAGAAGTGAACGTCCGCAACAGTGACAAGCATCTCAAGAACCTCAATGTACAGCTGCTTCGCGATCAAGAAGTTGTCATACCACATGCCGTCGGTGTCCTGGAACGTTCCAGACGTGGTGGTCCTTCTTGGTGTGTCGATGTGCAGGATGTCGTTTCCAGCGATGAACAAGATCTTCTCGATATTGAAACCGGCAGTCTTGTCTAAAATCCCCTTAACGCCTTCCTTTACTCGCTGTACTGCGATCTGATTGTTGTAGTCTTCTCCAGTCTCAAACGAACTAGCCAGCTTACCAATGTGTACGTCAGCTGGATCCAACACCAACAGGTGCCCGTCCTTGCTATGACTTCTGTGGATGTACTGGTAGTGTGGAGCGTATCTCTGCATCTGGTCGATCATCTCGTCACGAATATCTTCGTATGACGGAGCGTCAGATCCCTTTACGTTAATTGAAAAGTGTTTTCCTTTGTGCCAGTAATGCTTGACCTGTTCTGCTGGTATTCCAAGCCTTTCGCACTCTTGTAATAAAGCTTTGTGTTTTCCTACCTGCCTGCAAACTTCTTTTCTCACTGTCTCTAAAGACATCGGCAAATTGTACTTGTCCTTTAGGACGCGTGCAATCTGGGCCTTGTTGAGCTTTCCTTCGTTAAAAAGATCAACGGCCTCTTGTTTATATGACTTCATTTGTATGGGTCGACTGTATATCCTTGAGGATAGGTATCATTGTCTCCACGATCTTCTTCACTTCCGCGTTCTCTTGGTCCATCATGGCCTCATAGAGATCGGTTGTCAACTCGTTCAACTCGTTCATGACGTGGTTGACGTAGTTTGATATGTTTTTATTTTGTGCTTTCATGGCTTAAAAACAATGGGGTCGGACAAGCCAGACCCCAATGTTACCCAAACGAGATATGAACAAGACAAAGTTAACACATCTTTTACTTGTGTTGTTAACAAGTTATGCTCAGTCGTTTTGTTTAATAATCTCGTAATAATAATTGTTAGAGTCCTCTGAGACCCACTTGTCAGACTGGGCCTCAACTGATTCTATGTGGACGTCCACCTTGAATAATGACGGGTCTACGGGGAATTTCTTTGTTACCCAATTAGAGTCCTTCCAGTATATCCTGTTGTTTGGCTGGCACATCAAGTAACCATCGTCCGCGATAAGTATGTGGCCACACTTGTAGTCTGACGGCTCGTCTGAGTAAGGGTTCTTGTACCAGTCAACGGTCATTAAGTACGTGGCCCACACCTTTGACCCGTCTTTCAATACCACTTGGCATCTTTTTTCGTACAGGTAGTCATAGGTAATAACTGCGACGTTTTCAGAGAAGCAGTCCCAAAGCTGTTTGAAGTGAAACGGGATGTCATTCTTTGGTATCTCCATGAATATCTCAGAGATCGGAACCCTAGACCGAAGCATTCCATAGTCAGTCATTACGTGAAAGGTTAGTATCTTTCCCGCTATGGACTGAACGCCAAAAGCGTAGGCCCTGTGGTAGGTGTTTTCGTCGTCCTTACTTTTAGTAAAGTGAGATGCTCTAACGTAGCATTTGAATAGTTCGATATTTTCGTTTAGTTTTGACATTTTTCTATTAGTAAACTTGTTTTTGATTGATAAACTAGACTGCTTTATTTTGCAAACATTTGCCACTATTTCTATTTAGTGGCAATTGTTTGCAATTCTGCCGGAATATAGTTCGTAGCCAAGGAGGGATTTGAACCCTCAGTTCCTAAGTCTATGGATTTCACATATTTCGGAGGCCCATCTCTGGGGTAGCTCCGCTTCGGATATACGAAACTTGGCTTTTTGTGATTTTTTCACAAAATAATGTGCAATTTATGCAATTAATGTGCATTTAAATACCAAAATGGCACAATTTGTCCGACTTATCGGTAGTTATGTGTGTTCAACCATAGTTAATGCATGAGAA
>Ga0315905_10002276_pt1 | contig 20213 bp, 23 predicted proteins | sample LakEriMetagenome_5_FD_203522 | JGI IMG/M metagenome (GOLD analysis project Ga0315905, IMG submission 203522) | Freshwater fungal communities from buoy surface, Lake Erie, Ohio, United States - Buoy 4 MA121 | ecosystem: Environmental > Aquatic > Freshwater > Lake | place: USA: Lake Erie, Ohio... | reverse complement strand
CGAGCTGGTGACGGCGGCGCGCGCAGCCTACGCCGCGGCGAACGTCGGGCTGACGGCGGTGGTGGTGAAGGCCGCGCAGAAGGATTGGCGGGCGGCTGCGTTCGCGATCGAGCACCGCCAGGGCGCTCCGAAGGCCGCCGCCGACGCCCGCCGCGCGCAGCACGAGGCGACGATCGCCAAGCACCGCGCCGAGGGTACGCACGTCGAGACGGTGCGGCACGTCGGGGAACTCGCAGACGATGAACTCGACCGCCGCATCCACGAGCTCGAAGCCGCCACGAAGCACTGACGCGGCGGCGGAACTCCGCGCGCTGAAGCTCGAGAAGCTGCGGCGTCTCGAACTCCGCGCCGAGTCGCTCACAGACTTCGTCCCGCGCACGACGCCGACGGCGGTTCGCCCGACGCACCTCGCGCGCTTCGTCGACCTCTTCCACCGCATCGACCGCGGCGAGCGTGTTCGCGCCTGCGTGTCGGTGCCGCCTCAGCACTGGAAAACCACGACGGGCCTTCACGGGTTCGCGTGGCTCATGCGCCGCCACCCGGAGTGGACGCTGGCGTACTCCACGTACCAGCTCGCGCAGAGCTACTCGAAGTCCCGCGAGTGCCGCGACATGGCGCGCGCCGCGGGGGTGCCGCTTCACGAGGAGATGCAGAACCTCGGCGAGTGGCGCACCCGCGAGGGCGGCGGCGGGTTGTTCACGAGCATCGACGGGCCGCTGACGGGCAAGGCCGCGCGGTTCGTGATGATCGACGACCCGTACAAAGACGACATCGCCGCCCGCTCCGAAGCGGTGCGCGACCGCGTCCGCGATTGGGTCAAGGCCGTCGCCCTGACGCGCCTCCCCGAAGACGGGTCGCTCATCATCGTCCACACGAGGTGGCTCGACGTTGACCTCATCGGCGAGGTGCTCGACCGCGACGCGCCGCTCCTCGGTGAGCGTTACGAGGACATCAACCTCCCGATGCTCGCCGACGACAACGGCGACCCCGTCCGCGCCCCGTACACCAGCGGGACGCGCGTCCTCCTCCCCCGCACGCAGACGCCCCGCGGCGACTTCGTGGGGTGGTCTGTCGACGGCGCCATCCGGCAACTCGTGAGCCTCGGCGACAAGGCCGACGCGCTCGCGCAGGGCATCCCCCGCCGCCGCGTCGACGGCGCGCTCTGGCAGCAGAGCGACATCGGCCACCTCGACGCCGCTCCGCCGCTCTCCCGCGTGGCGGTGTTCGTCGACCCCAACCAGGCGACGGAGGCGGGCGCGGCGAAGGCCGACAACGCAGGCGTCGTGACCATCGCGCGCGGTCAGGACGGCAACGCGTACATCCTCGGCGACGCCTCGCGGCGCATGGGCGTGCAGACGTGGGCCGCGGTCGCGGTCGCGGAGTACGACGCCCACCGCGCCGCGGAGATCGTGCTCGAAGGCGACGGCGGCGGCGAGCTCAACGCGCAGGCCATCCGCGCGCATCTCCTCGCGGAAGCGGGGGAGCGGTCGAAGGCGGAGAACCGCTACGTCGCCCCGCGGTTCGTGCCGGTGCGCATCGTCAAGGTGGGCGCCCGCGGCGACAAGCGCGGGCGCTGCGAGACGGCGCGCAACCTCTACGGCGACACGAAGGCCGGGCGCTCGTCGCGCGTCTACCACGTCGGGCGACACGCGGGCCTTGAACGCACGATGACGACGCACGACTTCGCGACCTCGTCGGAGAGCCCCGGCGACCTCGACGCGCTCTCGCTCGGGTTGCACGAGATCCTGCTCTCTGTCGCCCCTCCCTCACCGCCGCGCTACGCCGCCACCGCCTCCGCCACCCGCGGCGCTCTCCGCTCCACATGGTAGCCCACATCATCCCCCTCGAACGACCGGAAGGGCGCCGCCCGCCGCCCCCCGCGAAATCGTGGGCGGACGTGGTCGACGACCGTTGGTCTGTCGCGATGGTGCGCTCGGCGCTGACGGAGCACGTCAACGGCGTCTTCTCCTCATCGTCGATGCTCGTCGACGCGATGCTTGCCGACGACCGCATCGCGGCCGACACGCGAACGCGCGTGCTCGCGGTGACGGGGCTCCCCTTCCGCCTCGAAGCGAGCGCGATCGGTGACCAGCGGCGCGCGAAGGCCGTCGTCAAGGACGCAGAGCGGCTGTGGCCGCGCATCGCCCCCGTCGCGCTCCTGCACGACCTGATGCGGTGGGCCATCCTCCTCGGATTCGCCCCCGCGGTGTGCGGGTGGACGACGACGGCGCGCAGGTGGACACCGTCCGCGGTGCTCTTCCACCCGGAGCACGTCTCCCTCGACACCATGAGCGAGGGCCTCCGCGCGTCGACCACGAAGGGCCTCGTGCCGATCACGCCCGGTGATGGCGCGTGGATTCTGCACGCCCCCGACGGCGCTCGGCCGTGGATGGGCGGCGCGGTGCGCGGGCTCGCTCTGCCGTGGCTCGCGCGGCAGTACGCGCGGCGCGACTGGTCGCGGTTCAGCGAGAAGCACGGCCTCCCCATCGTCGGCGCGATTGTGCCGATGGAGTCGGACAAGGCCGACAAGGACCAGTTCTACGCGGACCTTCGGCGCCTCGGCTCCGAAGGGCTCGTGATGCTCCCGCGCGACCGGGAGGACCGCGGCTTCGACGTCAAGTACCTCGAGCCCGGCAACGTCCAGGCGTCCAACGCTTTTCGCGACCTCATCGCGAGCTGCGACCGCGCTATCGCCGTTGCGCTTCTCGGGCAGGCGAACACCGCCGACGAGGGCGGCAGCTTCGCGAAGGCCACGGCGCTCAACGCGATCCGTCTCGACCTGCTCGAGGCCGACGCGCGCGCGCTCGGTCAGACGATCTACGCGCAGCTCCTCCGCCCGTGGGCTCACTACCAGTTCGGCGACGCGGACCTCGCGCCCGTGCCAGTGTGGGACGCGACTCCGCCCGCGGACACCTCGGCGCTCGCGACGACGCACAAGACCGCGGGCGAAGCTCTCGGCGCGTGGACGAAGGCCGCCGCCGCGTCGGGCCTCACGGTCGACGTGGAGGCGATGGCAGAGCGCTATGGCGTCCCGCTGAAGCGCGCCCCCGAGCCGCCCCCTGCGCCCGCCGTGGAGCCCGATGTGGGCGACGAGACGGACGCGGAGGACGACGACACCGCCGACGATCCCGACGCCACGGAGGAGGCCGCTACGGCGCTCTCCGCCCCCGCTGCGCTCGCGGTGGGGCATACCTTCGTTGACAGCGTCGTCGCCCGCGGGACGGCTTCGGGGGCTCGTGCGATGCGCGGCACCCTCGGCGCCATCGCCGCGGTCATCGAGGCCGCCGACTCCCCCGATGCGCTCCGTCGCGGGCTGCTCGACGTGCTCGGCGACGCCGACCCCGCGGCCCTCGCTACCGCGCTCGCACGGGCGCAGACCCTCGCCGCGATGGCGGGGCGCTACGACGTGCTCGACGACCTGTGACCGTCGACCCGCGCGACGCGCTGACGGTGCGCAACCTCGCCCGCTGGACGTGGATCGAGGTCCGCTTCGCGGTGGTAACGATCGGCCGCGCCTTCGCTGACGTGCTCGGCGCGCTGGCGTGGTGGCGGTGATCACCCTCGACGCCCCCGCGGAGGCGCCGCCCCCCGTCTTCGAAGAGGCGCTGCGGTGGTTCCGCGGTCGCGTCCCGATGACCGATGCGGCGTTCGCCGCGCTCACCGTCGAAGCGCAGCGGCGCGCGTTCACCCTCGCGGGCGTCGCTGCCCTGACCGTCGTCTCCGACGTGTGGCGCTCCCTCGACGCCACGCTCGCCGCGGGCCGCACGCTGCGCGACTTCAAACGCGACGTGGCCCCCGCGCTCCTCGGGCAGTGGCAGGGCTCCGTCGCCAACCCGCCGTGGCGCATGGAGACGATCTTCCGCAACGCCACGCAACGGGCGTACGTGCACGGGCGCGTCGAGCAGTTGCGCGACCCCGAGGTCGCCCCGCTGCGCCCCGTGTGGATGTTCGACGCGGTCGGCGACGCGCGGACCTCCGCGATCTGCTCGGCGCTCGACGGTACCGTCCTCGCGGCGTCTGACCCGTGGTGGGCCTCGCACACGCCGCCCTGTCACCACGCCTGCCGCTCGACGCTGCGCGGGCTGCGCGCGAGCGACCCGAGGGCGAAGGCCGCCGCGGGGCAAGCGCCGCCAAAGGTGGACGCTCAGACGGGCTTCGGCGGGCTCCCCGGCGCCGACGACTGGCAGCCGCGGGAGGGCGACTACCCCGCGCCCGCGTGGCGCGCGTACCAGGGCAACCCGCAGGCGTATCGCTCCCCGGCGCCGCGCGCTCCCACGCGGGAGATGCCGGTGTTTGTGCCGCCCGCGGCGCCCGCACCGAAGCCGCGCACGCCGACGGTCGAAGCGCCCGCGTTCACTCCCCCGCCGCCCCCGAAGGCGAAGACGCCCACGGCCCCGATGCCTGCGTTCGTGCCGCCGAAGGCCGCACCCCCGGCGCCCGCGCCGAAGCCTGCTCCCGCGGCGAAGGCGCCGAAGCCGAAGGCAGCACCGAAGCCGAAGGCTCCTCCGCCCCCATCTCCGGCGCGGATGGTCGGCCCTGTCATCGCCCCTCCGCCGCCTTCGGGGCTGTACCGCGATCCGTCGACGATCTCGCCTCGCGAGTCCGCGCCGCGGATGGCAGACGGCCGCGCCCCGCTGTTTGGCGACATGGACATCGCTCCGGTCATCGAGGGCGTTCGGTGGAGCAGCCACGATGCGAAGGACTACCCGGAGAACCACCTCACGTCGGACTACGCTAACCGCGTCTACGACGAGTCTCGGGCGGCCTTCGCCGCACTGACGCCCGAGCAGAAGACGGCGCTTCAGGACTACACCGGGGCCACCTACGAGCCTCTGAACGCTTACCTGCGCGACCCCGCGCTGTACCGCAAGCGCAACGGCGCAGCGGCGGCGGCGAAGATGAGGGAGACAGCGCGTGTGACCCACGAGGCCATGGCGACGATGCCGCGCGCCCCGTCGAGCATGGTCCTGTTTCGCGGGCTGTCGCTGTCCGCTAGAGATGACCGCGCGCAGTTGAACGCCCTCGCTTCTGGGGATGAGGTGACGTTCCCGTCATTCGGTAGCTTCACGCGCTCCCCCAGAACCGCCCGCGCGTTCGCGGGGCAGAAGGACGCATCGGTCACGTACCGCATTCGCAGCCACCGCAGCGGCGTGATGATGGAAGGCATCTCCAGCGTCCCCGGCGAGCGCGAGGTGTTGTTCCCGCCGGGCACGCGCTTCCGCATCGTGGCACGGCAGCGGATCGACCCCACGCAACTCGTGGTCGACATCGAGGAAATCACCGATGACTGACGACACCATGGGCGAACTCGACGGCAAGCCAACGCGCCTCGGCGACGTGCCGCGCAACCGCCGCGCCGACTGGAGCACGCTCCTCGACGGCGAGCGCGTGCGCCCCTTCCGCTTCATCGGCGACGCCTCCGACGTGACCGTCCGCTAGCCCCACAGGACCCCATGAGCACCACCGCCACGAAGCGGCGCCCGAAGGCGCCCGCGCCGCAGACCTGCGCGCTCGACGCGCTCCCCCTCGGCGACGAGTTCCCGCCGCGCGCCGTCCGCCTCTTCGCGATGGGCGAGAACCGCACCACCAAGGGCGTCTTCCTCTTCGACGACGAGGCCGCCCGCGCCGTGATGGCGGCGTTCGAGGAGCACGCGATCGACCTCGCGATGGACTACGACCACGGCGCGTTGGCCCCGGCCGACGGCCGCAAGCGGGACGTGCCGGGGTACTACCGCCCGGAGGTGCGCGAGGACGGCCTCTACGCGCTCCCGCAGTGGACGGAGTCGGGCCTCGCGGCCATCCGCCCCGGCAAGGACGACACGGGCGCCCCGACGCTCCCCGAGTACCGCTACACGTCGCCGTCGTTCTCCTACGACCCCGAGACGCGCCGCGTGCTGAAGCTCGGGCCGCTCGCGCTCACGTCGTACCCCGCGACGCACGGCGCCCGCCCGCTCACCCTCTCGGCGCGCGACCGCCGCCCCGCTGAGGTCATCGCCGCGCTGGCGGTGTCCTTCGCGGACATCACGCAGGCGCTCGCGCGCGCTGCGACGGCGGTGTTCGGGTACGGCGTCGAGGTGGACGAGGTCTACGTCGACCGCGTCGTCTTCGAGACCCGCGCCCCCGACGGCCGCGAGCGGTGCATGGCCGCGCCCTACACCGTCGGCGCCGACGGCTCCGTGACCCTCGGCGACCTCGTCGAAGTCGAGGAGCAGTACGTCCCCGTCGTCGGCGGGATGGTCGTCACCGGGATGGCCGTCACCGCCTACTCGGTGGGCGACCGCGTCAAGGTGAAGGGCGAGCCCCACATGCATGGGCAGACCACAGGGACGATCGCCGAAGTCGAGAGCGGTGCCTACGGCATCCGCTTCGACTCGATGCCCGGCGTCGTGCACCGCTGGTACGTCGCCGCGGAACTCGCCCCCCTCGCCCCCAAGCTCACCCCCCCGCCCGCGCCGATGGTCGGCGCGACGCAGCCCGCGTCGATGACGCAGGAGTCCCCGAACATGACCGCATCCTCCGCCGTCCTCGCCGCCCTCGGCGCGCAGGACGAGGCCGCGGGCGTCGCCGCCCTCTCGGCCCTCAACACCACCGTCCACAACCTGCGCGCGGAGTCCGCCGCCCTCACCGCCGCGACCGGCGCGAAGACGCACAGCGAGGCCCTCGCCGTCGTCGAGGCGTGGAAGCGCGACGCCGCCGACCTCGCGACGTTCCGCGCGAAGGTCGCCGCCGAGGAGGCCGCGCGCGCCAAGGTCGCCCGCGACGCCGAGCTCGACGCCTGCGTCCGCGAGGGCAAGCTCTCGCCCGGCGAGCGCGCCGAGGACGGCAAGGCCGACTCGTGGCTGACGGCGCTCTCCGCCGACGCCGTGGCCCGCTTCCGCGCCGCCCGCGCCCCCGTGGTGCAGGTGCAGGCCGACCCGCCCGCGGTGCACGGCTCGCAGCCGAAGACCCCCGCCGCCGCGGCGCTCTCCGCCGACGACGAGAAGGCCCTCGTGGCCCTCGCCGCCTCCCTGAACGTCGACATCAACACGCTGCGCTCCAGCCTCGCGAGCGCGTGAAGGACACCCTGACATGACCGCCGCCGCCGCCAACGCCGACACCCCCCGTTACGGCGTGGAGGCCGTCGTCCGCAAGCTCATGGAGCTCCCGGTCGCCGCCTCGACGCACATCTACCAGGGCACGATCGTGTGCCTCAACCTCTCGGGCTACCTCGTGCCCGCGAGCGCCGACCCGTCGCTGACGGTCGTCGGCGTCGCGCAGGAGGAGGCCGACAACTCCGCGGGCTCCGCGGGCGCGCTCGAGTGCCCCGTCGAGCGCGGGGCCTTCTACCTCACCAACAGCGCCTCGACCGCCGCGATCTCGGAGGCCGACATCGGCCGCATCGTCTACGCGGTCGACGACCTCACCGTGTCGCGCACCAACGTCGCGGGCACCTACCCCGCGGTCGGCAAGGTCGTCGGCTTCGAGGGTTCGACGCCCATCGTCGAGGCCGGGCTGCTCTCGCGCTCCGAGGCGGGTGGCGCCGCCCACGACGTGCTCTACCCCGCGGGCGCCGACCTGAGCACCACGGGGCAGAACCTGTTCGTCAAGCTCAACGGCTCGTCGCAGATCGTGCTCGCCGACACCGCGGGGGAGCAGGCCCTCGGCGTGCTCCTGAACGCCCCGGCCTCGGCCGCGATCGGCATCGTCCGCGTGTTCGGCCCGTGCCGCGTGATGGGCGGCGCGACCCTCGCCGACGGCGCCCTCGTGGCGACCGCGGCGACGACCGCGCGCGCCAAGGCTGCCGTCGCGTCGACGGTGAACACCTCCGACGCGGGCGGCGCGGCCGACCCCGTCATCGGCTCCTTCGCGATGGGCATGGCCCTCGGCGACGGCGCCTCCGGCTCGCTGATGAGCATCTTCGTCAACCCCATGGGGGCGATCCCCTCCACCGCGGCGTGATCCGTCCGCACCACGAACACGAGGAACACCGGACATGCTGATCACCCCGTCCACGCTTCGGGCGCTTCAGGTCACGATCGACCTGCGCTTCAAGCAGGCGTACAACGCCGTCAACCCCATTTCCACGCGCCTCGCCTCGACGATCCCGTCGGGCGCGCGTGGCAACGTCTACCCCATGCACGCGAAGCTCGCGAAGCTCCGGCAGTGGGAGGGCGAGCGCAAGATCGTCAACGCGAAGAGCTACCGCTACAACCTCGACAACGAGAAGTACGAGCTCACCCTCGAGGTCGACCGCGACGACATCGAGGACGACAACATCGGCGTGTACTCCATGGTCATCGACGACATGGGGCAGCAGTCGCGCCTCTGGCCCGACGACCTCGTCTTCGCCGCGATCCTCGCGGGCGGCACCGAGACCGCGTACGACGGCACCGCGTTCTTCTCCAACTCGCACACGCTCGGGACGGAGACGATCGACAACCTCTTCGCGTCCACGGCGCTGACGGCGGACAACTTCGCCGCGGCCCGCGCCGCGATGATGGAGTACACGGGCGAGGACGGCGAGAGCCTCCGCGTTCGCCCGGACGTGCTCCTCGTGCCCCCGGCCCTCGAGGTCAAGGCGCGCAAGATCGTGCAGGCGTCGACCATCGTCGAGTCCAGCGCGGCCGTCGACAACGTCCTCCGCGGGCTCTGCGAGGTCGTCGTGGCCCCGCAGCTCTCGACCTCGGCGGGCGGGCTCGACACGACCTGGTACCTGCTCGACACGTCGCGCCCGATCCGGCCGTTCATCTTCCAGCAGCGCATGGCGCCGGAGATGGTGTCGCTCACGTCGCCCAACGACGAGCACGTCATCCTCCGGGACAAGTACCTGTACGGGGTCAAGGCGCGCGGCGCCGCGGGCTACGGCCCCTTCTGGCTCGCCGCCAAGTGCACCGCCTGATCTGACGCCCCCCGCCCGCTCCCGCCTCGACGTGGTGCGCCCCCCTGACCGGCGCCATCCGCGCGCCCGCGCCACGTCGCTTCCCTCCCGCTCTCGCGCCTCACAGCACCGACGGAGTGACCACGCATGGCCTACGCCACCACCGCCGACCTGACGCGCTTCGGGCTCCCCTCGACGGCGCTGACCGGCGTGTCGTCTACGACGCAGGAGGAGGCCATCTCCGCCGCGTCGTCGCTCGCCGACTCCTACCTCCGCTCCCGCTACGACCTCCCGCTCACGTCCTACGGCGACGACCTCACGCAGTGCGTGTGCGCGCTCGCCGCGGAGACGCTCCTGACCTCGCGCGGGCTAGACCCGTCGCGGGCGAACGGCGACGTGATCATCACGCGCGCCGACAACGCCCGGTCGTGGCTTCGCGACGTGTCGGCGGGACGCGCTGCGGTGTCCGGCGGCATCACGACCCCCGGGCCGTCGCCGCAGGCCCGCGCCTCGACGGCGCCCACCACACGGTCGACGAGCGAGCGGGGCTGGTGACGTGGCTGGCGTGACCGGAGATTTCGCGGGACTCGCCGCGCTTCAGAAGCAACTCGCCGCCGTCGCCGCGAAGGGCCGCCGCATCGCGGTCAAGGCGATGGCTTCTGAGGCGACGGACCTCGTGGCCGATGGCTTCCGCTCGTCGACCTCCCCTGGCGGCGTCGCGTGGCGCCCCCTCGCGCGGGCGCGAGCCCGCAACCGTCGCAGGGGCGACCGCGGGAAGCCGCTCGTCGATACCGGGCGCCTCCGCGCCAGCGTCACGACGCGCCCGCAGGTGAGCGAGGACGGCTTCGTGATCACGGCCGACCCGATCTACGCCGCGACGCACCAGTACGGCCGCGGGGCGATCCCTGCGCGCCCCTTCCTCCCGCTCCCGAACCTCCCGCCCGCGTGGGCCGCGCGTCTCGAAGACGCCGCCCGCGAGGCCATGGCGACGCTGATCTCCGCGTGACGATCACGACCACCATCGCCGCGGTCAACGCGGCCATCGTGGCGGAGGTCGCCGCCGCTACGTCGAGCGTGGGAAGCCGCGTCGCCGACGACCACGGATCGCCTCCGCGCGTCCGATGGATTCCGACGGGCGACGAGCCCGGCGCCGCGCCGAAGTTCTCGCCGCTCGCGTCGGGCCTTCAGCGCGCGCTCGTCGGGCTGTCTACGACCTTCGACGTGGAGTGCTGGGGCGAGGACTTCGAGGCCGCGGTCACGCTCCGCGACGCCCTCGTCCGCGCGCTGCACTCCGCCGTCGGCACGCAGGCGTTCGCGCTCGCGGGCGGCCCATGGGCGCGCGGCGATGCGCTGACTCTCGGCGAGGCCGTCACCCTCCGCGTGACGCTGCGCGCCTACGTCCCCGAGACCGCGCCGACCGTCGCCACCGTGACCGCCGTCGCCTTCGACACGACCGGCGCGACCGTCGGCGACGGCGTGATCTTCGTCCCCTCCGACGGCACCTGACCCCCACCTGACAGGACACCATGGGAATCGCATCCACCACGCTTTCGATCGGCGACGGGGGCCTCGGCGTCTCGCGCCAGCTCGCGCGCCCGCCCGCGCTCGTCGGGTGCTCCTCGTCGGGCACCGCCGCAACCGTCTACCTCGCCGCGTCCTACGAGGACGCCATCTCCACCTTCGGCTACGGCAAGCTGACCGCGCTCGCGGCCGAGTACTTCGGCAGCGTCGGCGGCCCGCTGATCATGGTCAAGGCCACATCGAGCACCGCCGGGAGTTCCGGCAGCGTGACCGCCGTCGGCACGTCCACCGCCGTGATGACCGTGTCGACGGCGACTGCCGTGGACGACTTCCGCGTGAAGATCAAGGTGGTCCGCGCGGGCGCCGACCTCGCCGCCGTGACGGCCGCGGTCAAGGTGAGCCTCGACAACGGCACCACCTACGGCGAGGAGATCGCGGTCCCGCTTTCGGGCGTGCTGTCGCTCACCAACACCGGCCTCGCGGTGACGTGGGCGGACGGCACCTTCGTGGTCAACGACACCTTCGCGTTCACCGCGACGGCGCCCATCTGGGACACCACGGCGCTCGGCGCCGCCCTCGACGCGCTCGAGGCCACCACCTACGATCACGAATTCGTCCACGTCGCCGAGCACGTCACGGGCGCCACGGTGGGGACGCTCAACACCAGCATCTCCGACCTCGAGGCGGCCAACACCTTCCGGTGGTGGCTCGCGGGGACGCGGGACCAGTCGAGCGGGGAGAGCGTCTCGACGTGGCAGGGCGTGCTCCTCGGCACGTCGCCGGGCTTCTCCGCGTTCACGTCGCGGCACGGCGCGATCTGCGCGGCGTTCGCTGAGCACGACGACGCGACGTGGGGCTGCTCCATGCGCCGCAACGTCTCGTGGATCATCGGCCCGCGCCTCGGCCTCGTGCGCGAGGTGAGCGGCGGCGCCGGGCTCGCGGAGCATCCGGGGCGCGTGCGCTCCGGCGCGCTCTCGGGCATCGATGACGGCGACCTCGTGCACGACTTCCGCACCCTGACCGCGCTCGACACCGGGCGCTTCATGGGCGCGCAGAGCCTCCCCGGGCGCGGCGGGTACTACGCGACGGCGATGACCCGCGCGACGGCCGGGAGCGACTTCACGAGCATCATGCACGTCCGGCTCGTGAAGGAGGCCGCGCGCCTCTCCGTGTCGGTGATGCAGGAGTTCATCAACGACAACGTCCGCACGATCACGGGCGGGCTCATCGACCCGCGCGACGCGGACGCGGCCGACGCCTACGTCGGCGACCGGCTCCGCCTCGACCTCGTCGAGAGCGGCCTCGCGTCGGCGGTGACGGTGCAGGTGGACCGCACCAACAACGTCGTCGCGACCTCGCAGCTCAACTTCAAGGTGCGCGTGCGCCCGCTCGGCTACGCCGCGCTGATCGACATCGACCTCGCCCTCTCGACCGCGGAGTGACCTGACATGGCAACGATCAACGATCGGGAATACGACTGGTCCTCCATCGAGGTCCGCACCGACGGCGGGGCGCCCCTGGTGGCGTTCACGGCCATCTCCTACGACTGGACCGTCGAGCGGGCGCTCGTCGAGGGCGCGGGCCGCAAGCCCCTCGGCATGACCCGCGGGCGCTTCAAGCCCGGGTCGGGCTCCATCACCTTCTTTCGCAGCGCGTACGACGAGGTCGCGAGCGTCGCGGGGTGGTGCGACACAGATCGCACCATCGTGGTGCAGTACACCGACCCCACGCTCGGCACGAAGACCGAGACGCTGAAGGGCGTCCGCTTCGGCGGCGGCAAGGGCGGCGGGGAGAACGGTACCGACCCGCTGAGCGTGGAGGTTCCCTTCATGTTCACGTCGATCCTCATCAACGGCGTGTCGCCGATCGACGACACCAGCGTCACGGCGCAGGTGTCCTGATGCCGCGCCTCTCCGACGAAGACGTCAAGGCGCTCGAGGTCAAGCACGGCGCGCTCCTCGTGATCCACATCACCGAGGGCGCCGACGAAACGCTCGTGTTCAAGGCTGCGACGGCCGCGCACTGGCGCCGCCTCAACGCCGCGGACAAGCGCGTGATGGCGGGCGACGACGCCGCGGCGATGGTGCCCGAGCTGATCGCGCGGGAGTTGCTGGTGCACCCCGACCGCGTGACCTTCGACGCCATGCGCGACGAGGCCCCGTGGCTCGCGGAGCAGGCGGGCCGCGCGCTCTGCGGGCGCGTCGGGCAGAAGTTCAAGGCCAGCGTGGGGGAATCGTAGCCCTGCGGGACGAGACGCGGCGCGACCTCTGGGTTGCGTCGTCGTGTCTCCTCGCCCTCGCAGGGCACGACCCCGACGACCTCGATTCGCACCGCCGCGCGGGCGCCCTCATGGTCGCCGAAGCGCTGCACATCCACCGCGTCGCCAACACGAAAAAGACCTGAACCGCCGTGTCTGAAACGCTGACGTGGGTCTTCAAGGGCGTCGACCTCCTCTCCGGCCCCGCACGTCGCGGGTCGGCGGCGGCCGATGACCTGCGCCGCGCGCTCGGCGGGGCGTCGGGGAGCGTCAACGGCCTCAGCCGCGCGTCGTCGGGTCTCACGGAGGCGCTCGGCGGCGGCGTCCGCGCCATGGGCGCTCTCGGCGGCGCTGCCGCGGGCGTGCTCGCCATCGCGGGCTCCCTCGGCGTCGCCTTCGCGGGCGTCGCGGCGACCATCGGGCGCAGCGTCATCGAGATGGTCCGGTTCCGCGAGTCGGCCGTGGTCACGCTCGGGACGCTCATGCGCGCGCCAGGCGAGGGGCGCGGCGCCATCGGGCGCGTCGGCGGCGCAGCGTTCCGGCAGACGCAGGCCATCGCGCGACTCACCCCCGGCAACGAGCGGGACGTGATCGGCGCGCGTACCCAACTCGCGGCGGGTGGCTTCCGCGGCGCCGATGAGGAGCGGGTTCTTGCGGCGTCGCTCGACGTGGGCGCGCTCAACCCCAACGACTCGACGGCGCAATCACGCTTCGTCCGCGCGCTCTCGCAGATCCGCGGGCGGGGCAAGCTCCAAGCGGAGGAGCTCAACCAACTCGGGGAGCTCGGCGTCGGGCGCGGTGACGTGTTCGCGGCCATCGCGCGGCAGCGCGGCATGACCGGCACCGCGCAGGAGAATCAGACGCGCATCGAGGCCATGATGCAGCGCGGGCAAATCTCCGGCACGGAGGGCACCAACGCCGCCCTCTCGGCGGTGCAGGGCATGACCGGGGAGCGCCTCGGAGGCTTCGCGCGGCTCCAGGGCGGCACGCTCTCCGGGTCGCTGTCCAACCTCGAGGAGTCCATCTTCGGCCTCGTCACGGGCATCAACCAACTCGAGAACCTCCCCGGCGTGCGGGCGTTCGCGGCGAGCATCTCCGCGATCGGCAACGCCCTCAACGGCTCGTCCGAGGCCGGGCAGAAGCTGCAACGCAGCGTGGGGCTGCTCATCAACGAGGCCGCGGGCATGTTCGCGGGCGTCTTCACCCCCGCGCGCATCGAAGGTTTCGTCACGACGCTGGCGAACGTGCTCCCGCCGATGTTCGAGGCGTTCAAGCTCGTCGGCGGCGCCTTCGTCCAGGGGCTGGGCCGCGCGCTCGGGCCGCTGATCGACCGGCTGTCTTCGTTCTCGTCGGACGACTCGCAGGCGTTGCTCGCGTTCGCGCTCTCCCTCGCCGACGCCTTCGGGTACCTCGTGGGCGTTTCGGTGCAAGTGGTGGCGGGCATCGCCGCCCTCGGCGCCGGCCTCACGGTGGTCGGCGCGGAGGCGCTGCGGCTGGTGACGGGGCTGTTGAACCTCCCGGCGCAGTTCGGGGCGCTCATCGGCACCGGCTGGACGATCATCGGGACGCGGATCGTCGACGGCCTCGTCGGCGGCATCTCGTCGGGCGTGACGCGCGTCGGCGACGCCGTGCGCGGCCTCGCCTCGGGCGCCATCGCCACCGCGCGGGAGACGCTCGGAATCGCCTCCCCCTCTCGCGTGTTCGCCGAGCTCGGCGGCTACACCGCGGAGGGCTACGAGCGCGGCATCCGCGGGGGCACGGCGGGCGCGCAGGACGCGGCGGCGGCCATGGTCGCCCCTCCGGGCACCGCGGGCGCTGGCGGGGCTCTAGGGGGCCGCGGCGTGTTCCAAGTGTTCATCGACGGCGCGGGTCGCGAGGCGGACGCGATCGTCGACGAGATCGAATCGCGGATGGGCGTCGGCTTCGACCGCCTCGCGCTCTCGGGCGGAGAGGTGCTCTAGTGGCGATCCTCACCATGCCCCACGAGGCCGGCGGCGCCGAGGCGTGGGACCGGCTGACGCTCGGCGGACTCGCGTTCACGGGCCTCGCGACCGTCACGGGCGACGCCTTCAAGAAGAAAATCGACAAGCGCAAGGCCGCGGGCTCCGACGGCGCGCGCATCGTGGACAAGGGCTTCGACCTCGTCGAGCTCACCCTGACGCTCGTCGGGTGGCTCCCCGAGCACGCGACGCAGATCGAAAGCCTGCTCGCGCTCATCGCCCCCCGCGGCGGCGCTCGCGGGCGTGGGCGCGCGCTCGACGTGTCGTATGCCTCCCTTGCGGCGGCGGGCATCACGCAGGTCTACGTGACCGGCGCGACGCTCCCTGTGGCCGACGAGGGGAAGGTTACGTGGACGATCCGCGCGACGGAGTACCGCGACCCCGGACCGACGAATCGCACGCGCCGAGCTGTACCGGCGGCGCAGACGAGCGACCGCGCCGACATCGACCCGCAGATCGCGGCGGCGTTCCGCAACAACCCGATCCCGCGCCCCTCCGCATCCGGCGCGGCGGCTCCCGTCCCCGCCCCGCCGACGACCCCCTGAACCGTGGCAGAAATCACCGTCAACGGCCTCCGCGCCACCCTCTGCGCGCTCACCCTCCCGCGTTTCGGAGCGTGGGTCGCCGACGTGGACGTAGACAGCGCCGAGGCCATCACGGGCGCCGTCACGCTCGCGATCGACGATGCCTCGTGGTCGGGCGCAGTGGCCCGCGGGGGGCTCGTCAACGGCTCGTGGCACGGGCGCCTCGTCGGCGGCGCGGGCGGGCTCTCCACGGCCCTCAGCGCGCTCGCACAGCGCGGGTCGACGCTCGGCACCGTCCTCGCTGACGCGCTTCGCGAGGCAGGCGAGACGATCGCCACCGACGCGGCCGACCTCGGCGCCGTCGCTCCTCTCTGGCACCGCATCGCGGGCGCCGCGTCCATCGCCGTCGGCGACGTGGCGCGGGCCGCGGGCTACGCGTGGCGGGTGCGCGCCGATGGCCGCGTGTGGCTCGGCTCCGATGCGTGGACGGCGTTCACGCCGACGGGCGCGGTCGACGTGGTGGAGGAGTATCCCGCGGCGGGGCGCTACGTGCTCGCGGGCGATACCCTTGACGTCGTCCCCGGCGTGACGCTCACCCTCTCGCGGCTGACGGTGCGCGTCGGGCAGGTGGAGCACCGGGCGACGCCCCGCGAGCTGCGCACCATCGTCACCGCCGAGGGGGCCACTGGACTCGGGCCCGCCCTCGACGCCGTGCTCCGCCGCGCCCTGCGCCGCGTGGACTACCTCGCCCACTACCCCGCCCGCGTGGTCTCTCAGAGCGCCTCGGGGCTGCTCGACCTCGTGCCCGATGACTCGCGCGTCCCGCCGTGCTCCGGCGTGCCGATCCGCTACGGCCTCCCCGGCGTGACAGCCGTCGTCCCCGCGGGCGAGCGAGTGACGCTCACCTACGAGGGCGGCGACCCGTCGAAGCCCGTCGCGACGCTCTGGACGGCGGGCGCGATGACCTCAGCGGCCATCAACGGGAGCACGCGGCAGGCGGCGCGCACCGACGACACGACGGCCGATGGCGCCATCGTCTTTTCGTTCAACGCAAACACCCCCTCGCCGGGACTGACGACCATGACCATCACCTACACCCCGCCCGGCGGCGCCCCGCAGGCCGTGGGCGTGGTCCTCACGGGCGCCGCGTCGCTCGTGGGCGCATCAACGCTCACCCTCTCGGGCGCGATCACCGGAACGTCGGTTCTCCGTGCCTGATTTCGGCGTGGACATCGCGACGCCTGACGCCGCGGACATCGACCCGTACTTCTCGACGGTGACGGGCTGGCGCGGACTCGGGCAGGCGCTGGGCCGCAGGCTCATCACGCCCCGCGGATCCCTCCTCGACGACGACGCCTACGGGTACGACCTCCGCTCTCGGCTCAATGACACCTTCACCGCGGCGGAGTTGGCGCAACTCGGCGCCGTCGTGCGGCGCGAGATCGAGGCCGACGAGCGGGTCGAGAGCGCCACGGCGGCGGTCACCTTCTCGCGCGGCACCCTCACCGTGCGCGCCGCGGTGCAGACCGCCGAGGGGCCGTTCCGGCTCGTGCTCGCCGTGTCCGCCGTCACAACCGAAATCCTCGCCGCGGAGCCAGTTTGACCTCCTACGCCGCACTCCAGACCGCGACGACCGCGGACGCCTACCTGACGCAGCTCCTCGCGACGCTCACGTCCAACGGGTTCCCCGCGACCGCGTGGCAGTCGGGCAACGCCGGGCGCACCCTCGCCCGCGCCGACGCGGAGGCCCTCGCGGAGCTGCGCGCGGTCGTCGCCGACGTGGTCAAGGGCGGCTTCCTCGACACCGCCACGGGCGACTGGTTGACCCTCCTCGCGGCGGGGCTCTTCGACCTGACGCGCATCGCGGCCACCTACGCGGTCGGCGAGGTCACGCTCACCTGCTCGGCGAGCGCCGGGCCGTACAACATCACCCCCGCCGGGCTCGTGGTGAGCGACGGCACGCGGCGGTGGCGCTCGACGAACACGGGCCTCCTGACGCTCGCGTCGGGCGGGACGCTGACCTTGGCGGTCAAGGCGGAGTCGCCCGGCACCGCCTACAACGTATCGGGATCGACGATCACGGTCATCACGTCCCCCGCACTCGCGGGCGTGACGGTCGCCGCGGTGTCGTCGTGGCTCACTACCTCGGCGGTGGACGAGGAGACGGACGCGGCCCTCCGCGCGCGGTGTCGGCTGCGGTGGAGCACGCTCGGCCGCGGCGCGAACCTCGACGCCTACGAGTACAACGCGCTGAACGCCAACGTCTCCGGCGTCACGAGGGCGCAGTGCGTCCCCGGCGGCGGCGACGGCACCCTCGTGGTGTACATCGCGCAGAGCGCCGCGGTTGCGACCGGTCCGCAGGTGGCGGCGGTGCAGGCGCACATCGACAGCGTCGCGCCCGTGACCGATGCGCCGACGGTGACCGCGGCGACGGCCGTCACCGTGAACATCACCGCGACTATCTACGTGATCGCGGCGAGCGACTCCGCCGCCAACCGCACGCTCGCCACTGACGCCCTGAGCGCGTACATCAACGGCCTCGACCTGGGCGACGCGACGGTCGACGTGGTGAAGCTCGGCGCGGCTATCTACGCCGCCGCAGGCATCCGCGACGTGGACGTGGTGATCCCCGCCGCGGACGTGGGCATCTCCGCGGGGCAGGTGGCCGTCCCCGGCACTTACACGCTGACCTGGAAGACGGTGTGAGCACCTTCCGCGACTGGCAGCCGACGCTTCACCCGACGGCCCTGCGCGGGACGTGGGGCACGGCGTGGGCGGTGTCGCTCGGCGCCGAGAAGGACACGCTCCTCTCGCTCGCAAAGGAAGCGGTCACCGCGCGATTCATCGACTCCGCCCCCTCCGACGCGCTCGACCTTATCGGTGCCGACCGCGACCTCGAGCGCGGACGCGCGGAGGGTGACGCCTCGTGGCGCGACCGCATCGCTGGGGCGTGGGAGTCGTGGTCGTGGCTCGGAACGCGCTACGGGATCGGCGACGCCGTCGGGCTGCTCGGCTACGGCTACCCCGCCGTCTACCCCCACCGCGAGCTCCCTTCCGACTCCAACGCGACCCGATGGGCGCGCGTGACGCTGGTGTTCCGCGGCCTCGCGGCGTGGGACGGCTCCGTCGAGTGGGACAGCGCGGCGACGTGGGACGAGTACCGCGCGGAGGACGGCGCCGAGACCGCCGACCCCGCCGTGATCCGTCCGCAGCTCCGCCGCGTCGTGCGGAAGTGGCTCTCCGCCCGCGACGTGTGCGACCGGGTGCTGCTCGGGTTCGGCGGCCTGCTCTGGGATATCGACATCCTTTGGGACGGTGACGACGTGTGGGACACGGGCGACGGCGCGACGGAGTGGGCCGCGATTGAGTGGGATTCGAGCGAGGACGACGCGGTGTGGGACTCGCTCGTCATCGCGTGGGATGCGTTCTGCTGACAGCACAAGGGACACGACGACATGACCGCAACGATCACTCCGGTTTCACAGCACGACGGCGCCACCCTCACCCGCGCAGTGGCGGGCGAGCGCGTGATGATGGACGGCGGCGGCGCCCCCATCGCGACGCTGCTCCAGAAGTTCGCCGACCGCTGCGAGTTCGCCAAGGACGGCGTCGCGTTCTCGCGCCCCGCGTGGTCGGAGTCGCTGTACGTGGCGAGCGGCGGCACCAACGCCAGCTTCACCGTCGGCATCGGCGCCATCTCGCACGTCCAGACGTACCGCAGCGGAACGACGACGTACAAGGTGTTCACCTACGCGGGCGGGACCATCGGCGCGTCGAAGATCGAGGGCGGCGGCAACCTCGCCAACTCGACCTGGTACTACGTGTACTGCTACGACAACGCGGGTGCGCTCGACTTCGAGATCAGCATCACGGCGCCGAACGCCAACCTGTGCACGAAGGGCGCGGACTCGACCCGGATCTACCTCGGGTGCTTCCGCACGCTCTCAACGGGCGCGCCGATCCCCGTGCGCATGAAGCGCGGGCGCTACCTCTACAACTACTCGGGCTCTGCCGTCGCCGACACCCGCGCGCTCAACGCGCAGTCCGCGACGAGCAACACCGCGGTCGACCTCGCTGCGTGGGTCCCCCCGCACACGCAGGTGGCGACGATCCGCGCCGAGGTGGTGAGCACGTCGGGCGCGTCGATCAACTACGCGTACATCCGCACGGAGGGGGAGAGCGGCGCCGACGAGATCAACATCCCCGTCCCCGGAACGTCCGCAATGTCCGCGGTGCTCGTGCTCGACGTGATCACGGACGCGGACCAGGACATCGCCTACCGCGTCACGAACACCGGGAGCGCGCCGACGGTGACGATCCACGTCCTCGGGTTCTACGAGTAGCTACGGCCGCGTCGCAGCGCGGCGTTGACCGCATCGGCGACATCCTGGTCGCCGGGCAGCGGGTCAGATGGCGGCCACACGAAAGGCTCGCCGTCCTCGTAGATCACGACCTCCCACCCATCCCGGAAGACCGGGATGCGACCCCGCCACGAGCCGACGAGTTCGGCGCGGCGCCGGAGCACCTCGGCGAGCAACTCCTCGACGCGGACATCGCGACCGACTCCGGTCACGGCGCGCAGGCGCCCTCACGGCAGAACAGCCCGCGGGCGCGGCAGTCGTTGCCGCAAGCGCCGCAGTTGGCGTGATCGGCGCGGAACTGCGCCTCGCACCCGCTCCCGACGTTGTTGTCGCAGTCACCGCGCCCCATCTCGCAGGAGAGACCCGACGGGCTGCGGCACTCGCCGCGCTCGCAGCGCGCGTGAGACGGGCAGGCGTACCCGCACGCCCCGCAGTGCGCGGCGGTCGACGCGAGGTTGACGCAGGCGCCCGGCGAGCACTCGCCCCACCCCGCGGGGCACGCCGACGCCTCCGCGGGCGCGTCCCGCGGCCCGTCAGGGGGCGCGACCGCGTCCGCCGCAGCATCGGGCGCAGCGTCGGGCGTCGCACACACGCACGCCTCCCACGCGCCGCCGGGGCCGCACTCCTGCGCCCCCTGAGCGCCTCCGGGGCAGGGGCACGTACGGGCGAGTCCGGGGGCACCGCACGACGGGG
>Ga0315905_10002273_pt1 | contig 20230 bp, 16 predicted proteins | sample LakEriMetagenome_5_FD_203522 | JGI IMG/M metagenome (GOLD analysis project Ga0315905, IMG submission 203522) | Freshwater fungal communities from buoy surface, Lake Erie, Ohio, United States - Buoy 4 MA121 | ecosystem: Environmental > Aquatic > Freshwater > Lake | place: USA: Lake Erie, Ohio... | reverse complement strand
CTCTCGCACCTCGGCGAGTTACAACAAAAAGCAATGTGGGGCGGGTTGCCCCGCCCCACATTTAGGATCCGCCACTACATCTTTTTGAGAACGTGGTGGCTACTTACCGGCAATGCGATCGGCGGCTTCGCGCTGTTCGAAGATGAGACGAACAAGCCAGAAGCGGAAATAACGACGCAGTGACATCACGATAAAGAGCGCCGCGCCCACGACGGCGAGGACAAGTCCGAATGTTCCCATAGCGACAAGGTCCTCGGTCTTTGCGCCTTTGCCGCTGCCTTGAAGGGTCAGCCAAGAGATGAGCGAAAGCACGATGCCCGCGATCATCAGCAACGAACCCAGGATCAGCCATGTCCGCTCGGGATTGACCTTTCCGCCATCTACCTTCATTGCATCGACTTCGCCCTGGAACTCCTGGAGGCGGGCCGACGGGGTGGTTTCAGTGTTACTCATGTTTCCTCCGTTGTTCTGGCGTTCATCAATGGGTTGTTCCGCCCAGATATGCCTCGGTCAGTTCCTCGGCGATCTCAGCGGGTGGTCCGGTACGAGTAATGCGTCCGTGCAACATGATCGACGCAACCGTCGACACGCCCAGCACGGCTTGGGCGAACTGTTCCACCACAAGGATGGAAATTCCTTCGGCTGCCAATTCGGCAACACGTTCGTAGAGCTCTTCGACGATCAATGGAGCTAAGCCCATTGAAAGTTCGTCGAGGAGCAGAAGTGAGGGGTTCACGGCCAATGCACGCGACATCGCAAGCATCTGCTGCTCACCACCAGACATTGTTCCGGCGATTTGTTTGCGTCGTTCCTGCAAACGAGGGAACTGCCGGAATGCGTTTTCCTGGATATCGGCGAACGACACACCGGCGTGGGTGAACATTCGCAGATTCTCGGTGACGGTCAGGTTCGGGAAAATCCCTCGGCCTTCAGGAACGAGGCAAACTCCGGCACGAGCCAGCGCATCGCTGCTCACGCCGTTGACTTCTCGACCGCTGATCAAGAGTTGTCCACCGGAAGGAACGATTTGGCCGCTGCAAACCCCAAGGGTTGTGGTCTTTCCTGCACCGTTTGGACCAAGCAACGCATGCACTTGGCCGGCTTCGAGTTTGAGATTGACTCCGTGCAACACGTCGATGGTTCCGTAGCCACCACGAATGTTGTTGAGTTCGAGGATCGGGGTCACGACGCCTCCACGACGGTTTCGGTTCCGAGATATGCAGCTTGTACCTGTGCATTCGCTTGCACTTCAGTAGGCGTGCCTGTGGCGATGATTGTCCCGAAGTCAAGGACATGGATGAACTGACATGTGCCCATGACAAATGACATGTCATGTTCAACGAGCAGCACGCCGAGGCCTTCATCAACCAGTTTCCGAAGAAGGCTGGCCATCTCTTCGGTCTCTTCTTCGTTGAGTCCAGACGATGGTTCATCGAGCAGGAGCACTTTTGGATTTGATGCAAGTGCGCGAGCGAGTTCAACAAGTCGTGCAGTTCCCGTTGGCAGGGTGCCAACCATGAACTCCGAAACGTCGGAGAGTCCGACCTTTTCGAGAATTTCGTCGCAGACCTGATTCGGATCAAAACCGGAACGGTCCCACGTCTTTCGTTGTTCGGCAGCGACGAGGATGTTCTCTCGAGCAGAAAGGCTTCCGAACACCTCGAGTTTCTGGAAGGTTCGCGCAATACCCATGCGGGCTCGCTTGAACGGATTCTTGTTGGTGATGTCCTTGCCATCGAAGAACACTCTGCCGGCAGTCGGTTCCTGCAACCCGGTGATGACGTTGAAGAGTGTGGTTTTGCCGGCACCATTGGGGCCGATCAAACCCGTGACTCGACCCTCGACAACTTCGATAGAAGCTTGTGAGACGGCTTGAAGAACGCCAAAGCGAACGACAACATCCTGCGTGCTGAGAATTGCACTCATGACGCACCTCCGGTGGGCACCATCTTCTTTTCGTCAACAAGGTCGGTGATATCGAGCACTCGATCAAGCTGCGCAACTTTGTCCGGCGTGAACGGTCGGGTAAGTCCCATGTCGTTGATTTCGTCCTTGCCAATATTTTGTTCTCGCTCCTTGGCAACCATGAGCTCTTTCTCGAGCCTGGCGTCCTTCCTCCACGGCAGGAGCCCAGCGAGATCGCGCCCCGAGTAGAAGACTGCTCCCTCGGGCCGGTAGGCCATCGCGATTGCTGCGATACCAGGACCAATGAGTTCGATTGCCGTAAGCCACGACGGTTTACCAAGCACTTCATAAAGCGCTGGGAACGACGCCAACCCGATGACGCCCATAAACGCAGCCACCGGATACCGGACGCCCTGCACTGCCAACAGGAGCACCAACGGCAAACCTGCGAACAGCGGGAAGGAGTCGACCGAAAGCGCTCCACGCTGCAGGCCAAACATGCAGCCAGCGAAACCGGCCATGGCGCCCGACAACATGAACACCATCATCTTGGTCGTGGTGAGGTTCACGCCGATAGTTGCCGATGCAGCAGGTGAATCCGACATGGCGATCCATCGACGAGCCCACCGAGAACGGCGCAACATCTCAAGCATGAAGAACAGCAGTGAGAACGTGACCACCAGGAACATCAGGAATGCTTTTCGATCGCTGGGATCAGAACTGATTGTGATTCCAAAAATATCGACGGGCTTAAACAAAACACCCGTAGCGGATGGATCCAACATGTTGGGATGCCGGATAATCACCTTGTCGGCGATTTCGGCGAACGCCATCGTGGCGAGAGCTAGATACAAGCCCTTGAGCCGAAGCGCAGGTAGGGCGATTGCCAAACCAAGCGGGGCGCATACGAGCATCACGAAAACAATGCCGATTGCATCGCCGTTCTGGCCGCCAAAGTGGGAAAAGAGCACAGCACCGATACCGGCAATTGCGAAGTTGGCGAAACTCACCTGCCCGGCCCAACCGATCAGTGGGATGAGCGAGATCATGATCAAACCAATCACCATGAAACCTGCGCCACGACCAAGCCACACGGTTGATCGTTCTCCAAAAGTGGTGCCGCTGATCCAAGGAATCCAGCCATTGGCCCAGGCTCCAACCAATGCGATCATCACACCTGCGCCCAGGGCCGCTTCCCAAGGTTTCGTAAGTCGCTCGGTGCGTTTGGTGATGCGGATCTTTCCCGTTTCCAATCGGGCCATTGGAAGGAAGAGCAGCGCGATGAAAAGGATTGCCGCGGGAATCGCCTCGTCGGCATAGGTCCAGTCGGTCCCCCACTCGAGGTACACCGCCGAGAACGATTTCGAAAGGCCGATGATGAGACCGCCAATGAACGCCATTGGAATCGACTTGAGCTGAGCGATAGCTGCTGCGGCCGAAGCGACAACGATGATGAGTGTCAAGTTTTCGACAACAAGCCCGGTTTCAGGAGCAATAAGAATTCCGGCCAAACCGGCGGTCATGCATCCGAGCGCCCATGAGGCCCCGGAAATGATTGACGGTTTCGCTCCGGTGAGACCAGCGAGGCTGCGACTATCGACAACGGCGCGCATCGAGATACCAAGTCGGGTGCGGTACAGCAAGAAACGAAGCCCAAGCGCAACGAGTAAAGCGATGACAACCGTGATGATGCGATGCCATGTGGCAGTGACATCACCAAGTTGAACGCCCTTCGTGTCTTCAAAGAACTGCGGAAGAGTACGGCCGGTTTTAGGAGACCAGATGGTGAGTGTGATGCCCATGAACGTCAGCATCAAGCCAACCGTCACCATGAGCTGCACGACAAGCGCAGCGTCGCGAAGACGGCGCATAATCACCTTGTCGAGCAAGAAGCCGATGGCTGGAGCAATCACCAACAAGGTGATGGCGATCGCTACCAACGTTGGCAACCCTTGTTTGACTGTGAGCTGCCAATAACAAAAGGCGAGAAAACAACCGATTGCCGCATGAGAGAAATTGAAAATGCCAGTCGTGGCATAGGTGACAACAAGGCCACCGGCGGTGATGGCATAAATGCCACCAAGAGCAATACCAACCACAAGGAACGATGAAATCGTCTTTCCGTTGACCGATGCTCCGCCCCAATTTTTCGTAACAAAAAATAGGACGACGAGCCCGACGACGATCGCGGAAATCAGTCTGGAACTGACTTTAAGCCGCATGTTCCCCCCTTACTGCACTGCGCTGATGTGATGAGGAGGGGCCAGCCTTTCGGCTGGCCCCTCCTGGTACGACAGAACTGCTACTTGACCTTGGCTGCGGCTGCGGCCGGATCAAGTTTGACGGTGACAAGGTTCTCGGGTTTGCAATCGAGTGTGCCGACTTCCTTCGGGAAGACTCGCTCGAATTTGCCGCCGTTGATTTGCATGATCACCATGCAGTCAGAGAAGACCTTCTGACCGGTGCGGGCCTTGCCAATCCAGCCACCAGCGTCGAATGAAAGAGTCTTCATCTTGGCGAGAAGGTTGGTACGGGTAATTGCGTTGGCTCCCTTTTCGGCGACGATCTCATTGACCGCCTGAGTGAAGGCCATGCCGGCCTGCCATGCCTGGGCACCAAATGCGTCCGGCTTACCACCGGAAGCATCGACATAGGCCTGAACGGCCTTGTTGCTTGATGCTTCCTCAAACGGAATGAACTGCATCCAGACATAGGTGCCGTCGACTGCCGAACCACCGGTCTTGAAGTTCTCGGTGTAACAGGCCAGTGAACATCCCCAAATATCGATACCGGAAAGTCCCTGTGCTGTGGCTTCCTTACGAAGCTTCGTCATTGCGACGTCGTTCGAACCCATGTAGGCGTAGTTTCCGCCGCCATTCTTGAGGGCTTGGATGTAGGTGTTGAATGCAGACTGCTCAGCACGACCCGACACCTTTATCGCATCGATCCATGTCACACCGACCTTCTCTTGGGCTGTGATCTGGTAGGTGGCGGACTGGATCGTGGTGGGCAGATCGCCGGGAACTAAGTAGAGGCCCTTCAGGTTCGGCTGAACCGTTTGGTAGTACTTCGTTTGCCCAACAAATGCTTTGAGGTCACGTTCGCCGGTGTTCGTTCCGTTGCAAGGTTCGGCGACTGCCTGCACTACCCATGACTGCGGAGCGCACTGTTCGTTCACATCGTTCGCAAGTGCAGCGAAGTCAGGAAGACCAACAGGCTGTCCAGCCTTGTCGGGACAGTTGCCGAGCACGGAGACATCGGGGTTGAACAATGCATTGCCACCCACCATCGCAACAGCGGTCTTGCAGGCATTGATAATGCCATTTTTGCTCTCGGTCGCATCAAGCTTGGAATCCCAGGCTTCAACCTTGAGTTGACGACATCCAATACCGCCATTTGCGTTGACCCACTTGGCGTAAGCGTTCATCGCATCGACATTGCCCTGGAACAAACCAGGTGCCAAAGGTGAACCGGTATCGGCCATGACCTCAACAGTGATGGTGTCCGCGCTCACGCCAATTTCAGTTGCTTGCAGTGCTTCTTTTGTGCAATTGGCATTTGCCTTGGCTGTGGAGCTTTCGCCCGAGCCACTTTCGCTATCTGACCCACTACGGCCACAACCGACAGCAAGGATGCTGACGCTGAGAGCCGCGATGAGCACACCTGCTCTGAATCGCTTCACTTGGTTCCCCCCTGGGAGTTGTTGAACTACTTGGCGAACCATAACCGAATTCACAAACGCGTGTGTGACGATCGGCACAGAGGCGACCACGGGTCCGTCGGCCTCCCGATCGATGCGCCGAACCGACCCCAAAACGCAAAAGTGACCGGCCGGTAACCAAGGTTCCGACCGGTCACGCTGCGACCCCGACTAACAGGAAATGCCACCATCCATCATGAGGGTTGCGCCACTGACATAGCGAGCTTCGTCAGATCCCAAATAGGCGTAAAAACTCGCCAATTCAGAGGGCTTTCCGACTTCGACGTTGTCTCGCGACATCTTGCGCATGCGACCCCAGTCCGCACCCTTTGGCGGGACGAACGCGGTGTACATGTTCGTCTCAACACCGCCGGGAGCAACCGCACAGATGCGGATCGGCACGTCATATTCGGTGGCGAGCGCACGGGTGAGCGCCGAGACGCCGCCCTTCGACGCGCAGTAGGCCGCGCTCCAGGGCTGGCCCATGACCGCTGCAGTCGACGAAGTGTTCACGATGACCCCATGGCCTCGCTCCACCATCTGCGGAAGTACGGCGCGGCACATGAAGTAGGTGCCGGTGAGATTGACCGCAATCATGCGTTCGAACTTGGCCGGGTCTCCGTCGTGGCTGTTATCGAAGCCACCAATGCCAGCGACGTTGCACAACACGTCGACCTGACCAAACGCCTTCGTCACATCTGCGACGACCGACTCAACGCTTTCCCAACTGCTGACATCGCAGGCGAGAGCGATCGCGTTTGCTCCGATTGTTTTTGCGGTTTCCTGAGCATTTTCGAGATTGACATCGAGGCACGCGACCTTGCCGCCTTCGGCGCCAAACCGCTCGGCGACTCCGCGCCCAATTCCTGAACCGGCACCAGTAACGATGACACCCTTGCCTACATACCGCTGTTCCATAGTTTCCCCATTGTTGAGTGAGTCGCGCGTGAAGCCATCACGACATTGCGTGCGGAATCAAGCAGAGATTGTTTTTGACGACGAGATCAGCCGATGGTGAGCACGCCACGGGCGACTGCACCCGAATGCATGTCGTGCACTGCGTCGTGGAAACCCTCGAGCGGATAGGTAGCAGTCACGAGCTCGTCGAGCATGAACTCGCCCCGCCGGTAGAGATCGATGATCTGCAACATGTCGCTATGTGGGCTGTACGAACCTGCGCGACAACCAATGACTGAACGTTCGTTTTGCGTGAAGCGCTGGTACGGAAGCGTGAAGGTTGCGTCGCCACCAGGGGTGCCGATGATGACAACCGTGCCGCCCCAATCGAGCATCTCCAATGCATTCGAGGTGACGGTCGGATGACCGACAACGTCGTACACCCAATCAACACCGCCGGCATTGAATGGGCCGGAAAGTTCGGTCTCGCTGTAAGGAACGAGTCGACGCACCTGCTCAACGATGTCTTCGTCACGACCATTAAGGAAATCGGTTGCACCGAACTGACGAGCGAGTGCTTCCTTCTCGGGTTCGGTGTCGATCGCGATGATGCGCGACGCGCGCTTTACGCGCAGTGCCTGAATGGCATTGAGGCCAACGCCACCGCAGCCGTAGACAACCGCGGTCTGACCGATCTTCACATCGGAGCGATACAGGACGGCCCCTGCGCCAGTCATGACGCCGCAACCGACAAGGCATGCAGAAGTGAACGGAACATCCTTGGGAATCTTCACGGCCTGAAAACCACGGATCACCGTGCGCTCGGTGAACACCGATGCTGCAGCAAAGTTCCAGCACGCTTCGCCATTGAGGGTGAAGGGCTGGGCCATGTTGCCAAGTGTCTGACGACAGCGCGTGGGCTTGCCCTGTGCGCACGCCTTGCAAACGCCACAAGCAGCAAGAGTCGAGATGATGACGTGGTCACCTTCGACAACGTGGGTGACGCCAGTGCCAACCTTTTCAACAATGCCTGCACCTTCGTGGCCCAACACTGCAGGTGAAGGCCATCCGAACGCACCTGCGGCTGCAGTCACGTCGCTGTGGCACACACCAGCAGCCATCACCTTGACGATGACTTCGCCAGCGCCTGGCTCGCGAACTTCGAGTCCGTCGAGAACCTCAGCTTTGTCGCCAGTGAAAACGATGCCCTTCATGAATTCCCCCAGAGGTGAGTCAGTAAATGTTGAATAGGTCGAACTACGAGTGCGGTGGGACTCAGCTGCCCCAGATAATTGACTGCCATTCGGTGTAGGCGTCGAGACCCCAGTTGCCGCCATCGCGACCAATACCGGACATCTTGAAACCACCGAACGGTGTTTCGTGGTGGGTCTGCACACTGTTAATGCCAACGCGACCCGAACGAATTTCCTTGGCGACCTCGTAGGCACCAGGAGTATCGGAACCAAAGACGTAGGAGAACAAGCCGTAATCGCTGTCATTCGCGATGTTGATGGCGTCGTCGACCGTCTCGAACGGAACAACCACAACAACCGGGCCGAAGATTTCTTCACGCACTGGAGTCATCGTGTTGTTGCAACCAGCAAGAAGGGTTGGGCCAATGAAGTAGCCCTTGTCCGGCACTGCGTTGCGACCGTCGACAACGATCTCAGCACCTTCAGAAACTCCTGCTTCGATCATTGCCTGAATGCGGCCAAGCTGAACGGCAGAAATAACCGGGCCAACCTGTGTTGCTGCATCGAGCGGATCGCCAACCTTGAGGGCGCGCGCTGCGCCTTCAAGACGCGTGACGAGTTCGTCATAACGGCTGCGATGCACGATGACGCGAGTCGGGGCCGTGCAGATCTGACCTGAGTGGAACGCCCACACACTGGCGATACCAGCAACAGCCTTTTCCATGTCGGCATCTTCAAGAACAATGCATGCGCCCTTGCCGCCGAGTTCATGAAGCTGACGCTTCATGGTGGGAGCACCTGCAGCAACAATTGACGCACCAACTGCCGACGAACCGGTGAACGACACCATGTCGACGTTGGGATCAGAAACAAGATTCACGCCAGCAGCAGGACCACTACCGGTGACAATGTTGATGACACCCTTCGGGAATCCAACGTCTTCAAGAATCTTGGCGAGCTCGATAACGCACAACGGATCCTGCGGTGCCGGCTTCATAACAACGGTGTTGCCTGTTGCAAGCGCCGGAGCAATCTTTCCGACCATTGAGGTGGTTGGGAAGTTGTACGGAGCGATACATGCAACGACGCCGACCGGCACCTTGCGGGCGTAACCAGCCATAAGTGCACCTGCGGCAAGCGGCGTTGTGCCGATTGGTTGCGGCGGCAGCGCAACGTTCTGGTCGTACAACGCGCCTCTTGCATAACGATCGAACCGCGAAATCGCGACTGGGATCTGCATGAGCGAACCAACCGATGATGTTGCACCGGTTTCGCTGATGACAAGCGGAATCAACTCAGGCGTGCGCTTGGCCAGTTCCTTGCCAGCGGCAGCGAGAAGAGCGGAACGCTCTTCGGGGGTCGTGCGGCTCCAGGCAGGAAGTGCTTCCTTCGCTGCTGCAGCGGCTCGGGCGACATCTTCGGCCGAGGCCTCGGGAGCGCTGGTGACGACCTGTTCGGTTGCGGGGTTGATGATGTCGTATGTGCCATCGCCACCGGGGACCCATTCGCCCCCGATGAGCTGGCGGTACTCGTTCATGGTTGCCATGGGTCGCACGTTAGGACAGCGCCCGCCGTCCGTCACACTGACCACCCTTCCCGACGGTGGACGCCCGCCGAGAGCCGTGTAATCTGACGGTCTGTCAGAAACGCCGCCGACGGGTGGCCGACGAGAGGTGGTCGCAATGTCCGACGCAATGTACGACGAGGTCATCAAGGGCGGAACCGTCATCGATGGCACTGGTGCTCCCGCACGCATCGCCGACATCGGCATCCGCAACGGAAAGATCGTTGTCATCGGTCAGGTCGACGGCGAGGCCGCCATCGTCACCGATGCCACTGGCCGCATGGTGATGCCTGGTGTCATCGACGCCCATACCCATTACGACGCACAGCTTCTGTGGGATCCAGGCGCATCCCCATCAGCAAACCACGGCGTCACCACCGTGATCGCCGGCAACTGTGGATTCACCCTCGCCCCCCTGCGTCCCACTGTCGCCGAAGCGGAATACCTCCAGGAGATGATGAGTCGAGTCGAAGGAATGCCCCTTCCCGCACTCAAGACCATCAATTGGAACTGGGAAACGTTCGAGCAGTACCTCAACCAGTTCGAGAATCGCATCTCGGTGAACGCGGGCTGGATGGCCGGACATTGCGCCATCCGTCGCTATGTCATGGGCCCCGATTCTGTGGGCGGCGAAGCAACCCCCGAACAGATCGATGCCATGGTCGCCGAACTGCGCAAGGCCATCGAAGTCGGTGCCCTCGGATGGTCGTTCACGACTTCGGGTAGTCACAGCGATGGCGACGGACAACCGGTGCCAAGCCGATGGGCATCCAACGAAGAAATGCTCGCAATGGCGACCGAGGTCGGAAAACACGAAGGCACCAGCCTCGAAGGCATCGTTCCCGGTTGTCTTGACCGATTCGCCGATGACGAAATCGAATTGCTCGCGACATTGAGTGCTGCAGCAAAGCGCGTCATGAACTGGAATGTGCTCACCATCGACAGCCGCGAACCCGACCGAGTTGGTCGCCAGGTCGAGGCCTATGACCGCGCCAAGGAATTGGGTGGCCGCGTCATCGCTCTCACCATGCCAGTTCTTGTTCCAATGAACATGAACTTCGCGACGTTCTGCGGCATCTGGTTGCTCCCAGGATGGGAAGACACACTGCGTTGCGATATCCCCGAGCGCATCGCCCGACTGCAAGACCCAGAAACCCGTGCAACCTTGCTCACCGCATCGAAGTCTGAGGAAGCCGGCATCTACCGTCGCCTGGCTGACTGGGAGGACTACGTCATCGGTGACACGTTTGCACCAGAAAATGCTGGACTCTCGAATCGCACCGTTGGCGAGATTGCTGCCGAGCGGGGAACCGAACCATTCGACACACTTCTCGACATTGTTATTGCCGACGAACTTCAAACAATCCTGTGGCCGGCGCCGAAGGACAAAGACCCAGAGTCGTGGCGCATGCGCGTTGAAGCATGGAACGACGAGCGCGTCATGATCGGTGGTTCCGATGCCGGTGCGCACCTCGACCGCATGTGTGGCGCAACATTCCCCACACGCTTTTTGGGAGACATGCTCAACGGCCGCAAACTCATTCCCATCGAGCGCGCGGTGCAACTCATCACGCAAACGCCCGCTCAGTTGTTCGGTCTTGTTGATCGAGGCACTCTGGTCGAGGGCAGTAACGCCGACATCGTCGTGTTCGATCCGGAAACGATCGGTTCCGAAAACGCGCACATGGTCGCCGACCTTCCTGGCGGTTGCTCACGACTCACGGCTGATTCCTACGGCATCGAACGGGTTCTCGTAAATGGAACCGCCGTGATCATCAACGGACAGTTCACCGGCGCAACCCCCGGTACTGTGCTCAAGAGCGGTAAAGACACCTACACCGTTCTGCCATAACGGCACCGCTCCGGCATCGGCGCTGTAAGGCTCACACGAGTTTGCCTGCTGACTTATTCATTCCTTACCAACATCTGGAACTGTAAGCGGATGCGAAATCGACGTAGTGCCATTCTCCTCCCACTTCTCTTCGTTCTGCTTGCTGGGGCAATTGCGTGCGCCAGCTCGTCGACCGATTCGACGAGCGACACACCGACCTCGACGACAACTGCGGCTAGCAACGCCAGCCTGCTTACAACTCATCCCGCTTTTGGCACCTGTCCCGACAGCGCTTTCCCCGATCTCAGCGCAACAAGTGCTGGCGCCAATTACGCCGCTCCAAAAGTAACGGTTACGTGCACCGATAGTGAAGTGACGGTCACGTCAAACAACATGATCTCCTACGAGTTCGTGTCAAAGACACCGAACCCACTCGCACCGCAAAACTTCACCTGGAAGATTCCGCTGAAACCAACCAAGGCATCAGCTCCGACATCAATTGAAAATCGACTGGGAACTCTTGGCTTCACCGTTACTGGCATCGCGATTTACGGGCCGACAGAAGGACCTATGCCTGCTGCGGAAGCATATGGAGACCCTGTGGGAAATGGGCTCATGGATTACTGCGGCGGACACACCGGCCCAAGTTCTGATTACCACTACCACACGATCATTTACACCGACGCCGTCTGTAATTTCGAGACCTCACAACTCGTGGGCTTCGCCATTGATGGATTTCCGATTTACAACTCGGTGATCTGCCTCAACACGAACTGCTCACAGACAACACTTGCGAAGAGCGGCTACACCAAGACTGGAGATTCGAAGTCCTATGTCTGGAAGGCGTACTCCTTCAGTGGCGGCACCGAACCCGGAACCCTTGACGCGTGCAACGGTCGAATCGAAGCCGACGGCACCTACGCCTACCACCTGACTCCCACGCAGTTCCCCTACATCCTTGGGTGTCTTACCGGAACAGCAACATCCCAAACGGGAAGTGCTGCCGCACAGATGCCGCCAATGCAGGGCCAACAAGGACAACAAGGACAACAACGGCCCCCAGGCCCGCCCCCGGGTCCTCCCGCACGGTAAGTCGCGTCAATCAATGAAGAAGGCCCGGGCAGATGCCCGGGCCTTCTTCATACATAGGTTGTCGTTACTCAGGCAGGAGTGTCTGCAAGCAACTTGCCGAGGTGCAGCAGGCTCTGTGTTGTTCCACCGAGGAACAGTTCCTGCTTCTTGGCCCACAGGTAGTAGCGATGCAACGGGTAGTCGCGATCGACACCAACACCGCCGTGCAAATGCACACAGGCACGAACGACACGAGCGCCACCTTCGGCAGCCCAGTACTTCGCCGAGGCTGCGTTCTCGCCGGCAGGAAGGCCGTCGTTCAAACGCATCGTTGCGCCCCAGGCAGTGAGCTTGATGGCGTCCGCGTCGATGCGGCATTCCGCTGCACGCTGGGCCACGGCCTGGAACGTTGCGATCTGACGATCGAACTGCACTCGTTCTTTCACGTAGGCCGACATGATCTCCACGGCCTGAGCGCTGACGCCCGCCATGATGAGCGCCTGCGAGGTCTGTCCGTATTCGATAAGGCGATCGAGAGCGTCGAGCCCAGCAACCTTTTCGGCGGCAGCACCGCTAAAGGTGACCTTGGCGTCGGGGATGCCATCGGTGGCGGCCTGACGTTCAACCGTTACGCCCTTCGCCTTTGCATCGACGTAGTAAATGCCGTCGGCTGCTGTGACGATGAAACCGTCAGCAACGGTTCCGAATGGAACGTTGGTCTTCACACCGTCGAGCACGCCGCCCTTGGCTGCGAGAAACGGGGTGTGAATATCGCCAACAAGGTCGTGAATCGCGACCGTGACGATGCGCTCGCCAGAGGCGAGTCCAGCGAGATGCTTCGGCGCGTACTCGGCAAGGAACGGAGCGGCCATACCCATGACGGCCATCGCCGGAACTTGAGCAACGGTGCGACCGACCTCTTCGAGGACGATTGCTACCTCGGCGAAACCGAGACCAGCGCCACCATCGGCTTCGGGCATACCGATTCCGACGATGCCGAGATCGGCAAGTTCACGCCAGAGCACAAGGTCGATGCCACCAGCATCTTCGATCTCCTTGAGGTGCTCCATTGTGCAACGGTCGGTAAGGACCCGATTGGTAAGAGCACGAAGCTCTTCTTGATCTGATGAGAATGAAAAATCCATGTGTGTGTTCTTTCTGCTCAGCGTGCCGAGCGAGGGAAGCCAAGACCGAACATGGCGATGAGATCGCGCTGCAGTTCGTTGGTTCCGCCACCGAAGGTGAGGATGATCGTGCCGCGAATACCGGCCTCGAGTTGGCTACGAAGGATGGACTCAGGAGCATCGGCATCGAGATACGCACGCGGTCCGAGGACCTCCATGAGCATTGTGTAGGCATCGAGATAGAACTCGGTGCCGAACACCTTGACACTTGATGCGTCGGCTGGGTGCAACACCTCGGTGCTTGCGGACCACGCAACCTTCCAGTTCGCAAGGCGCAGGTATTCAAGCTTGGCGTGCACCTTGGCAAGGTTGAGCTGCACCCATTCCTGATCGATGACTCGACGGCCGTCGGGAAGCTTGGTGTCCTGCGCCCACTTCCGAACGTTGGTGAGGATGCGCTCGGGCATACCGCTTGAGCACAGAGTGACGCGCTCGTGGTTGAGCTGGTTGGTAATGAGTCCCCAACCGCCGTTCTCTTCGCCGATGAGGTACTTGGCGGGAACACGAACGTCATCGAAGTAGGTGGCGTTGATGTCGTGCTCGCCCATGAGGCGAAGCGGCTGAATTGTGATGCCAGGTGTGTCCATCGGGACGACAATGACCGAAATACCCTTGTGCTTCTTGGCTTCGGGATCGGTACGCACGGCAAGCCAGCAGTAGTCGGCGCCGCCGGCGAGTGAGGTCCACATCTTCTGACCATTGATGACGTACTCATCGCCATCGCGCACGGCGCGGGTCTGGAGTGCAGCAAGGTCGGTACCTGCGCCCGGCTCGGAGTAACCGATGCAGAAGTGAAGGTCACCGGCGAGAATCTTCGGAAGGAAGAATTCTTTCTGCCAATCGGTGCCGTAATTCATGATGGTCGGGCCGACGGTGTTGAGCGTGAGCATCGGCACTGGAGCGCCGGCTCGCATCGACTCGTCGAAGAACACGAACTGATCGATCGGGCCGCGAGCCTGACCGCCGTATTCCTTGGGCCAACCAATTCCAGCCCATCCATCGGTACACATCTGCTTCCAGACGTCTTTGGTGGCTTGGCCGATTCCGTGACTGTGAGAGAGGGCCTCAACCGTCTCTTCGTCGAGGAGATTGTCGTAATAGGTGCGAAGCTCTGTGCGCAGGGCTTCCTGTTCTGGTGTGTATCCAATATCCATTTCCGAAACATAGCCTCGGGTGATGGGTGTCACACAAGCGAAGCGCATGATTCACTTATGTCGTACGACAGCCTCCAAGCTGGGGGAAAGAGAATGGGGAACGACGTGAGGATCAAGGTTGTGGGCACAGGGCCATTGGCCGCCCAACTCAGCGCTGCGCTCAGCGGGCGAGGCCATCAAACAACGGGCTCAGCGCCCTATGAGGCCCTTGTTTTTGCCCCTTGGGACCCAACCCTCATGGTCCCCCGGCCGATCGCCGAACTGACCGATGCCGAGTTCGACCAGGCATGGCAACAGACCATGGACGCCGCTGTGGCCGCATGTACCGAGGCCCGAACCACCTTCGCCGGCAATGGGGGCGCAATCGTCCTCACCCTTCCGACCACCGCACTTGCCGGTGGCGACCACTACACCCATTGGGCCGCAGCCGCCGAAGGGGTGCACATCCTCACGAAGTCGATCGCTCGCCAATGGGGCCCCGAGGGCATCGCCGTCAACGCCCTTGCCGTGTCTCCCGAATTGGTTCTCGCCGACGCAGTCATTGCCGGCCCCGTCTCTATTGCGACACCCGCCGTTCCCGATGCCGAACCCGGCGCCGTCGTCGAGTTTCTGTGTTCAACCGATGCCCGCAACCTTGCCGGCCAACTTCTCACCGTGGACGGTGGACTGTGGATGTAAACCGATCTCTCGAAGGACGCGTCGCGATTGTGACCGGCGCCGGTCAAGGCGTTGGCGAAGGAATCGCACGCAAACTCGCATCGTTTGGTGCCCATGTTGTGATTGCCGCACGACGCGCAGAAACCGGCGAACCCGTTGCCGCTGCGATTCGTTCCGATGGCGGTTCAGCCGAATGCATCGTCACCGATGTCACCACACGCGTATCAATTGCGGCATGTATCGATGCCACCGTTTCAACCCATGGTCGACTCGACGTGATGGTGCACAACGCGTTCGCCGGTGGACACGCAAGTCGTCTCGAAGAAACGCCTGCCGACGCGTGGTTCCAGATGTCGCGCACTTCAGCGTGGGCGAGTTTCTGGTGCGCGCAACTTTCCTATCCTCACTTGAAAGCAAGCGACCAGGGGCGGCTCGTGCTGGTGACCTCGCCATCGGGCGTTGAGGGCAGCGCAAATATTCCCCTCTATTCACCGGCAAAAGCGGCACAGCGCGCAATCGCGAAATCGCTCGCGCGCGAATGGGGACCAGACGGCATCTGCGTGAACTGCATTGCTCCCGTTGCCGAAACCCCTGCGCTTGCCAGCGCATTCAGCCAAGTGCCCACGCTCCGTGGGGCCATCGAAGCACGCACGCCACTCGGGCGAATCGGCGACCCAACCGACGACATCGGCGGCGTCGTGGCATTCCTCGCCGGCCCCGACTCTGGCTATGTCAGCGGCCAGACCATCGTGTGCGACGGCGGTTCGTTCTTGGGGCTCTGAGCCAACAACTATCGTCTTCGCCATGCTTGAGATCCCCAAAGGAACACTGGTCTACGGCACACAGTTGCCGATTCAGTCACAAAGTTCGCTGTACGCCGCGAAATGGGAAGGCAGTGCAACTCCTGCCGACCTTGTACGCATTGCGCAAGCCGCTGATCGCAGTGGCTACTTCTACGTCGCGGTGTGCGATCACATCGCGATTCCTGAAGAGAAAGCTGCAGCGATGGGTCTTTGGTGGCAGGACTGCCTCACGACACTTGGCTTCCTTGCCTCAGCAACCGAGAACGTTGCACTGCTCAGCCATGTATTCGTCATCGCCTATCGCCACGCTCTTACTGCAGCGAAGAGCTTCGAAACGCTCGACCACCTTTCCGGTGGACGCGCGATCGCTGGCATTGGTGCCGGTCACGTTGAAGCGGAATTCGATGCGCTCGGCGTTTCGTTTGCTGATCGCGGATCACTCACCGATTCAACACTCGTCGACTTCGCAGAAGCCCTTTCCAACACCTATGTCGGAAACATGGGCGCACTCCCCCGTCCGGTGCAGTCGCCTCGCCCCCCGATCTGGATCGGTGGATCCTCAAAGCCGGCAATCCGTCGCGCGGCTGCGTATGAAGGCTGGCTGCCACAGGGCCCAGCCACTCGTGAAGGCCTCGACCTACTGATCGCCACCCGCGAGAAGCTCGGCAAAGCCGAAGATCCCATGGCCATTGGCCACGTGGTCATTCCTTATATCTATGTCGGCACCCCGAAGTCTGAGCGCCGCCAGCCGTGCTACTCGGGCTCGCCCGAACAAATCGCCGAAGCGCTTCTGGCGGAAACCCCGGCCGAGGTGAATCAACTTCAGGTGAAGTTCGATACCGACAGCGCGGCCGAATACGCCGAGCAGGTCGAAGCCTTCGGCACACAGGTGGGTCCGCTTCTCGCTCGGTGACGATCCCTACCTCTTAGTGATCGGCCACGTCGTATTCTTTCCAAATGCGAAATTCTTGGCTTCGTTCAACCGGCATGATCCGGCTTTTCACAGCGCTCACATTGTTGGCATCAGGGTTTGCTCTCACGGTTACTTCGGTGGCAACCAACTCGACACCAGCGCTTGCCGCAACATCGTGTCCGCCATCACCGAGCCAACTCGACAACGGCGGTTTCGAAGCCCCAGCAATCCCGAACAACACCTACCGACTCCTTGATCAAAGCATTGTCTCGGGTTGGTCGACAACAGCAACCGATAAGAAGATCGAAATCTGGAGCACACCCTTTAATGGTGTGACGGCATTTGAAGGGCGACAGTTCGCCGAACTTAACGCCACCCAGGCGTCAGCGCTCTACCAAGACCTCCCAACCACTCCCGGCCAAGCACTCACCTGGTCACTTGCACATCGCGCTCGCCAAGGAACCGACACAATGCGCGTTGTGATTGGTTCGCCTGGCGTTCCAGGTGTCGAGAACGCCGTGTTCTCCGACACATCTGCGGCGTGGGGCCGACACACGGGCACCTACGTCGTTCCCGCAAATCAAACGATTACCCGTTTCGCGTTCGAAGCCGTGTCCACTGGCTCGGGCAACCCCACCATCGGCAACTTCCTCGACGACATTTCGTTCGGTAGCCCCGCATGCGTGCTCGCCGCAAAGATGGTGACGCCAGAAGGTCCACGCAACATCTACGACACCGTGACCTACACGATTAGTGTCGAGAATCGCGGCGGAAGCGCTACCTCCGATGTTGTCGTTTCCGATGTTCTCCCGGCGGGCATCGAATATGTCGACGGTTCGCTCATGGCACCGGGAACCTATGACGCGCAAACCAGAACACTCACCTTTCGTCCGTCGACCTCGCCAAATCCACCAGTGGTCATCGGCCCCGGCGAAATTGTTGAGGTGACCTTCGAAGCCATAATTCTCCCGAACGCCAGCGGCACCACGATCACCAACTTCGCGACCATCGCAGCGACAGACGGCCTTGGCAGCACCGATACTTTCAACACAAATTCTGTGAGCACACCAGTGCCAGTTGGTGCCGATGTTGCAATCTCGAAAAATTTTGATCCGGCCGAAGTGGGTTCTGCCGCCCTCACAACGATGACTCTTGCTGTGTCAAATGCCGGTCCTGGAATTGCTTCGAGCGTGACAGCAACTGATGTCCTTCCGGCAGGCATCACAGTCAGCGGGCCCCTTCCAAGCGGATGCGCTGAAGCCAGCGGGACCATTACTTGCGCGTTTGGCGACCTCAACTCTGGGGCTTCAACCTTGAAACAGATCACGATCATGGCTCCCACGGTCGGAACCGCCACCTCGTACATGAACACCGCGCGCGTCACCGCGACGACGCACGACTATGACCTGTCGAACAACGTTTCCATTGCCGGTCTTGTCGTTGACGCACTCACACCTGCATCGCTCGACATTGCGAAGATTGTGGCGAGGCCAAATGTTCTTGCCGGCGACACCGATTCCGTAGTGATCGGTGTTCTCAACTCAGGCCAAACACCAACTGCGTCCGACCTCGTTGTCACTGACACTATTCCCTCGGGTTTCGCGGTCATCACCGCCAGCTGGCGCAATGACGCAAACTTTGGAAATTGCTCGATCACAACCTTGATTTCGTGCCCGATCGGCATTCTCGGACCAGGTTCGACTGCAATCATCACCGTTGGCGGAACCACCGACCCTGACCTTCCTGATGGCACGACGCTCACCGACACCGCTTCTGCTACATCCACTGGAACAAATTCACCTTCGGCTCAAGCCACGATCACCGTTGGCGCTAACGCCGATCTCTATGTTCGGAAGTTGACAACGAACGCTGCTTTGGCCGGTCAGAATCTCAATTATTCCGTCGTTGTTGAAAACGTTGGACCGAGTACTGCTCATTCAACAACCATTAGCGATGCACTTCCTGCCGGAGTGAATGTCACCTCACTTCCGCAGAATTGCACGGTTACCAATCAGACGATCGCCTGTGCACTCGGCGACCTCGAGAATGGCGACATTGTCACCATTGACTACACCGTCGAACTTCCACTTACCGGGGGAACGTTTACAAACACCGCAACAGCAACATCAATAACGCCGTCAACAGATACTTCTCACGCTAGTGATTCGTCAACAACCGCGGTCGTTCCAGTTGCCGATCTCCACGTAACGAAGACAGTTTCAACCGACCATGCAAAAGTCGGCGACACCATCACCTACACCGTGACGGTCACGAACGATGGTCCAGGCGATGCTGCAAATGTCGTCGTTATTGAAGACAACGCCGTCGGCGCAGTGACGTTTGTTTCCTCGTCGCCCTCCATTGGGTCCGTCGATGACGCCACTGGAATCTGGTCAGTTGGCTCCCTTGCAGTTGGCGAAAGCGCCACGAACACCATTACTGCCAGAACCATTAACGCCGGAACCGCTATCAATTCCGTGTTTGTGGAGTCCGACAACCCGGACAACAACGGGAGCGATAACACCGCTTCGGCCACTGTGGTTATCGAGGCCGACGGCGGCGGCCTTCCCGCCACCGGCTCAAACTCGGCCAGCCTCCTCGGAACCGGGGGCCTCACCCTGCTCCTCGGCAGCCTCCTTGTGCTGGCGTCTCGCAGGAGAACGACTGCTTGATCGGCAGTAACGTGTCTTCCTCACAGATTCCGAGGGGGAAACGTGGCAGTTTCAGAGAAGGACTATCCGGTCAAGGTCGGGACATTCCTATTCACGATGGTCGAGCCTCATGAGGGCTCCGAAGTCGCCTACAACCGCTGGTACGAGCACGACCACTTTTATTCGGGCTGCCTCATGGGACCGAACGTGTTTGCGGGCGATCGTTTCGTTGCCACACGTCGCCTGAAGAAGCTGCGCTCGAAAGCCACCAACGACATGACCCCGGACCCAAAGACGGGTTCCTACCTTGCGGTCTATTGGTGGCAGAAGGGCACGACCGAAGAATGCAACCGCTGGAACGTCGACAACGTCAACATGTTGCATCAGCAAGGTCGCATGTTCGCCGAGCGCGACCACATCCACACACTTCTTTACGACATGCGCTGGAGCGAACAGCGCGACCCCAAGGGCTGCACGATTGAACTCGGCCTTGATCATGGCTATCCCGGCATCGTTGTCGTCACTGGCGATCTCAATGAAGGCGTGACCCACGACGAGTGGGATGCATGGTTCCGCAAGAACTGGCTCCAGAACGCCTTCACCAAGAAGTGGGGACCAGACCTGGTTGGAAGTGGCACCGTCATTCCGCTTTCTGACGATGCTCCCGCCGACGTTGTGCGACCCGCAGCAGGCCCGCGGCGATTCCT
>Ga0315905_10002272_pt1 | contig 20230 bp, 27 predicted proteins | sample LakEriMetagenome_5_FD_203522 | JGI IMG/M metagenome (GOLD analysis project Ga0315905, IMG submission 203522) | Freshwater fungal communities from buoy surface, Lake Erie, Ohio, United States - Buoy 4 MA121 | ecosystem: Environmental > Aquatic > Freshwater > Lake | place: USA: Lake Erie, Ohio... | reverse complement strand
TCGGCTTCTACACCGTCGGCCTGACGCAGGCCACCGCTGGAACCTTTGACTACCTCGCCATCAATGTCGCGGGCACAGGCAATTACACCCTGTCCACGTTTGAGCTGAACCGCGTTTCTTACAACTTGTCCGGCATTCTCACCGGCAATCGCAACATCATCGTGCCAGCTACGATCCAACAGTATTGGATCACAAACGACACGACTGGCGCGTTCACGCTCACGGTGAAAACCAGCGCGGGCACTGGCATTGTCGTTCCTCAAGGTGAAGCGCAGATCCTGTATTGCGACGGCACAAACGTCGTTCAGGCGCAGACAAGCGCGGGCATTGCCACGCCGATCCCAATCGCGGATGGCGGCACTGGCGCGACAACCGCTTCTGGCGCGCGTGTCAATCTTGGTGGCACATCGACAGGTATTGCTGTCTTCACGGCCGCCAATGCCGCAGCGGGTCGCGCAGCTCTTAGTGCAGTAAGCGCACAAGAAGCAGCAGACATCTCAATCCAATACGCAGTGGCGCTCGGCTGATGGCACCATACATCATCAAATCACTGCCCGGCATCAAGCGAGACGGTACTCGCTTTGAGAACGGTTTCTATGTTGATGGCCAGTGGTGCAGGTTCCAGCGCGGCCTCCCGCGCAAGATGTTTGGCTATCGTCGCATCAGCAACGAAATGCCAGAGATCTCTCGTGGCCTGACGGGCTACAACCAGAACGGCTTGCTGTATCTGATGTCAGGCAGCAAGAGCTTTCTGACGCAGTTTCTGGTCAACCAGAACGGCCTCGTCACCAGCATTGTTGACAGAACGCCTTCTGCTTTTCCTGCCGATGACAGAAATCTCTGGACGTTCGATGTCACCTATGATTCCGTCGGCGTCACGCCCGGATCATATATCTTCGCTCACCCCGGCTTAAACCTCGTCGAGATCGACAGCGACGCAACGTCAGACTTGTACTGGGGTCTCGTCAACGACACTGTTGACTTGATCGCAAACAGCGCGCCCGCCGTCTCTGGCGGTGTTGTAAGCCTGTATCCATACACGTTTGTTTATGGCTCAGACGGTTTTGTGGCATGGAGCGTTGCCAACGACCCAGACGATTGGGTCAGCACAGGCGCTGGGTCAGCTTACGTCACTGCCCAAAAGATCGTCGCAGCATTGCCGCTGCGCGCTGGTCCCGGCAACGCACCGGCTGGCCTGTTCTGGTCCTTGGACAGTCTGATCCGCTGCACCTTTGTTGGTGGCACGGCTGTTTTCCAGTTCGACACAATCACAACGCAAAGCTCAATTCTGTCTTCGCAATCGCCCGTTGAATACGACGGCATCTTCTACTGGTGCGGCGTTGACCGCTTCCTGATGTTCAACGGCGTCGTGCGCGAAATCCCGAACCAACTCAATCAGAACTGGTTCTTCGACAACCTCAACTATGCGCAGCGCCAGAAGGTCTTCGCCTACAAGGTGCCGCGTTTTGGCGAAATCTGGTGGTGCTATCCGCGTGGCAATGCCACCGAATGCACACACGCCGTGATCTACAACGTGCGAGAGAATACTTGGTATGACACCGAGCTACCTAATAGCGGTCGTTCTGCGGCAAAATTCGTCACCGTCTACCAGTACCCGATCACAGCGGGCGTTGTCGAAGACGGCGGCTTCTACAAGCTTTGGCAGATGGAATTCGGCCTTGATGAAATTGATGGGACGCAAATAAATTCGATCCCGTCCTATTTCCAGACGGCCGACATATCTGCCGTTGCCGATCAGCAGCAGCCGAAAAACCGCTCCCTGCGTGTGACCTACATCGAGCCTGACTTTATCCAGAGCGGCGAAATGACGTGTCAGGTTACCGGCCGGGCCAACGCCCGCTCGCCTGAAGTGACCAGCGACGAGCACGCTTTTCCGGCCCCGCAGGACATCGTGACGCCCGAAGAGCAGATCGTGTTCTTCAAAGAAACCCGGCGCGAAATGCGCTTTATCTTCAAATCCAATGTGGTTGGCGGCAACTACCAGATGGGTCAGTGCATCGCCCACATCGAAACCAGCGACGGGACGCTCCTCGGATGATCGACCCACGCGGCATGACAGTTACTGACTGGACCGATTCCATGGTCTATAGTCTCGAAAAATATGGGACGATTGGCCGTCTTGACGATCCAGAGAAGTGGCAAAATTGGGCTTTGGGTGTAGTATCGTTCTTCACAGTAGGAGCGCAGAACCCGCCAAATCCCATGAACTACAACGATTGGCAGGAATGGGCATTCGCCTTCACCCGTGCCGTTAACCTCCCCGGTGGCTGAGATGACGACTTACACTGCTGATTATCCCGCCAACTACCAGCCTTTGGCCAACGATGCCGCCGATTCGTCGTTTCGCGGCAATCCTATGTCGATGTTCTACGAAGGCGGCCGCGTCGGGACCAAGCCGGTTCGCATTGTCGTGCCGCGTGAGCCAGCCAATTATGCAAAGGGCGGCCTCGCCGCTGAAGCGCGCCGGGTGCGCGATGCAGGCGTCGGCGGCGACGAGCTGATCATCCACATCAACCGTCAGGAATTTGAGCAGCTTCGCAAGGAGTGGGGCGATCCCACGATCAACCCCCACACCGGCATGCCGCAGTTCACGCCGTTCTGGAAGCAGAAGTGGTTTGCCCCCGTCGCTGCCATTGCCAGCGCGGCTCTCATGGCCACTGGCATTGGCGCCCCGATTGGCGCGGCTCTGCTGCCCGCATCGGCGGCTGGCACCACGATTGCCGGCGCGGCGCTTCCCAGCGTCGTCGGCAATGCTCTTATCGGCGCGGGCGTCGGCGGCCTTACGGGCGGCACCAAAGGCGCCCTGCTCGGCAGTGCGCTCGGCGGCATCGGGACGATTGGCGCAGGCGCTCTGGGCGCCACAGGCGCTGGCGTGACAGGCACAGGATCAGAAGGTTTTTCTGGTTGGTGGAGCCGCATGGGCACTGGTGACTACTTTGGAGCGGCCGGCACGGGTGGCGCGGCCGAAGCGACGAACGCTGCATATGCCAAGAGCGGCATGCCGCTGCCTCCTGTTCGCCCGACTGGCGCTGAAGCGGCCGCGCTCGGCATGACGACCGCCGCCCCAGAGGCCGCTGCCAAAGCAGCAGAGACTGGTATTCTGGCCAGCCTCGGCGGGGCAAAGACTGTCATCCCGGCCGCTCTCCTTGCGACCGCAGCGATGGGCGGCAAGCCGCAGGCTCTTCCTGATCAGGGTGGCGTGGCGGAATCGACCGATCCAAATCTCACCAAACGCCTCGACATGGCTCCGCTGTTCCGCCCGCAACTGGCTGGGCCGGCGAACTACTACACCTACGGATCCGGCGCTGAGAATGTCTTCTTCGGTGCGCCCGTAGAGACTGAAGCGCCGACCGTTAAGGCGGCCACTGGTGGCCCTCTGAGCCGTTTCGTGCAGGGTGGCGGCACTGGCCGTTCTGACAGCATTGACGCCCGCCTGTCCGATGGCGAGTACGTCATGGATGCTGAGACCGTGTCGATGCTCGGCGATGGATCTTCAAAGGCTGGGGCTCAACGTCTCGACCAGTTCCGTGCTAATATCCGCAAACAGAAGGGCCGCGAACTGGCCAAGGGCAAGTTCAGCCCGAATGCTAAACGCCCCGAGGAGTATGTCTGATGGCCTTCCTCAACTTCTTGACGCAAGGGCAGCCGCTGCCGTCCAAGACCTCGACGCTGACGACGTCTCAGGTGCCGCAGTATCTGTCTGACTATCTCTACAACTTGATGTCTGGCGCCTACAGCGCCGCTCAAGAAGAGTACAAGCCATACACCGGCCCTCGTCTGTCAGACTTTACTACCGACCAGCTTGCTGCTTTTGATGTCACGCGAGAGGCTGCGGATGCATATAAGCCGCAGCTTGCCGCCGCCGGCGAAACCGCAGAAACAGCCGCTGGCTTGAGCCCGACGGCAGCAGCGCAGCCTTATTTTAAACAGGCTGGCGAGACCCTTCCGGGCGTCGTCGGCGACTACATGAACCCGTACATTGAGAATGTCACCGAACGCATGGGTGACATTGCCGCTCGCCAGATCAAAGAAAAGCTGATGCCGGAACTCGGCGATCAGTTCATTCGCGCTGGTCAGTTCGGATCGACGCGCCAGCAAGAACTGGCGCAGCGTGGCGTTCGTGACATCTCGGAAAACCTTGCCAGCCAGATCGGCGCGCAGCTTGCGTCTGGTTACACGACCGCTGGACAGCAGGCGCAGGAAGATCTGCGTCGTCAGGCGTCGATTGGTCAGGCAGCAGGGCAAATTACCGGCACCGAAATGCAGAACCTTGCCAACCTTGCCAATGTGCAGGGCGCGCTGGCTCAAAGAGAACAGGCTCTTGGTTTGCAAGGCGCCGGTGCGCTTGAGACCATCGGTATGACGCAACAGCAGCAAAAGCAGAGAAACCTTGATCTTGCTTATCAGGATTTCATGCGTCAGGGGCAGTACCCGAAAGAGCAGATCCGCTTCTTGAGCGAAATCGTTCGCGGCCTTCCATCTGGCGGCGGTACAACTTCTGCTTCAACAACTGGCGTAGGCCAGCAATATTCTGCATCGCCTCTCGCACAACTTGCCAGTGCCGGCATGAGTGCTGCTGCCCTTAGCAATCTTCTGAAATAGGTCTAGGCCATGGCAAACGGGATCAATCAGGTTTATGAGGACTTGGCCGATGGTGGCTCTGACGAGGGCTCCCCTGTTCCGGGCGGCAACCCGTATGCCAACAATCCGGCCCTCGCACGCATCTATGCTCAGATAGAAAGAGAAGGCGCGGCACGTCGCAAGGCTCTTGAATCACAGATGCAGATGATTGAGCAGCAGGCCCAGCGTTATGGTCAGGAAGGCATGTCGCCTCTCGACAAGGCGTCGATCATGTTCCAAGCCGCTGGCGCACTGGCTGCGCCCACGCGCTCTGGCGGCCTGATGGAAAGCATTGGCTCCGCAGGCTCGGCTGTCTCAGGCCCGCTGATGAAGGCCGCACAGGCCAAGCGCGACCGCGAAGAAAAAATGGCACAGCTTCAGATGGCTCGCGCCAAGCTGGCCGCAGAGATGGGCTCGACCGGCCCGTCTGCGTCTGAGTTGTTGCAGCTATATCGCGTTCAGCAAGAGGGCATCCAGAAGCCGGGTGAGACCGAGCGTCTTATGGAGCGGCTGCGCACAGAGCAAGATCCGCAGGTTCTTGCAGCAATCCGTAGTAGACTTGGCATGATACCTCAAAAAGGCGAAACAGAACGTCTGATGGAGCTATTGCCAGAGGAAGAGCGCACGGCTGTTGTGCGCAGCAAGCTTGGAATTGAGAAGTCTGGTGAGTTGAAAACGCTCACACTGCCAGACGGCACAACCATGTCTGTCTTGGTCAAAAATGGTCAAGTGTTCGACCCGATTACTGAACAAAAGATAGACACGACCCAGCTTCAAACTGCTCGTCAGCAAGAAGTCGCCCGTGATAGGCAAGATCAAGCTATTGAGCTTGGTGTTCCTTTAGATCCTCGCGACCCATTTGCTAGCCTCTCCCCCAAGGAGAGAGAGAAGGCGCGCATAAATCGCTTTAATGCAGACACTCGTGTTCTTCAGAAAGAAGCTGACGAAGTTCCTGACGCTGCTCTGCGTGGTGAAATTCTTGATTATAAAACTTTCGTAACGCTCAACAGAGAAAATCCGAGAACAGGAGCCGGTTGGGGTTTAACACCGAATGTGACATCAAGCGCCCAACAAATGTTGTCGATTGAATCAAAGTTGAAAATTGCGGCCGGTAAAGATCTTAAAGGTGCGGCATCTGATAGAGATGTTGCTATTTTTGGAAACGTCGGCCCAAGCACCAGCAAAAACTTGGAAGCCAACACCAACATTGCTCGATTTGGTATCATGCGGGCTCAAACAGAACTTGATCGTCGAGCATTCATGCGTGATTACCTTGCAGTGAATAAAAACCTCCAAAATGCTGAAAGGATGTGGCAAGAGTACATTAACGCCAACCCGTTCTTTGTATATCCTGAAGGAGAACGCTTTGACCCGACAAAACTTAAGGTTGAAGACTTGAGGCCCAACACCAATCGTTTGCCTTATCAAGAATACTTCAGGAAAAAAGCACAAGAAGGCGCCACTCCTGTTCGTAGAGATGCGCAAGGCAGGCTTATAGCTGATTAAGGAAACGTATCATGCCTAAGATCGTCGAAGGCTTCAGCTTTCCTGATGACGCAACCGGAGCGGAAATTCAAGAATTTCTAAGCAGGAACCGTAGGGCTCCTGCTCAGAAAAATACTTCATCTGAATTTCCTGAGATGCGCCCTGAAATGTCTTGGGGCGAGTACGGCAAAGGCCTTGCTCGATCCGCAGCTTCTGGCTTGACGTTCAATTGGAGCGATGAAGGCATCGCAGCTATTCGCTCGCGCGTCGAAGGCATTCCATACGAACAGGCGCTTGCCGACGAACGCACAAAAAAGAAAGCCTTCGAAGAGCAGTACCCTAAGATGGCCATCGGCGCAGAGATTGCTGGCGGCGTCCCAACACTGTTCGTGCCCGGCCTCGGTGCCGCAAAGGTTGCGCAATCGACCATGCAGGCAGGCCGACTTGGTCGTGCAGTAGCAGGCCCAGTGGCGCAAGCGACAAAGGCTGGTGCTATTCAGGGCACACTGGCTGGGACGGGCGAATCTGAAAGCACTGATATCTTCAGCGCAGAAGATATCGCGCAGCGGCTCAAGGGAGGCGCCACTGGCGCAGCCGTTGGTGCAGGCGTGGGCGCAACCGTTGGCACGGCTGTCAAAGCTGGCACGCCTATTGTCCGTGGCATCATGGAGCGTGTGCGCCCCGAAGCAATGGCCGAAGACGTTGCAAAGATGAAGGTTCTGCAAGATCTCCAGAGGTCTGGCATGACGCCTGCGCAAGCTAAAAAAGAATTTGAAATCCTGCAACAATCTGGCGCAAGCCCCAGCTATTTTGATGTGAGCGGGCCTTTGACATCGCGTGCGGAATCTCTTGTCCAGCGTGAGGGCGCGGCTGGCGAAGGCATTGTCGAGGACATCGCCAAAAGACAACGTGATCAACGCGAGCGTATCGTAGGAGAGGCCCGAGGCCGCCTTGGTCAGACCAAGAGCTATTACGAAACCGCCGAGGACGCGGCAGAGGCTTTGCGCACTCAGGCCAAGCCGCTCTATGATAAAGCCTATAAATCCGAAATCCCGGTTGAGGCCCAGTATGACTTGCAAGTCATTGGCAACGATCTCAAGGAGGCGTTCCCGGAGGCTTTGTCTTATGCTCGCAAGCTATTCGCTTCCGAACGTCGCTCTGGCGACTTTAAGCGTATCGGCACACGCGAGTTGCCCAGCGGCAATGAAGCCTTTGATATGATCCCGAAGGTGCAGCAGTGGGATTATATTATGCGTGGTCTCGGTCAGGTGATTGAGAAAGAGACCGATGCAGTCACTGGCAAGGTGACGCAGCTTGGCGGCGGCGCAAAGAAGTTTCGTAGTGAGATTGCAACGATCCTCGACAACGAAGTGCCGGCTTTTGGTGCTGCCCGCAAACAGTACAAAGGCGACCTTGAGGTCAAACAGGCGCTGGAAGATGCCCGCAAAGGTTTCAGCCGTGTTGATCCCGAAGAACTGGCAATTAACTGGGGCGGCATGAGCGTCGCTGAAAAAGAAGCCTATCGCGCTGGTGCTCTCAAAAGCATCCGCGACAGCCTTTTTGGTTCTGGCGACTTCACCGATGCCACAAAACGCATCGGCCAGACCATTCAGGACCGCCGTGATGCTCTTAGCATCATCATGCCGAACCCGCTCAATGCGCGCCTGTTCCAAGATTATCTTGAAGCAGAAGCCAAGATCGCGGCGAATGCTCAGAGGATCAAAGGCGGCTCTCAGACTGAACGTCGTGGTCGTCTGCGCGCTGATCTTGAAGGCGAGACTGATCTCAGCATGCTGGGCGCAGCACGTCAGGCCGCGCAAGGAAGCTATTTCCCTGCCATGAACACGCTGTTCTCAATCATCGCTAAAAACCCAACGATCCCAGAAAAGCGCGTTGAAGCAATCGGCGAAATGCTCCGCAAGAACGACATGAAAGGCGTTGAGCGCCTTACCAAGTCACTTGAGGCCTTTGTCGAAGAGCAAGCCCGTAAACAAGCCAAAGCGGCACAGGTCACGAAGACTGTTGCTGGCCGCGCGGGTCGCGTTTCGGGTGGGGAAGCAGCAGAGGGGCCGGGCGAGCCTATTCCTGAATTGACAATCCCCGGCCCCGGCAACGTCCGCTAAACAAGATGCTTAAAGAGACGCGCGAATAAGGTGTCGCGCGTTTTCATGTAGGTCTCGTTCACGCCTTCCAGATACCCGGCCCAGTAGGTCTCATAGACGTGCAGAGCGTATGGATTGCCCATGCGCTCCGCATGCTCGTCGGCGCGGCCGTCGTCGAACAGATAATTGTGCCGCAGGTCAAACGGGAAAAACTCCTCCTGCGGGCGCACGTCGCACTTGTGGTACTTGTGCAGCTCTACAGGCAGGTTCACGGCATGGCTGGCCCACACCGGCCCAATAGCGCCCGGCAGCCTGTCCAGCCACGTCTTGATGAACTGGGCGCCCGGCTTCGCAATGATCGGCGACATCGCATAGGAATCGCTACTCTCACGCGCCAGAACGCAATCAGGCCCGAGCAGCGGGTCCAGCGGACGCAGCAGCAGACTGTCGGTGTCGAGATATATGCCGCCGTGCTCGTGCATGATTTGTAGCCGCAGGAGGTCCGCCTTGTACTGGACCGGCCAGTCATTGTCTGGCAGATCGACATGGCGGGTTTCAAATCTGTACCATTCCCAGTTCGGATTGTTCTTCGGCGCATCGTTCGTCCACATGACGATCTCGTCTGGATAGAACTTATGCGCGGCCCGAACCGCCAGCATGTTGATGAAACTGAACGCCCGGCTGCCGGGCTGCGTAAGCCATATGAAGTGGATCATGTGCGCTCCATGCTCGGATTTGATTGGGCTCTGATTTGCGGGTTCGGCCAGCACCAGCACTCTCTTGTTTCGTTCTGAAAGCAGACCCAGATCAAATGATGCTCCGGGCCGTAGTCAATCCACGCTATGCAAAGCGCCTTGCCTTTTGGCGTGTCCACTGGGATCGGCGGCGAGAGTTGATGAATCATGTCACTGTCCTGCGCTTATACGCAGCCTTCCTTGGGATGGGGGCGATGCAGGTGTAGTTCTCGCCGATCTCTTCGTCGCGCCTGCAATCAAGATATAGCTGCACACACTGCTCTGCTTTCCTGACGAAGACCAAATCCCCGTCCGGCTCTTCGTAGCAATACATGTTGTTCTGATCCATCTCTGGCCGGCGCAGCCAGCCAAACGACCAGTGCCATCCGTGTTTCACGAGCCTGTCGGTCATTTTCTTTTCTCCGAAACGACGTAGCAAAGTTTAGCATGCGTTTCGCAATATGCTCTGCGCGATATCGGTTCGCCGCAGAAGATCGGCTTGGTCATGTCGTCGTTCAGGATGTACCGACAGCTATCAATTCTCAACCGCGTGATGTTGTTGTCGAACTGAACCTCCGTTGGTTTTTTCCTCACAACAACCGCCGGGCGCTCTTGCACACCCATGCCGTCACGCCTTGCGCGAAAGATATGACCAGCCACTGCGCCTCTTGTGACGCCAAGCTCTTTGGCGATCTGCGTGGTGGTGTACTTCTTGTTCCAGAGTTCCAATATTTCTTTGATCATGTTGGTCTCGTTGGCTGGTTGGTTAGAGTGGGGGCTTAAGCCCCCTCCTCCTTCACGACGGGTGCGAACTTCTTCGCGAATTCCGCTATGTCATCTTCTATCGTCGGAATCCTGTTAGAATTTCCATGGCATGCAAACTGCGCCGAGAACGTCATGTAGTTGACGCCGTCGATGTAGTTCTCAGGATTTGCAGGGTCCACACGGCGACGGGCAAGCTTCAGTGCTTCCATGATCACGGTGACGTCGTACTTGTTGTACTCGCGGCCAGTCATCAGCGTGGCAAGCGCAGCCACGGTGTCGAACATGAATGCGATGTCACCATACTGCTTGCCGCGCTCGTTGTAGGTCGAGGCAGCGTGGCGAAGGATGTCTTGGCTGTTCATTTTGTGCTCCATTCTTTGATCTTGCCGATGTACCGGCGGTTAAGTGCTATAATCCCGTGGTTCTCGTACTTGTTTTGCTCGTTTGGGTACCACTCATTCACAATGATAAAGTCTGTCTGATTAAGGTCTTCGACGATATCAGCCATGGATTCCACGGGATATGAACATATGATCCTGTGAACCAAGTTCGTTACAGACTGCTCGTCCTTCTTAGGCCTCACAGGCATATTCATGATGATCTCAAACATCATTTCTGATTCTCCATATTCTAACTACCTCCTCTTGAATGTACGGCCTTATCGAGGCCGGTAACTGTTCCAGCGCTGCCTTTCTCAGCGGCTGGTCTAACTTCAGGATCTCGCATGCGCCCTGATAAATCTGAATGCGACACGCGGACTGAATAGCAGGCTGGGCAAGTTCGTATGGCGCTCGCCCAGACATGATCTGGTTAATCTGTTCGCTTGGACGAGTAGTGTTTGTCCAAATATTGGATGAATGCTTCTTCCGCCGCATCCGCTCCCAACGCCACGCAGGCGAAGCTCCCTAGCTCTTGAGCCGCAAGCAGGTATTCCATTTGGTCCCTCTGCCACACGGACTTCTTGTGATCTCGACGTTTCAGCTCGCACACAAAAGCTGGCGAGCCGGGTATGATGATATCGCACGCGCCGCTGGTCATGCCTTCCGCTTTTTGGTGCGATACCTGAAAGTGACTGCGCTTTCCCTCGTTGCGCGGGTGCAACGCGATGCGTCCCCAAGTGTCGGGGTACTTCTTTCTGATGCGAGCAAAGAACGTAACTTGCTCAACCGCCTCGCTCGGGCAGTCGCCACGATACGCCTGATCACCGAAGATGGGTATGTCATTATGGAGCTTCATCGACCTTCTCGTTGAATGCGTAGACCTTGTAGAACTGGCTGTCGTAATCTTTTTTGTATGTGATCGTGCGCGGCTTTTCGCCGTTCAACCTGTTGAACATGCCGCCCAACGCATGCTGCCACTCAGCGATCCAGAACGGAAACTTGCGATGCGGCGTCACCACATCAACCCTGATCATCGGCTTGCCATTGCGACTGACCGTCGGCTTTGGATACCACGCAATAACCTCGTCACATTGCATCTGTGTCGGGTCTTTCTTCTTGTTCTCAAATGCCAGCCTTAGCTTGTCATTCGGGTCCACAAGCTCGTGATCGCACGCATGACAGTGTCGCGCAGCAATATCGTTTTCGCTTTCACACTGCGGGCACTTCTTGAAAGTCCATCGGCCAGAGCACTGGCGCAGTTCGTTGCCCAACAAGTGAACCGCTGTACAGCGGCGGCCGAAGTGAGCCGGGATAGGGCCGAACTCACCTTCAAGCGTGTTGCCGTCCAGATCGACAAAATAGCCATACCGGCTAATCCCATACCCGTCAGGATTAGGCCGCATACGAAATACGTTGCGCGTTTCGCATGTTGAACAAATGCATTCCAGATTTTCCGCATCGTTTTTACTCTTTTTTGATTCAATCGTAGGGTCGAAGATATCACCATCTGGGCAATGCCGATCAATGTTCTCCGCATAATCAAGCACGAGGCAATTCTCTTTCCCCTCATGCAGGCGCAGCCCGCGCCCTATGATCTGCTGCATCAGGCTGGCCGATTCCGTCGCACGCAGCATGGCGATCACATCAACATGCGTGGCGTCAAAGCCCGTGGTCAAAACCGAGACGTTCACGATGTACTTGATCTCTTGTGCTTTAAACCGGCGCAGAATCTCCTCGCGTTCTTTCTTTGGCGTCTCACCCGTTACGATCGCCGACAGCTCTGGCGGCAGGCTTTCCAAGCATTCATTGGCATGGCGCACAGTCGCCGCGAAGATCAGCACGCCCTTGCGGTCCTGCGACTGAGCCACAATGTCGGCAATGATCCGCGCCGTCTTGCGCCCCTGACCATGATATGCGCGATCCACGTCTTCCTTGTTGAACTGGCCCATGCTGTTGAGCTGCATGTTCTTGGTGCTGTAGGCGTCGGCGTTCAAGCTGCCCACGACCGGGGGCGTCAGGTATCCCTGACCGATCAGCTCATGCGCCGTGATCCTGTACACGCAGCGAGTGAAGAAGGCGTTCTCGCCGGCCTTGCTGCCATCTTCCCACTGTTTGAACACATAGCCACTGCCAAGCCGATAAGGCGTGGCCGACATGCCCACAACCCGCATATTCGGGTTCGGGATTTTACCAATGATCTTACGGATCGTCGGCGTAAAGCCATGGCACTCATCAATAATGATCATGCCAATCTCTTCGCCAAAGCGCTCAATGCTGTTCAAAACAGTCAGCGGCGTGCCAAACACCACTGGGTGCTCGCGGCACTTGATGCCAACGCTGGCTGAGAAAAACGATGCTTCTTCGGGATATTTGCTGTGGTTCTGCTCGACCAGCTCTTTAGAGGGCGCGATGCAAAGCACATGCTTGTTGCTCATCGCCCGCACTGTTCTTGCCAACTCCGCGATGATGTGGCTCTTGCCCGCGCCTGTGGCGGCCTCGATCATGCACGGCTCCGTGGTCTTGCGGATCCATGCAATGATCTTGTCGTGGGCTTCTTGTTGGTAAGGACGTAAGGTCATGGCATGTACTTCGGCGCAGCAGGGAGCGGCATCCAATGATCTGGTTTAATTTCTGCGCCACCTGTTTCTAAAAATTTGTTGTCATTCCAATGAGCGACGTACATGTCACCGTTTTGAACGCATAAAAATTTATGACCATTGCGTGGCGCAGAATAAATACTTCTCCACTTCAGCCAAGACTGATTTTTGAGATACGGCTTGTCATATTTTTTGAGAGCGTATTTCAATTTCTCAATAGCGTTTTTCTTTGAATACGCTTGAGCTAACTTAATTTCTGGATCAATTGTTGCAAAAGCCGACACAACATCACCATAGCTTACGCCTTGGTCGATGAGTATTATTGCTTTTTCAAGATGATCTTCGCGCCAAGATCCATAGTTTTTTTTGAATTTGGTCATTTTAGTTACTCACGAATCTGGTCTCGTTGGTTGGGCTGTGAAACTTATACCAGCAGCAATTGTCTTTGCCAACAGCATTTCCAAACCATTTTACGCGGCCTACCGAGACCACCAAATGGCACCTGTTCAGGTACGGCCGAGCTTGTTTGGTGAACATCCAGTCCGCATCAAACAGGAACCAAGTCGGGCGCAGCATGGAGCAGCGCTCAATCAGCTGGTGAAGGACAGGCCGCGCCCATGGGGGATTGGTGATGATATGCGTGGCTCCGGCCACATCTTCATGCGACAAGAACGCCGCATCATGGTGCGTGTACGGTGACCCGGCATCAGCATCGTAAGACGCAACACAGCGATGACCGTGCCGCTCCAAATGGGCGATAAGGTGCCCCTGACCAGCACATGGCTCACAGAACTTAGTTTCGACCGGGAGATGCGCCAGCAATGGCAGCACCGCCTCGTAAGGGGTGCTGTAAAAATCCATTGGCTTACGTTCAAGATCACTTCTCTTTCCCATTGCTCAAAATCCAATACTCGCTGCCCTTGCCACGGTACGGCTCGACGTCGAAGTCGGGCAATTGTTCCTTGACGATTGTCGCGTAAGCCACGTTGCCGGCCTTCTGCACGAACGTCAGCTTGCGGGTGCCGAACATCGCGTTCTTATTGCCGGCGATCTCGACCAGCTTCGCCAGAAGTTCTTTCTTGCGTTCTTCATACAGCTTGATCGCTTCGACCGTGTCGTCGTACTCCGCAAGGATCTGCGGCGCGTTGAACTCAGCCCGCTTCGGCGCAAGATGACGTTCCGGGTGCTTGATCTCCTCAAGGTACGCCTCGTAGAACTCCTTCAAGCGCGGCAGCATGTTGTTGATGAACTGCTCGTCGCGGTTCACAACCTCCAACTGCGTCTTGCCCGGCGACCACTGGTAGAAGTCGCAGAAGTCCCGTTCCGTAATGAACATCTGGACCTGCATCTGCGCATAATAGTGAAGTTGTTCCAGCGCCGTCTTGAAGCGGCCCTCGCCCTTGCGCATGCTGTAGGGGCACTTGAATTCAACCAAGCCATTGCTGCCGATCAGGCCGTCAGGCGAAGCGCCCAGCCAGTGCTCATATTTGTAGAAACCGCACAGCTCGACAGTGCTGCCTGTTTCCATTTCATACTCAACGCAAGCGCCGGGCTCGTTCAACGTGCCCCACTCCGTTGCTGCATTGCCTTTGAATTCTGATTCCGCGCCGTGATATTCCCGCACCATGCGGCGCATGACATCATCTGGCGACATGAACGGAGAATAGCCCAAAATCGCGCCAACGCTGGACCCTGTGATGCGGCCTTCGCGGGCCTTGAACCATTCCTTACTGCGCTGTTCCATTATTCGTTCTCCTTAATACCTTGCGGGCGATCTCTTGCGGCTCGCCGAATGGCGCTGTTTGTGTGATCAGAATCAGAGCAGCTTCCAGTTCCTCAACGCGCTTCTCCGCGCTTTTCTCGCCCTGCTTAAATGCCCACATGTAAACGAGCGTCAGGTCGTCCTGCTCCTCAGCCATCTTTCTTCTCTCCTAGCGCAGCGATGGCGGTTTCTCCGCAATCATTAAGAAGCTCTTCAGTGGGCTTCCATTCAGATAGATTGATCCCGGTGATCGTCCGTTTTGGGTGGTATTTAAATCCGTCTTTGTAAAAACGCAGAGCCACTTCCAGTTTTTTGTTGCGGCTAGTCAATTCCTCAATCCGGTCCAAATAAAACTTAATGTCCTTGACCGCCTCTCTGATCGCGTCAGTCATTTCGTTTCTCCTGCCCAGCCTTTAGGTCCACCCGCAGGAATAGTAACGTGGCCGCGTATGGACCCACCGCCAGTCTTAATACGACCAGAACCGCCACCGCTGCCAACCGAAACATGCGTGGCATGTGTTTCGGGCTCGCATATATAAATCTTGTTAGTCTTCGCGCATTTCGGACAGATCAGTCTCCTCATGATTACGGAAACTTTTTCAATCGTCATTGGCAGATGCACAGCAACCCACTTATGCTCGCAGTCGCCGCAGAGAACCCACATTTCTTTGCTGGTCATTTGCGCGCCTCCTCAACCAGTTCCCATTCAAGGCGCTGGAATGCGCGGCATGTTCCATCAAGATGCCAAGCCGTGAAGATCGGTGGGCTTTTCTCATCTGGATTCGGCACAATTTTCCCCCAGAAGCCGCCGTCAAACCAAACACCAAAATCATCTATCTTATGTCCATCTTTGGTGTGGTAGGTTTTGTCTTCGCTGGTCATTCTTTGCCCCCGTTCAGTGCGAGACGTGCCGTGCGACCATTGTCCATGTCGATGCGCGATGGTTCAAAGGGGTGCTTCTCCCAGTGTGCTTCCTCGGCGTAGAAAAGCAGAGCGCCTTCCAAAGCGGAGACGCGCTTGATGAGCTTCGTCACCAGATCGTTGATCTCGTGCAAATCTTTCTTGTCTACAGGATAGGTGGACCATGGATCACGATCTATTTCCTCAAGATTAATCATGTTTCTCGTCCCTCGCGGCAAGCATTGCATCTGCGTGTTTGTATGCCTGTATGGCAAAAGCTTCTGCCATCCCGTCGCGGTATACACCCAGCAATCCCGTCAACGCCGCCATCGCGAACTTGTCGCGCAAACTGGTTTTGCTCTGCATGTCAATCTGAAGGCGAAGCGTGACGCCGCACAGATCATGCACCATTTGCTTCATGTGTTGGAGTTCTTCTTCAGTCATTGGTCTGGTCTCCGGTTAATTAGGCGAGCAGTTTCAACACTTGCTCAGGTGCGTGGCGGGCTGGCCAGTCTCGTCAAAAACCCCAGCCCGCAACTTCTTAAAACGGCGCGTCCTCCGTCACGGCTGGCTTGGCAACTGGTGCAGGCGCCGCGCCTTTTTTGGCAGACACAGCGCCGATCCAATTGCCCTTCGGCATATTGGTTTCTCTATCCTTCCACTGCATGACCTTGATCACCATTGGCTTGTCTACCAACGCTTTGCCAAGAGATTCATCAGTCGGCTCAACACCAGCTGCGCGAAGCTTGCCGCCAGCATTCAGATCAATTGCAGCCAGCATACGCTTTGCTTTTTCACGCTTCTTTTCTGCGTCCTTTGCCAAAGGATCTGCATCAGCAACCCACAGCTTTTGGTACACCTTGCGGTTCTTGTACTCCGTAGGCTGCAGAATATTCCAGCGCAACGAAATATAACGCGCGCCGTCTTTCTCATCCCACTTCGCTTCATCAACAGACGCGAGGCATGACGTATCAGCAGGGATCGGCTGGATATCACCGCCGCCCATTTCGAATTCGCCAGTCGTGGATTGTTCAAAATTCCAGAAGTCACTCATTTCAAAGCTCCAATGTAAGCAGTAAGGGGATTGACGCCGATTTCGACATTGATCGGTTCAGTGATGCCGAAACGGTTTTTGCTGACGTTCGCTGCGGTCGCATGCGTGATCAACACGCGCGTGCCATCAGAAATTGCTTTCTTGCGCTCGCCTTCACCTGTCGTGAAGGTCTCCAGCTTCAGGAAGCCCACGACGTCTACGTCATCGACGTAGGCTGGCATGCTCTTCTCATGAAGGCGAAGCGTGTAACGCATGTAGGCGTCGTCATCCGGCGGCTCGATGCGGCTGGTGTCGGCGTGGGCCACGAACACAGTGTTCATGCCACGCTTGTCTGCGAGAATTCCCGCAGCCTTACGCAGACGAGCATGCATGGCTGCGATTGCATCGCGGCCCGCGCCGTATCCCCCGAGAGCTTGCTGGATGCCCTTGGGCTTCTTCGGGTCAGTCTCAACCACATAGGTAGAGAACATGCGCTCCAGTGCCGTGACCGAATCAACGATCAAGGTCTTGTACTCATGCTCTTCGTGGATGAGGGCTTTCAATTGCTCCCACAACGCATCTGGCCCAGTCAGAACTGGGAACGCATCCGGGCGACGATCAGCAGGAATTGCCTGCAGGCCGTCTTCGGCACGGATGACGATGGGCTGGGGGAACGTGCAGGCAAGGGTGGTTTTACCCAAGCCGCTATCGCCACAGATCGTGACGATCACAGGGCGGTCAGCGGGTTTGCTGACCGTTGAAAGAATGCTCATTGGCATTTCTCCTTCTCTTAACGGGTTGACGGTATGCCGAATCATGTGGCACTGTCAACATCCTAAATGTTGCCCCTAGTAGGTTTGAAAAATGCCAAAACAAACAGTGGAATTGCGCGAGGCCTATGAACGGCTGCGCGAATATGTCGTTGCGGGGCTGGCTGATCGCAACCTCTCAAAGGTCGCTAAGAACGTGCGGCTGCATGAGAATACGGTTCGATCAATTGCTAACGGAAACAATAAAACCCCAGCCATCGAAACGCTGGAAAAGCTTGCTGATTATCTGGCTGGGGGCAAGTGATGCTTTATCGCGAGTTTCGGGAGGCCGGATTTCGTTTCTTCGGCCTGTATGGTGTGGACAAGCGCGGCAATTGCGCATGCGGAAACAAGGACTGCAAAGCAGCCTACAAGCACCCGCTCGTGTCGAACTGGCAGCATACGCCCGAGTGGGACGACGAGCAGGTCGAAACCAAGGAGCTGTCGGGTCAGCTCGACACCGGCTATGGCATCCTGATTCGCGGGCTGCTTGTGATCGATGTCGATGCCCGCAATGGCGGCGTGCAATCATACGAACGGCTCAAGAACGATTTCCCGCTTGTTGAAAAAGCAGGACTCGTCGTCAACACTGGGTCCGGTGGCGGGTCGCGGCATTACTATTTTCAGCTCGCCGAAGGCCTCGCCCTGATGCAGCATCACTCCGACTATCCCGGCATTGATTTCAAATCATCCGGCTATGTTGTCGGCCCCGGTTCCATGCATGCATCGGGCAATCGCTACGAAGTCGCCTACGGCTCGCCATACGACATTGAGCCTGCGCCGCAGTCACTTATTGATCTCCTGCGCAAGCCCGAGCGCCATCGCGCTGATCTCGGCAATGGCACGACAATGGACGTGTCGCACGCTGATCTCGCCGAGATGATCTCCCACGTCGATCCTGATTCGGACCATGAGACGTGGATCCGGTGCGGCATGGGCCTGCATCACGCATCAGGCGGCACGGCGTTTGACGTCTGGGACACATGGTCCAACCGTGGCACGAAATATCCCGGCCGCGACATGCTCACCAAGCGCTGGCATTCGTTCGGGAAAAGCGCGAACCCTGTCACGCTCGGCACCTTGATCCACTACGCCGAGGCCGCAGGCTGGCAGCAGCCGGTCACATTTGATTCTGACTTCGAGATCCTGCCGACCGATCCCCTCGACATTTCCCACATCAACCTAAAGCGGCCGCCGGGTTTTGTCGGCGAGGTTGCGGCATGGATCGAAGATCAATCCTACCGCCCCCGTGAACACCTCGCCGTCGCTGGCGCGCTCACCGCCATCGGCAACATTGTCGGCCTGCGCTACACCGACGATCTGAACGGCGTCACGACAAACCTGTTCACCTTCTGCGTGGCGGGCTCTGGCACAGGCAAGGAGCCGATCCAGCAAGCCGTCGCGGCCGTCCTGAAGGCGGCCCGCATCCAACAGGCGGTGCACGGCTCGATCAAGTCTGAGCAGGAGATCATCCGCAATCTGGTCGATCATCAGGCGGCCATGTTCCTGATCGACGAGATCGGAATCTTCCTGAAGAAGGTCAAGAACGCCCAGCTCAAGGGCGGCGCGTCTTACCTCGATGGCGTGATCGGCGCGCTCATGTCAGCCTACTCCAAGGCCAATGGTTTCATGCTGCTCACCGGCGATCTCAAGAAAGAAATCCGCAAAGCCCTCAAGGGCGAGCTGCAGCAGCTGGAAAAGCAAGAGAACCCCAGCCCTGCTATCCTGTCCCGCATCGGTGCCGTGCGCCGCTCGATGGAAACGCTCGACTTCGGCCTCGATCGGCCTTTCCTGTCGCTTTGTGGCTTCACCACGCCTGAGACCTTTGACGAGCTGGTTGATTTCTACAACGCAACCAACGGGTTCATCGGGCGCAGCTTGCTATTCACCGAGCGCGACACGACCCCGCCCCGCAAGAAAGGGTTCAAGCCACGGCCTATGCCTCCCGGTCTCAAGCAATCGCTGGAAGATTTGTTCGCGGCCGGCAGCTTCGACATGACAGGCTCTGGCCGCGTCGAGTATTACGACGACCGCATACCTGTCCCCACAACGCCCGGTGGCGCAGAGCTTCTTGATAGGGTCTCAGATGCGTTTGAGCAGATGGCAGAGGACGCCAAGAGCTCGACAGGTCTGGAGGCGCTCGCCATGCGCGCCTATGAGCAGGTGGCGAAGGTCTCCCTGATCCTCGCCGTGCCCGGCGGCATCCGCACTGAAGAGCACGTCCTGTGGGCCTATGCGCTCGTGCGCCGCGACATCCGCGAGAAGATGGATCTCGTCACGTCCAACGAGCGCGCCAAAGACAATCCGCTGATGGCCATGAAAGCCCGCATCATGAACCTGACGGCTGGCGACGAGGGCGAGACGTTCGGCGTGCTGGTCAACCGCATGCGGAAATACAAAAAGACCGACATCCAGAAATGCCTTGATCAGATGGTCGCCGCCGGCATGCTGACAGCGACCGAAGGCGCGCACAGGTTCAAGGGCACGGCGGTCAAGCGATACAAGGCGGCTGGGTAGGTAGCAAACCGGATATTCAATGGCGCTAAATCCATAATAGCCCTAAAATCAGCGGCTTATGAGTAGATAATACAGATAACCGCTCTCTAAGAGAGATACACATCAATCTATAGAGCAATTAGAAGAGAGTTAGAGACTCGTTTTGAGGCATTGAAATATAAATATAAGATAAAATATCTATAATATCTTCTCTTAAAGGACTGAATCTCAACGAGTTTCGAACTTAGTCGTGTTGGGTATGTGCTTTGCTAAGTGCTCGGCCAGCCACCGCTCGTCGATGCGACCGTCGTCGAGGGCGAGCAGGAGCAATTCAACCGATCGTGGCAGCGGGCTGATGCCGTAAACCCACATGTGGACCGCACGCTCGGTGCGGCCCGTCATGAAGGCGAGATCCTTGTGCCGAATGTTGTGCTTGGTCAGGAGATCTTGGAGGTTCATTGGTCTTCTCCGTCGCGCATGTCGAGCCACCAGACGCCCAGATACAGGGCGACGACGACCAGTGTGC
>Ga0315905_10002270_pt1 | contig 20236 bp, 19 predicted proteins | sample LakEriMetagenome_5_FD_203522 | JGI IMG/M metagenome (GOLD analysis project Ga0315905, IMG submission 203522) | Freshwater fungal communities from buoy surface, Lake Erie, Ohio, United States - Buoy 4 MA121 | ecosystem: Environmental > Aquatic > Freshwater > Lake | place: USA: Lake Erie, Ohio... | reverse complement strand
GACCGCCCGTGGTCGCAAGACTACTGCCTGAACCCAAGCAATAACGATGAGAACAGGAACCCGAAAACGAACAACGAAGGCGGTGGTGCGCCCCTCCGCAGAGCAGGCGATACGGCAGGAGATCGAGGCAGACCGCCAGCAGCATCAGGTCGGCATGGGGACACTCCATGCCAAGCTGAAGCATCTGGAGGCGCGGCAGGCAGACACAGACGATGCCGTGGTGATGCTGACGAAGCTGACGAGCGATGACCCACAGGAACAGATGCGAGGCACCTTCCACAAGCTGAGGCGAACACTCCAAGCGCAAGGCTGAGAGGCGCTGACAGGTTTGCACAAGGCTGTGCTGGGTGACTCCGGCACAGCCTTTTTGTTTTCTGCGGAGCCGTTAAGACGACTGCCGAATTGCACCCCCCTGCCCTTCTCTGAATGTCGATGTGGAGCAGTTCAGCAAGGTATTCCCTGCAATGGGTTTCAAGACCAGAAAAAACCGCCCATTCTGGCAGGGGTCCGCCAGAAGATTGGCTAGATTTTGGCTAGGTAGCGATTTTTTCACGCCATTAATCACGATAGCCAAAAACGCTGGAAGCCTTGATTTTCCTTGGCTGTAGAGTGGCGCACCCGTCAGGATTCGAACCTGAAACCTTCTGATCCGTAGTCAGATGCTCTAATCCGTTGAGCTACGGGTGCGTTTGGCTTTCGCCAGAACCACTGCTCGGAAGCAGCGGGCCACGAGATTAGACCAATGATGCGTTTTGTCAAACAGTCGGAAGCATTTATTCTCGCAATTCCAGCGGAGTTCGGGAATGGCTCCGATTGAGTCACTCAAACATGCCCAATTCTTCATCCATGCCCCCATTTGTGGTCGCTCACAGCTATGACCAACTCGCAGCTCTTTGGGCCGGTTCTGACTTTCACCGTGACAATGGCATGCCTCAGCATCGACGGGCGCTGCAATTCATCTCAAAGCCAGGCAAGGCACTTGATGTGGGCTGCGGCAGCAGTGGGCGCATCATCGACTTGCTCATGGAGCGCGGCTTTGAGGTCGAAGGAATCGACATCTCCGCCGAAATGATCCGTCTGGCCAGCCAGCGGCATACGTTGGTCGTTTTCTATCACGCCGATGTCATTGAGTGGATGCCAACCAAGGCCTACGACTTTATCAGCGCCTGGGACAGCGTCTGGCATGTGCCGCTGGCCTCGCAGGAGGCTGTTTGGACGAAGCTCCTGAGCTCATTGTCTCCCGGTGGCGTGATGATCCTCAGTAGTGGCGGCCTTGATGAGGCTGGAGAAGTTCAAAACGCCCACATGGGCGTTCCCATGTATCACGCCACCCCCGGCCTGCGCGCCTTGTGCCGTCTCATCGCCGAAGCGGCCTGTATCATTCGGCATCTGGAATATGACCAGTGGCCAGAGAAGCATCTGGTCGTGGTGGTGCAGCGAGTTTGACAGGCTGAATCTCAGGCAGTCTAAAATGGAAAAGGCCGAAACGCATTCGTTTCGGCCTTCGTCAGGTTCGTGGGCTGAAGCCCCCGAGTATTTTTACTTCGCCAGCTTCTCCATGAGCTTCTGAGTGCGCTCGATGATGCGTTGCGGTTCATCGAGGAGTCCCGCACTGAGCAAGGCGTTGTCGAGGATCTGCTCGGAGATGAGTCCGGCGGTTTCGGGATCGCTTTGGTGGAGTTTAGAGAGGCCTTTGACGAGATTGTGGCGCGGATTGATTTCGAAGACGACTTTCGGGCCTGGCATGCCGCCGTCTTTGCCGAGGGCTTTCATCATCTGGCGCATCTGCGGCGTCATTTCGCCTTCGGGGGTCAAAACGAGGGCGGGTGAGCCAACGAGTCGCTTGCCGGGGCGAACGGTATCGACTTGGGCGGTCAGGCGCTCTTTGATCCAGTCGCAAAGCGTGGTCGTTTCGGCTTCAGGGAGCGCTTCGCCTTCGGCGTCGCTGTCACCGAGGTCGATGTCGTCGGCATTGACGGACTTGAGGTCCTTTTCCTCGAATTTGTGCAGGCTGGAGAGAACGTATTCGTCGATGGGCTCGAACATGTAGAGCACTTCGATGCCCTTGGCCTTAAAGGCCTCCAAATACGGCCCACTTTCGATGGCGGCGCGGGATGGGGCCACTTGGTAGTAGATGGCCTTCTGGTCGCTGGTCATGCGCTTTACATAGTCGGCCAGACCGACGGTCTCGCCGGGCTGGGTCATGCTGGACTCAAAGCGCAGCAACTTGGCGATGGCGTCGCGATTGGTGTGATCGGTGGCCACGCCTTCCTTGAAGAAGCGGCTGAAGTCGGCGTAAAATTTGCCGTACTTCGCCGCGTCATCGGCAGCTTCCTTGTTGAGGTGCTTGAGCAGGCGTTTTACCACCACGTCACCGATTTTGCGGACGAGGGCGCTGTCCTGCATGCTTTCGCGGGAGATATTCAGCGGCAGGTCTTCGCTGTCGATCACGCCACGAACAAACCGCATCCATTCCGGCAGGAGCTTCTTCGGCTTGGAGTCGATGAGGACTTTTTTGCAGTAGAGCGACACGCCGGGCTCCATCTGGCCCATGCCAAAGGATTCCATGTTTTGCGTGGGTGTGAACAGCAGCGCGTTGATCACGATGGGCGACTCGGCCTGGAAGTGCAGGCGGTAGCAGGGATCATCAAAAGCGTGGGCGGTGAACTTGTAGAACTCATTGTACTGCTCATCGGTGATGCCTTCCTTGGATTTGAGCCAGAGAGCCTCAACGGTGTTCACTCGCTCGCCATTGAGCAGGAGCGGGAAACTGACGAAGTTCGAGTGCTTCTCGATGATCTGCTTCACGGTGTGCTCCTTGGCGAAGTCGGCGGCGTCTTCCTTGAGGTGCAGCACGATTTTGCAGCCGCGCTTCTGATCGGTGGATTCATCAATGGTGTAGCTACTGCTGCCATCGCTCGTCCAAACGAGGTGTTCCCCGTCGTTGCGCCAGGAATGCGTATGAACCTCGACTTTGTCGGCCACCATGAAGGCGGAGTAGAAGCCGACGCCGAACTGGCCGATGAGCTGCGCATCGCTTTGCTTGCCCGCGTTCTTCAAAGCAGCAGCAAAGGCCTTCGAGCCGGAATGCGCGATGGTGCCGAGGTTTTCGACCAACTCGGTGCGCTTCATGCCGATGCCGGAGTCGGCAATGGTGAGCGTGCGCGCGGCCTCGTCGGTGGTGATGCTGATTTGCAACTCGGCGGAGGCGTCGAAGATGTCGTTCTCCGTGAGCTGGGTGAGGCGCATCTTTTCCATCGCATCAGCGGCGTTGGACACCAACTCGCGCAGGAAGATCTCGCGGTCGGTGTAGAGGCTATGGATGACGATATCGAGGACTTGTTTGACTTCGGCCTGGAATTCGTGGGTTTGGCTCATGGTGGGTGGTTAGATTGAGTTTGGGGGAGGTAAGAGTAGCGGTTCGCGGTGCGTGGTCAAGGCGGCTGCGCCGTCAAAGGTCAAGGAATAATCAAGCGTCGTGATCACTGGAGCCTGACACTTGACCACCTTGACGCTGCTTGACGGCGCAGCCTTGACTTTACCGCCCTCTCCCCCACACTTCGCGCACTCATGGGACTCTTCGATTCACTCGCCAAAAATGCGCTGGGCGGCTTGCTCGGCGGCTCCTCCAAACAAGACCCCGCCGCGATGCTTTCCGGCCTATTGAATGACGCCGGAGGGCTGCAAGGACTGATGGGTCAATTTCAAAAGGCCGGTTTCGGCGAGCAGTTTGCCTCCTGGGTGGGGACTGGTGAAAACAAGCCCCTCGACGCCGAGCAGGTGCAAAGTGCTGTGGGCATGGATGAAATACAGCGACTCGCCAGCAAGCTGGGCATGCAGACCCAGACCGTGCTGCCGCTACTCGCGCAGTTTCTGCCCCAGGTGATCGACAAACTCACGCCGAAGGGCCAGATCGACGACAACAACCCGAGCGGCGGCCAGATTCAAAGCGTACTCACCAGCCTGATCAGCAGCAGTTTGGGCGGCTTGTTCGGCGGCGGAAAACGTTAAAGCAGAACGCCGTTTGGGGCATTTTCAACGTAACACTTTCCTACATGCTCCGCCTCGCCCTCAAAATGCTCTTTGGTGACACGGCGAAGTACCTCATGCTCGTCGCGGGGCTGGCGGTGGCGACGTTTTTGATGGCGCAGCAGACGGCGGTGTTTTGCGGACTGATGAGCTGGACGAAATCCACGCTCAAAAACGTCCCCGCTCCGATCTGGGTGGTGGAAGAGAAGGTGGAGCAGGCCAACGAGACCAATCCACTGCTCGATACCGATGTGGCACGCGTGCGCAGCGTCAGCAGCGTGGCCTGGGCATCGCCGATCTACTCCGGCATCCAGCGCGTGCGTTTGGAGAACGGAAATTTTAAGATCATTCAGCTCATCGGCATCGACGCGAACACGCTGGCCGGTGCTCCGGCTAAGATGCTGGAAGGCGACCTCATGAAGCTGCGCTTGCCACATTCGGTGATCATCGACGATCTCGGCGTGCAGCGGTTGGCAAAAAAACGAGGAGACAAGGTCAAAATCGGCGACTCGTTTGAGATCAACGACCAGGAGGCGCGTGTCGTGGGCATCGCGGATGCCGTGAACTCCTTCACGGGCGGTCCGTATGTTTGGACAACCTATGAGCGGGCGCTGCAATACGTCCCGTCACAACGCAAGATGCTGCAAGCGGTGATCTGCGCCCCGCGTGAGGGCGTGAGTCTGGAGCAGGCCATCGCGGACATCCGCAAGGAAACGGGATTGAAGGCCTTCATCAACCGCGAGGCCACCTTTGAGGAGTTCATGAGTCAGACACCCGAAAAGCCGACGACGAACTTCAATGTCTCGACGGTGTGGTGGTATGTGAAGAACACCGGCATTCCGATTTCCTTCGGCACCACGGTCATCATCGGCCTGCTGGTGGGTATGGCCGTGAGCTGCCAGACGTTTTACTCGTTCGTGCTGGAGAACATGCGCCACCTCGGCGCCTTGAAGGCCATGGGAGCTTCCAACGGCACGCTTTGCCTGATGCTGATCGTGCAGGCATTCACCGTGGGCCTCATCGGCTATGGCATCGGTCTGCTAGGCACGGCGGGCTTTGCGTTTGGGGCGCTTAAAAACGAGCAACCACCGTTTTACATGCCGGAATTCGTCCCTTTCGCCGTGCTTGCGGTCGTTTTAGGCATTTGCACGCTGGCAGCGCTGATGGGCATCTGGCGCGTGAGCCGACTGGAGCCTGCAATGGTGTTTAGGAGTTGATGACGAATTCAGCATGACGAATGACGCATCCAAACAACTCGCGGCGCGCGTGCGTGGCATCTCCAAGAGCTTTGGAGACGGCGAGGCGCGGATCAAGGTACTGAAGGGCATAGATCTCGATGTGCGGCGCGGGGACATCACCATGCTCGTGGGGCCGTCCGGCTGCGGCAAGACGACGCTCATCAGCATCATCGCAGGCACGCTGGCGGCAGACGAGGGCGAACTAGACGTGTTCGGCCATGATCTGCGGAGGATGAGCAAAGCGGCGATCACGCGTTTTCGGGCACATCACATCGGCTTCATCTTCCAAGCCTTCAATCTCATCCCCACGCTGACCTGCGCGGAGAATGTGAGCGTTCCACTCTTGATTCAGGGCGTGTCAGCACACCAGGCGGAAAAGCGGGCGCGGGAAGTGCTCGCCCAAGTGGGATTGGGAGACCGCATCAAGCACCGGCCCTCGCAGTTGTCCGGCGGGCAGCAACAGCGCGTCGCCATCGCACGTGCTTTGGTGCATGAGCCGAAGCTGATCATTTGCGACGAGCCGACCGCCGCGCTGGACGCAAAAAACGGCCATGCAGTGATGGAGCTTTTTGAGCATGTGGCGCGCGGCCAGGACCGGGCCGTTTTGATTGTGACACACGACAACCGAATCTTTCACCACGCCAATCGCATCGCCGGCATGGATGACGGACAGATCATGGAGGTACACGACGTGGACGCGGACCATCCGCCGCCGGAGCATTTGCATGCGCCGGAACGACTGTGATTTGGATTGGCACAGGCAGAAGTTTACGGTGGTTGACCGTGGCTGAAGGGCGCGGTGCGCCGTTGACGTGGTTTGCCAAACCATCGTCAACCACCGTCAACTATCGTAAACCTGCGTGATCGAACAGGAGCAGGACTCGCCACGCGTCACGGCACCACCTGCACCGGCGTGCCACGCGGACTGGCATAATAAAATTTCTCCGCCATGTGCCCGGGGAGGCGGATGCAGCCGTGGGAGGCGGGATACCCAGGCAGATAGCCCTGGTGCATGCCGACGCCGCCGTAGATGCGCATGAAGTAGTACATCTTCGCCCCTTCGAAGCGCGTGCCGGGCGGCGCGGAGACGTTGCGGTTGTCGATGTTGGTCACGATGACGTTGCCGTAGTAGTCCTCGTAGTCGCCGTAGATGGAGGATTTGTGGTCGATGTCCTTCTCAATGACGCTGTAACGGCCAGGACGGGTGTCATAACCCTCGGAGCCGGAAGAAATGGGGGAGCCACCGGCTAGTTCTCCCCCCTTGAACAAGTACACCATCTGCTCGCCCAAATGAATGACGATGCTGGGCCTGCCCTGCACTTCATCGGCATACCAGAAGGAGCTCTCGTTGCGGTTAAAGCCGATGAGGTGGCGCACCTGGCCGTTCACAAAACGAGCGGCGCGTGGAATCTCCCCGGTGACGACACGGCGGGCGAACTGAAAGCTGTTGTTCCCCGCCGTCTGAACGGAGGTGCAACCGCTCAACAAGACCAGGAGAAGAAGGAGGCGCAAAACCATGTCCGAGGATTTGGCGGTGCGGCGTTCCTGGTTCAAGGATCAATGTTCAGGGTTTTCTTAACTGCCGAGCGCTTCTTTGACCTCGGGCTTTCGAAGGGCCTTGGCCAGCTTGTCCAGCACGCCATTGACGAAGGAACCGGATTCACCTGCGCTGAGGGCTTTGGCGATGTCGATGGCCTCATTGAGAATGACCGGAGCGGGCACGTCCGGGCAGTATAGCAGCTCATAGGAGGCGAGACGCAACACATTGCGGTCCACAGCGGCCAGACGCTCCAGGCGGAAGTTTTCAACGAGGCCTGTGATGTGCCCGTCGATCTCTTCCTGGTGGTCGATGACACCTTTGATCAGGCTTTCAGCATAGGCACGGGTGGATGTCTTCGCGCTGTGCAGAGTCCAGAAGACCTCGGCATCCTCGGGTTTTTGCTCACCTTGCAGGTCTCTGGAGAAAAGGAATTGAATGGCGGCTTCGCGGCCGTCGCGGCGTTTTCCCATGATATTAGGCGTGGTCGATGGGTTCGCCGGCAAAGCTGGCCTTCATTTTGCCGAACAGGTTGATCATTTTGACGCAAGTCTGGGCGGCTTCCGTGCCGCGATTGATGGTCGCTCCCAAACAGCGCTCCTCAGCCTGCTCCTCGCTGCTGACGAGCAGGACTTCATGAATGACGGGAACGCAATGTTTCACGGCCATCTGCTGCAAGGCATCCGTGACGGATGCACCGACGAGATCGGCATGCTCAGTGGAGCCGCGAATGATGACGCCAAGGGCGATCACCGCATCCGGTGCGCTGCCACGCAGCACCAGCTCGGTGCAAACCGGAATCTCAAACGCACCTGGGACACGATAGACATCCAGGGAAGCATTCGGAGCGATGGCTTCGATCTCTTCTTTGACGGCATTGAGCAGGCCCTGGACGAACTGATTGTTATACAGCGAGGCGACGACGGCGATGCTGATCGGCTCCTGGGTGGGACGAGGACGGCTGGAGGCGTAATTGGACATTGGGGAGGAAATGAGGAACTCAGAATGACGAATGACAAAGGGCGTCGTTCAAGGTGAGTCTGGTGGTTGTTTGGATTGTTGCGCTTGGGTATTGGGTCATGCCTTCGTCATTCGGCATTTCAGAGCCGGTGCCCCATCTTTTTCTTCTTGGTTTCAAGGTAGCGGGCGTTTTCCGGCTTTGGGGATGACTTGATGGGAACCTGCTCAGTGATTTCGAGCTTGTGACCTTCGAGCCCGACGACTTTGCGTGGGTTGTTGGTCATGAGCTTGATTTTTCGCACACCGAGATCGGAGATGATCTGCGCACCGATCCCATAGTCCCGCAAATCCATGGGAAAACCGAGTTTAAGATTCGCCTCGACTGTATCCAGGCCCTGTTCTTGTAGTTTGTAGGCCATGATCTTGCCGTGCAGGCCGATGCCGCGGCCTTCATGGCCGCGCATGTAGATGATGATCCCCTTCCCCTCTTCGGCGATGTGTTTCATCGCGGCATGGAGCTGGCTACCGCAATCACAACGGCGGGAGGCAAAGATGTCTCCCGTCAGGCACTCGCTATGGACACGGACCAGAATGGATTCACCTGGCGTGATGTCTCCCATGACAAGAGCGACATGGTGCACGCCGTCGAGGCTGCCTTTGTAGAGGTGCAGCTTGAAGGTGCCAAAGTCAGTGGGCATATCCACGACCTCAATTTTTTCGACCAGTTTCTCACTCAGGCGACGATGCGCGATCAGATCGGCAATGCTGCACATTTTGAGGCCATGCTTCTTGGCAAATTTCTTCAAATGAGGCAGCCGGGCCATGGTGCCGTCTGGATTCATGATCTCGATCAAGACACCGGCCTCGCGCAGACCTGCCATGCGGGCCAGATCGACCGCCGCCTCGGTGTGACCGGCACGACGCAGCACTCCGCCAGGCTTGGCGACGAGCGGATTGATGTGACCGGGCTGCACGAGGTCGGCAGGCACGCTTTTGGGGTCAGCCAGGAGGCGTATCGTGCGCGTACGGTCAGCGGCGCTGATGCCGGTAGAGATGCCTTGGGCGGCATCGACGGTGACGGTGAAGTCCGTTCGGAAGGCCTCGCGGTTCTCCGGCACCATGCTAGCCAGATTGAGCTTTTGAGCGATTTCGAGCGAGACCGGCACACAGAGCATGCCGCCGCCTTGGCGAACCATGAAATTGACCATCTCGGCAGTGATTTTTTCAGCTGCGCAGATGAGATCTCCCTCGTTTTCGCGATCTTCGTCATCAGTCACGATCACCATGCGCCCAGCGCGGATGTCAGCAAGGACGGACTCCACGGAGTCAAAGAGGGCGGGCTTCTGGCGGGGCATGGGAGGTGTGGAAAAGAGCCAATGCCGCTGGTGCGGCGTTCGGGGGTGGATGATTTAGCCGGTTGGGGCAGGTTTTCCAGCACGAGCTTGGTTTTTCGTTGCTGTAGCAGAGAGGAATCGCGTAATGTCATCCGCATGCCGCCTCCCACCAAAGTCAAACGCCCGTCCGCCATCACGGTGGGGGAGTTTTACAAGCAGAACGAAAAGGCGCTCAAATTGAAGCTGGTTGGCTCGGAGGCGGGTTTTGACCGCAAGATTTATGAGCCCTCGGTGAACCGCCCAGGCCTCGCTTTGTCCGGCTTCTTCACCTACTTCGCCTACAAGCGCATCCAGGTCATCGGAAACTCGGAGCACTCCTTCCTGGAAGGACTGGAACCGAAACTGCGTGCGGCGCGTTTCAGCCAGCTGTGCTCCTGGGACATTCCCTGCATTGTCATCGCCCGTGGGCATCGCCTTGACGAGGAGCTGATCGAGATCGCTAACTCGGCTGGCATCACGGTGTTTCAGACGAGCATGATGACGATGCGCTTTTTGAATGCGGCCACCATCAAGCTAGAGTGGACGTTTGCGCCGAGCGTACTCGTCCATGGCTGCATGGTGGACGTACAAGGCGTCGGCGTGCTGATCCAGGGAGACAGCGGTTGCGGCAAAAGTGAGAGCGTGATCGGGCTGCTTCAGCGTGGTGGCAGCCTCGTGGCGGATGACGCCGTGCGGCTGCGGCTGATTGAGGACCGCGAGATCGTCGGCTCCGCGCCGGACCTCACGCGTGGAATGATCGAAATCCGCGGCTTGGGCATCCTAAACGTGGCCGCGCTCTTCGGCGTGGGCGCGGTGCGCCTGAGCAAGCGGCTGGATTTCATCGTGGAGTTGGTGCGTGGCGCTAAAACCCAGGATTTGGAGCGCGTAGGCGTCAGCACGGACGCACGCGATGTCATGGGCATGAAAATCGAGCGCGTGGCACTGCCCGTGGAGCCTGGGCGGGACGTGGCGGGCCTCATTGAGCTGGCCGCCATCAACTTCAAGCTGCGCACCTTCGGCTACAACAGTGCCGTTGAGTTTGATCAAAGGTTGTTGAAAAAGATGACGGATGACCAATTAGGTTAGCCAGCCAGCCCCCCTTCCCCGCCCCACACCATGAGCATTGAAAAAGAACTGACGATCCGCAACAAGATGGGCATGCATGCGCGCCCAGCGGCTCAGTTCGTCAAACGCGCCAGCAAGTACCAGTGTGACGTGTGGGTGGAAAAGGACGACGAGCCAGTGAATGGCAAAAGCATCATGGGCCTCATGATGCTGGCGGCTGGTCGCGGTGAGACGATCAAGATCATCGCCGATGGCAACGACGCCGAACAGGCCGTGGCCGATCTGGAGGAACTCGTTTCCTCCGGCTTTGGCGATGTGGAGTGAGCTGGATGCTGGATCACTGTTTGGCAGGAGCAGCCGGGCGTGACATCACGCGGATTTCCTCGCCCCCCTGCGGCTCCGGCGGCGGTTCCTTCAGCATCTCCAGCGTCATCGTGCCGATGAGATAAATCAGCCCGCCGCCCACTCCGGCACCGATGGCGATGAAGCGGCGCTGCCAGACGTTCTCCGGGTCGATGGCCCACCAAAAGCGCATGCACAAAAGGATCCAAAGGATGCTGCTGCCGAGAACAAGAAGATGGCCGGTTGTCATCTGCGAGTGTGGATTGGCTTTGCTCCGTAGGCGACAAGAAAATAGAGCGACAAAGATGCGACCGAGGGGAGCGTCAAAATGGGTAAAGAACGCCGCCTGAGGTTTATCAACCGCTCACTCCTCGTGCGGAAGGTTCCAGGCCTTCAACCACTCGGTTTGGGTGCGTTTGAAGCCTTTTTTGAGCAATCGCTCCTCCATGTCGGCGAGATGGGCGGCTCCGTAAAAAATCGCGAGGCGTCGCTTCCCAGCGGCGATCTGCTTGTCCATCACTTCCAGCGCCACACGATTCCGTTCGCCGACAAGCACGGTGCCGTCGCCAGATTCGACCCCGGCCATGATGTCCTCCACGCTGTCAAACTCCTGCGCGATCATCCGCTTCAAGCCGCTGCTGCTATCCTTGGCGGTGAAAACCTTCAGCAGCATCACTAGCCCCGCTGTGTCGGAATCCAGCCCCTTCTTCGCATTGGCCGACTTTTGCGCCTGCACGGCCTTCAAGTAGAGGGTCAGGAAGCTCTCCTTCTTCGTCTCCTGGGTTTTCGTGAACTGCTTCATGTTCATGTCGGCATGCACAAAATTTTTCGCCTGATAGTCGATGCCTTCGAGCTGACCATGCAGTTTCAGCACGTCCTTCATCATCGCCTGCATCTGCCCCACCCACGCCAGGTTTTGCCCGTCCTTCGACGGCGGCTCCTTGCCACGCTCTTCCATCGGCGGTCCGACGAGTTCATACAGCACGGCATCGTAAGTTTTGAACCGCGTGTTTAAGCCATCAAAATAGGCCTTGTCGGCAATGTGGACGGCACCCACGAGATCGACCTGCACTTGCTGTGGTGATTCATAGGTCACCACCGCCGTTTGCAGGCTGTCGCTGGCTTCCTCCTCGGCAAAACGGATGAACTTGGACTTGGGTTCCTCCGCGGCGGAATGCGCCCCAAGGGCCAGCAAGGCCGGAAGCAGAAGGAGGCACTTCATTGTCGTGGAAATCGATGTTTCAGCCCGGGGTCTTGAACAAGCGGTCAAAAAACGCCTTCATCTCCTCCCATGAGGCCTTATCAGCAGCCTCATTATAAGCCGCGCCCTTGCTGTTATCGCTGCCAGCCGCCTTCTGCGTGAAGGCATGCACCGCACCAGGATAGTTCACCAGCTTGTAGTCCACCTTCGCGTCTTTCATCTCCTGCTCGAAGGCGGCGATGTCCTTCACGGGCACAAAGGGATCGTCCGCGCCATGCAGCGCTAGCACCTTGCCTTTGATGTTATTGCCATCAGACGGTGAGGGCGAATCGAGGCCGCCATGGAAGCTGACCACGCCTTTCACCACCGCACCGCTGCGGGCCAGCTCGATGGCACCGGTGCCACCAAAGCAGTAGCCAATCGCCACAACCTTCGCTGGATCGGTCCGCGCGTCTTGATTCAGCACTGCCAGAGCCGAGAGCATCCGCTCGCGGTAAAGCTTGCGTTCAGTCTTGTACTTGCCCGCCTCTTTGCCAGACTCCGGTGGCTGCGGGCGGATGCCCTTGCCGTAAATGTCCGCCGCGAAGACGTTGTAACCCAGTTCCGCGAGCATCCGCGCCCGCATCTTCTCATTGTCACTCAAACCGGTCCACTGATGAATGATCAACACCGACGGCAGCTTGCCAGTCTTCGCGCTATCGACGACGTGCAACCCCTCACAGGTCACACCTCCCGATTGATATTCGACGACGGTTTCCTTGATCTCTGCCTGCAAGAGGCCAGCAGAACAAAGCAAGGAGGTGATGAATAGCAGGACGCGTTGGGTCTTCATGGTTGAAGATGTATAAATGAGCGTGAAACAGGCTGCCAGCCTGTTCTTTGACACAAGCGAGACGCTTCTGTTACTTGATCTCCTGGATGCGGATGTTCTTCCACATCACTTCCTTGCCCACCGCCTCGGCCTTTTTGCCGATGCCATGCACCTGGAGCGCGATCACCCCCTGCTTCGTCATCTCATCCGTGAAATCCGCCGCCAGCACGCCGTTGATGAAGGTCTTGATGCTGCCGCCTTTGCACTCGATGCGCGCCTGGTTCCACTCGCCCTGCTTGAAGGCTTTCCGTGCCGCCTCGTTGTTCTTCAAATCAAAGAGCCAACCGCGACGACCCTCGTCATACACACCGCCCGTGTAAGCACGAGCGCTGGGATCGATCTCAAACTGGTAGCCATGCACGCGGTCTGCCGGGAATTTCTTCTTCTTGCCCGCGATCTCCACCTCCGTCTCCTGCGTGTAGTAGTTGCTGCGGAACTGGATGCCCGAGTTCATCGACGGATCCACCTTGAACTCCACCTCCAGGATGAAGTCGCCGTACTTCTTCGCCGTGCAAAGGAACGAGTTCCCCGTGTTCGGCACCGTCTTGCCCACGATTACGCCGTCCTGCACGCGATACTCTGCCGTGCCGCTGTGCTGCTCCCAGCCGGTGAGCGTTTGGCCATCAAACAACGGAACAAAGGCATCCTCGGCATGGATGCAGGCAGTGAAGGAAAGAAGGGCAGCAATAGAAAGCAGGCGGTGAGTCATAGGGCGGTGGTAAACGGTCGGGCTGATGCTGTCTTTCTCCCACCAGCATCAAGATGAGACACTTTGAGATCACCAACCTCGTCCGGTTTTTGCTCGCCTTGCGGAATGATTCCGCTAAAACTCCGGCTCTCTTTTCCAACCACTGCATGAAGCGCTACTCCCTCGGCATCGACTACGGCACGAACTCCTGCCGCTCTCTTCTCATCGACCTCGACAACGGCGCGGAGGTCGGCTCGACCGTGTTCAACTACCCCAGTGGCGAGATGGGCATCCTGCTCGATCCTCGTGACCCGCATGTGGCGCGGCAGAATCCGCAAGATTACCTCGACGGCCTTGAAAGCGCCACGCGGGGTGCTTTGGAGCAAGCGAGGGCCAAGGTGGCAGGCTTTGATCCTGCGCAGGTCATCGGCATCGGCATCGACACCACGGGCTCCACACCCATTCCCGTGAATCAGGACGGCACGCCGCTCGGCTTGCTGCCGGAATTTAAGGGCAACCTCAACGCCATGGTCTGGCTGTGGAAGGATCACACCGGCCATGCCGAGGCGGCGGAGATCACCCAGCTCGGCCATGAGATGCGGCCGAACATCATCGCCAAATGTGGCGGGATCTACTCCAGCGAGTGGTTCTGGAGCAAAATCCTCCGCCTTAGCCGCGTGGACGCGCAGGTGTTCGAGGCCGCGTTCAGCTTCGTGGAGCATTGCGACTGGATTCCGGCCGTTTTGACCGGCAACACCGATCCGCTCAGCCTCAAACGCAGCGTGTGCGCCGCCGGTCACAAAGCGATGTTCAGTGCTGAATGGGGCGGCCTGCCGGACAAGGAATTCCTCGCCAAGCTCGATCCCAAACTGGCCGATCTGCGTGATCGGCTCTATGCCGAGGCCCACACCGCCGATACGAAGGCCGGCGGCCTCTGCGCCGAATGGGCGAAGCGTCTTGGCCTCATGGAAGGCACGGCGATCTGCGTCGGTGCCTTCGATGCGCACACCGGTGCGGTCGGCGCGGGCATCAAGGAAGGCACCTTGGTAAAGATCCTCGGCACCAGCACCTGCGACCTCATGATTTCACCCACCAGCAAGCCGCTGGCGGACATCCCAGGCGTGTGCGGCATCGTGAATGGCAGCGTCTTGCCCGGCTACTACGGCATCGAGGCCGGTCAGAGCGCCGTGGGTGATCTCTTCCTCTGGCTGGTGAACCACCTCGTGCCCGACAGCTACGGCAAAACCGTCGGCGAGAAGTTTATCGCCATGGAAAAAGCCATGGAAGGCCAGAAACCCGGCGCGACGGGCCTCCTCGCGCTCGATTGGAACAACGGCAACCGCACCATCCTCGTCGATGTGCGCCTCACCGGCCTGCTGCTTGGCCAGACGCTGCACACCGAGGCACACGAGATCTATCGCGCCTACATTGAAGCCACCGCCTTCGGGGCGCTCACCATCATCAAACGTGTCGAAGAATACGGCGTGAAGATCGAGGAAGTCATCAACACTGGCGGCCTCTCCATCAAGAATGCCACGCTCATGCAGATCTACGCCGACATCATCGGCAAGCCCATGAAAGTCAGCCAAAGCGAGCAGACCTGCGCCCTCGGTGCCGCCATCTTCGGTGCGGTCGCCGCCGGAGCGGGCACCTGGCAGGACCTCCAGGCCAAAGTCACCGCGATCCGCGATAAGGTGTATCACCCGATCCCTGAGAACGTCGCCGTTTATCGTGAGCTGTATGCGCTCTATCGCGACGTGCATGACGCCTTCGGCGTGGCCGACTGGAGCGGGAAGCTCAGTCATGTGATGAAGCAGCTTCTCGACATCCGGGCGCGGCAGAGCTGAAAGCTGTCCAGTTGCGGCGCAACTGGACTACTTCACCCCCAGCTTCGCGATCTCCTCCGCGCTCAGCGCACGGTCAAACACCGCGACCTCATCCAGCCGACCTTCCCAGTTGTTTTCGTTGTCGCTGCGACCGCCGAAGAAGACAGCAGGGATGCTCACTCGCGGAGCCTTCGTTTCGATTTCCAAAACGCCGTTGAGGTAAACACGCGCCGTATCGGCCTCACCCACGAGGACGACGTGCTGCCAAGTCCAGCGAGGAAGCTCTGTCTTGCCTGCAACGGGACCCCTGCTGGCTTGAAACACGAGCTTGCCGGTGTTGCCACTCTTGCCACCGATGCCAAGATGCTCGCCGTAGGCGCTGACACCGTGGTTGTGGTCGCGGGAGTAGAACCAACCGCAGAAGTCGCGGCCATCGTTCGGCATGCCGTTCCAGATCCACATCGAGACGGAGTAGTTCTCACTGATTCCGCTCATTTGAGAGCACAAGCGGCCTGAGACGAAGTGTGGGGCGCGATTCATCTCGCCTGAACAGAACTGGTCCGAATGTGGGCCGTCGAGGTAGTAGGCCACTCCGCCTTCATAAGCGGCGTCACGGTGATTTTTCGTCTCGTCGGCGGCCACGGGACCGGTGAACTCGTTCAAGCGCCAGTAAGCCACCGGTTTCAGATCAAGCACGACCTTCGTCGCGGGACCAGCGCCGAGCACCCAGGGCTTGCGCGGTGCCTGGCTCACGGTTTCGAGCAAGCCGATGGCCGCCTGCGTGATTTTCGGCTCCGCCATGATCTCCAGACCGGCGGAACGTGCCGCCCAGGTGTTGTAGCCGCCCCAGGCGTGCATTTCCGGCGGCGGGATGTAGCCGTCTCCGCCATTAGCGAGCTCGATGACCATGTTATGCGGCAGCGGGCTGGCAGCTTTGATTTTGAGGCCGGTGATCGCGTAGGTTTCGTTCGGCGTGGTGGCGATGCCGATGTCGCCGATGCGCAGCGCCTGCACCACGATCTCGGTTTGCTGCTTCTCATGCAGGAGGATTTGCTCACGCGCATACACTTCCGCCGTCGTCTTCGGAAGGCGGTCGCCCACCTCGGCCATGATGCGCTGCGCCCATTCGAGTCGCTGCTTGTCCGGCACGCGGTATTTAAGCGTCATGCGCTTTTCCGCCATCGCCACATCCACGTTGTCACGATACTGGATGCCTGTGTAGGCCTTCATGGCGATGTCGAGCAGCCCTTGGGTGTATTCGTCAATCGTCGGCTTCGGGCGCTGCTCCGCAGGCACCTTGTAATCCACGCGATAGATGTCGCCACTGCACCCGTGGGACATGATGCCAACCATCTGGCCCTGCGGGTCGATGCGCTGCTGCAATCCTTCCGCAAACAGGCCGAAGTAGTCGGCACTGATGTCTTTGTCGCCAAAGTAGTGCATGGAGAAATTCGCCAGCACGGCCAGCGGCTTGCCCTCCTTCGTTTGAATCGAGATCAGCGACAAATCCGGGTCTTCCGGGCCGGATTCGCCCACCGCATCCTCCCATTTCGCCCCGGCATGCATGTTGGCGCGCACACTCAGGTTGCCGAAGGGATCTTCCGCCAGCTTGTCCGGGCGCCGAATCCACTGCCGCAGCGCGGTGAACTCCGCCGCGTCTGCTTTGGCAAAGCCGATGCGTGCTGGCTTCAACTGCGCCTGCGCCGCCGTGATGGCCTCGACCAGTTTCTCCTTCAGGAAGGGCACATAGGCCGGATCAGGGTCGGTTCCGAGGCAGCCCATCGACGCGGGTGCCGAATGCGCGTGCGTAGCCGAGATAAGCATGCGCTCCGCCGGGATGCCGGTCTTGACTGCGGCCATCTTCTTCGCGTCATCGAGCACGTCCCGGCTCATCATGCAGCTATCCGCCACCACGATGGCGATTTGCGTCTTCCCATCCGTCGCCACGATGGCGCGGGCGTTCACGCGTGTGTTGATCTTGTCCACATAGCGACTCAGCATGCCGCCATTGACCAGCACAGGCAGTTTTGGCGGCGTGATGTCGATGACCGCAGCACCCGCTTTGAATTCAGCGTGAAGGGCGGTCGTGGCTAAGACAACGACGGTCGGGAGGATGAGGCGAAGCATGCGGAGAATACGGGCACGACACCGTTTTTTTCCACGATCCCTGTGGGATCAATTCTTCCCGGTCATCTTCAGGAAAGCCTCGGCGTAGCGCTTGCCCAGTTCCCGGAACGATGGCGAGTCGAAGTGGATCTTGTCGCCTTTGTGCTTCAAGCCCTCGGCGCTCACGAAAGCCGTGTGCGGCACTTTCTTGCCGAGATCCTGATGCACTTGGTCCACGAGCACTTTTTCCGGCGTCCACGGCATGTCGGCAAATTGGCCCATCTGCCCGGCGATGAACGGAATTTGCGGCGCATTCACCTCCTGCCGCAGCCGTGAGACGAGAGCATGCAGCTTGGCTTCGTAGGCCGGAGCAAGCTCGGGCAGCGAGTCGCTCTCACCTTGATGCCACAGGATGCCTTTGAGCGTGCCCGCAGGCAGGGCAATGGCCGCACGCTTCACCATGTCATCCCATGGATGGCTTTTCGTCGCCGGATAAAACACGCCCGGCTGCCAGGTGTCGATGGGCGAGCCGCCGACAGCGCACGGAATCAATCCAACCGTGACGCCTGGATTCGCCTCGGCGATGATCTTGCCAAAGGTCTTGCCGAGGCCGACACCTGCGGCGGGTTTGTCGAAGTGCAGCGGATCCACCGCGGGCACCCACTGGCCTTCCTTGCTCAGCATCAGGACGCGGGGATGCGGCGTCTGGTCCTGCTCCTCCACCACGCCACGACCGGCCATGTTCGACTGCCCGACGAGCAGGAAGAGATGAAATTGTTCCTTCGCAGGCAGCGGAGTGTCCTGGGCGATGACACTGCTGGCCAAGAAACAGCCCAGGAGAGAGAAAAGACGGAGATTCATGCGTGGGATAGGGAGAGATTGGCAAACTCAGTCCAAAAAGCGGAACTCCGGCGTGGCCCAGAGGGTTTGGATGCATCTGGCCCAGAGATCACGCACCTCCTCCGCCGTGGCATTGCCTGAGACGGAGGATTCGAGGAAATCGCGAACCTGCGCCTGCTCTTTCGCCGTGGGCGGACGCTGGAGGGAGATTTCGAAGGCATGGCCAATGCGGGCGTCGGTGTCGTCGCTGGATTTGAGCACGACGTCAGCGGCAGAACGTGACTGCTCGATGACCTTGGGCGAATTCATCAGAAACAAAGCCTGCGTGGCCACGGTGCTGGTGGTGCGCTGGGCGATGGGCTGGTTGATGTCGGCAAAGTCAAAGACCTCAAACAACGGATGGCGCACGTTGCGGAAGGCAGCGGTGTACACGCTGCGGCGGGTGTCGAGAAACTGGTAGCCGTACTCGATGTTCTGAATCTTCTGGTCATTGGCGTCGATGGCCTTCACCTCACTCACGCCTGGACCGGCAAACGAGCGCTCCATCGTTCCAGTGGCCATGAGCATGGCATCGCGCAGACACTCAGCGTCGAGGCGTTTGCGGTTCATGCGGCTGAGGAGTCGGTTGTCGGGATCGGCGTAGGACGAGTTTTCCAACTCGTCTCCTGAACGAGTTGGAAAACTCGTTCTACTTGCCATGCGGTAAGTTCGCGACATGACCATCTCCTTCACCAGCCGTTTCAAATTCCAGCCGTCCTCCATGAACTTCACCGCTAGATAATCCAGCAGCTCAGGATGGCTCGGAGCTTCGCCAGTGGAGCCGAAGTTGTCCGTGGTGCGCACGATCCCAGCGCCGAAGATCCAGTGCCAGACACGGTTCACCATCACGCGGGCGGCGAGTGGATGCTCGCGTGAGGTCATCCACTGCGCGAGCTGCAGACGACCACTCGCATCAGACGGAATCGCGGGCGCGTTCGGACGCATGGCGGCCTGGATGAAACCACGCGGCACCGGAGCGCCGAGATTGCGAATGCTGCCACGAATGTGGACCTTTGCATCCTCCGGCACTTCGTCTTCAGCCACCGACATGGCCTCAGGTCGTGCGGGGAGGTCTTTTTGCAGAAGCTTGAGCTGCTTTTCGAGGTCCGCGAGCTGCGTCTTGAGCTTGGCAGCCTTGGGTGATTCCTTGGCGGCGAAGGTGTTGCTCTCCACCGCTCCCACAGGCAGGAACTGCACGGCATCGACAGTCACATAGCCCTCCGAACCCGCGTTGGTGATGAGCACAAAGCCCTGGCCGTTGGCTTCAAAGCGGTACGTGCCCAGCGAGGCAAATTGCAGCCCCTTGAGCTTCTCCGTGGCCATCTTGAAGTCCTTCAGTTCCTCGCCATCCGCATGCAGGATGTTTGCCATCACTCGCTCGGCGCGACCAGGGCCAGCGTTGAAGGCCACGCGCACCTCGTAACGACCTGTCTTCGGCAGCTTCGGCGCAAAAGAGATGGTCTTCTCCCCTTTCCCTTCATTGTGATCGCTGACATAGCCGCTGCCGATGAAAGGGCCGAAAATGGTCGAGTTCTTCCACATGCCGACTTTTTGCGCCTCGCTGTCATCGACGACGACGCCCGGCAGATCGCTGATCGCGATGGTTTTACGATTGCGCAGATCAGCGCTGCCCGCATCACGCAGAACATCCTTGAGCACGGCGATCTGATCCTTGAGCGCGCTGGCTTGTTTCTCGTGCTGCTGCATCGCGGCTTCAGCCGCGCCATCCAGCGGCAGCGGCGTGTCGATCCAGTGCGCGACGTTGTCCGTGTAGTTTTTGAGCGTCTTGGTGCTGCGCAGAATGCCAGCCAGCGCGTAGTAGTCCCGCGTGGAGATGGGGTCGAACTTGTGATCATGGCAGCGGGCGCAGCCGAGGGTCATGCCGAGGAAAGCACGTCCCAGGGTATCGAGCTGCTCGTCCACGATGTCCATGCGCAGCATGCCTTTGTCCTGCTCCTCGTAGTTTGTGGGTCCGAGCGCCAGAAAGCCGGTGGCGGTGAGTTGACGGCGACGCTGCTCCGCATTTTCAAACGGCATCAAATCTCCCGCGATCTGCTCGGTGATCATGCGGTCGATGGGAGTGTTGTCGCGGATGGATTCGAGGACGTAGTCACGAAACCG
>Ga0315905_10002269_pt1 | contig 20240 bp, 23 predicted proteins | sample LakEriMetagenome_5_FD_203522 | JGI IMG/M metagenome (GOLD analysis project Ga0315905, IMG submission 203522) | Freshwater fungal communities from buoy surface, Lake Erie, Ohio, United States - Buoy 4 MA121 | ecosystem: Environmental > Aquatic > Freshwater > Lake | place: USA: Lake Erie, Ohio... | reverse complement strand
ATCAGACGGTCGCTCACGCCGAAGACCAGGTCGCCACGCAGCTCGTCTTCCATGACCTTGTGATGCACGCGCACCACCCGCGCCGCCGTCTCGGCATCCAACACGACCGGCGTCTGCAGCACCGTCGGCGACTCCACGCGCGGGCTGATCTGGCGCTCACTCTGCTGCTTGTCGGTACCCTGCCCGCCGTTGAGGTCGAAGTAGCTCAGGTGCAGCAGGCGCGGCACGCTGATGCTGTCGCGCGTCGTATCGACCTCGGGCTCGTCCTCTCCGTCGACGAAGTCGACCTCGGTGATGATCGTCGTGAAGTTGCCGCCGCGCGGCACAAAGCGCACGAGGCCATCGACGTCTTGAGCGTCGAAGAAGTAGACCTTGGCCAGCTCCTTGATCGCCTCGGCAGCGCTGTAGTCGGGCGAGGTGGCGAAGCCAGGAACGAACACCGGCGGCAGCATTGAAACGTCGCACTTCGCGCCATCCAGCGAAGCATCCGCGCACACCGAACCGACAATGGTGGAAAGCAGAACCGGCGCGCCCAACTCGGGATCGGCGATGTTTAGCTCTGCCAACGTCTGCGCGTAGAAATAGAGATCGATCTGAAAGGTTCCGGCGGCGGCGACGGTGCTACCCAACAGCCCCTCGACTCGGAAGCCGTCCCCCGGCTGCGCATTCGCCGGAACGATGACATCGACGTTGGTCGAAGACGCGTTCTCGAAATCGCGATCAACAATGAGCGCGCCGTTCTTGTAAAGCCGAACGTTCCCGCGCGTCCGCTGGCAGCGGATGACAAAGATGCCGGACTTCGTGCCCGCTGGAGCCGCGAAGCTACTGCCCGGGGGGTTAGGTGAAAAGAACGGATTGCCCGGAGGCAAGAAACCAGAGCCGCCGCCTAAAAACCCCTGCTGGAGAATCCAGCCGCTCGGCAGCACGTCATCGAACTCTAGGGCAGTGCCACCCACCTCGAACTGATAGCTCGGGATCGCGCCGCGCAGGTCGGTGAGGTCTTCATCCGTCACCACGAGTAGCGCGGTGCCGCGCATGGCCGGCGCGTTCGCAGCGCCTGCCTCGGCCTCGATGGTGGGGTGCGGCAACTGATCCCAGTCGCCGGGCAGGATGGTCTTGCCCTGCAGCCACTTTGCCGACTCGGCGAGCATCGTGCTGCCGGGGCGGACGTCGTAGACGAGCTCGTTGTTGCGCCAGATGCGCGAGACACCGGTGATCGGGCCTTCGCAGATGCCGATGGCGTAGCTGCGCAGGATGGTCGACGACTCCACCTTCGGGCCGCCCTTGCCCTGGCGACGCCGGCGGCGAATCTCGCGCGGCTTGCCGGCCCACGTCACCTGCCCGCCGATGGGGCGGAAGGTGCCATAGACGCGGGCGCGCGGGCCGCCTTCGCCGGCGCGCGTCTCGGCGAGGTCGCCGATGCGCGGCTGCTTGATCGTCTGCAGGCTGCCGACGACGGCCGCGACCGCATAATTTACGGCGATCTGGAAGGCTAGCTGCGCCACGGGTCGAACACCTCAAGGATCATGCCGCGCCAGTGCTCGTCGACGCGGTGCTCGACGACGCAGCCGGGGCTGCTGTAGCTGTGAATGAGGCGCCAGTGGTCACCGTCAGTGGCCAGCACACCCACGTGACTGGGCTCGGTGGCGCCCGGCCACTTCATCAGCGCGATGCCGCCGTGCACCCACTCGCCAGGCTCGCCACACTGGCGCACCAGCTCTTCGCGCATGCCTTCGCCGCGCGGATCGCGGGGGTAGCCGGCGCGGTCGTGCACCTCGCGGCCCGCCGAGCGCAGGGCGAGCACGATGAGGCCGAGGCAGTCGACGGCCCATGGCTCGCGGCCCTGGTGCCGCCACTTCACGCCCATCAGGGCGCGGGCCTCGGCCACGAAGCGGTCGCGGCCGGTCATGCCTGCACCACGTTGCTGCCGCCCTGCTCGAGCAGCGTGCCGCGCGGCACCTGCGCCCCTGGCGTGCCGACGGCAGAGCTGTCGCCGGTCGGGATGAGCGGCTCGCCCTTGAAGTTGAGCTGGTTGCTCCTGGCCACGCAGGCTGCCCACGTGCGCGGGCAGGTGTCGGCGATGGTGTAGGTGTCGCCCACCGCGATGGCGTAGGGCATGGTGTTGCCGAGGGTGGCGGCGCCGCCCGCAATGACCTCGACGAAGCCCACGCGACCGGTATTCGCGCCCGTCACCCATGTGACCTTGCCCGGTGCCAGCGGGAATGCCCCAGCGGCGTGGTTGCCGGTGAACACGCGGTCGCTCTCGGCACCGACCGCGGTGACAGTGCCCGGGATCTGCGTGATGGTGCGGCCGCAGCCGAGCTGGCCTTCAGCGGGGCTGCCATCGATGGCGCGGCAGGTGCGCGACCAATGCGTGCCCACCGGCTGGCGCAGGCGCACGCTGTAGCTCAGCAGCTCGGGCATCCACACCATGCCCCAGCGCTTCGTCACCTCGCCGACGTCGCCCGCGGCGAGGATGATGTGGCCCATCCCGAGGTCGCGGTAGTTGACCAGGTAGAGGGTCCACTCAGCGTCGCGCAGGTCGCCGGCCTCGATCATCGCCTCGGTGATGCCCGGGCCCGTGGTGACCAGCAGGCTCTGCGCCTCGGCGTTCGCCACGCTGAGGTCGCTGTCGGCGGCCAGCGCGGAGGGGTCGACGCCCTGGTTGGCGCTGTAGGTGATCGCGCCACGGCCGTCGTCGTAGGTCACATCAGCGTCGAGGCTGGTCACACCGAATACGCGGCCATCGCGCAGCTCGATGCGCAGCAGCCGGCAGGTGGTGGTCACCGGCTGGTCGAGGTGGGCCTGCAGCTCGGCGGGAATCGTCCTCATGCGCTGAGGTCCTCGATGAGCGGCATGTCGGCACTCAGCACCAGCGACTGCGCCGCCCGGTTGAAGCTCCAGATCTGCTCATCGGCCTCGAAGCGCACCGGCACGTCGAACGTGCCCGTCCACCGGATGATGTGGGTGGCCGGCGCGGTGAAGGTGGCCATGCCGGTGGTCGTGTCCACCGTCGCCGCGATGGGCGTGCCGTTGGCCGTGATGACGACGCCGGCATTCGGCTTGCGGATCGGTCGGGCCACGCTCTCGGGGCCCCAGGCGTAGCTCTTGGTGAGCTGCACCGTCTGGCTGGCACCGGTGCCGATGGCGAAGGCCTCGGCGGTGGCCTCGAAGTCGGAAGGGTCGCGCAGGCGGAAGCCAAACGCCCCGCCCCGGCAGGCGTTGAACGCATCCCGCACGGCCCTGTGCTGATCGGGCATCAGGTTCTGGTACAGGATGGCGAAGCGGTACAGGGGCCGCGAGCGCTGGGCGTTGCGGCGCACGATGCCGCTGGCCAGCGCCACTTGGCGAGTGCTCCACGTGGGCCCGCCCTGCGTGCCGATGGCCAGCCGATCGAGCAGCCGGAGCTCGATGAAGCTCATGCGCCGAACCTCGCCGCCGCGCGGCTCTGGGCCCGCTGCGTCTCACGCGCAAGCTGCGCGGCCGTGCGGGTGTCGATGCGCCCCTGGACGTTGATGTTCTGCACCACGCCGCCACCGCCGCCGATGCGCGAGTTCGGCGTGACCATGCCGCCCGTGGCCGTGGGCAGCAGGAACTGCCGATTGCCGACGCGCAGCAGCTCGGGGCCGTTCTCGGCGACCTCGTACATCTTCCCAGGGGCCACCCAGCCGCCCGCCGCGCGGCCACCGCCGAAGAAGGAGCTGATGGCGGTGCTGATGAAGCTGCCGATGCCGCCGCTGCCGTTGCTGCCGAGGGGCGTATTCGAAGGCCCGAGAAGTGACTCGACCAGCTGGTTGCCCAAGCGCTGGGCGATGAGAGAAGTAATGTAGCTACCGAGGTCGGCAAACGCATCCTTCGCCGACTTGCTGCCGTCGATGATCGACGCGAAGGTGTCTTCGAAGCCGCGGCGGATATCGTCGCCAAACTGGATGCGCTCTCGCGCCTCTTCGAGCAGCCGGATGTTCTCAGCGATCTGCACGCCCTCGGCGCTCATGGCATCCACGCCGGCGTAGCGCAAGGCGTTGGCGATCTCGCGCTCGGTGTTCGACATGCCGAGCATTGCGCGCTCGGTCTCTAGGTCGGCGATGACCTGCTGCGCCGGCGTGAGCTGGGCATTGATGGCGTCCACGTCTCGCTGGCGCGCCTCTGCCAGAACATCGAGCCCGTTAGCGAGCTCGCGAGCACTGATCTGGCCACGCGCGGCCATGTCCTCGAGCTGTTGCTGCCGGCGCTCCCACTGAAGCTCGGCCTCGGCGAGCGGGCCGTCGAGGAATGCTTGGTAGTCCTCGATCTGAGCGCGGAAATCGTCCCGCGCGGCCCCGACCTGCTCGAGTGCGCGCTGACGATCAGCATCAGCTTTGGCAGCGTCGCGGGTCGCTTCAGCCGCGGCACGCTCGGCATCAGCCAGTGCGGCAGCGCCTTGGCGCGCCTTGTCCTGCTCGGCGCGATAGGCCTTCAGGGCCTCCATCGCAGCGGTGATCTGCGGCGGCGGCTTGCCCGCGGTGTCCAGGTTTTCCGGGGTGATGAAATCGACCGCCGGCGCGCTGGCCGCACCCGTGGGCCGCGAATCGCGCCCCCACTCAATACCGCGAACTTCGCTTACGCCTCGATCGATGCGCGCCTGCGCGGCGCCCAGCGAGTCGGTACCGTTCACCAAGTCCATGATCTGGCCGACCGGCGACGCAGCAAGGATCGCCTGCTGGCCGCCGCGATAGACGTCCCACAGTGCCAGCAGGGCGGTGGTCAGGTCCTGCACGACCGCGACGGCGCTCACCACGCCCGATGCGAACGTGCTGACGACCTCGGCAACCGATCGGATACCGTCCGCGACTTCCTCGGCGCGCGGCCCCGCTGCCGTGAACTCGCCGGTGAGGCGCTCCATGTCGGGCAGCAGTTCGGCCGCCACCTGTGTGGCCAAACCTTGAACCTGAAGCCTGAGCAGCGTCAGGTTGTCATTGAAGCCTTCGGCTGCCCTGCCTGTGCTGGTTGTGAGCGTGGTGCCGAGGCGGTCGGAGAGCTCGTCCATCTCCCGAAGGCCCGCGCTGCCCTCGTTCAACAGCGGGATAAGGTTGGCGCCCGATCGGCCGAACAGGTCGACCGCCAGGGCGGTCTTCTCGGCACCGTCAGGCATCGACGCGAACACATCGGCCAAGTCGCGCAGAACCTTGTCGGTCTGACGCAGCGAGCCGTCTGCGTTGACCGCCGAGACGCCGATGGCATTGAAGAGCCCGGAGACCCCCTCGGCGCCTTCAGCGACATCCTTCTGCGCACGCACCAGACGCGTGATGCCGCCCTGAAGCTGCTGCACGCTGACGTCGGAAAGCTCTGCCGCCACGCTGAGGCGCGAAAGCGCCTCGGTGCTGATGCCGATCTTCTGCGAGAGCTTCGAGATTTCGTCGGCGCGGTCGATAGCCTCCTTGACAGCCGCCGTGGCGACGGCGGCTCCAGCGAGAAGTGAGGCGCCAACTGCAGGGCCGAGCGAACCGACGGTGTCGCGAATGCGCGCACTGGCCGAGCTGGCCGCACCCGCAGCGCGCTTCATGCCGGCCTCAAAACCACCTACTCGGGCAATCAGGTCGACGCTGAGCTGAGTGCGGCCCGTCATGCTTTCACTCCGAACGCCTTCAAAATGGCGTTGTCGATGTCGCTGTAGTTGTTCTTGTGCTTGAAGCGCAGGAAGTCTTCGAGCTTCGCCTTGCCGCCTTGCGCCGCCTGCACGGCCCACGCGATGAGCGCGGCGGGCTCGTCGTACCTGCGCTGCAGGTCAAGCGGCCCGTTGTCGTCCACATAGGCCACCCAGTTCGCGAACTCGCTGGCCGACATGGCCGCCTGCCACTCGGCCACCGTGCGACCGCCAAGGGCGAGCGCAAGGTCGTGCCAGAGCCGCAGCTCCGGGTCGCCTCTCAGGGCTTTTTTGCTGCGGCGCGCCCGTCACTCGTCAAGCCAAGCGCGCTGAAAGCCTCAGTAAGCAATGCGTTCATCTGCTGCGCCTTCAGCGTTCGCGCCTGGTCGACGGTGAGCAGGGGCATGCCCTGCGCATCACAGACAATGGCGGAGAGGAACAAGGCGTCGCGGTCGACCACATCCGCCTTGAGTAGCTCGCGAACCTGTAGGGCGGGCAGATCAAGGAAGAACCCGGTGACCTCCCTTCCTGCGAACTGAAAGTCACGCTTGATCGGGGCCCGCGTGGCGATGCCATCAGAGAGAAACTCGCGGAAGTCCATGCGTCAGACCTTCGCCGTGAACGTGAACAGGCCGGTCGGGCGCAGGGTGACCGTGCTGTTCAGCACGCTGTTCGCCGGGTTGTTCCACGTGAAGTTCTGCACGAAGGCCTGGCCGCGCAGGTTGCTGCGCGTGCTGAGCGCCGAGAAGGCGCCAGCAGCCGCGGTGGGCGTACCGGTACCGTCGGCGAAGGCAATCATGATCGGCACCACCACGCCGCTGTTCTTCAGCGTCCACAGCGCCGTGTGCAGGGCCGGGTCGAAGCGCACCGGGAAGGTGATGGGCTGATTGTCGGACAGGCCCGCGATGAATTCCTTCATCAGGGAGTCGAGGTGCGTGACCTCGATCTCGTCGGCCGGGCCGCCGCCCGCTTCGGGAAGCTCCACGATCTGGGCGATCTTGGTGACGACAGTCGGCGCCGAGACGTAGAACAGTTCGGTGCCTTGGGATTTCACGTAGGCCATGGGTGTCTCCGGGGTCAGAACAGGCGAACGGTGGCCTGCAGGCGAATCTGGGCGACGGAGCTGTTGGCACCGTCGATGCGGGTGAGGAACTCAGCGGTCTGCGCTTCGACGTCGACAAAGCCGGCGGCGATGGGCAGCTCGATGCCACCCGAGGGGAAGAGGTCGAACACGTCGGCCATCACGGCGTGGGCGCGCTGCTGCGCGTCGGTGCGGGCGCTCGGCACGTCGGCCTCGACCACGAGCTGCAACGTCCAGTCTTCGCCTTCGAACAACGTCGACGGCGTGCGAGCCGCGCGGTCCAGGTAGACGCTGACGCGCTCCACCGGGCCGCGGCCCGGGTCGGCCTGCACCTGCTCGACGAGCACGCTGTTGCCGGCGTCGGTGCGGTAGCCGTTGGCCACGGTGATGAGCGGAAGCCGCTCGGCGACCGCTTGCACGGCCTGCCAGGTGACAGAGGGGTCAGCCACGGGCAGCGCTCCAGCGAGCGGTCACGCCGTCGTCGAAGACCTTGCGCTCCAGCGTGTAGGTGCGGCCGTTGGCCGCCACCACGGCGCCGGCCTGCGCGATGGCGCGGCCTTCGTCGAGAAAGGTGACGAGGTGCTGGCCCACCAGCACCTCGCCGAAATCGCCCATGCCTTCGCTCGCCTGGTCGACGAACACCTTGGCCGCCGCGGGCGCTTGGGCGCCCATGGTGACGGTGCCGTCGAAGGCGCCGAAGAACGCCGCATCGGCCGCCTGGAAGGCGGCGTGCGCGGCAAGGGCGAAGGCGTCAGACACGTCCGGCGCTTACGGCTGGATGGTGGCGGAGCCGGGCGACAGGCGAACCAGCGCCGTGGTGTCGCCGGTGGCGGCAGCAGCCACCGCGATACCGGCACCGATCAGATCGCCCGCGGCGGCGGTCTGCAGCGTGAACTGGCCGGTGCCCGGGCGGAAGTTCACGCGCTGGCCGAGGGTGAAGGCGGCCGTGTTGTTCTTCGGCACCTGGAACACGCCCTCGACGCGAACGGCGCAGGGCGCGCCGATGGCGACGGTGCTGAGCGGGATGGCAGCCAGCGCGCCGACCGCGATCGGCGTGCCGCTGGTGAGCGCTGCGGCGGCGACGATGTCGAGCGTCTCGCCGTCCTGGATGAAATTACGGGCCATGGGTGTCTCCTTGATCGAAGGCGCGACGCCGGCGGCCTGCCGGCGTCACGCGAGGGGCTTAGGCCGTCTGGCCGCGCACGATGCCGCGCCAGTCGATGGCGCCGACGCCGAAGTCCAGGCGGGCCTTCCAGCGCGCACCGTCCACGTCGAAGCCGTTCTCCAGCTCGAGGTACGGCGCGTCGTTGCCGTCGAGGAAGACGACTTCGAACACCGGCGCATCGGCGGGGTTGGTCACGGCGTACCAGCGGTTGTCCGTGCCGAGCAGGCGCGGCGTGTCCACGATGTCGCCGAACACGCGGGCGACCATGTTGGCGCGCTGCAGCTTGTTGTTCGCGTCCGGGTCGTAGAGGCTGTCGTTGATGACGCGAGCCGTGCCGCCGAGCTCGGTCGGGCCGAGCCAGATGCTCGGGCGAAGGTCGAGGAACTCGATGCCCGTGTGGTCGGTCTGGCGCGCCATCAGCGTGCGGGCGTTGTCGATCGCCGTGACGGTGAGCGCCTGCGTGGTGCCGATGTTGCCGTGCTGCATCGTCGGGCCGTTGCCGCTGTTCGAGGTCAGCAGCGCATACACGTCGGCCTCGATGGTGCGGCGGGCCGCGCGGCCGAAGGCCGTGGCCAGGCCGAGGAAGGCGCCGAGGTCGTCGTTGATGATGGCCTGCCGCGACAGGTTGATGATGTTGCCCTTGGTGCCGGCGCGAACGCGCGAGCGGTCGGCATCCGGGATGGGGCGGTTGCGGAACTCGCCGTTCTCGGTGAGGTCCTGCAGGTTCGGCAGCGAACCAAGGCGGTAGCGCGGGTGGTCGCGGAAGTCGGCGACCGAGCCGGTGGCGCACCAGCGCGACCAGGTATCCGGCGCGGAGGCGTAGGCCGCCTGCAGGGTCTTCTGCATGGCGTTTTCGAGCAGGATCGGGAAGTCGCTGGTGGTCTGGGTGAACGCGCGGCCCACCAGATCCATGCGGCTCATGCCGTCGGTGCGGGTGCCGGCCTGCTCGAGGCAGCGGCGGGCGATGTCGACCAGCGACAGGCCGCGGAAAGGGTTGCCCGACTCGACGCGGACGGCCTTGCCGTCTTCACCAACGGCGCCCTGACGGGCCATCAACGCCTGCACGGCGGCAGCGCGGTGCTTGTCGACCTGGTCGAGGCCGCCGCTGACGCGGTTGTGGTGGCCGCCGGCGGCGGCGTCACGCTTGGCCAGCTCGTCGAGCACGATGCCGCGCACTTCGTCGACGGACTTGCCGGCGCGGATCCACTCCGGGGCGCGCTCGCTCAGGCCGTGGCGGGCGGCGAGCTCGGTGATGTCGGCCGAACGGGCCAGCAGGGCGCGTTCCTGCGCTCCGGTGTCGTTCGGGGTGGTGGCCGGAGCGGCGCCGTTGCCGGCGGCGTGGGCCGTGTCGGCGCCGTTCGGCGCTTCGTTCTCGTCCATCTGGGTTTCCTCGCTGGAGTTTCGCGCGTGCGCGCTGACGAACTCGCAGGGGAAGCCCTGCGAGGGGTTGGGTTTCTTCGGGTCGGCGCCTTCGGCGCCACGCGTGGCCGCGCCGGCGTCGGCCGGCACGGTGACGAAGCTCAGCTCCATCGGGGTCCAGCTCACGGCGCGATAGGTCGGCAGCTTGTTGCCGGCGTCGCGGGTGATCTCGTAGGTCTGGACGCTGTAGCCGACGCTGATGTTGCGGATGATGCCGTCGCGGATGTCTTGCACGATGCCGGCGACGTCCTCGCGGCCGCTCAGGCGGATGAGGGCGCGGCCGACGTTTCCGTCGAGCCAGGCGCGCTCCACCACGCCGATCTGGTCGTCGAGCGACCAGGTGCCGTGCGAGTTCAGCACCGGTGCGGCGCCGCTGGAAAGCCGCGACATGTCGATGGCCGAGGTGCTCACCTCGAGCTCCTCGTTGTAGTACTCGCCGGCGTTCCAGTCGTAGCGCTTGACGCCGGCGCCGGTGGTCCAGACCACCTCGACGGTGCGGGCCTCGGCGTTGAACGTGGCCGGCTGCAGCGTGGCAAGCCGGATCTGCTGTTCGAGGAGACGGGTCGGGTTCTTCATGCCCCGCACGCTACGGATGCGGGCGCGGACATTTCAGTGCAAATGTCCGCTTCGATCAGAAATCGCTTTCGGCGTACATCCGGCAGAAATCGAAGTCGGCGGCGGCGGCCGTCGTGCCGTTTCGGATGTCGAAGCGGCCGCCAAGAAACGTGGTGACCGCCGGGAGGTTGTCGCTGTAAAGCGTGTCGAGATGCGTGGTGCCGGCACCGCCATTGTTGAAGCTGCGCACCAGCGCGCCCATCGACGTACCACCCGGCGGGCTGAAACAGACCACGTCCAGTACTTGGTTTGCTGCGTACGTGAGCGGCGTCGTGAGCGCGACCTTCTGCACCGTGCCGGTACCGGTGCGGCGTGCGAAGTGCCACGCGGTGTCGCCGCTGTCTTTCAGCAAGCCGAACACGTCGGCCAGCGCGCTAGGCTCAACGGCAAGGGCTGCAGTGGACGATGACAGGCCGGCGAAGGCTTGGCCGCCGGCGAGCGCAAGATTGCCTGAGCACACGCGGGCGTGGAAGTAGAACCCACCGACGAAGTTCGCATTGCCGCGTGCCATCGTGGCCGCCCCGTGGCGGATGCCGGCCGCGTTGCCTGCCGTGGTGCTGGTCGCGCAGCGCGTGCGGTAGATGCTCTGCGCGAGACCCGTGGTCGCCAGCGCCGGGTGCGAAAGGGTCGCCGCCGTGGCCGCGTTGATGCCCTGCGCCGAAACGGCCGTGCCGCTGCTCGGCGCGATGATCATGATGCGGTTCGTGAACATCGCCGGCTGCAAAGGCGTGTCGACGCCACTCGGGCCGATCATGTTCGCGAGCTGCCGGCCAGCGAACGCGCGGGCATACAGGCGCAACACGCCCGAGGCCGGTGCACCGGGGGCGGACGCGATGCTCAGTAGTTCGATGAACTCGTCGAACTCCATGTGCCCAGCCGCCGTCACACGGGCGCGCAGTGCGCCGCCGAAGCCCCCGGCACTGCTGAACTGGACAGCACCATCCGCGCCGCCCGGCGATGCGCCACCACCGCCACCGCCCGCCGCGGCAAGGCTGAAGGTGCGCGTGGCGCCCGAGCCGGCTGGCGTGATGGTGACATTGGCGCCGGCCAGCAGCGCGGCCTCTACCTGGGCGCGGACGCTCGCGGCGAAGTCGGAAATGGTGCTGGCCGCTTGCGTGCCGGTGTGCGTGGCGCGGTCGCGCAGCGCGGCATCCGTCGCGTTGGCGGTGGCGCCCGTGGCTACGCCGGCGAGCTTGGTGCGCTCCGCCGAAGTCATGGCCAGCCGCGTGGCGCTGTCCGTCGTCGTGTCGAGGGTTTGCGTGCCCGTATGGGTCGCGCGGTCGCGCAGTTGCGCGTCGGTGGCGTTGGCTGTAGCGCCTGCGGCGATGCCGTCCAGCTTCGACTTGTCGGCCGCGGCCATGAAGCCCGGCGTCGACGGCGTGGCATTGGCGTGGCCGTGTGCGGCGGCGGCGTACTGCGGGTGCGGGTCCGCCGCGCCGGTGTGCGCCGCCATGGTGGCGGCGGCCGTTCCGGCCGCCTCAGCGCCCAGCTCGCCCAGCGTGGGCCGTGCATGCGCGTGGTCTGCGCGGGCGCCCTCGTTGGAGCTGCCAATCGCCGCCGACGCCGCCAAGGCGGCTGGCGTGACCGTCGACGTGAGCGAGCCGCCACCGCCAGTGCCAGGCGGACCCTCGGGCCCCGGCGGGCCCTGCGGCCCGATGAACTCACCGCCTACCGACTCGACCACGATGCTCGGCGGCGATTGAAGCTCGATGACGTTCGTCGGGGCCGGCTGGACCTCAACGATGGTGATCGGGGTGCTCACCGCGTGACCTGGGCGTCGACCGTCACGGTGCCTTGCAGCAGGCGCGTCACTTCACCAGACGGCGCCTCCAGCTCGAAGTCATAGACCGACGGACCCGGCGGCAAACCCGCCGTGGCGGTGGCGGAAAGCACCAGATCGATGCGCCCCTGCGCGGCGGTGATGGTGATGCCGTTGTTGGCCACCGTCAGCTCGGCGAGCACATCGGCCGAGGTGACCACCTTGCGGATCTGCATGCGCGCCGTGTAGCCCGTGAGGTCGCGGGGCGTGGCGCCATCGCGGACGATCAGGGCGTGCTTCCACGTGGCGCCCTGCTCGATGATGAGAGGCAACCGGGCGGCAGTCATGGCCTTACTCCTGCGTTCCGGCCGAAGCGGCAGACGGCGCCGGCTTGCCGCTCATGAAGCTCATCAGCTCCAGCGCACCGGAGGCGCGCATGGCGGCGAAGTCGCGGCCGGCCTCGGCGAACACCTTGGCCGGGTCGTAGCCGCGCTGGCGCAGGGATTCGCTCGGGGTGAGCAGGCACGCGCCGATGGCCTCGACCTCGGCCTTGATGTCCTGGTGCGGGTTGACGTAGTCCCAGCGCGGGGTGGTCCACTCGACGTCGTCGGTGGCCGACTCCGGCACGACGCCCACCGTCTTCGCGGCATCCACGAACCACGAGTAGATCGGGCTGCACAGGCGCGGCACCAGCACCAGCCACTGCACCTGCTGCACCGACTGGCGGAAGTCGTTCCAGCGGATGCGCGCCGAGCTGAAGTTCACCTCGCGCATGTCGCCGGTCATCACCTCGTAGGGCACGTCCATGCCGGCGGCGATGAGGTGGAGGTTGAACTTGCAGGTCTCGACGTAGCCGGGCGCCGCGGTGGGCGCCACGGTGGTGATGTTCATGCCGGGCGGCAGCTGCGTGATGCCGCCGCTGGCCAGGGCGCCGAGGTCTCCGCTGGCGTCGACGGCAGCCGCATTGGGCGCCGTGCCCACGTTGTCGACGCCCATCCCCCGAGGGACGTCGGACGGGTTCGCCAGGTCGGAGGCCTCGGCGCCACTGACCAACACCGAAAGCCGGGTTTCGAGGTTCTTGCGCTGCAGCTCGGCGTCCTCGTAGAGCATGAGGTCGCGAGCGCGAGCGATGACGGCGGCGAGGCGGCTGATGCCACGGCCCTGCCCCGGGCGCTCGGGGGCGAAGAGGTGCAGAATCTCGCTGGCCGGCACGAGGCGGCTGCTGCCACGGCCCACGCGCTGCGTGTCGCCGGGGTGCTGGTCGAACAGCCAGTAGCCCTGCACGCGGCCGATGGCGTCGTACTGGATGCCGTTCACGATGACGCCGCCCTGCCCGACCGTGCCTTGGCGGTCGCTGTCGAGCCAGTCGATCTCGAGCAGCTGGATCTGCAGCGGCACGCGCAGGCCATCGCCGGGGCGGCGAGTGCGGCGGCGGATGAGCACCTCGCCGTCCTGCTCCATGGCGCGGTAGGCCGCGGCCTGCAGGCCGTAGAAGTCGTAGATGCCGTCGGCGTCGGCGCGCTTGACCCAGCGTTCCCACTCGCGATCGAGGGTGACGCGGTGCTCGGCGACGGGCGTCTGGCTCTGGCCAGTGATGCCGGTGCCGATGGTGTGGTTCACCAGCCCGTTCAGGCCGCGCCGGATGTACGGCACGTTCTGCACCAGGGCGCGGGCCCGGAAGCGCAGCATCCGCGCATCGGCGCGGTGGTCGCTGTTGGCGCTGGCGCCGGCGCGGCGCGGCTTCCAATCGGTGAGCACGGCGCCTTCGTAGGCGCGCTCGAGCAGAGCGCGGGCGCGCTTGCGGCGCAGGCCGGCATCCGGGTTGAAGAAGCCGACAAGGCGGTCGATGGGGTTCATTCGCCGCGCCCCGTGGTGAACCGGAAGCGGAAGGCCGAGCCGCGGCGCGGCGCACCGGCGCGAGCGAGCTCGCCGGCGACGTGGTCGCGGGCTTTCAGCAGTTCGTCGACGCTGCGGTAGGTGATCTTTCGCCCGGCCAGCTCCAGCGACAGCGCGCCGGAGGCGATGGCTTTGTCGAGCGCGTCGAGGTCGGAGGGGGAGTAGGCCATGGCCGGCTCACCCTAGGGCGGCCGGCGCGGACATTTCAGGGGAAATGTCCGCTGGGCGGCGTGCGCCATGGATGCTTGACGCCAGTGCGGCCGGTTGGGCGCTTCGGCGCCGGGCAATCTCTGTCCGACCAGCGCGAAGGGTCTGGATCCGCTTGCACGGGCATGCCCACGAGCAGTGAGCGAATGCCTAACGCATGGCGCCGCGCGACGCCGCTATCGATGTGATGCTCGATCGGAAACCCAGCGGCCTCGAGCGCATCGAGATGTCGGCGAACCGTGGATTTCGCCATGCGGCATTCATGGGCGAGATCCTCCACGCGAATCCATCCGCCGGCCCGACGCGGCTTAAGCAACGCAAGGACGAGGCGTGCGAAGGGATCCTTGTACAGGGCCGGCAACCCCTTCCTGTTCATGTTTCGCCCTCGATGAAGTAGTCGTCGCCGTTGCGGCACAGGCCGGTGGCCACATGGATGCGTATCGGAATGGGCACGCCTTCCGGCCACTCGAGCAGCGCGATGTAGCGCAGGCAGCGGTGCCGGATGCGGCAGGTTTCGTCGTCTGGCCCAAGGCCGAAGCGGCCTACGCAACGGGCCGTGTCGTCGCTGATGAATCGCCGCGCGGCGACGGTGCTCACAGCCCCTCCGACCGCGGCTTGGTGCGGGGACGGAAGCGCCGGCAGTGGCGCGGCGTGATGCCGAAGCGCTTAGCCACCACGGCCACGGGCTCGCGCTGGAGCTGCTGCGCGATTGCGGCTTTCTGGCTTTCGCTCAAGCGCGGCCGGGCGCTGACATACACCACGGTGCCGGCGAAGGCGTGGCGCACCTGCTCGCGGCTGCTGCCGGCCAGGATGTGGTCGACGATCTCGCTGATCACGTCGGCCTCGCCAGGCGCGGGCTGGTCGGCGAGCTTGGGCGGTTGCTGGCGGGCGGCGAATCGGCGCATGCGGGTCACCAGTTGCGGGGCTTGGGACGGGCGGAGGTACGGGGCGCCGCGCGGGGCGCGGGCGCTGGGGAAAACGGCGAGGCAACGACGGGCGCGGCGGGCGTTGCCTGGGCGGCGTCGACCGGCTCGGGCGGCAGGCCGGCGCGCTGGCGCAGCACGGCCTCGCGGGTGTCCCAGTCGGTGCGGGTGTAGCGGTAGAGGCGCAGGTCGGGGTGATGGGCTGCGGCGTAGGCGTACACCCAGGTGTCGAGGGGCTCGTTGCGGGCGCCGCCGCGCTTCTCGAAGCGGTTCTTCGCCGGGTTGTAGGTCTCGCTGATGAGGCCGGTGAAGTACTCGCGCGGCAGCTCGCTGCTGAAGTGCACCAGGCGGGCATCGGCCGGCTTCTCGGCGTCGGTGCTGAGGCGGCTGTACAGCAGGTGCTTCGACGCGACGGTGCCCACGTGGTGGATGACCACGCCGCGCTTGTCGAGCCGGCCCTTCCAGTTGATGTCGACGGGCTTGCCCTTGCCGAGCACGGGGTGGTTGTTCGGAACGGCGCCGAAGATGCACAGCGGGCGCCGCACGCGGTTCTGGGCCTTCGCGTCGCGCACGAAGGTCTTCACGGCTTCAGTGCGGTGGCCGCCGGCGTCGATGGCGACGGCCTCGACCACCATGGGCGTGCCGAGGGCCGACTCGATCGGGCGGTTCAGCAGGTCAGTGAGCCGCGCCCATACCTCGGGCTCGGCGGGGTCGCCGGGCAGCTCGATGTAGTCGAGCACCCAGCTGGCCATGCCGCGGCCCCAGCCGACGATCTGCACGGCGAGGCGATTGTCCTGCGTGTCGACGCCGGCGGTGATGGCGAGCACGCCGGGCGGCGCGGTGCGAAGCAGGTAGAGCTCGGCGCGGTCGGCGATGACGTTGTGCTTCACCGCCCGCATGGCCGGGTCCTCCCAGGCTTCGGCGAGGCGGTCGTTCACGAAGGTCTTGAGCTTGGCCGGGTCGCCCTGGGCGTCGAGCCACATGCGCACCAGGTCGAGCCAGCGCGGGCCGAGGCCGATCGGGTAGTAGAGGCCGTTGACGGTGTAGCCGCGCACGGCCGATTCCGGGTTGCCCGGGATCCAGCGGCCGAGCTCGAGCATGCGCGGCTTGTGGTGTTCTTGGATGACCGCCCCGCACTCGCGGCAGGTGTACCAGCACTCGCGGCCGTCTGGCGTGTAATGCAGCCCGCCCCACTCCAGCGGCTGCTCGTGGCCGCAGTCCGGGCACGGCACGTGGTAGCGCCGCTGGTCCGACTTCATCCAGAGCTGCTCGATGCGGCTCAGGCCGCGGATCTGCGGCGTGCTGATGTAGAGGCGGCGGTAGTTGGCCGGGAAGGCGCTGGTGCGCCCTTCGAGCATGGCCACCGGGTCGTCGCCGCCGGTAAGACTGGTGGCGAACTCATCGAGCTCGTCGACGATGAGGTTGCGCACCGTCGTGGACTTCAGGCGCTGCGGGCTGCCGGCGTGCTCGAGGTAGACCTGGCCGCCGGCGAAGTCCTTGAACTCGCGGCGGTTCGCGCCGTCGCGCGTCGCCGTGGTGGTGAGGGCGCGGCGCACGGCCGGCGTCTCCTCGATCATCGGGTTGAGCTTCTGGGCGATCCACTTGTTCATGGACACCTCGCCCGGCAGGCACACCATTGTCGGCCCGGGGTTCTGGTCCATGACGTAGCCGAGAAAGTTCAGCGCGATCTCGGTCTTGCCGAGCTGGATCGGGAACATGCAGACGACGTCGCGCACCGCGCTGCGGGCGCTCAGGCAGTCCATGGGCTCGCGCAGCACCGGGTTGCGAGCGGTGCGCCAGCGGCCGGCCTCGGCGCTGCCCTTCGACGACAGCACGCGCTCGGTGTCGGCCCACTGGCTCACGCTCAGGGTCTTGCGCGGGGCGATGGCCCGAGCCGCTGCTCGGGCGATCAGAGGTGCGGCAGCGACGGTCATGAATCCTCCCGCGCATGTCGCTCGCTGATGACGGTGTACCGCACCCACGGGTAAGGCTCCTTACGGTCGTCCCTGATTCGACCAGAGCGCTCAAGCTCGCAAATCAGATTGCGCAGCCAGGCATGCTCGCTGAGGTCGAAGCACGAGATAAGCGGATTCACCTGAAGCGAGCACAGGACGTTTTCCGCCGTTCGCTGGCTGGGCTTCAACTCAGAGACCGGCGTAGAGAATGAGCAGAGAATCACGCCCCCTCCCCTGCGATGGCGCCGAGGCGGCGGCTGGTGTCTTCGAGCAGGAGCTCGACCGCTTCCGAGACGAGGCCCCGGCAGCGCGCCTCGCTTTGCTCCGCGGCGAGCTGCGGCCCGAGGGTGTCGGGCAGGCGCTCCAGCGCGTTGCGCAGCACCGTCATGGCGTTCGCCACCTGGGCGACCACGTCGTCGACGGCGAGCAGCTTGCCGTCGGCGATCGCGTTCTCTCGCTCGGCGGCCAACGCCTTCGCCTTCTCCGTGCGCTCGCGCCAGTAGCTGAAGCCGACGCTGGTGCTCTCCGGCTCCGGCCCCGCCTCGTCGACGGGCAGCTCCGCGGCCGGCAGGGCGCCACCGCGGGCCTCGGCGTGGCGGGCGGCGACGGCGGCCTTGGAGGGGTCGCGCGTGGCCTCGATGCGTGCCAGGGATTCGACCACCCGCACCTTGCCGTCGGCGTCGAGCACGAGGCGGCCCGCTTTCTTCAGCGCGGTGACGTAGCTGCGCTGGACGCCGGCGATCGTGGCGAACTCGGCCTGCGTGGCCAGGGCGGGCAGTGAACTCACGACACCGCCTCCTGTTTTTCCACGAACAGGGGTGAATGAAGAATGTGCGCGGGCGCGAGCACGGTGCGGCATGGCGTGCCGGCTGCGGGCCGCGATGTGCGCCACGTGCGGGGCGTGCGGGCTTGCGCGGGCGTATGCACACACACGCACGCGGGTGCGGGCACACGGGCGCGCTCGCGCACCTGCGCGCCGCCGCGCATTGCCGCCGAGCCCGGCGCACGGCGCGGGTTTGACCCCGCACAACACCCCGCACATGACCCCGCACGCCACCCCGCACGCGCCCCACCCCGCACGTCGAAAAGGGCGATCATTCGATGCTCCCGGCGGCGTGGCCGCCCTGCCCGCGGTAGTCGCTCAGGCCCTGGCGAAAGCGCACGATGTGCTCGCCCCACCAGTTGGCGGCCGTGATCGAACCGTCGTATTCGGCGTTGCCGAAGCGCAGGACGCCATGCGGGCCGTGGGTGGTCTGGCCCATCAGGTAGCGCACCCGGCCGGCCTCCACGCCCTCGCGGCGCTCCAGCATCGGCACGAACTTCGACATCGGCGCCGGCCGGTGGCCGCTGCGCACGCACCAGAGCTTGTAGGCCTCGTAGGCGTCCGCGCTGAGGCACGGCGAGGCCTTCAGGCCGATCAGCTCGCCGGCCACCAGCTCGCGGTGCCAGCGCACGACGCTGTCGAGCGCGAGGCCGATCAGCGCGTCGCGGGCTTCGGTCTTCGGCGGCGGCGTGCCCGGGTTGAAGTCGGCCAGGTCGACGTGCATCAGGTAGTCATGCAGCGCCGCGGTGCCGCCGTTCTCGATCTCGGCCATGACCTCGGCGTAGAACTCGGGGCCCAGCTTCTTCGGGGTCCAGATCACCGCGTGGCGGCGGTCGTCTTCCTCGAGCACCACGGGCATCAGCTCGTTGGAGAGGAAGACCAGGTTCACGTGGTTCCGCTCGGTGTAGCTGGCCACGTTCTTCGGGTTGATCCGGATCTCGGTGCCGGTGATCAGGCCCTTGAGTTTGTTCTTGACGTGGTGCACGTCAGAGCGCGCGATCACCTCGTCGGCGATCAGGAAGAGCTTCTTCGAGGCCCAGTCGTTGAACTTGTCCTCGATGGCGTCCTGGTCGAGCACCCGGCCGTAGCTGCCGTAGATGCGCATCACGGTCTCGAAGAACAGGTTCTTGCCCGTGCCCTGGCCGCCGTGGATCACCAGCGTGGTCTTCATCTTCGTGCCGGGCCGCTGGATCGGCATGGCCACCCAGCGCAGCACCCACTGGTACAGGGCCTCGGCGTTCTGTTCGCCCGAGCACATGTAGCGCAGCAGCTCGAGCAGCTTGTCGCAGCTGCCGGGCGCCGGCTTGGTCGGCCAGCCTGCCCACAGGTTGCAGGTGATCATCGGGTCGCGCTCGGTCGGATCGAAGCCGACGTTGTCGATGCGCACCATCCGGCGATCGGGGTGCTCCATCCACGCGCGGTGGATGTACTTGTTCGCGCAGGCGTCGCGCATATCGCCGAGCGACAGCAGCACGCGCAGGTCGTGATCGAACGCCGTGCTGCCGTGCGCGTAGATCAGCGAGTAGCGGCGCAGCAGGTCGTCGACGGCCTGCAGCGGCTTCAGCGGCGCGGAAGCGCCCCCCTCCCCCTGCGTGGTGGACGGCGCGGAAGGCGCACGGCCCCGCGCGTCCCAGCCCAGCTCGGCGAGGCGAGCTTCAAGCTGCCGACGGACGACGTGCAGGCCTTCGAGCAGGTGCAGGTCGTTGAAGTCGGCCAGCTTCTGCTGCTTGTCGAAGAACGCCGAGCGCCGGGCGACGTCATCTGCGAACGCAGGTACGCACCACGCGCCGTTGACGGCGAGCGCGGCGACACTCGCTGCGAGCATCCCTTCGTTCCTTGCTCCGTGCGCTTGCCCGCAAGACGAACACGTCTCGGGGTCAGCGATGAGATCGACCGTAAGCTTCTTGCACGCTTGGCAGCGGCGGAAGCGGTCGTCCTCTCCGCAGATCAACAGCTTCGCCCGCTTGTAGCGCTTGGCCAGCGCCTGGGCGACGGGCATCAGGTTGCCGGCGTCCCAAGCCACCACCGTGCACAGGCCGGTGGCCTCGTGCAGCGAAGCGGCCGTGGCGTAGCCCTCGGCGATCAGGATGACGGCCGAAGCCGCCGGCGAGCCCAGCACGAAGAAGTGCCCCTTCTTCGCCAGCCCGGCCGGCCAGAATTCCTTGGCGGTACGGCGCGACGCTTCCGCCGCCTTGCCTGCGCGGATGATCTGCAGGCCGTGCACCCGGCCGTCGACGTCGAGCAGCGGGATGATCACCTCGCCGGCGCCGCCGAAGCGCACGCCATGCGCGCCGACACCCTTGCGCGCCAGGTACTCGCTCGTGCCCTCGGGCGCGGCCTTCGCCCAGCCCGCCGCCGCGCGACGCGCCGCGGCTTCCGCCGCCCGTGCACGCTCGCGCTCGGCGGCCTTGCGGTCCTCGGCGATGCGGGCCTTCAACGCAGCGCGCTGGTCGGCGCTCATCTGCGACTTGCGCACCTCGACCTTCTGCGTGTTGCTGTCGCTGCCACGCCACACGCCGTAGCTGCCGACGATCAGCAGCTCGCCGCTGTCGGTGCGCAGCTCGTGCAGCGAATACCAGCCCCGCTTCTCGCGGTCGCCCTCCACCTTGCACCGGCGCATGCGCCCGATCTCGAGGTGGTCGACCTCCAGCCCCGCCTCGTGGAGCTGCTTCAGGACGTCTTCATAGTTGGAGCCCAGCGCCACGTTCAGTAACTCCCGAGGCCGCTGTGTGCACGGTGATCGGGGTCCGAATTACCCGCGTGCGGGGGTGCTA
>Ga0315905_10002268_pt1 | contig 20251 bp, 13 predicted proteins | sample LakEriMetagenome_5_FD_203522 | JGI IMG/M metagenome (GOLD analysis project Ga0315905, IMG submission 203522) | Freshwater fungal communities from buoy surface, Lake Erie, Ohio, United States - Buoy 4 MA121 | ecosystem: Environmental > Aquatic > Freshwater > Lake | place: USA: Lake Erie, Ohio... | reverse complement strand
TGGAGCCTGATGCAAACGGCTTTCGCGTCCGCTTGGGACTGTGCATGATTCGGGGGTTGCACGAAAACGACGGGCTCGCGATCGCAGCCCAACGCCGTGCCCAAGGGGCCTTCAGGGACCAGAGTCAACTCGTCCAACGCTGTCGCTTGGGGCAAGCCGTCTTGGCGATCCTTGCCGACAGCGGGGCGATGGCTTCGCTCTCAGGCAACCGCAGAGCCGCTTATTGGCAAGCCTTAGGCCAGGACAAATCGTACACCTCCTTGCCTTTGCTCGAAGCCGCCGGTGTGGATATCGACGACCCTATCCCCGAATCGCTCGTTGCGATGGACCCGGCCCAGGAGGTCGCAGCAGACTACGCAACGACAGGGCTTTCCTTGCGAGGCCACCCTATGCAATTCCACCGAGAAAAACTCCGTGGCCATCGCGTGCGATCGGCTGCCGAACTCTCCGATCTCAAGCACGGGCAACTCGTTCGCGTCGCAGGCTTGATCGTCCTGAGGCAGCGTCCAGGGACGGCCAAGGGGATCACGTTTGTGACCATGGAGGACGAGACCGGCAGCATCAACTTGGTTGTCCGCCCTAAGACCTGGGAGTCCCATTACTTGGTTTGCAAGCAGTCCAATGCATGGTTAGTCCACGGCACGCTTGAGAGCCGACAGGGAGTCATCCACGTTCTGGTGAGCTTGATCGAAGACCTCAGCAAGTCGATCGGTCCATTGGAGATCCCCTCGCGAGATTTTCGTTAATCACCCCAGCAGTCAGGCTTTAGGCTTTAGCCTTTAGCCTTTAGCCTTTAGCCTTTAGCCCAATACCGTCAAATCGACATTTGGATCATTTTAGGAAAGATCGGATTTGAATGGTTTTCGGCGCATGCCGAGGGTTCTTTGAAAGCGGTTGGGCGCAAGCCCTCCGGTGAAAGGTCAAGCGTCGTGTTCCGCGCTCGAACACTCAGAAACCACTGGATATTTGGGCTCACCGGGCAGCTTGCGCTGCTCCGCTATTCATTTGCCGATTACCAGGAAATGCAACTTCATCAATGTCGCGATTTGACGGTATTAGCCTTTAGCCTTTAGCCTTCGGTATGGCGAAGTATCGCATCGATCGGAACTTCCTTGACCGTCTCGACGTGCCCCAAGCGACTCGGCAGAATGAGCCGCAGTTGGCCGTGGGTTGTCTTTTTGTCGAGCATCATCGCTTGTACCATCGATTCAGGTGCGATGGGTTCATGCCGGTTCGATAGGCTTGTCGGTAGTCCGAATGTTTCGAGCAATTCGGTTTGCCGGACGAGTTCTTGCTCGGTCCATCGATGGAGTTCGACGGCCAAGCGGCCCGCCATGGTCATTCCTATCGCGATGGCTTCACCATGGAGATAGGTACCGTACTGAGCTAATGCTTCGATCGCATGGCCAAAGGTATGTCCGTAGTTGAGAATGGCCCGAAGACCGGTCGTTTCGTGCTCGTCGGCCGAGACGACTTGAGCCTTGAGTTCGCAACATCGACATACGAGGTATTCCAGAGCTTGAACGTCGCGATCGAGAATCGACTTGGCGTTGGCCTCCAGCCAGCCGAAGAAATCCGGGTCCATGATCACGCCGTATTTGACGACTTCGGCCAAGCCGCTTTTGAATTCGCGTTCGGGCAGCGAATCGAGCGATCTCAAGTCGATCCAAACCATGGAAGGTTGCCAGAACGCACCGATAACGTTCTTGGCCTGTGGCAGGTTGATCCCAGTTTTTCCGCCGACGCTGCTATCGACCATCGAAAGGAGCGTCGTCGGGACTTGGAGCAATCGAACTCCACGGTTCCAAGACGCGGCCACAAAACCGGCCAGATCGCCGACGACTCCCCCACCGACGGCAACGATCACCGCTTGACGGTCGGCGCGGAGCAAAGCCATTTGTTGCCAAAGGCGTCCGAGTTGCTCAACGGACTTGCTCGCCTCACCGCTGGGGATTTCGATCATCGCGGTATTGGAAACGTTGACGGCGAGGGATTCGCGAATTTTTTGAGCGACAGGTAAGACGTTTCGGTCGGCGATCAGGATGAAGCTCGAGGCTCCGGAGCAATACTTGTGAACGGCCAAGCACAGCTCGGTCGCTTCGGGGACTCCGATATGGATCGGATAAGCCCTTGATTCCAAGGGAACGGAGATTGATCGCATAGGGCTGGAGGCTTTTTAGATTCGTGTTTCCGATTTGTTGACCGCAAGAACGACGTTCGAATGGCAAAGGTAGTCGTGAAGGGCTTTGCGTCGTCCGAGCAGAAATAGGGCGATGGAGTTTAGCCCGAGGACCCCGATCAGGGAATATTCGATCCCCTTGGAGACCGAGACCGATTGCAAAGAGATGTACAGAGCCAGTGGAAAGAGCCACGCAAAAGCGTTCCTGAGGACCTCTCGGGGGACTAGCTGCTCGCGCCGTGGGGGTAGGCCGTGCTCTTCGACGATTCGGAGTTGGAAAAGGTATCTTCCCAACGAGGGCCAACCGCGGTAGATCAGCAATAGGTACAACGCCGGCACGATGAGCGAAGCAAATGCGATGATCGGGATGAGCAATTGACTGCTTTCGGCTCGGAACGCTTGGAGGCCAAAGATCGAGATCGCAAATGGGGCCATTGCGCCTAATAAGCAGGCTTGGTCGACCGAATAGGCCATCAGGCGAGGGGCGAAACCGGCTGCGGTGGTGCTCACCGGCGCGATGGCTCGGAGCGCATCGAGCAATTCGTCGTAGTTTGCGTAACGCTCTTGAGGGTTTCTTGCTAGCAGACGTTGGAGGACATTCTTGAACTCGCTCGGCAGGGTCTTAGGCCATGGGCTCGGGAAGCTGATCTCTGCGTCCAAGAGGGATTCGAGCTTTGCCTGTAGCGATTCACCTTGGATTTGTACAGGAAGCCTTCCGAAAACCATTTCGAAGAGCGTCACGCCCAAGGCATACATGTCTGTTTGGATGCTGTAAGCACCACCGCGAAGGATCTCGGGTGCAACATAGGAGGGAGTCCCGGCGATCGAGCCACCCTCCTTGGTTCCATCGGTGTTTTGAACCCGGGCCAATCCAAAGTCGGATATCTTCACACGGCCTTCGCCAGCGAGGATCAAGTTTGCGGGTTTGATGTCGGCGTGGATCAGGTCGAAGATCGTCGCATGCTTGAGGGCTGAGGCCACTTGAATCCCATAGCCGATGGTTTCTGAATAAGGGAGTGCGCCTTGACGTCGAATGCGTTCGGCGAGGGTCGGGCCCGGAAGCAGTTCCATCGCCAGGAACGGCTCCTCGTTTTGGCGACCGACGTAGTAGATGGTCACCACGTGCGGGTGATTGAGTCGGGCTTGTGCGACCGCTTCGCGCAGCATGGGATCGACCTGCTCGGACTTGCTCTGGCTTTTGCTCCGCATGACCTTGACGGCCACGTACCGCTGCAATGAGGTGTCGAGCGCGCGATAAGCAGCCCCCATACCACCTTGACCAAGCTGTTTCTCGAGTTTGAAGTGACCGAAGACATGATCGGTCATCGCGTCGACGGGGTCTAAATCGACCTCGCAATCCCGTGGCGAACCTTGCAGACTCGATAAGCTTACCGTCGCTTCGTAAGCATCCTGGAGGGCTTCACCCAAGACGCGTCGATAGCAGAAGGGGCACTGGCCTCCACGCTGCGGTTCCACGACGTACTCGTAACCGCAGACGCAGTGGTAGACATGGTCCTTGACGACCGGCAAGTGAACTTCAGAATCAGCGTCCAAGGGGTTCTGTTGCATAAGTTGGATTCAGTATACACAAAGTCGTTTTTTTTCGCAGATCCTCCGCAGGGTAGATCGATCCGATAAACTACTCAAAAGAGCTGTTTTTTTCGTCCGTTTTTCAGTGGGTTTTTCATGGCAAGCTCCCAAGAGGCTTTTTCGATGGATTGGATTCCGTTGCCCGAAGATCATCCGACACCCTCGTTGGTGGTCGATTCCCTTACCGTCGAGCGAAATCTCACTCGCATGCAGCAGTACTGCAATGAGCACCGGCTGAACCTAAGGCCCCATACGAAAACCCACAAATCGATACGTATGGCAAAGCGGCAAATCGGATTGGGTGCCAAAGGCTTAACGGTCGCCAAAGTCGGGGAGGCCGAGCGAATGTCTCAAGCTAGCAGGGACCTGTTTCTTGCTTATCCTGCGATCGGAACGGGGCGTTTGCAGCGGTTGGAAAGTTTGCTCAGGGCATCTGCCGAGGAATCCCAAAGCTTGGGAACCGCGGGAAGAATCGCCGTTGGGATCGATTCTCTCGAAGCCGCCGAGCGGTTGGCTCAGACGGCTCGCAATGTCGGGCTCCCTGTAGGAATCATGGTCGACCTGGATGTCGGGTTTCACCGCACCGGGGTCGAATCCAGCGCCCAAGCCGTCGAACTGTGCGCTTGGGTCTCCAAGCAGTCTGGATTGAAATTTCGAGGCTTGATGTGCTTTCCCGGCCATATACTCCCTGCGGCCTCCACCGAGGCCTGGAGTCAGTACCACGATGCGATCGCCGGTGTTGTCGATCGCTTGCGTTCCCTAGGGATCGACGTACCAGTCATCTCCGGGGGCTCAACTCCGACGGCCAAAGAATCCCATCGAAATCCCATTCTGAACGAAATTCGACCAGGAACGTATATCTATAACGATTGGAACGAAGTCGCCTTAGGGGTCGCCGGTATCGACGATTGTGCCGCTCGCGTCGTGGCGACGGTCGTAAGCGTGCCGAGCAAAAATAAGTTCATCCTCGACGCAGGGAGCAAAACCCTCTCGAGCGATCGCCACTGTGTTGAGCCCGAATCGGGCTTTGGAAGAGTCGTCGGCTATCCGGATGCCAAGGTTTCGCGTCTGAGCGAGGAGCATGGAGAAGTGATATTCCCGGAAACCTACGCAGGCCCTAGGCCCAAGGTCGGGGACCGCGTCTGGATCATCCCCAACCATATTTGCGTGTGTGTCAATTTGCAAAACTCCTTTTTCCTTTACCGACAAGACCATCCAGAAAACGGCGGTCTTGAAGAACTCGCCGTCGACGCAAGAGGAATGCTGGTCTGAAATGAAAGTCTCCATCCTTGTACCGGCTTACAACGAACAGTCAACCATCGTTCTGGTCCTGCGAAAACTTTTGGATGTCCCATTTTCCAATCAATTTGCCGTCGATAAGGAAATCCTCGTCGTCGACGACGGGTCGACCGATCAGACATGCCGGAGAGTCGAAGAGTTCCTCGCGAACAACCCAGCCGACCAAGACAAAATCCGCCTGATTCGCCAACCGAAAAACGCCGGCAAAACCGCGGCGATCGCAAAGGCCATGAGCAACGCGACCGGGGATGTGATCATCGTCCAAGACGCCGATTTAGAATACGACCCGCGCGAAATTCCAGGCGTTCTGTTTCCCATCTTCGAGAACTGGGCCGATGTGGTCTACGGAAGTCGCTTCCTGGTCAAAAAAGCGTCTCGGGTTCTCTATTTCTATCACTATGTCGCCAACAAATTCTTGACGTTGCTCAGCAACGTCCTGACGAACCGAAACATGTCCGATATCGAGACCTGCTACAAGGCGTTTCGACGAGAGGTGATCGTCCCATTGGAACTGACAAGCCACGGTTTTGGAATGGAGGTCGAAATCACTGCAATGGTCTGCAAGACCCGCGCACGGACCTACGAAGTTCCAATCTCCTACTACGGCCGAACGTACGAAGAAGGAAAGAAAATCGGTGTGCGTGACGGAATAGCTGCGATCTGGTATATCCTATATTACAACCTGATCCATCCGTGGACCCAAGCCGGTCAAAACTACATCCAGACCGTCAATAATTCGCTCAAAGCCGTGCACGCCAGGGAGCAACTCGGCGAATTGAGCTCGCCCGGGACACAGAAATCCTAACCGCATCTGTATCAGCAACCATGAAGTTTGAATTCTGCCGAGAAGACTGGGTCCATAAGCCTTGCGACGTTCTTGTCGTCGCTCTAGACGACGACTGGGCACAAAGATCCGAGTTTCAATCGCTCGACCAAGCGAGCTCGGGTTGGTTTCGACGTGTCATGCAAAGCGGTGAAGTATCGACTAAACCGAACAAGGTCTCCATGCTCATCGCGCCGACAGGAATCCCAGCAGGGGTTCTGTGTATCGTCGGTACGGGCAACGCAGGTCAGTCGGCTTGCAATACCTACTTTCGCGCAGCGGGTGCGGCGATGAAAGCCCTGGCCTCCAAACAGCGATCCGCGGTCCGCTTTGTCGGATTCGGCAACTCTCCGCTGGAAATCCGTGCCGCCATCGCAGGTGCCCTCGTCGGCTCCCAAGGCCAAGACCTCTACAAGAGCGAGAAAAGTACCTTCGCCCCAGAAATCGTCGAGTGGACCGGAAGCAATGATGCCCAAATCCGAGCCGGGGAATTCATCGGTGAATCGGTCAATCTAGCCCGATTGATGGTTAACCAACCCCCAAATCGCTTGTACCCAGAGACCTTCACCGATCAAGCCATCGAGGTCGCCAACGATGCGGGCTTCTCGATCGAAGTTTGGGATAAACAACGACTCATCGAGGAACGTTGCCAAGCACTCCTGGCCGTCGCAAGAGGTTCGCTTCGCGATCCACGACTGCTGATCCTGCGTTACAGCGGTGCTCCGCCAGACTCCGAACCCCTGGCTCTGGTCGGCAAAGGAGTCACGTTCGACTCCGGTGGATACTCGCTCAAGCCCACCGATGGAATGCTGACGATGAAGTGCGACATGGCAGGCGCAGCGACAGTCCTTGCCATCTTCAATGCAATCGCCAAACTCAAAGTTCGCAGGAATGTTGTCGGTGTGCTAGGACTCGTCGAGAACCTCGTCTCCGGGGATGCCTTCAAACTCGGTGATGTCCTGACGGCCCGCAGCGGTAAAACTATCGAAATCCATAACACCGATGCCGAAGGCCGTTTGGTCCTTGCCGATTGTTTGGATGTTGCTCTCGAAGAAAAACCCGCCCAAATCATCGACTTTGCAACCCTCACCGGCGCGTGCGTCGTGGCCCTTGGGAACGATGTGGCCGGACTCATGAGCAATCAGACGCAACTCCAGTTCGACATCCAATCGTTCACCGAAAAATGTGGCGAGTACACTTGGCCCCTACCTATGCACTCGTTCTACAGCGAACAGATCGCTGGAAAAGTTGCCGACATCAAGAACGTCGGCGAGGGACGCTGGGGGGGAGCCATCACCGCCGCAAAAGTCCTCGAGGAATTCGTCCAAGCTAAACCATGGGCCCACCTCGATATCGCAGGACCGGCATTCTTGGACTCGGCCAAGCCGTGGTGCGACGCCGGTGGTACGGGCTTCCTGGTACGCTCTTTCGCCGAATGGCTCTTGGCATGAGCATCGATCCTGCCGATCACGAGCTCCACGGACAGGACCAAGACCTAGACCGACAAGGCCCGATTTGGAGACAATATCACGAACTGGCCGAGCTGGCAGGCTCTCTAGCTCACGAGATCAAGAATCCACTCTCGGTCATCCACATGAACGCCGACCTGTTGAGTGAAGAACTCGACGAGAGTCAGTGGCCAGGAAAACGCCGCGCCATCTCCAAAGTCGACATGATCAAACAACAATGCCACCGAATGGAAAACCTACTGAGGGATTTCCTGAAATTCGCGCGCATGCAGGACATGGAACTGACCCTCGGTTCCCTGAACGAACAAATCATCTCGGTCCTGAATCTCTTCCAACCCCAAGCCGACAAACAAGGGGTCCGACTCGAACGGTTCCTAGACTCCGATCTACCCAACATCCGACTCAACGGAGGCTCGCTCCAGGCGGCTCTGATCAACCTTGTGAAAAATTCGCTCGAGGCGATGCCCGATGGCGGAGAACTCCTGATCCGAACCTATGTCATCCCAAGCGGCGTGGCCATCGACATGATCGACTCCGGATGCGGCATGGACGAAACGACCGCTATGCGAATGTTCGAACCTTTCTATTCGACAAAAGCCGAAGGCTCCGGACTTGGTCTGCCCACCACCCGCAAGATTCTCGAAGCCCACGGCGGACGCATCAGCGTCCAGAGTGAAGTCGGCCGAGGCACGAAATTTGTCCTCGAATTCCCAACGCCCATGCGGATCGCTTAGGCTCGCCCCGCGACCCCGCGCACCATCCACAAAATCGGACTGGCCAGGTTCGATTCGTCGACCAATCGCTCGATCTGACAGCGGCTTGCTCTCTGGGCAATCCACTCCTCGACGGCCTGGCTTTCCTGCAAACCCGTTGGATGACCGACATACGCAAGGATCGAGATCAACCCGCAAGGAGCCAAAAGGGACTCCAGAGCATCCAGTGCCCTCAAAGTTGACGGCACTTGCGTCACGACCGACTTGTCGGAAAAAGGCAAATACCCAAGATTGAACATCGCGCAAGAGATTTTGCCTCGATGCTCCAATGGCACATGAGCTGCAATGTCCGCATGATCCGCATGGATGCACCGAACGACGCTCGCATAACCCGCCTGAGAAACCCGCAAAGCCGTTCTCGCAATCGCATCGGATTGCAAATCCAACGCATAGACGGTTCCTTGCATTCCCACGCATTGAGCCAGAAATAGCGTGTCCAGTCCATTCCCCGCCGTCATGTCGATCGCGATCGAACCCGGATCGATCGACTCGCGACATCGCTTCTGTGCTTCCATCGTAAAATGCATCGTCGGTCTTTAACCCTCTATGCCACGCGGATAGGAACCGAGCACATCGAGCCTAAGCGATCGCTCAACAAGTGCACCGATCGCATCGACCATGGGAGCCTCATCGCGGTGCCCCTCGATCTCCACGAAAAAGTAATACTCGTTCGGGGAACCAGGAACCGGTAATGACTCGATCCAAGTCAAGTTGATCCCATTATCCCTGAAGATCAACATCGCATCGGCCAGTGCTCCTGGTTGATGGGGGACCTGAAACAGGATCGCCGTTTTGTCCCGGCCAGTAATCGCCGGTTGGTCCTTGCCAATGATCGCAAAACGGGTCGCATTGTTCGGATCGTCTTCGATCGATTCGCAGACGATCGGCAATCCGTACTCCAAGGATGCCTCGAGCGAGGCGATCGCCGCTGCCCCCGGCTCCTGCTTGGCAATCTTTGCTGCATGGGTCGTGCTGGCGACCTCAATCCTCTGGGCCTCGGGCAGATGCTCCGAGAGCCAGCGACGGCACTGCGAGAGCGCCTGCGGCTTGCTATACACCTTGCGTATCGACAATCGGTCCGAAACCGAAAGCAAGTTATGGTGGATCGGTAGGAGCACCTCGCCGCAGATCTGAAGCGGACGCTTGATGAAATTGAACATCGTGTCGACGATCCGTCCGTCGGTGCTGTTCTCGATCGGAACGACGCCGTACCGCGATTGCCCCCGATGGACTTCTTCAAACACCGCAGAAATCGTGCCGACAGGGCATAGCAACTGACGGTCCCCGAAGTACTTTCGGGCCGCCGAATGGCTATACGAATGCTCAGGCCCCAAATAAGCCACCCCCTGGGGCTCTCCCCCCCTGTGGAGTGCCTCAAGCCGGCTAGGATCAAGCTGTGCTCTCAGAGCAAGACGCTCTTCGATCAGTTGCGCAATCTCGATTTGGATCTCTCCGAGTCGCTGGCAAATCTCCTGTTCCGAGGGCTGAGAGCTTGGCATTTTCGATTCAATTTCCTGTCAAATTGACGGTAAGACCGCCAGTCATTGCCGAGACTTACGCAACCCGGATGGCTGCAAACGCCCGAGATTTTAACGTAAACCCTTGATTTGGAAAGGTTTAAGAGCCCAGCTTGCGCTTCTTGGGAGCTTTGGCACAAAGATTGCTCTATAGCGTTGTTAATCGTCGGATCGGCCACCTGGAACCGGCGGTTTCCAAAAACATTATCATTCTATTGAACAACGCGTTGAGGGAGAACTAAACCATGGCATCTGGCGAAAAGATCATCGGTATCGATTTGGGAACCACCAACTCGGTGGTCGCTGTCATGGAAGGCTCTGAGGTCAAGGTCATTCCCAATGCCGAAGGGAACCGTCTGACACCTAGCGTCGTTGCCTTCAATGACAAAAGCGAAACCATCGTCGGTGAGCCAGCTCGCCGCCAAGCGGTCACCAACCCGCGTCGGACGGTCTACTCGGTCAAACGTTTTATGGGCCGCCGACACTCGGAAGTCGAATCCGAAGAGAAGATTGTTCCTTACCAAGTCGTCGGAGGGGCCAACGAGTACGTCAAAGTTCAAATCGGTGACCAGCAATTCACTCCGCAAGAGATTTCTGCAAAGGTCTTGCGCAAGCTCAAAGAGGCCGCCGAATCCTATCTCGGACACCGCGTGAGCAAAGCCGTCATCACTGTCCCAGCCTACTTCAACGACGCTCAGCGACAAGCCACCAAAGATGCGGGCCAAATCGCAGGCCTGGAAGTGGCCCGGATCATCAACGAACCGACCGCTGCGGCACTTGCCTACGGACTCGACAAAAGCAAAGACCAGAAAATCGTTGTATTCGACCTCGGAGGCGGTACCTTCGACGTCTCGGTTCTTGAAGTCGCCCATAACAACGATGGGGAATCCGCGGGCAAGATTTTCGAAGTCATCAGCACCAACGGCGATACCCACCTCGGGGGCGATGACTTCGACCAAGCCATGCTCAACCACGTCGCCTCAATGTTCCAACGCGACAATGGCATCGATCTTCGAAAAGATCCAATGTCGCTCCAGCGTCTTCAAGAAGCTTGCGAAAAAGCCAAGAAGGAACTCAGTACCCTTCCACAGACCGATATCAACCTGCCGTTTATCACCGCAGATGCCTCCGGTCCCAAGCACTTGCTCACGACCATCACCCGCAGCACCTTCGAAGGCCTGATCGATCCGATGATCGACCGATGCCGCCAACCGGTTCTGCAAGCCCTCAAAGATGCCAAACTGAATCCCTCCGAGATCGACGAAGTCGTCCTCGTCGGTGGCTCAACCCGCGTCCCCAAGGTCCGAGAACTGGTCAAAGAAATCTTCGGCAAGGAACCTCACCAAGGGGTCAATGCCGACGAAGTCGTCGCAGTCGGTGCGGCTATCCAAGGGAGTGTTCTCTCGGGCGAACGCAAAGACGTTCTGCTCTTGGACGTCACCCCGCTGACCCTCGGGATCGAAACCGAAGGTGGAATCCTGACGGCCCTGATCGAACGAAATACCACCATCCCCGTCGAGAAAAAGCAAACCTTCTCTACGGCTGCCGATAGCCAAACGGCCGTTACCGTCAGTGTCTACCAAGGCGAACGCAAGATGGCCATCCACAACCGTGTCCTCGGCCAATTCAACTTGGAAGGAATCGATGCTGCCCCTCGGGGCGTCCCGCAAATCGAAGTCAAATTCGATATCGACCAAAACGGGATCCTGAACGTCTCGGCCAAGGATCTCAAGTCCGGTAAACAGGCGAGTGTCAAAATCGAGCAATCGAGCGGTCTGAGCAAAGATGAAATCGAACGCATGCGGCGCGATGCTGAATCGCATGCCGATGAAGACCGAAAACAAGTCGAACTGGCCGAAGCTCGAAACCGCGCCGAAAATACGATCCACTCGTTGGAAAAGGCAATCAAAGACCAGGGCGATAAACTCGCAGTGTCCGACCGTGAGCCCCTCGAAGCGGCCATCAGCAAACTGCGCGAAGCCCTCAATCAAAACGAAGCCGAAGCGATCAAACTAGCCACGGCCGAACTCGAACAAACGGCCAACGCCTTCCGTTCCTCGTTTGCTTCCTCCCCTCAAACCCAAACCGAAACCCCAGATTCCAAGGGATCCAACGACGACGCGATCGACGCGGAGTTTGAGGTCAAAAACTAAAGAGTCTGACAAGGAACTTGGACATGATTTCCTGGACACCGTTCCTTGCCACCCTCCTTGTGTGCCTAGGCACCCTAACCCCATCGAGCATGGCCCAAGATTCCCGCAAGGCTTCTTGGGCCTCGAAGACCGTCAAGATCGACGCGATCGAATTCTCGATCCCGGAATCCTGCTCGATCGAAAAGGTCTCCGACGATGCACTGTGCACCTGGCCGATCGTCGCGGCCTTCGCCCACGATGGCTCGCTGGTCGTCGCCGAGTCGGTCTGGAACCTGCAAACCAAACAGACCGTTCAAGAGCAACTCATCTCTCGCCCCCACCGACTCGTCCGACTTCGAGATTCCAACAACGACGGAAGATTCGATAGCCGACAAGTCATCGCCGATAAACTGAGCTTCCCCGAAGGTATCCTCTGCATCGGCAACGATATCCTTCTGACTGCACCGCCTCAAATCTGGAAACTATCAGACCTCGATGGCGACGGCGTTTGCGAAAACAGGCAAATCTGGTTCGATGGCAAAACCCTCACCGGATGTGCAAATGATCTTCATGGACCGTGGCTAGGTCCCGACGGTTGGATCTACTGGACCAAATCCGCCTTCGCAGAACAAACTCACGAAATCCTTCCAGGAAAAGTCCACGTCGAGAAGACCTGGACCAGCAAGGCCTCTCACCTGTACCGACGACACCCGCAAGGTGGCCCTATCGATCCTGTCATGACAGGTGGCATGGACAACCTGGTCGATGTGGCTTGGCTCCCCAACGGGGATCGGTTCTTTTGCGCCACGTTCTTGCACCATCCCCGAAACGGTTTTCGGGATGGAATCGGTGCGGCGACGTATGGCTCAATTTTCGGCAAGCCTCACGCGGTCCTCGACGGACACCCTCGGACCGGCAAGCTGATGGACCCAACGGCGGAACTCGGACCTGCGGCACCCGCCGGACTGATGTTCCTCGGGGACCTCTCGCCGAACTTGACCTTACCCCCGATCGATCTGTCCGAGTCCTCGTCGACCGGTATCAAGACCGACGAATCAGGCTTCCTGCTTTGCGCTCAATTCAACCTGCATCAAATCAGCCTGCACCGCCTCACACAACGCAGCGACCAAGCCCACTATCGAGCCGAGTCGTTCCCTTTGGTCACCTCGAATCGAATCGACTTCCATCCTGTCGATCTCCTTCTCGATACCGACGGTTCGATTTTGATCGTCGATACCGGTGGATGGTACGATTTGTGTTGCCCAAGTTCGGGTACAGACCAGCGAGTGGCCAGCGGCGGTATCTACCGCCTACGTGGGCTCACTAGCAGCGAATCCCATTCCAAAAATGAAAACCTGTTCGGCGAGCAAAAACGGCTTGAGGATCTCACCAGCCGTTCGATCGAATACGTCCAATCCGACGACTCCCAACGACCGGCTCACGAAGAGAAATACCATCGCCTTGTGCTCGACTCGATGCGCGACCAAGCCCCATCGGTCGTTACTCTGGCATGCCATCTGGCCTCGCTCCACCGTTTGGAAGCGAGCCGCGATCTCGCTTCGGATCTTTTGGTTTCCCCAAACGCTTCACTGCGCCGAAGCGGTGCGGAGATCTTGGGCCGAATCGGAATCCGGGGCGAACTTCAAGAAATTCTCAACCAAATCCGCCTCGCTAAGAACGATAGGACCCTTTCGCATTCTCTGATTTACGCATTGATCGAAGGGGCTAGCGACGAGGACCTGTTGGAGTCGCTCCAGGAAGCAGCCCAAGCCGATCCAGCAGGCCCAGCGACAACCGCTTTGGTTCGCGTTTTGGAGCATCGACAACGACTCTCCTTAGAGCACGCAAACCTGGTCCTCCAAATCGCTCTGGCTCAAGACCAGGACACATCCGAATTCGGACTCCAGGTCCTCGAAGCCCATCCGCAGTGGATCGATACAATCCTTTTGGCGATCGATAAATCTAAGAGTCCCCCCAGCGATGCGACCCCGAGCGATGCGACGCTGGCGCTTGTGGCACGATGGTCCGACAATCCACAAGTCGCCCAGTGGGCTTGCGAACACCTGCTCAAATCACCCTCAAGTGCTGCCGCAATCCTCTCGAAACTCGGAAACCGACCCGTCCCGCAATCCTGGATCCAACCGCTTGCCAAGCAACTCAAAGAGAGCTCGCCTGACGAGCTTTCCCTATGGCAATCGGCGCTGCTCGGTCGCACCTGGAAAGGGGATTTCTCGGCGATTCAGCAAGCCCTCGCCGATCTGCTCCCTAGGGTCCAATCGAACCCAAACTCAGATGCAAGACAATTGCCATGGCTCAACTGGGTCGCACTCATGCCCCCAGGATCCGAGTTGCCCGAGGACCTGGAGCTTGAGGTCCTCCAAGTTGCCCTTGCAGATCCCACCGCCGTTGCAGATCCCACTATTGGGGATTCTGAACTTCGAGAGCGACGGAATGCCGCTTGGAAAATCCTGTCAAACCTCCGACTCCGATCCGATCGATCGCGCGACCGGATCCTCGACCATCTGACCCACGCAGGTCCTCTGGAGCTTCCAGTCGCAATCGAATCCTACTTGCAAGAAAGCACACTCGCCCAAGACGCCGCGCTGCTCGAAGCTTTGCAAGGTCTTGCAACCGCGAAGACCCTTTCTCCCGAATCCATTCTGAGGAAACTCAAAAACCGCTCCCCGGAAATCCAAACGAACTGGAAAGAGGCACTTGAAACCTGGACCCGGCCAGACCAGGAGATTCGCAGCAAAGTCGACCAGTGGATGAGCCAATTGAAACCCGGTGATCCCAAGCAAGGCTACCATGTGTTTCGATCCACCAAAGCCACATGCAGCGCTTGCCATCAAGTCGGGTATGTAGGCGGGAATCTCGGGCCGGTCCTGAGCAAAATCGGCCAATCACGCTCAAGACGCGATCTGCTCGAAGCGATCCTCTTCCCGAGCGCCAGACTCGAACAAGCCTACCGAAGCACCAAAGTGCTACTGAGCGACGGCGAAATCGTCCAAGGACTTCTTGTGTCGGAATCCCCCAAGGAACTTGTCCTCCAAGTCACTGCAGACCAACGTCGCTCGATTCAGACTGCCGACATCGATCGACGCGAAGCGAGTAACGTATCGATCATGCCTTCTGGATTGGAAAACCAAATGACCATTGAGGAACTCTCCGATCTGATCGCGTTTCTGGAGAATGCAAAGTAGCAACCCCATCGGGCTGCGATGGCTAGTTTGCGTTGGCTAGTTTGCGCACTCGATACCAAGTCGCTTCATCTTTTTGTAGAGGGTTGTTCGGTTGATTCCTAGCCGCTGGGCCGTCGCATTGCGGTTCCATCCGTGGGCTCGAAGCGCTCCCAACAAAATCGCTTTTTCCGGGATCCCTAGCGCTTCTTCCAGGTCCTTGTATTGTTCCGACCATGCAGGCGCACGGCCGTGAGAACTCTCCGTCTGGATATCGAGCGCTCGATGAGCACTAGGAAACCCCGAGCTAGGAAATCCCGAGAACGGCTTGGTCAGAAGTCTCTCGATATCCTCGGTATGGATGATCTGCCCCAAGCACACCAAGACGGCTCGCTGGATGGTGTTCTCAAGTTCCCGAACATTGCCTGGCCATGGGTATTGCGTCATAGCGCGATAAGCACCAGGGCTAAAACCCTCGACCTGACGATCAAACTCCTGGCATGCTTGGGCCAAAAAACCATCGGCAAGCTCTCCTACGTCCTCGAGCCTCTCGCGAAGTGGCGGCAGTGCGATCGGGACGACATGAATCCGATAGAAAAGATCCTGACGAAAGCGACCTGCTGAAACAGCTTGCTCGAGATCCTCGTTGGTGGCAAAAATCATTCGCGCATCGGTCCGAACCGTTTCATTGCTTCCGAGCGCTTCAAAGGACCTCTCTTGGAGCACTCGCAATAGCCGCACTTGCATCGCCGGAGAGGCCGTAGCGATCTCATCGAGAAATAATGTTCCCCCCTGTGCATACTGAAACTTGCCAAGCTTCGAGTGGATCGCTCCGGTGAATGCACCTGCGGTGTGGCCAAAAAGCTCGCTCTCGAGCAACGCCTCAGGGATCGCACCGCATGCCACCTCGACAAACGGACCACCACGGCGATCGGACAACTCATGGACGGTTCTGGCCAACTTGCTCTTTCCCGTCCCCGGTTCGCCTGTGATCAAAATACTGGCCTTGGAATCCGCGACGCGATCGATCAGCTCGAAAACCTCTCGCATCTTGCCACCCGACCCGAACCAGCCACCAACCGTCTCCTGGCGATCGCCTTGGGCGGTGCGTTGTCCCCGCAACCAAACATCGAAAGTCGACGTCAGGAACTGGTCATCGAGGGGTTTGTGCAAAACCTGGTGTGCACCTGCCTCCAAAGCCAGGGCCTCCAAGCGTGCAGTGGCGTATCCGGACATTGCCAAGCGGCAGCAATCCGGCTGCAAGCCTTGGGCTTCCTTGAGTATTTCCAAACCGCAACCTTCGTCCAAGCGTAAATCCGTCAGGAGCAGATCGAAGTTCGATTCAGCAAGCCTTTTTCGTGCCTCCTGGAGATTTCGAGCCGTTTGGATCGTGAAACCTTGGAATTCGAGCAAGTCACGTGTCGAGTCCAAGAGTCGAAGATCGTCGTCGACAAGCAGCAGCGAGCGTCCGGCGAAGGGGAGCTTGGTTTTTCTCAGTACGCCGGTTCGATTTTTGATCGTCATCGCTCAACCCCATGAAGAAACAGACAGTTTTCGGACATGCCTTTCGGGATCCACCGAAACTTGTAAGCCAACCCTAGGTTGAAAAAAGACCACATGGGGTGGCTTGGGTGTTGCTTGAATGCAACAGAGCGTTTTCTGCCAAATTTTCACCCTTAAAAACCCTCCAACCGTCCCAATCCGCAGAGTCTTCTAGCCCTGAGGCTAGCTCTCGGACTATCTTGGGATAAAGATAAAAAAACTGACATATGACTAATTACCAACGGGTGAATCGTGTTGCCTAACTTTTGGCCAACGGCCAGCGGATTGAAAATTCCTGGTGCTGCATGGATCTCGGGCCTCCTGGCCGTGGTGCTGGCGCTGTTGCTCCCGAGCCTTCTGCTCTTGGGGGGCTTTGCCATCGACTTGATGGGCTGGGAGCACCAGCGGATCGAGCAAATCTCATTGCAACAGGCCGGGAGTGCAAGTGCGGACCTCAGGGGGCAAACGGCCTCGGAATACACATCGATTGGCCCTTTCCGTTGGAAGCTCTCTGAAACCCCTTGGGTCGGGACCATACCGGCCCCCCAAAAGGCCCTTGGAGCGATAGTACTGCTGGGTGCTGGCTTGATCTTGATGAGTCTGCTGCATTGGTTCCATCGCCGGGCCGGGGTCCAAACCGCTTTGGACACCGAGCAGCAGTTGCATGAACGGCTGTTTCATCATTCTGGAGCCATTGCTCTCGAAAGGGGCTTGTCGGCCCAAAGCGAACTATTGCGATCCTTTCACGATGAAACCTTACCGGCGATGCGTTCGGCCATTGTGCAATGGCAACAGGTTTATCCCAAGCATTTCCTCCAGGTAATGCTCCTTTTGGTCCTTGCGGGGCTGATCCATCCTTGGTTGACGATCGCGGCTTTGCTGGCTGCTTGGATCGTTCGCAACATCTACCGATGGCAACAGGTCTCCAGCACGACGGGTCGATGGGTTCAGCAGCAGCGATGGGCCGAAGCCCAACAAGAACTCAGTTCGATTTCTCAAACGGCTCCGCTGATGGCAACGATCCACGATTCGCAAGAGACCTTGGACAATTACCGTTCCAACCTAACGACCTACCGTTCTGCCGGTGGCATGGTTTTGGGTTGCGACAAGGCCAAATCGCCCTGGGTTACCCTTGCGATCTGTGTGCTCGGAACAGGGCTGATCCTCCTGTTGGCCTTGGGGATGCTCGACCCGGGCAAGCATCTCTCGTTGGGAGCCGGTTTCGTATGGACAGCGAGCATCTCTGCGGCGATCTACACCGGGTATCGCATCGCAGCGGCCTGGAAATCCGTCGCGAAAGCCAACCCGAAGCTTGAAGAGATCTTCAGGTTCCTCGCGATCGAATCGAAGCCGAATTCGTCTGCCAATAGAGAGCTTTCGGGCAAGCTAACCCGAGGCGTCTCAGCCGAGCATGTGACTCTCCAATCCGGCAGCAATCAGAAACTCTTAGAGGATGTCTCTGCTTTCTTCCAAACCGGGCAACTCACCGCGATCATCTCGCCCGATCCCCTATTGGCCAAGGCGCTCGTCGAAATGGCCCTCGGATTCGGACAGCCAGTCAGCGGACGATTGATGTTCGATGATGTCGACTCGAATGACCTTACGAGTGCGACGATTCGCGAGCATTCGCTCTGGATCGCGTCGAATGGTCCCTTGGTGACCGGTACCATCGAAGACAACCTGTGGCTCGGTCTTCAACGCGATGCGACAATCGACATGCGGGAAATCACGAGATTGGCCAGGGTCAGCGATGCGATTTTTGAACTGCCCGACGGGCTCCAAACGCTCGTTAGCTCCAACGAAAAACGCTTGTCTCCAGATCTGATGTTCCGGCTGGGGATCGCTCGAGCTTTTCTGAAAAAACCGAGCATCATCGTCGCCGAAGAACCCGCGCCGGGCCAACCGGGGATCGAAGCAGAAACGACCCGCGCCTTGCTTGAAGCCCGCAATCAATCCTGCGTCGTTCTGGTCCTGCCGGCCCGATTGTCGACCTTGAGAGCTGCCGACCAAGTCGTCGTGCTGCATCATCGCAAGGTCGCCGATGTCGGTACCCATAACGAGCTCCTCGAGCGCAGTGAGCTCTATCGGCATTGGAACTACATGCACTTTGCTCCAGCAATCCGCTGAGCCTCAATCGACCGTCACACGCAACACATCGTTCTTTTTGATCACAACGGGCCGCAGTTGGGTCCCGAATTCGATGTGGCAATCGAGCCAAACGCCGATTGCTGCATCCTTGGGTATCGCGACCTTAGCTACAATCGTATCGCCTTGTCGCTCGATCGACTCCGCCTCGTAAGGTCCGATTTGAACCCAGCTCGGGACTCCTTCTCGGATAGGTCGCCTCGCAGCACTCGGATCGAAATCGATTTGAATCTCGTGCGTCTGGCCGCGGACCAAGTTTCCCGGCCGCACTGCGGTGATGATCTTGGCGTACTTGTCCCCCGGCTTGGTATTGTCCTCGATTGCCCCGGTCGCTGTGCGTCCAGCAGGCCTACGAAACTCCCTGTTGTTGCTCGGCTCGACCACTCCAGCGTATCCTCCAAGAATGTAGGGGAATCGGTTTGGCGTCACGTGGTAATGGTAGCCTCGCTCCGGATCGCTATGGCCGTTGCAAGCATCCAAGGCCTCAGGACCCTTGAGCTCCATCGCCATAGAACCGTCGGACTCATAAGGACCATAAAGGGGGAATCCATCAAACGCGATTCCCAGGATCGGTGAGTGCGATTTGCCTTCGTCGATGAACGGAGATTTCACACACGTAGGATACTTGTGGTAGTGATACACGCCTGTCTGTTGAGGGTGACCGCAACACGAGTCGAGCCACACCTCGTCATAGCCAGCGACCGCATTGAGTCCCTCCATCTCAAAGGGATTAAAAAAAACCACTCCGTTGAGCGACATTCCGATCGGACCCCGAGGTAGCCGAGTGATCGTATCGCTCTTGCGGGGAACCAACGGCAAACGAAACGTGAAATCCTGGACTCGAATCTCGTTGGGATTGTCGCTGTTAGGGAAGATCGCCGTCGGGTGGTTCGGATACCCCTGGCTCTTGATGATCAGATGCTCCTGGTCGTGCGAAATCTCCATGTTGGGAATGCCGTCCTTGTTGGAGTCCTTGCAATGGTAAGAGAACAAATCGAGCCACTGCCCCGCGTCGCGATAATAGTAGATCTTTGGCTCCGATTTCGAGACGTACCAATAGCCTCCAATCGCATCGACTTGGTCCTGGCTGATCGAGGCCGCCTGAGAGCTTCGGGAAATCTCCTGAGCGCCCGTTGAGCTGACCGTAGAGCCGACCGAAAAAAACGACACCGAGCAGACGAGCATCGCCAACGGGAATGCACGCTTTGAGAATTGCAGATTCATCGAAGTCCCCTCACAAACCAATCCATAACGACTCACACGGGAAAACCACTTTTGTGACAACCCGCAAACATGCGATAGGTTACGATAGTGCTGCTTCGAAGCGGTGCATTTTCTTGAGGGGAATCAAAGTGTTTCAATCGATCGCCAAAAAAAATCTAGGGAATTGGCTCCTCGTTGTCGCATTCCTCGCAGGGACGGGAAACAGAAATCCTGCAGCCGGCCAAGATGCTCCAGCAGCCAGTACCCCCGACGCTTTCGAACGCCTTACTCGCAAAAACCTCCAAGCCATCCGCGAGACGGTCGAGAGATATGCCGCACAGAGAAAGTCTCTCGAACGGCCAGGAACCTTGCGGCAAGTCCGCGCCAATTTGCATGTCCA
>Ga0315905_10002267_pt1 | contig 20253 bp, 20 predicted proteins | sample LakEriMetagenome_5_FD_203522 | JGI IMG/M metagenome (GOLD analysis project Ga0315905, IMG submission 203522) | Freshwater fungal communities from buoy surface, Lake Erie, Ohio, United States - Buoy 4 MA121 | ecosystem: Environmental > Aquatic > Freshwater > Lake | place: USA: Lake Erie, Ohio... | reverse complement strand
TTTTCCGAGAAATTCGCCTGTCCGGTCTCCGGCTTCACCATCGAGGAAATCGAACCGCGCCTGTTCAGCTTCAACGCCCCGCAAGGCGCCTGCCCGGCGTGTGACGGGATTGGCGAGAAGCAATTGTTCGATCCGCAGCTGGTGGTGCCCAACGAGGCGCTGACGCTGAAGCAAGGCGCGGTGGTGCCCTGGGCCAAGTCGAACCCGCCTTCGCCCTATTACATGCAGGTGCTCGCCAGCCTCGCCAAAGCCTATGGCTTTGATCTGACCACGCCGTGGAAGGATCTCGCGCCCGACCAGAAGCTCATCATCCTCCACGGCACAGGCGGGATGCCGGTGCCGCTGACCTTCAAGGATGGCCGCCGCGAATACACCGTCAACAAGGCCTTCGAAGGCGTGATCGGCAACTTGAACCGCCGCCTGCTGCAGACCGAAAGCGCGTGGATGCGCGAGGAGCTGTCGAAGTATCAGACCGCGCAGCCCTGCGAGACCTGCGGCGGCAAGCGGCTCAATGAAAAGGCGCTGTCGGTGAAGATTACCGGCACCGATATCGCTACCCCCGTCGCCATGAGCGTGGCCGATGCCAAGGCGTGGTTCCTTGGCCTCGACGCGCAGCTCACCCCGCAGCAGAGCCAGATTGCCAAGGCGATCCTGAAAGAGATCAACGAGCGGCTGGGCTTCCTCGACAATGTCGGGCTCGACTATCTCAACCTTGATCGCACCTCCGGCACCCTGTCCGGCGGCGAGAGCCAGCGCATCCGCCTGGCCTCGCAGATCGGCTCTGGGCTGTCGGGCGTGCTCTACGTGCTCGACGAGCCCAGCATCGGCCTCCACCAGCGCGACAATGACCGGCTGCTCGAGACATTGAAGCGCCTGCGCGATCTCGGCAATACCGTGATCGTCGTCGAGCATGACGAGGACGCGATCCGCGCCGCCGACCACATCGTCGATCTTGGCCCGGGCGCGGGGGTGCATGGGGGCGAGATCGTCGCGCAAGGCAGCCTCAAGGACATCCTCAAGGCCAAGGGCAGCCTCACCGCCGACTACCTCACCGGCCGCCGCAAGATCGACGTGCCAGCCAAGCGCCGCAAGGGCAACGGCCATAAGATCGTCGTGAAGAACGCGCGCGCCAACAACCTGAAGGGCGTCACCGCCAAGATCCCGCTCGGCACCTTCACCTGCATCACCGGCGTGTCGGGCTCAGGCAAGTCCTCGCTCACCATCGACACGCTGCAAGCGGGCGCGGCGCGGGCGCTCAACGGCGCGCGGGTGATCGCGGGCGCGCATGACGCCATCACCGGCCTCGAATATTGCGACAAGGTGATCGAGATCGACCAGTCGCCGATCGGCCGCACCCCGCGCTCCAACCCCGCCACCTATACTGGCGCCTTCACCCAGATTCGCGATTGGTTCGCGGGCCTTCCCGAAAGCCTCGCGCGCGGCTATAAGCCGGGCCGCTTCTCCTTCAACGTCAAGGGCGGACGCTGCGAGAAGTGTCAGGGCGACGGCCTCATAAAGATCGAGATGCACTTCCTCCCCGACGTCTACGTCACCTGCGAGGAATGCCACGGCAAGCGCTACAACCGCGAAACGCTCGAGGTGAAGTTCAAGGGCCTTTCGATCGCCGACGTGCTCGACATGACGATCGAGGACGCCGAGGAATTCTTCAAGGCCGTCCCGTCGATCCGCGAGAAGATGCGGATGCTCAACGAGGTTGGCCTCGGCTACGTCAAGGTCGGCCAGCAGGCGACGACGCTGTCGGGCGGCGAGGCGCAGCGGGTGAAACTCGCCAAGGAACTCGCCCGCCGCTCGACCGGACAGACGCTCTACATCCTCGACGAGCCGACCACCGGCCTGCATTTCGAGGATGTGCGCAAACTGCTCGAAGTGCTGCACCGGCTCGTGGAGGGCGGAAACTCGGTGGTGGTGATCGAACACAACCTCGACGTGATCAAGACCGCGGACTGGATCATCGATCTCGGGCCGGAGGGCGGTGTGCGCGGCGGTGAGATTGTGGCTGAGGGGACTCCGGAGCAGGTGGTGAAGGCCGAGCGGAGCTTTACGGGGCAGTATCTGGCGCCGCTGTTGGGGAGGTGAGGCACTGGCGCCACTCACGCCTCACTCCGCCGGCAAGGCCTCGGCAGCCTCCACCCGCGCCGCACGGGCCGCGCGCGCCGGCTGGCGGGCTGGACGGCGGCGCGGCTTGGCGACTGGCGCGGCGTTCAGGCTCCACCCCGTCGCTAGGAAGCTGCGCCGTTCGAGCCCGCCATTGTCGCCCTCGGGAAAGACGTTGATCGCGGCGTAGCAAACGGGGACCATCAGCGCGACCTCGCACGCTTCGCGCAGGGCGGCGAGGTCGATCCGGTAGCGTCAGCGGTCGTGCGTGATCGCCTCGCGCCTGACCGGCCGTTCGGTGAAGCTGCGCGCATCGAACTGGGTGATGTCCGTGTGGGTGATGCAGTTGATGACGATGACGTCGAACGCGAGCTCGCGCTGGCCCGGGCCGCGCTTGACCGCGACGTCGCTGCGGGTTGCAGGGCCGGCCCAGTTGCCGGGGCCATAGCGGGCCGGCTCGCACGGATGCCAGCCGTGCCGCAGCCACTCGCCCGCCGCCATCCTCGTGGAACACGCGGGCCGCATTGGCGGGATAGTCCCACGGGGCGCGGCCCTGCTGGACTCCGTTCGCTCATGCGTGAAACCGGGTGCGGGCATAACCGAAGGTTAACGGATGAGGCGCGCCAACCCTTTGCACAGGATAGCAAATATCGGACGTCTGGAACCGGCTTGCGGGCGTGCATCCCTCGGGTTGCGACACGCGTAGCTCCTTATGGCGGCCCTGATTACGGAGACTTCAGATGCAGCACAGATCCTTGCTTTCGCGCCTCACCACGTTGCCGGTGGCTGCAGGCCTTTTGGCGTTTGCCATTGCGGGTGCTGTGCCGGTCGCAGCCGGCACGATCAATTCCAACCTCCAGATCGAGGCGGGCAAGACCTTTGAACTCGGCGGCGGGCAGGAAGGCGCCTTCATTGTCACAGGGCGCAACAGGGGACGCGTCGCGGTCGAGGTGCTGGGCAAGCCTGAAGGCGGGGCGGCCGTGGTGCGCGGGACTCTCGCTCCGGGCGCGGCGGTCGATGCCCGCTTTGCGGCAGGCGAGATGGCGCTGCTGCGCAACACCTCGTCGGAGCGCATGGCGACGCTGAAGCTGACAATCAGCGGCGATACTTCGGCCTTGGGTATGGGCTACTCAGACAACCGTTGATCTGCCCGGCGCTGTGCCGCGCGGCGGGTCTCAGCCCTTGATAAGCTCGAGGTCGACCGTGGCGTGCCCGCGGGTAATCAGGCCCAGTTCCTCGGCTGCGGCGCGGCTGACATCAATCATCCGGCCGCGGGTGAAGGGGCCGCGATCATTGATCCGCACAACTACGCTGCGGCCATTGGCGGGGTTTGTGACACGCACGATGCTGCCGAAGGGCAGGGTGCGGTGCGCCGCTGTCATCGCGCCATTGTCGAAAGATTCGCCGTTGGCGGTGCGGCGGCCGTGGAACTTGTTGGCGTAATAGGAGGCGGTGCCGCTGCCCAGACGGGTCGTGGCGGGCGCTTCAACCGGCATGCTTTCGGCGGCGGGAGCAGCGACCGGCGCTTCGACAAGCGGCACAATCTCCGCCGTGGCGGCAATTTCGGCGCTTGCTTCAAGCGGAAGCGCACCATCGGCCGGCGTCGCTGCGGTCGAGGCTGCCAGCGGCGCCATGCCGAGCGTGGCGACCACCAGCATCGCGCGCAGCCTGCGTGCCATAAGGGCGGAGATGGGCTTTCCCGTCTGCATGCCGAAGCGTTTAGAAAAAGAGCCTCAAGAAAGGCAAACCACGACAACGAGTCGTCGCTGCAGAGGTGCCGCCGAGGCATGAGCTGAGCGGAATTTGCGGCGACTTGTTGGCAGAGCCCTGGCGCGCAACGGGGATTTCACTCCCTGCAAGCGTGCGCGAATCGGGAAAGTGGGTGCTGGCGGCGGGATGAAAACACGGCGATGCGCATTGGCAGATGCGTGGTTTTCACTGATCGCAGAATGCAAATGGGGCCGGCATTGCTGCCGACCCCACTCTCACCAGCGCGTGGACATCCCTTACTCCTGCTGCGTCCGGCAAACCTTCCGCAGCGCTTGCTTCGGGGCATACTTGGCGCCCGATGTCTAATCTCTCGCTGCCCGGTCTTTCGACTGGCCCTGCCAGAGTTTCGTCACCGGCGCTCGCGCCGGCATCCGGCTTCCGCTCCCACCCGATCGCGACCTCCTCAGGCCTAAGCCCTTGAATTCTCGCTGTCTTGTGCAGTCGCTTGGCCGAGACCGTGTCCTTCTTCCGATCCGGGCTTGCGGCGGATCCGAACTTGCGCCCGTTTCCATCACCCGTTCCGGCCAGGTTTCCGGCCTGTCCGGTGGCTCAGCGTCGCTCCCGCTTCAACAAGCCGACTTGCACTCGGCCGAAGCCTCCTGCATGCCTTCTCTCGACGGGCGCGTGGACAATTGCCACCGCCATCTTTGGGATAAAAACCTCCTAAACTTCAAGGCCTTGCGGCTTTCGGTTCCGGTTGATCAGTGTCCCGAAGACAAGCTGAAATTGCGCCTCAACCGGCGATCTGGCAACATTCCAAGGCCCGAGTTTTCCACTTCGGGCGATTTGTCCTGTGGACACGAGTGGATAAGTCAACGCCTCGTCGTATTTGTCGCAAAACGGGCGAAGCGGCGGGCATCAAACCGCCTCCAAACTGTCATTCTAGCGCCCATCAGCCGCCATACGGAGCGCAGCGACTCGGTTTCTTCCCGCTTCAACGCCCGGACAACCTCGCAATGACCGCGCGATGAGGCCCGCATCACGCGCAGATCACACGTCGCGATTGCGGCGTGACAGCAGGCGCAGGCGCAGTCCGTTCAATTTGATGAAGCCTTCCGCGTCTTTCTGGTCGTAGGCCCCCGCATCATCCTCGAAAGTGACGTGCGCTTCGGAATAGAGCGAGTAGGGCGATTTGCGACCCACTACGCTGGCCAGCCCCTTGTAGAGCTTCAGCCGGACCGTGCCGGTGACTTTGTCTTGGCTGTGATCGATCGCGGCCTGCAGCATCTCGCGTTCGGGGCTGAACCAGAAGCCGTTGTAAATGAGTTCGGCATAGCGCGGCATCAGCTCGTCCTTGAGATGCGCTGCGCCGCGATCCAGCGTGATCTGCTCGATCCCGCGATGCGCGCGGGCGTAGATCTCGCCGCCGGGGGTTTCGTACATCCCGCGGCTCTTCATTCCGACAAAGCGGTTCTCGACCAGATCGAGCCGCCCGATGCCGTGCTTGCGGCCCAGTTCGTTGAGCGCGGTGAGCAAGCGCGCCGGGCTCATCGCCTCGCCATTTAATGCCACCCCGTCACCGCGCTCGAAATCGACCGTGATGTATTCGGGCACATCGGGCGCATCCTCGGGATTGACTGTGCGCGAATAGACGTAATCGGGGGTCTCCTGCCACGGATCCTCCAGCACCTTGCCCTCGGACGAGGTGTGCAGGAGGTTCGCGTCGGTCGAGAACGGGCTTTCCCCGCGCTTGTCCTTCGGCACCTCAATCTGGTGCGCTTCGGCCCAGGCGATCAGCGCGGTGCGGCTGGCCAGATCCCATTCGCGCCACGGAGCGATCACCTTGATATCGGGATCGAGCGCATAGGCGGAAAGCTCGAAGCGCACCTGATCATTGCCCTTGCCGGTCGCGCCATGGGCGATGAAATCGGCGCCGGTCTGATGCGCGATCTCGACCAGACGCTTGGAAATCAGCGGCCGCGCGATCGAGGTGCCGAGCAGGTAGTCGCCTTCGTAGCGGGCATTGGCGCGCATCATCGGGAACACGAAATCGCGCACGAATTCTTCGCGCAGGTCCTCGATGAAAATATGATCGTCAGGGATCCCCATCGCGCGGGCCTTGGCGCGCGCTGGTTCGATTTCCTCGCCCTGGCCGAGATCGGCGGTAAAGGTCACCACCTCGAGCCCGCGTTCGGTGCTCAACCACTTGGCAATAACGCTGGTATCGAGCCCGCCCGAATAGGCGAGGACGACTTTCTGGGGCTGGGCCATGGGCAGGTTCCTTGCAGCAGGCGGCAATCGAAGAGGATGCGCGCGCCCGTATCAGCGCCGACCGCACGAGGCAATGCGGCAAAGGCAGACGCGCTACAGCGTCAGCCGCGCAAACAGCCGAAACCCGTCGAATCCGTAATCGAGGTTGGCGGCGAAGTCGTCATCATCGACGCGCACGCGGTAGTCGGTCGACCGCCAGGCGACGCCCGCTGCCAGATGATCGGTGATTGCCCCCGTGACCGAGGCCTCGAGATTGATGAGCCGCCCCTCATAGTCACCGATAGCGAGCTTGAAGGCATCTGCGCGCGCGCGCAGCTCAAGCCATTTTGCCGGGCGATATTTCGCCTGAGCCCCGATCGTGGGCAAGGGCGCAAGCACCGTTCGTCCGCTTTCGACCGATGTCAGCCTGTCAGGCCCGATAATGGCTTCGCCTGTCACTGTGAATTTGAAGTCGGTGATGTGGGCGCCGAGCAGCGCCGACAGATCCCATGTCTCATCGGCATGGATGCGGTATCCGAGGGACCACCGATAGACATCGGTAGAGAATTCGGACCTGACACTTGCGCCCACCGGATAGGTCACATCCTCGATCTCGATTGTCTCTTCGAGCTCCAGCGATGTTTTGCGACCCAGCGAGTAGAGGCTGACCTCGGTGAAGAACTCATTATCGATCTTGGCGCCGATGGTGAGATCGAAACTGCTGGTATCGCGATCGAACCCGAGCTGGTCCTCGAGCGAGATCAGTGTGCCGCGGGCGCGCGTGGGCTCGAACAGGCCGATCTCGGTTTCGGCGTCGGGCAGATAGACCCCGGCTTCGGCCCAGAAGCGAGGATCCGGATCGATTTCCTGAGCTTGGGCGGCCGTGGCGGGCATAATCGCCAAGGCCGCGATGCTTCCGAAAACAAATCTGTGCCCGTGCACTCGCACCATCGCAATCGCCCCTCTCCCAAAGCGGGCTCAGGTGTAAAGGTAGTCCCGCGTGATTGGCAAGGCGTGGCGGCTACGGGTGTACTGGATCTGGTAATTGCACATGCCGCCATGCTCGAACACGGTGGCAGCTCCGGCGAGGTAGAAGGTCCACATCCGGAAGAAGCGTTCATCGTGGAGCGCGATGATTGCGTCGCGGTTGGCCATGCAGTTGGCGTACCAGCAGCGGATCGTCTTGGCGTAATGCAGCCGCAGGGTCTCGATATCGGAGGCGATCAGGCGGAATTTCTCGCTTGCCGCTACTGTCTCGGACAGGGCGGGAATATAGCCGCCCGGGAAGATGTATTTGCGGGTGAAGGCATCGGTGGTGCCGGGACGGCCCATCCGCCCGATGGTGTGGAGCAGCATCACGCCGTCATCGGCCAGCATCCGGGCGCAGGCTTCAAAGAAGGTCTCGAACTGGTTGCGCCCGACATGTTCGAACATCCCGACCGAGACGATCCGGTCAAACTTGCGGCCCGAAGCGGCGGTGTCGCGGTAATCCTCGAGCAGGATCGTGACCTTGTCGGCCACGCCTGCGGCCGCGACGCGCTGACGGGCGAGGGCGGCCTGTTCTTCCGACAGGGTGATGCCGGTTACCCGCACGCCGTGTGCCTGCGCCAGATGGATCGCCATGCCGCCCCAGCCGCAGCCAATATCGAGCACCTCCTGCCCCGGCAAGAGTGCCAGCTTCCTGGCGATATGCGCGAGCTTGGCGCCCTGCGCTTGGGCCAGCGTGGTGACGCCTTCGGGCCAATAGGCGCAGGAATATTGCCAGTGCTCGGGATCGAGCATCAGCGCATAGAGCGGATTGCCGATGTCATAGTGGTGCGCGACATTGCTCTTTGATCCGACGCGGTTGTTGATCTGCTCGGCTGCAAATCCGGCGCGGTTGAACAGCCGTTTGACGGCGCTGGGACGCCCGAGATCGCCGCCCTTGTCCCACGCATTATTGGCGCGCAGCAGGCTGACGAGGCCTATCACGTCGCCTTCCTCGATCAGCAAGCGCCCGTCGATGAAGGCCTCGGCTGCTCCGAGCCGCGGGTCCAACACGATATCGCGCGGCACAAGCGCATCGGTGAAGCGCAGCACGATCTCGGGAAAACCGGGCGCAGGGGTGCCAAAGGTGCTGGCGCTGCCATCGGCGAACACAACGCCGAGCTGGCCTTGACGGACCGAGCGGGCAAGAAAGCGATTGAGGAGGGCCTTGCTCATGCAACTCCTTTCGTGGTTCTTTCCCTAAGGGTTACCCGATGATGCAGATTTGGCAAGATCGCTGAAGCAGGGGAGGGAGTGCAATGACAGAGGCGAAAACCACGATCACCGATGTGGCCGTGGAGGCGTTCATCGCTGCGGTCGAGCCGCCGGCCAAGCGCGAGGATGCGCTGGTGCTCGATGCATTGTTCCGCACGGTCACCGGCGTGCTGCCCAAGATGTGGGGGCCGACGATCATCGGCTACGGCGCATATCGCACCACCTATGACAGCGGGCGCAATGTCCACTGGATGCGCGCCGGGTTCAGCCCGAGGAAGGCCAAGCATTCGCTCTATCTGATGGGCGGCTATTGCGACAATATCACCGCCGGGCACCGCGACGCGGCGCTGGCGCGGCTGGGCAAATACGCCACCGGCAAGAGCTGCCTCTATGTCAACAAGCTCGCCGACATTGATTTGGCGGTGCTGGAGGAGATTATCGCGGCCGATTGGCAGGCAATGCTCAGGCTGTTTCCGGACAGCTAGATGCCCGCATACCACTGGTAACCGGCCAGATCCTCCCAGAACCCGCCCTTGCCCCTGCCGATGTCATCAAGGCTGGCAACCGCTTCGATCCCGGTGAGATATTTGGCGTGCTTGTAGCCGAGCTGGCGCTCGATCCGGGCGCGCAAGGGGGCGCCGTTCTTCTCGGGTAGGGGCTCGCCGTTAAGGGCGTGGGCGATGATGGTCTGCGGGTGATAGGCCTCGACCATGTCGATGCTCTCGTAATAGGCGTTGCCGTAGAGCGTGTCGGCGCAGCGGAACAGGATGAAGTTGGCACCTTCGCGAATCCTTGCTGCATCGAGCAGCGCGGACAGCTGCGGGCCGGTCCATTCGCCGATCGCGCTCCATCCTTCGACGCAATCGTGGCGGGTGATCTGGGTGCGCTGGGGCAGGGCGCGCACATCGGCGAGGCTGAGCGCGAGCGGCTGCTCCACCAGCCCGCCGACCATCAGCCGCCATTCGGGAAAGCCCTTGGCGAGCTGCTCCTGATAGAAGGCATCCTCGACCGTGACCGAGCCATTGCCCTTGAAGGTCGGCGAGCGCTCCGCGCGGGTATACTCGGGCGCGAGGCCCTGCTTGCCCGCCAGCGCGCGGTGGACGGCGCGGTGGCCATCCTCGGCTGTTTGGAACAGGCTCTGTCCGGTGTCGCTGGCGGCGATCTTGGAACAGGCTCCGGCGCCCAGCGCGACAATTCCGGCGAGCAGCGAGCGGCGTTGAAACTCAGCCATGGTCCGGGGCTCCTTCGGTGACGGGGTGTTCGATGGGCGGGGCGGCGGTGACCGGGGCGGCGATGCGTCCGCCGGTGAACATTTCGAGGATCAGCCGCCAATCGGTCACCGCCAGCACGATGTGGATCACGAAGAAGCCGAACAGGCCCCACGCCGCGATGAAGTGCAGCGAGCGCGCGCTCTGGCGTCCGCCGAGCACTTCGAGCAGCCACGGCGCGGCGGCCTGGAAGCCGGGGCTGATCGCCAGCCCGGTGAACACCATCAGCGGCAGCAGCACACCGAAGACGCCGCCATAAAGGATCTTCTGCACCGGGTTATAACCGTGCCCCGCATCACCGCCGTCGGCCGAATGCACCTTGAGCGAGGCGATCACGGCGGCCGGAGTCCAGTCCGAAGGGCGCGTCACCAGACGACGGCGGAAATGCCCGTTCACCAGCATCGCGACCCAGATGAACAAAAGCCCCACGCCGAAGGGCCAGGCGGCGAGGATGTGCCACTCGCGCGCCATCGCCAGATTGTAATGCTGCGGCAGGGTCGCCCAGCCGGGAAAGCGGATCACGCTCAGCCATGCATCCTTGGGATCGAAGCCGTAATTGCCCCAGTAAAGGTAGCGGTGGGCGTTGGAGATGTTCAGGCCCGACATGAACAGCACAATGATCGCGGCGGCGTTCACCCAGTGCCATAGCCGCGTCGACAGGGCGTGCTTGATCATGCGAATATCATCCCTTGGTTTCCGCCGACGCGAGCTCGCGCGCCAGCCAGATCACGTCGCGCGGCTGGTCGAGCAGGTGCTGGCCGCTGTCGATGAAGAGAGTCTCGCCGCTCGCGAGTGTGCCGCCGGCGAGGAACAGCGCGGCACCGGCGATCTCGTCCGCCCCGGTCTTGCGCTGCAGTAGGTTCAGCCGGTGCGACAGCTCGGTTTCCTCCTCGCGCTGGTCATGGCTGGCGAGGATCGCGCCGGGCGCTATGCCATAGACCCGGTCGTGCGCAGAGCGCGCGCCCTTCGCCAGCATCCCGATGGTGGCAGCCAGCGCGTGCTTGGACATGGTGTAGCTGAAGAAATCGGGATTGGTGTTGGCGATCTTCATATCGGTGATCTGGATCACCGCGCGCACCCCCGCGCTCGCGGCATGCGCGAGAAAGGCTTGGCTCATCCTGGCCGGGGCAAGAGCATTGACCTGCATCGCTTCTCTATACGTTGCCGGATCGAGCGCGGTTACAGGGTCATAATCAAAAATCGAAGCCGAGTTGACGAGGCAGCGCCAGTCGGGAAGCCTGTTGGCCAGCTCGAGGATCGCGGACACCGCCGCTTCATCGTCCATCAGGTCGAAACCGAGGGTCTCGGCCGAGGGCAGGCTGGCCGCGAGCGTCTCGGCTTGCGTGGCGGAGGCGCGGTAATGGATCACCACGTGCCAGCCGGCTGCGGCAAAGGCGCGCGAGATGGCACCGCCGATACGGGTCGCCCCGCCGGTTACGAGCATGGCGGGGCGGGTCATGCGGAGCATTCGCTGGGATTTTGCATCCCGCCTGGCTACCAGCGGAGCGCGCGCGCTTCAATCGGGGAGCGCCAAAGGAAGGGCGTGAGCGCGCGGCTCCGCAGCTATGCCTGACAGCGCAAAGCGCCGCTGGCGGTGGGGCCAGCGACGCTTGCTTGGCGCAGTGTCAGGCGATCAGCGGCAGCGCGCGCTGCCACGGTCGATCTCGCGGCCGAGCAGGCCGCCGCCGACTGCGCCGGGCACAGTGCCCAGCGTGCGGTCACTGCGGCGGTCAACCTCGCGGCCGAGCAAAGCGCCGACGCCAGCGCCGACCAGCAGGCCGACAGTGCCGTCATCCTTGCGGCAGCGCCAGCGGCCCGCATTGCCCTGCCAGTAGCGGTCACGGCCCTGGTTCCAGTCGCGGTTGCGCTCGCGGTAGCGGCGACGGTCGCGGCGGTCGCGCCAGTCGCCGTCAGCATCGTCCCAGCCATAGGCGGCAACGCGGGCAAAGGGCAGAGCTTTGGTGTGAACACCGCCAAACACCGATGCTGACGCGGCGGGAAGGTCGGCGGCCTGGGCCGGGGCAGCGAAAGCCGCCAGCGACCCGGCGGCAGCGATCAGAGCAAAGTATTTCATTTGCATTTCTTGTGGCGGCTCCCCGATGGAGCAACCCCGTTTTCGTTCAGCTAACTGGAATGCAGAATGAACGTCGCTTTCAGGAAGCAGCAGGATTTGGTCAGATGCCCCGTGCGTAAGTTAAAGCGTTGCCTAACCGTGTTTGGCGGCGGCCCGCTCGCGCAATTTGGGGCTGAGCGGGGCGAGAACGGCGAGCTCCGCCAGTTCCGCTGGAGTCGCCTTGCCCGCCACCAAAGCCTTGAAAACGCGTGTGACGCTCCAGTCTTCGGCGCCGATGGCAATGCGTTCGAGCGCGTCCCCGGCTGTCACGTCGCCGGTTTCGATCACCCGGAAATACCAGCCGCAGCGCCCGGTCTTGATGATGCTTGCGACCATGCCCTTGTGGCCGAAGCGATGCTCGATCTTCCAGCACGGCTGGCGCGGCTGGCTGACCTCGATCAGCGCGCTGCCCAAGCGGAAGCGGTCGCCGATATGCACCATTTCCTCGGTGAGACCGGTCACCGCGAGGTTCGATCCGAAGCCGCCGGGTTCGTCCAACGCGGGATGATCGCCGATCTGTCCGCGCCACCAGTCATGGTGACCCTGCGGATAGAGGTGCAGCGCCATTTCCGGGCCGCCATGCACGCGGCGGTCGGCCTGCTCGTCGGGCGAGAGGCCCTCGCTGAGCACCTGCACAGCACCTTCGCGCGGGCGCTTGGCGATCGCGCTTGTTTCCGCGCCGTTGAAGGGACGTGCGGTGCCGGTGCAGACTGCTGCGATGGTCCAGATCGTCATGGCTTTCTCACCGTAAGATCGATCCACTCGCGCATGGTGCCATCGCTCGCCTGGCCCCGATAGGTGTCCTGGACCTCGATAGTGAACCCGGCCGCCTCGTAGGCTGCAATCAGCCATTCGGGCGAGGGGAAATTGTGCAGCCGCCCGAGCAGATCGCGGCCCTCTCCATCCCCCAGCTTGTAGCTCGCAAAGTGCCAGCCACCGGGCTTGAGCGCATGGTGGATGCGCCCGAGCACATCGGGCAGTGCGGCGCGCGGGCAGTGCAGAAGGCTGGCATGGGCCCAGACCCCAGCATAGGCGGCGTCTGCTTCGAGTTCGTCAAACGCCATCACCCGCGCGCCCAGCGCAAAGGCCTGATTGGCGCGCTTGACCAGCGCCGGGGTGGCATCGGTGGCGTCCACCGCAAAGCCGCGCTGCTTGATGTGCGCCGCATCGCGCCCGCCGCCGCAGCCGAGTTCCAGCACCATCGCTTGCGGGGGCAGGCGGTCAAGGAAGGCATCGAGCTGGTGGCTTTGCGCCTCGCCCGAATGGAACACCCAATGCGGCGCGCGCTCCTGATAGAAGGCGATAGTGTCGGGATCCCGGCTCATGCGTTCAGGATGCAGGCTTCTCGACCGGCATGACGTTGTAGGTGCGCACCTCGGCCTGGGAGAGGCAGTAGCGGGTGCTGGGGTTATCCTCGCTCTTCACCGCCTGCTGCTGATACATGATGTCAGTCAGGAGCTTGCGGCTGATCCCCATGCGGATGAGGAAATCATTATCCTCGCTCGCCAGCAGCGCCGAGGATTGTTCGATGCTGCCGATCAGTTCGGTGGTGGCCTTGCTGCCTTCGATCACCGCCCCGTCGATCATCGCGCGGTCCTGCGTGTGGGTGAACATGTGGACCATGAACACCCCGCCATCATCCACCACCCGCCGGTCGCCGCCCATGAACACGAAGTTGCACGCCGAAAAGCACGCCCAGCCCTTGGGTACACGGGTGAGCATCCCGCGATAGGAGCGGATGATCTTGCCCGCCTCGTTGCCCGCGCGGGCATTGCCCCCGTGCGAGCGCAGCCACACTTCCTCGATCTTCTCGTCCGCCTCGATCGCCGCCTTGAGGCGGGCGGGGAGGGTTGAATCGATCGCGCCCTCGGCCAGCAGCACGCGCTTGCCGCCCTTGTCGGCAGGCGTGAGGGTCATCGCGGTGGTGGGGCCGAAATCGGGCGAAGCCGGGCAAGTGGGATTGTTCGGGTCCATCTTTGTTGCCCCGCTCAGGAGCGCCAGCGCGGCGAGCGCGGCGGCGGCCTTTGCCTGCCGCATCACGCGACGATCGAATAGCGCGCCGATCCAGGCGCCTTGCACATGCGCTTTTCGGCGCGGGCTTCCTCGCCTTCGATGATCACGACATCGGTGACGGTGATGCAGTCGGCAGAGCCGCTCCCAGCTTCGCGCGAGGTCACGGTCGAGGTGCCGCTGACATTCTCGCGGGTGGCCGAGGTCCATTCCGCGCTCGATCCAACTTCGGGCAGCGCGCCCTCTTCATCTGAGCGGGTGACCGCGAGCGTGGCTTCGGCGGCCTGCTTCTGCTCCTCGGGATCGAGTTTGCAGGCGATGCTTTCGGCGAGCTGGTTGGAAAATTCGGGCACCGGCAGGAACGAGGGCAGGCCGACCCCGCGGGCGACTTCGTCCACTGCGCCGCCGAGCAATCCGCCGAGCGCGCCGCGGCCCTTGTCGCCCTTCTTGCCCTTGGCGCAGTTATCGGCCTTTTCGGCGCCGCGCCGCGTGCTGTTGAACAGGTTGCCGAGCTGGGCCTGCGCGGGGATCGACGTCGCCGCCAGCGCCAGAGCGCCGAGCAGCATCGCAGCCTTGGGTCCGGAATTGCGCATCGCGATCCTCCCTTGTGGGCAGTGCGGCGAGATTACGCCGCCTAGGCAGCAGCGTCAATCAAGTGCGGCAGCGGCCTCGCGGTCGCGTTGGGCGCGGCTCTTTTTCTCGGCAGCGGTCTTCAACTGGCCGCAAGCCGCGTCAATGTCGCGGCCACGCGGTGTTCGCACCGGGGCAGAGAAACCGCCTTCGAACACGATTTCGGAAAAGCGCCGGATGCGATCTGGTGCCGAGGTGTCGTAGCCCGCGCCCGGCCACGGGTTGAACGGGATGAGGTTGACCTTGGCGGGCAGGTTATATTGGCGCAGCAGCCGGACAAGCTCGCGCGCATCATCGTCGCTATCGTTCTTGCCCTTGATCATAACATATTCAAACGTGATGCGCCGCGCGTTGGAGGCGCCGGGATAGTCGGCGCAGGCCTGCAGCAGGTCCTCGATGCCGTATTTCTTGTTGAGCGGCACCAACTCGTCGCGTACCACCTTGCGCACGCCGTGGAGGCTCACCGCAAGGTTCACGCCGATCTCCTCGCCGCAGCGCTCCATCATCGGGATGACGCCGCTGGTCGAGAGCGTGATGCGGCGTTTGGACAGGGCAAGGCCGTCGCCGTCCATCACCAGCTTGAGCGCATCGCGCACGTGATCGAAATTGTAGAGCGGCTCGCCCATGCCCATCATCACGATGTTGGTGAGCAACCGGCCGTCGGCGGTGTAGTGGCCCGCCTCGTCGTCCTCGTCGAGCATGTCGGCATCGCTGACCATCGAGCCCTTGGGCCATTCGCCGAGCGCATCGCGTGCGAGCATCACCTGGCCGACGATCTCGCCCGGCGTGAGGTTGCGCACCAGCTTCATCGTGCCGGTGTGGCAGAAGGTGCAATTCAATGTGCAGCCCACCTGACTGGAGACGCACAGGGTGCCGCGGGTTTCGTCCGGGATGAAGACCATCTCGAAATCGTGGCCATCGGCGGTGCGCAGCAGCCATTTGCGCGTGCCGTCAACCGAGTGCTGGGCTTCGACCACATCGGGCCGGCCGATCACGAACCGTGTCGCCAGCCACGGACGCATCGATTTCGCGATGTCGGTCATCGCCTCGAAATCGGTGACGCCGCGGTGGTAGAGCCAGTGGAACACCTGCTTGGCGCGCAGCTTGGCGGCCTTGGCGTCGAGCCCAGCTTCCTCGAACAGCTCGCGGATGCGCGGGCGGGGCAGACCGATGAGGTCAATGCGGCCGTCGCTACGCGGCGTAATGTCGCGCGTAGCGGGGACCGGGTCAACGAGGCCCGGGATGGACATGAGTGCAGTATCGGCCATGAGCCCTGCTCACATAGTGCCGAACGGCGGGTTTGACCAGACGGGGTTGTGTGCGGCCACTTATCAGTGGGCAGACCACCCGCCCCGCCACCCCACCCGGCCACCATAACATAGTGGTACTATTGGTGGCCGGGTGGGGAGGCAGGGAGGGTGGTCCGAAACGCTAAAATCAGCGCCTTTGCGCGCAGCCAACCGTGGCCGCATCGATCGCGGTCGCGGCGCCGGTGAGGGCGTAGCGATCGGTAAAGGTGCCGCCCTTGGCCCCTTCCGCCGAGACGCTCATCTGCGCCGCCGAGCGCAGGGCGGCGATGATTGTGGCATCATCGCGCGTGTCTTTCGCCCAGGCATTGCGGCCCTTGGCCACAAGTGTGAAGCGCTTGCCGCCCACCGCCAGCCGCACGGAGCCTGTCACCTCGCGCGACAGCACGAAATGCACCGCGCCGCGCACGTTCTTCTCGGGCCAGTTGGAGACTGTCGCATAGGCGGGCGCGGGGGGAGAACCTCGCGCCTTGGCGATGGCGTAGCAGCGCGCAGGCGACGCATCGCGGAACGCCGCCCAGCCACCATAAACGCCAAGGCTGTCGCGCGCGGCGAGCGGCGCGGCGACGCACAGCAGGGCGCCAAGAGCAAGAGGGGCGACCAGCCTAGTCATAGTCGATGCCAAGCACTTCCCACTCCTTCGAGCCCGAGGGAAGCCTCACCACGCGCAAATCCCCGACGCTCGCGCCGCGCAGCGCCTTGGCGAGCGGCGAGTTCCAGCCAATCCTGCCTGCGCTTGCATCCTGCTCGTCATCACCGACCAGCTGGACAATCTGGCTGTTGTCGTCCTCGTCCGCGATGGTGACCCGAGCGCCGAAGAACACGCGGCTGCGGTCGACCTGCGCGGCGGGATCGACCACCCGCAGCGCTTTCATCCGCTTGATCAGATGGGTGAGCTCGCGGTCGATCTCGCGCATTTTCTTGCGGCCGTAGAGATAGTCGCCGTTCTCGCTGCGGTCGCCATTCCCTGCCGCCCAGCTGACGATCTCGACAATCGCCGGACGTTCGGTGCCGAGCAAAAGGTCATAGCGCGCCTTCAAGGCGGCCATCCCCGCCGGCGTGATCGGCGACCCCGGTTTGGGCGTCATGTCATGCTCGCTCAGCGCAGGAAGGTTTTGATCGGACGCGGCAATCCGGCTTCGCGCGGATACATGTGCGAATAGGTCACCGCATTGCCGATCACGCGCATGATGTAATAGCGCGTCTCGAAATTGGCGGGGATCTTCTCGACCCATGTGACCCAGTCGATGGCCCCGGTGCGCGGATCGCCGTTCAGCCGTAGCCACTCGTTCACGCGCCCCGGGCCAGCGTTGTAAGCGCCCACGGCGAGCGGATAGGCCCCGCCGTAATAGCTCATCATGCGGGCGAAATAGGCGTCGCCCAGCTGGATATTGTAGCTCGGCGAACCGGTGAGATCGGCGGCCATGTAATTCATGCCGAGCTTGCCCGCCTGCTCGCGCGCGGTGCCGGGCATCAGCTGCATCACCCCGCGCGCGCCGGCATGGCTGACGCGGGTGCGATCAAACTCGCTTTCCTGACGGATGATCGCGTGGACCATCGTCCAGTCATTGACGATGGGTGTGGGGATCACCGGAAAGCCAATCCGCTCGAAGCCGGTGAGGCCGTTCTCGCCGGCCTTCATGCCGATCACCACCGCCATCTCGTCAAGCCCGGTCTCGGCGGCAAGCTGGGCTGCCATGGTGAGTTCTTCGGGCGTGTTGGCCTCGTCGCCCAGCGCCTCGAAGAAGCGCCGCTCGGTGCGCCAGTCGCGCCGGTTCACCGCCATCGCGCGGATCGCCTGCACCAGCGCATTGCCCTCAAAGGCGGCGCGGTCGCCCTCACTGATCGAAACCTCGGGCAAGGGCGCAAAGCCCGGCATCTGACGGCCCAGCGCGGTTATCGCGAGTTGGCCGTAATAGTAATGCGGATAGGCGGCGGCGGCCTCGAAATACCGGCGCGCATCGGCCTCGTTGCCCGCCTGCCGCGCCGCGCGTCCGGCCCAGTAATGGCCCTTGGCCTTGGTCAGCGGGGTGCGCGCGGCATCGCCGTAACGCTGGAACAGCGGCGCAGCCGCGCGCCCGTCGCCGAGGTTCCACAGCGCCTTGGTGCCGCCGAGCCAGACCAGATCGGTGTAGCGATCGCGCAAGGTGAAGCTGGCCTGCGACACATCGGTCCCGGGGGCGAACAGATCATCGACCCGCGCCGCGATCTGCGCCGCCTCGCGCGAACCCGCCGATTTCGCGAGCGCCAGCATGAGGCCGACAAATTCCTCGGGCTCGCGCGCCGGACGACGGGTTAAGCGCGGCCCGGTGGTGAGCGTGCGCACCGCTTCGCCGCTCTGACCGCTGGCGCGCAGGTAATTAACCAGATTGAAGACAAAGCCGGGATCGGACATCGCGCTCGCAGGTGCGGTGATCCCGGCCTGGGTCGGATGGCTGCCGCGCACCAGCGCGAGCCGCGCCAGTGCCAGCGGAAGGTCAGCCTCCGGCAGATTGATCGCCTGGCGCGCGGCGGCATCAGCCTTGCCCTGCCACAACAGCGCGTCCATCCGCGCGGCGTGATCATCAGCGGTGAACTCGGCGCCGTATAGCCCGACCAGATAGAGCTCGACCGGATCGCTCATTGCGCCGCCGCGCCATGCCTTGCGCGCCTCGGCCAGTGCCTCTGGCCGCTGTGCGCCGGCCAGCGCCAGCGCATAGCGTGCGCGCGCCGGATTGGTCAGCGGCGGGTTGGCGTCGAAATAGCGCAGTACATCGCTCGTGGCAGGCGCCTCGTTCTCGAGCACGTTTTCGGCCCGCAGCCGCAGGATCTCCGAGCGGGGGAAATTGGGGTAGGCGAGCACGAAGCCGGCATAGTCGACAAAGCGCATCTCGCGGCTCGCCTGCAGCATTTCCCAGCGGGCCAGCGCCGTGCCCATCTCACCCGACTGGCGCGCCACCAGATTGCCGCCATTGGCCGGTTGTCCCCAGCTTTGCGCTGCCAGCGGCCCTGCCCATCCCGCCAGCGCCAACACCGCTCCGGCAAGAGCAAGGCGGCGGGTCTTAAGCAGCGGGGTGTGGACCATGCTAGACATAGTGCCGATCTGCTCCTTAGTAGGCGATTAACAGGGAAGACAACGGGGTATCTCCTCCGCATGTTCCAATCTAATGATGAAGGCAGGGCAAAAGCAATGTTCAGCGGATCGATACCCGCTCTGGTGACTCCTTTTCGCGGCGGGTCGTTTGACGAGGCGGCCTTCCGGCGGCTGGTGGACTGGCAGATCGATAATGGCAGCGCCGCGCTGGTGCCCTGCGGCACGACCGGCGAGGCTTCGACTCTCTCCAACGCCGAGCATCACCGAGTCATCGAAGTGTGCATTGAACAAGCGGCGGGCCGCGTGCCGGTGATCGCGGGGTGCGGCTCGAACGACACCCGCAACGCGCTCCTGCACATGAACTTCTCGCGCAAGGCGGGGGCGGCGGCGGGGCTTTGCGTCGCGCCCTATTACAACCGGCCGAGCCAGCGCGGGCTGATCGCGCATTTCAGCTTCCTGGCCGAAAACAGCGATCTGCCGATTGTGCTCTACAACGTCCCGGGCCGCACCGTGACCGATCTCGAGGACGAGACGGTGGTGGCACTGGTGAACACCTATCCCGACCGGATTATCGCCATCAAGGACGCGAGCGGTGATCTTAGCCGCGTGGCCGATCACCGCATGGGCATCGGGCGCGAGTTCTGCCAGCTTTCGGGCAATGACGAGCTGTGGTTGCCGCATGCTGCGGCTGGCGGGCGCGGGTGCATTTCGGTGACCGCCAATGTCGCGCCCGCGCTGTGCGCCGAGTTCCACGAGGCCATCGCCGCCAACGAGCTGAAGCTGGCGCGGCAATTGAACGACCGCCTGTTCCCGCTACACTATGCGATGTTCTCCGACGCAAGCCCTGCGCCGGTGAAATATGCGCTCTCCCGCGTGCACGACTGGATTGAGTCCGACGTGCGCCTGCCGCTGGTGGAATGCTCGGACGAAGCCAAGCGCGCGGTAAACGAGGCGCTGGTGCTGGCCGGGGTGTTGAAGGGGTAGGTTCAGGCCGAGGCCTAAACCACCTCGTCCTCGTCCAGCAGGCTTTCGGCAAAGCCCTCGGGCTCGCTCGCCAGAATGGCGTCGGTGATCGAATCGATCCGCGCGCCGACCCGCTCCGGGTGGGCAATCGCGGCGATGTGGAACAGGGCGTCGCCCTGGTGCACCACCGGCAGCGTGGCATGGCCGATGATGATCCCGTCGATCGGGCTGATCAATTCCTGCGCGTCCTCGCCGAACAATCCGGCGACGCAGGCGAGCAGATCGCCCTTGCGCACCGGATCGCCGCTCTTGCGCACGCGGTGCGTCACCCCGCCGCGCGGCGCCCGGACCCACACCGAGCGGTTGGCGCGCGCCGGGATGCCGACTTCGGTGAGCCCGTCATCGGCCTCGATCATGCCGAGATGCGCCAGCACCCGGTTAACGCCAGCGACCCCGGTCTCGATCGAAAGCCGGTCGAACCGTAGCGCCTCGCCCGCTTCCATCAGCAGCATGTCGACGCCCTTCTTCTGGGCGAGATCGCGCAGGGATCCGTCGCGCAGCGGGCTCTCGATG
>Ga0315905_10002266_pt1 | contig 20254 bp, 21 predicted proteins | sample LakEriMetagenome_5_FD_203522 | JGI IMG/M metagenome (GOLD analysis project Ga0315905, IMG submission 203522) | Freshwater fungal communities from buoy surface, Lake Erie, Ohio, United States - Buoy 4 MA121 | ecosystem: Environmental > Aquatic > Freshwater > Lake | place: USA: Lake Erie, Ohio... | reverse complement strand
GAACAGCGGATTCACCGGCACTGATTCATCGCAACTGATTCATCGCCACTGATTCATCGCAACTGATTCACGGCCACTGAAGCAAACTTCCAACCCGCAACCCCCAACCCGCAATGACCATGCAACGCCTGCTGATCACGATTGGTGCAGCCTTGCTGGTGGTAGGCCTCCTTTGGCCCCTGATCAGCAGCAGCGGCCTTGGACGGCTGCCGGGCGACATCAGCATTCAGCGCCCCGGCCTGCAGATCTACTTCCCCTTCACCAGCGGACTGCTGGTTTCGGCCGGCCTGACCCTGGTGCTCTGGCTGCTGCGGCGGTGAGCTCAGGCCAGCAAGCGAGTAGACGCTGCGGTCGCGCTCGGGGTAGGACTTTTCACTGTGCGCTATCACCGCCTCACACTTCAGGCGATACAGCTCCGGGGTGTAGGCGCGAGGCAGGCCGATGTCGAAAGCTTCTTCGATGATCACCTTGAGCTTGGCTTTGGCATCAAACTTTTGTTGCCAGTTGAGCACCAGCATTTCCTAGATCCGCTCTACCAGCTCGCGGGCCGACTGCTACGCTCCGGCCTATTGCTTACCCCTGAGGCACTTCGCCATAAGGGTAGTATTCGCCTCGCTTGTAGTAGTTTTGCCCTGATTCGGGCTCTGCATCTACCTCCTGGAGTTCTGGTTCCTGAGGGTGGGGCTTGAGTCCCTGCACTTAGAGCATTGGCCGATCGATGGGCCGTTAGCAAATTCTGCAGTTCGCCAAGAAGTTGGTTGGGATCATAAAGTTCCCAGATGCGAGTTCCATCCAGCCAGGCAAATTCCACCTCGGCTGTGGTGCCTGCCAGATGATCACTCAGGTAATCGCCCAGCTGGTCAATGCAGATCCTCAGCGAACTGTCCAAGATCGAAGCGAAGGCTTCGTCGGGTGGAATTGCCATCTCAACATTAACTGCACCTGGCTGTGTGGCGACTGCTGGCTGACTGCAGCGTCGCTTACCTGATTGACACGTACTCACCGAACACGTCCCGCGTGCGTTCCTTGCCGTCGATCAGCGGAGTGCCGGTGAAGGGATCTTCTGGCTGTAAAAGCCCATCGAGTAGCTCTTGCCGCTGCCCTGGGTCTGCCAGAACACCCACGCCCCGACCGTGGCCCCGGCGCCGGGCTTCCAGGGTGTCGGCAATGGCTTTGTTGACGCCGATCACCTGATGGTTCTGGGCGATGATCTTGATCAGGCCGCCCTTGCTGTCACTGAACAGGGTGAAGTTCTCGACGACATCGAGCAGGCGCCGCGGCTGGCAGGTGCCGCGCAGTAGCACCTCCAGCGACACACGCCGGGGTTCGTCTTCACTGGCGATCAGGAAGGCGCTGCTCCAGAACAGCTGGGGATGAAGCCAGGGCGAACTGCTCCACTAGGTGATCCTCGTTGTAGGGGTTGGGGTCATGGCAGCGGAGGGCTGTACCAGAGGCTGGCGAGCGGCAGGGCCCAGAGTGGGCGGCCGGCAAGAGATCCCATGGGCAGGGTCTGGATGCCGTCGTAGAGGATCACGCCGCCGAGGAAGCGATCACCGGCCTGACTGGCGAGGCGGCGCAGCCCGACGCATTGGGCCGCCTGAACGCTGGCCGCAGCCTTAACCTCTACGCCAACAAGCTGGCCATGGCTATTGGCGATCACGACATCCACCTCCAGTTGATCCTTGTCGCGATACATGAAGAGTTCGTAGCTGTCTTCACTCCAGCTGGCCAGACGTAGTAATTCAGCATAGACATAGCACTCGAGCGCTGGACCAAAAGCGGTTCGATTCGTCACGAGTCCAGCCAGCCTGAGCCCCAGGAGCGCACTCAATAACCCGGAGTCGAGAAACTGGAGTTTGGGGGTCTTGACCACCCGCGCCAGAGCATTGGCCGACCAGGCTGGTACACGCCGCACCAGAAAGAGCTGCTCCAGCAAGGTGATGTAGCGCGTCACCGTCTTGCCATCGAGGCTGATGCGGGCACCCAGCTGGGTGTAGTTGCAAAGCTGGCCACACACTTGAGCGAGCGCCGTGAGCAGCTGGGGAAGGCTCTGCAACTTATCGATAGAGGCGATGTCGCGCACGTCGCGTTGCAGGATGGCGTTGAGGTAGCTGCGCGCCCACGCCTGACGGCGGTTTTCGCTGCTGCGATGCAACGCCTCGGGGTAGCCGCCGGTGAGCACCCGCTTCTCCAGGGCCTCGCCCACTTGGGCGGCTGCCTGGTCGGGCGGTGGCGATGGTGGCGCCGTTTCAGACGCCAGGGCAGAGAACAGGGCATCGATCCAGGCGCTGGGCTGGCCGGCCAGTTCGCAACCCGCAAGCGGCAGCAGTGACAGCACCTCCAGGCGCCCGGCCAACGAGTCGGCCACACGGGGCAGGGCCATCACATCGGCGGAGCCGGTGAGCAGGAAGCGGCCGGGCCGACGCCGATCATCCACCGCCAGCTTGATCGCCAAGAGCAGTTCGGGGACCCGCTGTACCTCATCGATCACGGCCCCATCAAGGCGACGGATGAAACCTTGCGGATCCTCGCGGGCGGCGGCGTAGGTGGTGGCGTCGTCGAGGGTGAGGTAAGGGCGCTGCTCGGTTGCGAACTGCCGCACCAGGGTGGTCTTGCCGCTCTGGCGGGGCCCGTTCAGCAGAACCACAGGGGTATCGGCCAGGCTTTCCTGCAGGCGCCTGACGATGCCGCGGGGCAAGACCGGCTGCGAGAGCATGGATCCGCGGCGGCTGATCCGGAGACTAGCAGCGGCTGATCCGGAATCCGGAGCCGTCCAACTCGGAATCTGATGGCGGCCAAGTCGGAATCAGCTGGCGGCTTATCGGGAGCGGACATGTCCAACAGGCTGTTGGACATTTGGCGGCCTGGGGCATTGTGCAAGCAGTGCCAGCCCGATTGGCCGAAAGGGCCACCGGCACCACGGTCTGTCCATGGGCGGCGATCGTGCTGCGCATGGCGTGAATGACCAAAGCCCTGATTGCAATTCGGCGCATCGGGATCGGCATCAGACGATGCCTAGGCTGATGCAAAGCCTGAGCTGAGCCATGCGCACCACCGTGACGCTCGACGACGCGCTGCTGGCCAAGGCCGAGCAGCTGTGCGGAGATTTGGAGCGCAGCGCCTTGCTCAAGGAGGCCCTGCGGGCTCTGGTGCAACGCGAAAGCGCCAAGCGACTGGCGGCCCTAGGCGGCAGTGAACCCGCACTTGAGCCGAATCCCCGTCGCCAGAGCGCGGCGTGATTCTGGTCGACACCTCCGTCTGGATGGAGCACCTGCGCCGTAGTCTGCCCCGCCTCGCCGCGCTCCTGCAGGAGGGCGAGGTGCTGATCCATCCCTGGGTGATCGGCGAACTGGCCTGCGGCAATCTGCGCAACCGATCTCAAGTACTGGATCTGTTGCAGGGCCTACCAGAGGCGACGGTGGCCAGCGACTCGGAAGTGCTGCTGCTGATTGAGCGCGAGCGGTTGATGGGCAGGGGGATCGGCTACGTGGATGCCCACCTGTTGGCTGCTGCCTGGTTGAGCCACTGCAGGCTGTGGACCCAAGATCTTCGTTTGGCCGCCGTGGCCCTGGAACAGGGGGTGGCGGCATGCACAGCTGAGCCGTGATGGCATTCATCAGATGATCTTGCCAGGTGTTTGCAGGGCCATTTGATAGAGAAACTCAGGCGAGAGATCGGCGCCATTGGGCCAGACGACTGTTTCCAGCTCGGGATCGACCATGGCCTGATGGAAGAGATCAGGATTGGCTAAGGGCTCAACTTCGGTCCCCACAGCTCCTGCGCCAGATCCACAGTGCCTGAGGTGCAATCGCCACTCCTCCACAAGCGAAGGGCCCGTGCGCTGAGGCTGGGCCTGCCCGGCGGATTTGCCGCCGTTTGGAGCGACCACGGACGGGCCCCGATGTTGCGCATCCAGGTGGAACCATCCCCCGGAAATGGCCCGCTAAGCCGATCAGCTCAGCCTCACAACCGGAACATCACCTGAGAAATCACCACCCAGGCGTCCTTGTCGCCGAACACGTCATAGGTGGTGAGTTTGTAATTACCCTCCAGGCCCAGTTGCAGCCAGGGATTCACATCCCACAGCAGGTTGGCGAAGACGCTGCTGTTCACCTGCAGGCCGAACAGCCCAGAGTCCTGGGCGTTGTCGATGCCGTAGCCGAGATTGAGGCGCAGGTTGTCGGCCAGATACACATAGAACTGGCCCCAGCCGCCGGCGGTCGGCACCGCCTGATTGGTGGCGCGGTTGTAGGTCTGGAGGATGCCAGCCATGTATTCGCCCAACCCCTGGCCGGTGTAAAGCTCGCCGCTGAGGCCGAAGCGGCGGCCTAAGGCGATCTGCCCATCGATGGCGGCCCCCCACACGTTCACCGTGCTGCGATCGGACACCAGGGTGAGCGGATCGCTGGGGCGGATGTTGTCGAGCACCCGCAGCTGGCCCACGATTCCGGACACCCCCAGCTCCACCGGCCGCAGACTGCGGCCACCGGCGCGGTCGGCGTAGGGGCCGAAACCGAAGTTCAGGCGCGCCTCCAGGTTGGGCCAGCCGTTGTCCTCCACAATCTCCTGACCCTGGAGATTGGCCAAATCCACGTTGCTGGGCAGGGCGGTGGTGACCGGCGAGGAGGCCGCCAGCTGCACCACCCCACCGAAACCAGGGCCCGCCTCGAAGTTGCGCTCCACCCGGAACTGGGGCCGGTAGGCACCGGGGTTGCCGGTGGCGGCCAACTTGCCGTTGGGCAGGGTGTCCGGGTCGCGGGGGGCGAACACATCGAAGTTCTGGCCGGCGACCACCCGCCAGGCGCCATTGCCGATTTCGCCGTAGGCCACCACCGGCGTGAAGCTGTAGCCCTCCGCCAGCAGGTTGTCCTGCAGCCAGAAGATGGCAAAGGCGCCGGGGGTCCAGGAGCCCCACTTCGGTCCGCGGAAGGCCGCGTACACCATGCTCTGCTGGGCCGACAGGTCGTAGGAGGCGGCCGGATCCTTCGGGCTCACGATCAGGGGCTGGCCCGGGTTGAAGGTGTAGCGGCTGCTGGAGAAGCCCAGCAGCTTGGCCTCGGCCCAGAGGCGCAGGGTTGCGCCTCCGGCCTGAAGGGCGAAGCCCTTGCCGGGGGTGTAGGTGGCCGTGGATGCCGGCGCGGTGCTAACCCCGGCAGAGGCTGGAGCACTCAGGGTGCTGGGGGTGCCTTCAGCCGCGGCGGTTGCGGGCGTGGCGGTTGGGGAAGGCGTCGCAACGGGATGGGACCTACCGGCGGGGACCGCTGATGCGGTGGGAGTGCCGGAGCTCGCAGCTTCGGGGATGGCAGCACCAGGGGTGGCGGGCTGGCCGGTGAGTTGCTGGCGCAGCTGGGCTAGGTCGGCGGCGAGGCTGTCCTGGCGGGAGGTTTCGGCGGCCAGTTGGCTCTGCTGGGCCGCGATGCGCTGGCGTGAAGCTGCCAGCTCCTGCTCCAGTCGCTCCAGCCGGCTCAGGGCATCGCCGGGGTTGCGGCAGGCGGGGGCGGCGGCCAGCTTGGCCGGCAAGGCCGGATCGGCCCGCAGGAGTTCGGCTGGCGCCGTACTGGCAGGTAACCCCAGGGCTTGGCGGCACCCGGGCAACGCCAGGCTGGCCGCCGCGCCCGCCGGTTGGGGCACGTCGGCCCGGGCGGGGGGAAGGAGGGCGATCGCACCGCCACCCGCCAGCAACAGGGGGATCAGGCACCTTCCAGGCCGTTTCAACACGAAGTGAGTGGCAAAGCTGGCTGGATGATCGCGATTGCTGCGGCGATTCGCCATCGATCAGCGGCGGTGTCACTACGCCGAAAACGCAGATCTGCGACGACCGACCTGGGGCAGGCCCAGACCTCCACGCTCGCCCTGGCAACGCGGAGGGTGCGGCGGGGGGTGCGGAGTTGGACCAGCGAGCATTATATGGATGGCGTTGCTTTAGTATTTAACACGATTTTTAAGCACCGATCTTGAGCTTTAACCGCCGCCGTTGCCATCGCCTCCAGTCGTTGCTGATCGCCCCATGGTCTCTGGCTGTCTTGGCCATGGCGCCAGAGCTGGTCAGGGCCGCTGCGCCGCCGGCTGGAGTTAAGACCGGTGGGGATAAGGCCGGTGTGGTCAGGACGGTTTTCACCGGTGATGTGATTAACGGCAAGAAAGTGGTGAGTTCCCTCAATACCGACGACCTGGAGCCCGGCCGCAAACACCTGCTTTATTTCCAGGGTGTTCAGATGTCTACGGGGCAGTATTGGTATGTCTCAGTGATCGTGGCCAAGGGGATCCGGCCCGGCAAGCGTTTCACCCTGACCAGTGGTGTCCATGGCGATGAGATGAGTTCGGTGCACACCGTCCAGACGATCATGGGTCGCCTCAAGCCGGCTGAAATGACAGGCACCGTGATGGCGGTTCTCGACATTGCCCGCCCGGCAGTGGAGAGCATGCAGCGGCGCTGGCCGAGCATGGGCCGGGGCCTGGAGTTGACCGACATGAATCGCGAATGGCCCGGCAACGAACAGGGCATCGGTGCCGCCAGCCGCCACGCCGGCCTGTTGTTCAATCGGCTGCTCAGGCCCAATACCGATCTGGCGATTGATTTCCATACGGGCACCACGGGCATCGACGCTGCCGCCTTTCATATCGGTGACATGCGCATCCCGGAGGTCAAGACGATGATGATGCTCTATCCCGTGCCGCTGATCTGGGACAATCCCGTGTATCCCAGTGTTCTCCACAACGCCTTCATCAAAGCCGGCATTCCCTGTTTCACCCCCGAGATTGGCCCTGCTCGACGGCTGGATCTGGACATGATTCCTCTGTTCGTGGATGGCACGCTGAATGTCTTGAAGCACTATGGCGTGATTCCTGGCCCCATCGGACGCACCGCCATCGACGCCAATGTGTTGATCGGTCAGAACGTTTATACCGTCGTCAGTAGCCAGGGAGGCTTCATCGAATGGCTGGTGAAAATCACCGACAACGTGAGGGCCGGCCAAAAGCTGGCGATTCAGCGCAACGCCTTTGGTGAGGTGCTAGCTGAATACACCAGCCCCGTCCAGGGCCGGATTTCTGCGCTGCGCAGCGACGCCACATCGGAGCCCGGTAATGTGCTGGCGTTCATTCTGTCCACCTCAGCCCCAAGTTCTGGAGCGGTTCCCTACGCGGAATAGCTGTGGCGGTTTCAATCTATCTCAACCCTGCAGTGGCCAGTTTTACAGTTATTTTACAGTTAGTAGAGGTAGTTTGTTTGCAAGCTATTTCATGTTTCTTGATTACCCAGGGCGGCCTTGGGCGCTCACTCTGGTAAGCACACACTAGTTTGGCTCGGCGGCGCCTTGAGGGCTACTGATGCCCAGCGGTGGCCCTTCAACCGCCAGCGCCATTAGGTTGAGTTACGAAATCGGCCCAACCCATGGCCCTAGCGCCCCCACCCGCATCCGTCCAGCTGTCTGAGCTTGAGCCGGCGCCGCTGCTGCTGCCCTGGGATCTGCGGTTGACGCCGGAACAGTTCAAGCAAGTGTGCCAGGCCAATCCGGAGGCGATGCTGGAGCTGGGTGCGGATGGAGCATTGATCGCCATGACGCCAACCGGTGGGGAGACGGGCAGTCGCAACAGCCGCCTGCTCATCCAGTTGGACATGGCCCTCAGCCGCGGTCAGCCCAGCTTGAGGATCTTTGACAGCTCCACAGGCTTCCTCCTGCCGGATGGCTCCGTGCTCAGCCCCGATGCCGCCCTTGTGCTTGAGGAGCGTTGGCAGGGCCTCAGCCCAGAACAACGCCGCAGTTTCCCGCCCCTCAGCCCCGATCTGGTGATCGAGTTAGCGAGCACCAGCGACGAAGGCCGCCGAGGTGTGGCCTCCCTGCGCAGGAAGATGGACCACTACCAGGCCAATGGCGTCCGCCTCGGCTGGCTTCTGCTCCCCCACGAGGAGGCGGTGGAAATCTGGCGGTGCGGCCAGTTGGGGATGGGGGAACGGCTGGAGAACGCCAGCCGGCTGGATGGGAGCGAGCTGGCGGAGGGGCTGGGTTTGGATCTGGAGGAGATCTGGGTCGTGTGACCTCTCCGCCCTGTCCGGGGGTGATCACGCTGGTGTGTTCCACCACTGGTTGCAGGGGCCACCCCCAATCGGCGCGATGATCAGGCGAGCTCGGCACACACGAGATGGTGCGGCGCATGAGCGAGCGTCACTAGGTCGTTGGGGTGCTTGCCGCCGGTGACGCCCGCCTTGTGGTGGCATTGCACAGAAAACGCAATATTGCGGCATCCACTCCAGGGCAGGCCTAACTTTTGCGCGCTCCCCCAGCATTTGCATGGTCACCACCGGGTCGGTTTCGACCAAGCCTTTGTCGCCGATGACTCCCTTTGCCCATGCCTCCGCCCCGGTCCGCCGCCTCGGCACCTCTGGGGGGGTGGCCCTGGGGCTGGCGACCTTGGTGATGGGGTTCCTTCCAGCCCCCCAGGCCCTGGCGGCGGAGCTTCCCGCGGGCCCTACAACACCCAGCGCTGCCGAGGGCTTCCCCATCGGCAGGGGCGTTGCGGCGGTTCAAGCCAACCAACCCGTGATCGCCCAGGCTCCGAGCACAGCCGCTGGAGGCGGCCAAAAGCAGGAAACACCCCAGGGGCTCCGCACCGAGGAGGCCAGCCTCGCCAAGCAGCTGGCCAACCCGGTGGCCTCGCTGATCAGCGTGCCGTTCCAGTTCAACTACGACAGTGGCATCGGCGTTCAGGAGAACATCCAGCGGGCCAACCTCAACATCCAGCCGGTGGTGCCCTTCAAGCTCTCGGCCGACTGGAATCTGATCTCCCGCACGATCCTGCCGGTGGTGAACTTCCAAGGCGCGGCCGGGGCGGAAACCGGCCAGCTCAACTTCGGCGACACCGTGCAGAGCCTGTTCCTCTCCCCCGCCAAGCCCGGCCCCGGGGGTGTGATCTGGGGCGTCGGCCCGGTGGCCCTGCTGCCCACCGCCACCGGCCAACTCAGCGGCCTCAACCAGTGGGGCCTCGGACCCACCGGCGTGGCTCTGGTGCAGCGGGGCCCCTGGACGGTGGGCGCCCTGGCCAATCACCTCTGGAGTGTGGCCAACAACGGCTCCAACACAAATGTGAATGCCACCTTCCTGCAGCCGTTCCTGACCTACACCACCCCCAACGCCTGGACTTTCAGCCTCAACACCGAATCCACCTACGACTGGGCCGCCAACCGGTGGGCCGTGCCGCTCAACCTGGTGGTGGCCAAGGTGACCAAGGTGGGCAACCAGCTGGTGTCGCTGGGAGCCGGCGTGCGCTATTGGGTCGATGGACCCGAAAGCGGCCCCCACGGCTGGGGAGCCCGCTTGGTGGCCACCCTGCTGTTTCCCACCCGCTGAACCCATCGCTCCAGAGCGCCCCCTCCCGATCCCATCCCCTGCCGCCCCGTGAACCCCAAAGCCCCCCTGGTTGTCCCTGGCCTTCGGGCCGCCGGCCTTGGCTTGGCCTTCAGCCTGATCGCTGTCACTGCCATTCGGGTGGGAGCGGCACCGCTGCAGCAGCCTGCCGCCACCCTGTATCGCGGCGGCGACATCCTCACGATGGCGGGGCCCAAGCCCGCCTACGCCGAGGCACTGGTGGAGAAAGGCGGGCGCATCCTTTATGTGGGGCCCCTGGCCGGGGCGATCACGGCGGCCGGTGGCGGCGCCCGCCAGGTGAACCTGGCCGGCCGCACCCTGCTGCCGGGCTTCATCGATGCCCACGGCCACTTGGTGCTGGCCAGCCACACCCTGCTCAACGCCGACCTGATCGGCGTGAAGAGCATCCCCGAACTGCTGGGGCGCCTGAAGGCCCATGCCGCCACCCTGCCTGAGGGCGTGATGGTGGAGGGCATGGGCTACCGGGCGGAACAGCTCGCCGAAAACCGGCACCCCACCAAGGAGGAGCTCGACACCGTGAGCGCCAGCCGGCCGGTGTTCGTGCAGGACGGCTCCGGCCACCAGGGTTCGATCAACTCCGTGCTGCTCAAGCAGATGGGCTGGAGCGCCAGCAGCAAGGATCCGGCCGGGGGGGTGATCTCGCGCAAACCGGGCAGCAGCGAGCCCAGCGGCCACATCGCCGAGGCGCCGGTGTTTGCGGTGCTGGCGGCCAAGGCGCCCCTCACCCCGGCCCAGATTCGCCTCGGGGTGGCCAAGGCCGTGGCCCTGTGGACGGCCAATGGGCAAACCACAGCCTCCGAGATGGGTTTTGGCCTCAGCGATGACGACATCGATGTGGCCCGACAAATGCTCGACGAGAAGCTGCTGCCGATCGACCTGCTGCTGTTCGTGAAGCATTCCTTCCTGGAGCAGGCCAAGGCGGGCCGCAGCGCCGTGATCGCCCAATACGCCGATCCCGCGTCGCGCTCTCCGCGGGTGGATGGCGATGGCCGCTACCTCAACCGGGTGCGGCTGGCGGGGGTGAAGTTCTGGATGGACGGCAGCATGGATAACGCCTTCATGTCGCAGCCCTACACCAACAATCCGCCGGGGAATACCGAGAAAAACTTCCGCGGTCTGGCCGTGGATCCCCAGGCCGCCGTGGAGACCACCGTGGCCACCACTTGGAAGAGCAACCGCCAGGTGGCCGGCCACAGCATCGGTGACCAGGCCGTGGACAACTTCCTCACGGCGATCGAGAAGGCCTATGCCAGCCAGGGCCCGGCCGATCACCGGCCGGTCATCCAGCACGCCCAGTTCCTGCGGCCCGACCAGATCGTGCGGGCCAAAAAGGTGGGGGCGATCACCAGCTTCACCGCCGGCGGTATCTATCCGATGGGCGACTATTTGGTCCGCTTGATGGGCCCGGAGCGGGTGGCCTGGGCCGCGGCGGCGGGTTCGGTGCAGCGGGCCGGCATCCCCTGGACCATCCACCACGACATGCCCGCCGGCGTGAGCCCCAGCCTGATCTATGCCCTCTGGAACATCGTGAACCGCACCACCAAATCCGGGGTGGTGCTTTCACCCCTGGAAAAGGTCAGCCCCTACGACGGCCTGAGGGCCCTCACCATCAATGGCGCTTACCAGTTCCACGAGGAGAAAAGCAAGGGTTCGCTAGAGCCCGGCAAGCTGGCTGATCTGGTGGTGCTGAGCGCCAATCCCTTGAAGGTGGACCCCCTCGCCATCAAGGACATCCAGGTGCTGGAAACGATCAAGGAGGGCACCAGCCTCTATCGCAACCCCGCCCTCACCGCCGGCGGGGCCACCACCGCATCGGTCCCGAGCTCAGCCCCGATCAACGAGAAGGACAACTGCCTGGTGCCCCACGACCACCCCCAGAAGCCCCTCAATCCAGCCCAGCAGGCCACCCTGGATCGGCTGTTGGCGCCAAGGCCCTGAGCCCTGCTGAGGCAGGTACCCAACCAGGCGTTCGTGCTTCGTGGCAAGCCCGCGTGCCGATCACTATCCTGGCCCGCTCACGTCGCCGTCAGCGCCCGATGCTCACCATCCCGGATCGGTGGGGACCGTGTTGCCTCAGCGAACCGCGACTGCCCTTTCTCAGCCTGCCCGGAACATCGGACCAGCTCGGTGACCCGGTGCAGGTGGCCGAGAGGCTGGCCACCCTGATCCCCGTGCGCAGTTGTGATGCCGTGGAGCGTCCCCCCCTGGCGCGGCCGTTCCGGTGTCATACCGGTGGACTTCGGCTTGGGCCCCTCAGCCTGGTGGCGATCTGGGGCCCGGGGCTGCGGGGCGAGGTGGACGGCACGGCCCAGGCCAGCTTCATCCTTCCCTACCGGGGCCAGGGGCACTTCCGGCTCGGCCGCCGCAGCCTCCGCAACCTCGCCGGCCGGACTCTGCTCTATCTGCCCCCAGAACCCTGGCGCACCAGCAACGACGCCATGGGCGGTATCACGATCCGGCTCGATCCGGCCCTGATCCGCCAAGTGGGACTCACTATGGCCGGACCCAGGGCCGACCCGGAGGCCTGGCAGGCTCTGCCCACCCATCCGCTCGTGGTTGAGCTGGAGCAGCCCTCCAACCCGGTGCGCTTTGAGCGGCTCTATCGGTTGATGCTGTTCATCGATGGCCTGCTGCTCCGCCAGGGCGGGGTGCCGGATCTGCTGCGGCTCGACGATCTGCTGCTGCGCCAGATCGTGGAGGTGCTGGCCCCAGCCCTGCTCGCCGATCGCACCGCCCCCGATCCGGAGGTCTCCGGCTGTGCCATCGATGCGCTGGTGGATTGGATCCACGCCCACTGCCACGAGGCGATCAGTCTCTCGGAACTGGAGCAGCGCTCCCATTACTCGCGCCGCAGCCTCCAGTACGCCTTCAAAGCCAGGTTCGGCTGCGGTCCGATGCAGTACCTGCGTCGCCAAAGGCTCTGGCTGGCCCGCCGCCGGCTGGAGGACCCCGGGCCGGAGTGCAACGTGAGCAGCATCGCCAGCGCCTGTGGCTATCTCAGCCTGGCCAGCTTCAGCCGGGATTTCCAGCGCTGCTTCGGGATCCCCCCCTCCAGACTGCTGGCCCAGCGGCGAAGCTCCTGGAAGGGCAAGTAGCGGTAAGCACAGCCATTCAGGTCGAGCCACGACGAAGGTGCACCCCTGGCGTCTTTCCTTTGGTCTTGACCGCTGTGCAGGATGTTTCTAACCCATTCAACCCATTAGTCCTCAACGCCGACGGGGAGATCAGTCAGCGGCTGAAGACGACCTTTGGGCAGCTCACCAGCACGGCCCGCCTCGCTGCCGTGGGGTTGGTGGAGGTGGATTGTGATTTGGGAGCGGCAACCGCTGGAGCCGGATCGGGGATCGAGCTGCTCAAGAGCGAGGTGCTGCGCCAACAGGATCCTTCCGCCAGGGTGACTGCCCGAGCCTCCGAAATCGACGGCGGCACCGCAACACCCCATGCGCGCCACATTGAGGCGATCACCCGGGTGATGGCCGATGCCGCCGACCTGGTGGCCGCCACCCTCGAGCAGGGCCTGTTTCCGATTGTGCTGGCCGGCGACCATTCGACAGCCGCCGCCACCATCGCCGGGATCCGCCGCGCCCATCCCAGCGATCGATTGGGGGTGATCTGGATCGATGCCCATGCCGATATCCACTCCCCGTTCACCACGCCTTCGGGGAACATGCACGGCATGCCCTTGGCGATCGCGGCCGCCCATGACAACCTGCCGGAGGCGATCAATGATCCGAATACCATGACCCGCCAGCTCTGGCGGCACCTGCAGGAGCTGGGTGGATCCCAGGGGCCAGCGCTCGATCTGGGAGACCTGATCTACATCGGTGTTCGCGATACGGAGCCCGCCGAGGATGCAACGCTGGCCTCCCATGCTATCCCGGTTGTTCGCACCGAACAGGTGCGACGTGAAGGACCCGATGCCGCCGCCCGCCGCTGTCTCGATTACCTCGCCGAGGTGGATCGGATTTATGTGAGCTTCGATGTGGATGCCCTTGATTCCACGATCTGCAAGGGCACGGGCACCCCGGTTCCTGGCGGGCTCTGGGCCGATGAAGCCGAGGCGATCCTGCGCCGGCTGCTGGCCGATCCGCGGGTGTGTTGCTGGGAAATCTGTGAGATCAATCCCCATCTCGATACGCTCAACACCTTGGCTGAGGTGTCACTGGGGATTTTCAATGGCGCTCTGGAGAAGTTGGTGGAGCGCTTCGCCGCACCCGGCGGGGTCTGCCATTCCGTCTGAATCCCCTTGCACCTAAGGCCTGCTCCTGGGCCCGCTGAAGCCCACGCCAATCAGGCCCTCCCAGTTGCAACGGCTCTTGCACGCCAGGGGCACGCTGCCTCAGCTGAACCATCAGGGCCGCGAAGGGCTCCGCTGTACGCGGGTTCACCGGCTAGAGCTGTCGCCTAGATCGATCGGGATGGCCTCGGACGCCTCGACCTGGCGGAGTTCTCGGCACTCGATGGCGGCCAACCCCCCCTCCGCCAGCGTGAGATCCGCCACCAAAACGCCTTAGCGGCAAGGCTCAGGGCATTGAAAATGGTTGCCACACACCACTGCCCCTTCGGCCTTGGCTGACGCCCAACCCACCCTGATCCGCGATTTCGCCTCCCGCTGCCGGGAGCGGATCGAGGAATTCGAGAAGACCCAGGTGCGTTGCGGGCTGATCGGGCCCTCCGGCAGCGGTAAGTCGTCGCTGATCAATGCCATTGCCGGTGAGCGCATCGCCCGGGTGGGCGTGGTGGAGACCACCAACGATCCCCTGGAGATCAGCCACCGCGGTATCACGTTTGTGGATTTGCCGGGCTGCGGCACCCGCCGCTGGCCGAAGGACACCTACGTGGAGCGGCTGGATCTCGCAAGCTATGACTGCTTCCTGCTGGTGACGGCCCAGCGCTTCTACGAGAACGACGCCTTTTTGTTCCACCAGCTGCGCGCCCTTGGTAAACCCTGCTTTGTGGTGCGCAACATGGTCGATCGCGCCATTGAGGATGGCCGCCATGACCATGGCCATGACGAAGCCGAAATCCGGCGGATCATCCAGGCGGACATCCGTGGCCAGCTGGAACCCGACCCCCCCGAGCGCGTCTATCTCACCTCGGCCCGCCAGCCTGCCCAGCACGACCTGCAGGTGCTGCTAGTGGATATCGGCGCGGCTCTGGCGGGGCTGAAGCAATCGCGCTTTGTGGCCGACATGGCCGCCTACGGCCAGGAGGCGCTGCAGCGCAAGCGCAAGGTGGCTCAGGAGCGCATTCCGCCCTATGCCGGGCTGGCGGCGGCGAATGGCAGTCTCAACCCCGTGCCCGGCCTGGATCTGGCTGCCGATGTGTCATTGCTGCTGAAGCTCGGCGAGGAGATCTCTGCCATTTATGGCCTCACTGGCAGCCAGTTCGACTACATCAAGCGCCTGCTCGGGCCGAAGGCCCTGCCATCGTTGCTCACCAAACTCGCCCAGTTCGGCACCAAATACTTGGCCCGTGAGGGCCTGATCGGCTTGCTGAAGCGCCTCGCCAGCCGCGAGCTGAGCCGCCAGTCGACCCGTTGGATTCCCCTGGCGGGGCCCTTGATCGCGGCGGGGATCGGCTGGCAGTCCACCTTCATGCTCGGCGAGCAGCTGGTGGATGAGGCCGAGGCGTTGGCGGGCGAGATCCTGGCCGACATCCTCAGCACCAGCGAACTACCGCAGCGGGGCTGAGCCGGCGGCTGCCCAACCAGCATTGCTGCGATGCACGGCTGATCTGCATCAGGGCCGTTCTGGGGATCGGGGCCTTGCGCTTGGAGCAAGCCTGAAGGGGGTGGGCGAGAGCTCCGTGGTGAGCGCGGAGCTCGTGGCGAAAGCGGGCGGTGCCCGATGGCGAAGTTTTGCAAGGATCAACTACGCCGTTGGCAAATCGGCATACATTTCCGAACTGGATGCCAACGGCATTCAGTTGGTTGATCAGATTCATTGTTTGCGATCTTCTATGGGACCTGTTTATCAGTTTCCCCTTGTCCTGTGGCTATTTCTGGATTCCTATCTCTGAGTTCTGATCTGCTTTCGCTGATCTCTAGGCGCCTGCTCTCCAGCCACTTCCGACTCTGAGTGCCACTGGCCTCATCTCGCCAGAGCCAGGCGCAAGGCCTTTCCCGGTCTGATCACCGGTTGCCAGCAAGGCCTGAATCCTGCGGATCGGCTGACCTTCCTTGCCCTTTCCCCCCCTTTCGCCATGTCCCTCGTCCGCGCACCTGAGCTCGGCATCGAGCGTTTCGCCAACGATGCCAACCGCAAGCACTGGTCGAATGCCTCCGCTGCCGACAAGAACACGATCATTCGTGCCGTGTACCAGCAGGTGCTGGCCAGCAGCATCTGCTGGCCAGCGAACGGCTCGGTGGTGCCGAATCGTTGTTCCGTGACGGCTATCTGACGGTGCGTGAACTGGTGCGCACCGTGGCGAAGAGCGGTCTGTATCGCAAGCGTTTCTTTGAGAGCACCAACCCCTATCGCTTCATTGAGCTCAACCACAAGCACCTGCTGGGCCGCGCCCCGCAGAACCGTGAGGAGATGCTCCACCACTTCACAATCCTGCAGGAGCAGGGTGTCGACGCCGAGATCGATTCCTATCTCGACAGTGATGAATATCAGCGGCGTTTCGGCAACGACACCGTGCCCTATCTGCACGGTTGGGATTACTCGGCCGGCCACCAGGGCCGCCAGTTCTCCTGGATGACCCGGCTGGCCCGTGGCGCCGCCGCCTCGGCCAAGGGCGACGACTCCGGCAACCTATTTCGCCATAACCGCGCCGTGCACCAGAACCGTCCCGTGGCGGTGGTCGGTTCCGCCGGTCGGGTGGTGATCGTGTCCACCGAGGGTCCCTTCCGAGCCCTGATCAGTGAGGGCTCCGGCCTGGCCGCCGATTTCGAACCCAGCACCGTGCGGCGCTCCCACTCCGGCAGCCATCGCCAGGAGGCCCTGCTCGGCTCCTCCGGCAGCCGCGCCGGTGGCATCGCCACGATCACCGCCACCGGCGTGGTGAACAACGCCGTGTCCCGCAGCGGTGCCTACACGGTGCGGGTGCCGGTGAGCAGCCTCAACCAGGCCCTGCAGCGGGTGAATCGCCTCGGCGGCCGCGTGATCAACGTGGTGGTGGGCTGATCCACCCGGCGGCGAGGGTGGGGAGGACTCCAGCAGCGGCGCGGTGGCATCAGCCCTCGCGCCGCCACACCGCCAAGCCCCCGGAGCGGCCGCGGGCCGCCAGCCAGCGGCCTTCAGCGCCGCTGGCGATCAGGGCAAAGAAGGCCCCACGCAGGGGATCCGGTGCCGGCAGGGAGCGTTGCAGCAGCAGCCATTGGCCGGCGCGGATCTCGAGGCGATCGAATTGGAAGCGGAGCAGGGGCCTGCGCCCTTCCAGCCAGCCTGGTCCCTGGAAACGCAGTTCCAGGGGCCCGAGCTTCACCGCATTGGTGAGCTTCAAGCCGGGGGGGATCTTCGGTCCGGTATCGAGTCCGGAGTCCGGCCCGGAGTCCGGTTCGGCCTCAATCCGCAGGCTGGCCCCCAAGGCCCGTAGCGCCACTCCGGCGAGGGGAGTGGGCTGCCGCTGCCCCCGAGACCAAACCCTCTCCAGCCACCAGAGCCCCGCCAGGTCGGCGCTCTCCAGGCCCGATCCCTCCCGCCGTGCCACTTGCTCTAGGGCCTGCAGCGCATCGCCACTGGGCAATGCCTCCTTGGCAGGCCCGCCTTCGGGAACAGCATCGATTGGAGCAGGCATGGGGGCGGCAGCGTCGCTGGCGGGCTTGGCGGGGCGGAACAGGCGGAGCTGGCTGAGCAGGCGCGGCCGAACACCAGCGAAGCCTGGTGCGGGGCCGGCGCGGACCAAGGGCCGCTTCCGACTGGAGTTCATGCTCGTCGATTTGCCCGTGTTCGGCATGCCCACCAAGGCCACCACGGCGGTTCCGGCTGGGGTTGGCACCGTTGGGGGGCTCCGATGGCACAACACTCCGGTGGACACCGGCCCCGGTCCCGGCCGGGAGGAGGCGTTCATGGGCCGTGCCTGTGGCGGATGGGTGGCATCGCGATGCTCTGGTGTCCCTCGGCTGGATCATGACCCCCGGACCCTCCCAGATTGGCCCCATGGCCCACCCGCCACCCCCGCCCCGGGGGCGTGCCCTTCGCCTCCCGGAGTCCCTGCACCGAACCGCCGCCCTGGCCCGCAACGGCGCTCGGTCCGGGGCCCACCCGATCGACCGCGCCCTGCGGTTGCGCACGCTCTGGCTGGCCTACCTCCTGGCCATGCTCTTCCACGTGGACCTGGGCCTGATGCCCCTGTTTCACGGCCTCTCACCGGAGATCGCCTCCCAGGTGCCGCCGGCCCGACTGGGGTTTCTGTTCTGGGCGATGTTGGTGTACTTCCTGATCCCCTTGGGTTCCTTGCTGCGGATCGCCTGGGCCGCCAGCCAGCCCACACGGCCCGGCCACTGGCGCCGCTGGCGCCGCACCCATTTCTGGATCAGCGTGCTCTACACCCTCACCAACATTCCCCATCTGGTGGCCGACATCCTTGTGCCCGATTCCCGCGGCGACCAGGTGGCGCTGATGGCGGTGCTGCTGCTGATCGGTGTGGTGATCAACCGCGAGGCCTGGGCCTGGTGGCGGGAGACCCAGGGTTGAGCTTGTGTTGTGCACCGTGATGACCCAGCGGGGGGATGCCCCAGCGGTGGTCACCCATCCCTGAGAGCATGGCCAACCCTTCTGCCCCTTGCCCATGGCGGCGCCGGATCCAGCCCCTGTTGCCACCGCTTCGGCCGGCACCCCGGCGCCAACCCCGGACCAGCCGATCCTGGTTTTGGGTGGTTTCCTGATCGGCGCGGCGGCCTATGCCCCGCTGGTGGCCAGCCTGGAGCGGCTCAGTGGTCAGCCGGTGGTGCTGGTGCCGGTGTCGCGCCTCGACTGGCTGCTCACGCTGTTTCCCCTCGGCTGGGCTCGGCTGCTCGATCGGGTGGCGCCCCTGGCCAGCGAGCTGGCGGGCCGCTCGCCCAGTGGTCGCATCACCTTGGTGGGCCATAGCTCCGGCGGCATCCTGCTGCGGCTGTTCCTGGCCGATGGGCCCTTTGAAGGCCGCCGTTACAGCGGCCGCCGCCTGGCCAGCACCCTGGTGATGCTGGGGAGTCCCCATACGGCCCTGAAGGCCACCGCCATGCGGGCGCGGGTGGCGCGGGAGCTGCCGGGGGCCTTCTTCGCTGGAGCCGATCCCGATCCGGTGCGTTATGTGGCGGTGGCGGGGGCCATCGATCTGGCTGAACCGGTCGGCCAGGCCAGTGCCACGGCCCGCCGGCTGGCCCCCACCGCCTACCGCAACAGCACCGGCGATCCCGATGATCGGGGCGATGGTCTGGTGCCGGTGGATTCGGCCCTGCTGGAGGGTGCCGAGCCCGTGGTGCTGGAGGGGGTGGCCCATGGCGGGGCCTTTGGCCCCGTCTGGTATGGCACCCCGGCGGTGGTGGAGCGCTGGTGGGCGGCGGTGGCTGGCCCAGTCGGCGGGTCCGCTATCGGCCCGGCCTGAAGTTCAGCTGCGCCGCAACCAGCCCGGTGCGCCGGAGAACCATTCGCCCAGGTCGTCGCGGCGGGGATCGAAGGCTCCCTCCGGGCCCACTTCGCCGAGATCCATCTGGTCGAGGAAGCGATCCAGTCCTTCCCTGGGCGTTCCCTGAACCTGGGCGCGTCGAGCCCGGCGTAGCCAGCTCCAGACGGTGGGGTCGCGGTCGGCGAACTTCTGCACGTAGATGCGTTCAGCGAGGCTCACCGCTTCGGCGGCGGCGATGCGGTTGATGATCTCCTGAAGCCGAAGCCTGGTTTTCGGCGTGAGCATGGAGGGGTTGCAACGGGGTGGCCGCAGATTCAGACCGCCGCCCCGATGAAACGGTGGCGAACCGCACCAATCCCCTCGCCGTGTCAGCAGATCCCCGTGGTTTCTGGATGCCATCGCTACCAAAGTGGGACCGTGGTGCTGAAAAGCGGCGAATGACAGCGCCAACAACCGGAGAACGGCCCGGCATTGATCAGCACATGCCAACAATTCCGTGGCGATGGTTGCTGGTCGTCTCAGGGTTCGGTATGGATCGAGCTCGATGCATCGTCGCCGCCCCAAGGCGTCGACTGCGGCCCTGACGGCCTGGCTGTTTTCGATGGGCGAGCGCAGGGGCTGCTTGCTTCCGGCGGGCGTTCCTTCAGGCTGGGGTAGAGCCAGCCCTGCCATGCCCCCATCCCCCGATCCCATCTGGACCCGGCGCTTCAGCACCGAGGAGCAGGAGGCCCTGGCTGAGGAGGCCCTGGCTCAGGAGATCCTGGCTCAGGAGACCAAAGCCGGCGCCGCAGCACTCGCAGCCGCCCCTGCAGCCGAAGCTGCCGTCGGGCGGCCAGCTCCCCTGGAGGGCCTGCGCTTCGCGGTGAAGGATCTGATGGCGGTGCGGGGCTGCCGGATGGGTTGCGGCAACCCCCACTGGGCCGCCCGCCAGGAGCCCAGCCCGGTCACCGCGGCAGCGGTGCAGCGGCTGTTGGCGGCCGGGGCCCGCTGCCTCGGCACCACCTGGCTCGATGAATTCGCCTTCGGCCTAGCCGGCGAGAACGCCTGGGGTGGCACCCCGCCCAATCCCCTTGCCCCCGGCCGGATCCCCGGCGGCTCCAGCAGCGGCAGCGCGGCGGCTGTCGCGCTTGGCGAGGCCGATCTGGCCCTCGGCACCGACACCGCCGGTTCGATCCGTGCCCCCGCCAGCTGGTGCGGCCTCTGGGGGCTGCGGCCCAGCCACGGCGCCGTGGACACCGATGGGGTGGCACCGCTGGCCCCCAGCCTCGATACGGTGGGCCTGTTCGCCTCCTCCCGTGAGACGTTGCGGCTGG
>Ga0315905_10002262_pt1 | contig 20271 bp, 13 predicted proteins | sample LakEriMetagenome_5_FD_203522 | JGI IMG/M metagenome (GOLD analysis project Ga0315905, IMG submission 203522) | Freshwater fungal communities from buoy surface, Lake Erie, Ohio, United States - Buoy 4 MA121 | ecosystem: Environmental > Aquatic > Freshwater > Lake | place: USA: Lake Erie, Ohio... | reverse complement strand
GCGCGTATAGACTGACCCGAAGATGATGCATGGGGCGTTTGACTTTCGGTGGTTGTGCGAAAAAGGGTACGCCTCGCCGCACTTACTGGATCAGTCGCACAGGTTCAGCCTGCGCAGTGCACGCGGTGTGGCATCCGAGAACGTTAAATGGAAATGGTGCCCCCAGCAGGACTTGAACCCGCGACCCCCTGATTACAAATCTCAAGTTTCAATGTTTCGCATGGCTTCGCATAGCTTCTTGGTACTACACAAAACCTTTGTATTATTGAATATTGTTGGGTCTTTTGTTTCGTATGGTTTCGTATAGTATCGCCTTATGTGAAAGCTGCGTGAAAGCCACGACATGGATAAAGTAAAGCTGACGAAGCGGGTCATGGACAGCCTCGAGGCACAGGCTGCGACCTACACAGTGCGAGATTCTGATCTGCCGGGGTTCTCTGTGCGCGTCTATCCGGGCGGGCGTCGCGCATTCTTTTACCGTTATCGTGTCGGAGGCGGTCGTGGGGCACCAATCAGAGAACCCAGAATTGGCGACTTCGGGACCATGACTGTGGATCAGGCCCGTGCCGTCGCAAAAGACTGGGCTGCAGACGTGCGGCGCGGTGGAGACCCAGCCCTGATTAGAAGCGGCGAGCGTGAGGCACCCACTATGGCGACGCTCTTTGCAAAATATCTGAACGATCACGCGGCAAAGCGTAAGAAACCGTCCAGCCTCGCAAACGATGCCCGGATGATCGAGAAAGGGCTCATGCCAGCATTTGGGCGCATGCGTGTGAAGGATGTGACGCGGCAGCATGTCCGTCGGTATCACGCAGGATTGGAAGACAAACCGTATGAAGCAAATCGGCGTGTCGCACTGCTGTCGAAGGTTTTTTCATTTGCCGCTGATGACCTAGAGTGGATTTCCCGTGCCGACCATCCTGTGAAGGGCATCGCGAGGTACAAAGAAACGGGACGTAGGCGTTACCTCTCCAGTGCTGAGATAGTGCGCCTCGGCGCAGCATTGAAAAAAGCAGAGGATTGGCAGCTCGGGAGGGTCGTTACCCGGCATGCGGTCGCTGCGATTAGGCTTTTGCTACTCACCGGCGCACGTCGTGGAGAAATCCTGTCCCTAAAATGGCACGAGGTAAACCTCGACCGAGGTTGCTTGGAATTGGGCGACAGCAAGACCGGGCGCCGTGAAGTCTATTTGCCCCCGGCTGCGCGCGACCTGCTCATGACCCTGCCGCGGGTTGATGGCAATCCCCATGTAATCATCGGAGCCAAACCCGGATCGCACTTGGTCAACATAAAGGATTCTTGGGCTGCAATCCGACAAGAGGCTGGGCTGGAAGACGTACGACTTCATGATCTACGCCACACCTTCGCGAGCCTAGGTGTGCAATCCGGGATGAGCCTGCCGTTGATTGGAAAATTGCTAGGCCACACGAGCCAACAGACAACCGCGCGCTATGCACACCTGAGCGATGATCCACTTCGGGCGGCGGCTGAAGCAATCGGCGTTGATATTGCTGCATCCCTAGGTGCGATCTAATGGCCAAAGCGAAGGAAGGCGTCGCGATATCCGGAGCGGCTTATACGCTGTATCTCACTCCGGGAGAAATGCCGTGGGATCAAATCAAACAACGTGTTGGAGTGACCTTCGACGCCAAGGAACGCGAAGAACTGTTCCGATGCACACAGCACTACTTCAGCAACTTGTCGGTCGAAGAAGCGAGGGTTCCCATTGCTGAAGTGGAAGCCCTGAGGCGAAAGATACAAGAAGCCGCGCAGGACCTATTAGACGTCACTGAACGCTTCAGAAGCCTTCGAGGGCGATCCCCTTCTTACCAAGACGAGGACCTTTTTATGGCGGTTGCCGTCTCGTCACAGAAACAGGATTTCGATCTTACGACGTTGCTTCGAAGCGTGGCCCCTGTGTGTCAGGACTTGGTAGATGGCCTTAGCGAAAACGCAGTCTCGGACGAGACTTCAAGGTTGGAGCCAGAATCCGTGGCACTCGCACATTTCATCGCAGCGGTTTTGGCAGGTGCAAATAAAAAGCCCGCAAGGCGCAATCCGGGGTTTAACACTGTGCCAAGCTCGTTCGAATATGAACGCTGGGGTATCGCACTTGGCCCATCGGTACCAAAGACAGCGGAATTGGCAGAGGTGGTCTTGGATCGTCCAGTCAGCCCCGAACAGGTGAAACGTGCCTTTGAGCTCGCGAGGCAACGAGGCCTGTTCGTATAGGGTCATTAAATCGAGGCGCGTCTCGTTTATTCACCTTAATGTGAAGCGAGCTAATGTTGTGAAACGAAAGACCCAGAAGTGTCAGGCAGCGTGCCGACGCAAATCTGGGATGACAACATGCTAGAGAATCTGAACGAGCAGACAGCTGCACCGTGGACCGTAAGGACTGCAAAGTCCCTTGTGCCTACAAACTCCAACCAATTGTTGAGCCGCGACGAGGTGTTCAGAGAGTTCGGCCTTACTCGTCGCTGGTTGGAGCTTGCCGCGTTGACCGGTAATGGCCCCCCCTATGTCCGCGTCTCGAAGCGCCAAATCCGATATCAGCGCAGCGTCCTTGAAGCATGGATAACATCCCGCACGCGGACAAGCACGGCTCAACCCGACCCCGCCCACAAGTAAAGAAACCGCGCGCCCGAAGGCACGCGGCAGAACAGTTCCCACTCTGTTCTTATAGCATGCCCGGTCCGCCCCTCCAAGAAAAAGGAGGCCGTGATGGCCTACATGACGCTAATCAAATCAATCCAGCCGAAGAAGCTCGGGAAGCGGTACGAACTCGGCGATGATGGCAAGCTGACCAAGAACGCTGTTGCCAACGTGTCGGAGGGCCAGACCGAAGCCCACAACGTTGAAACTGCAGAAGAATTCGCTGAAGTGCTGAGGCATGTGTGCGAAACTAGTAACATCGCCCTTATGTCGGGGCGCTTTGTGGGTGCAGAGCCGGGAGATAAGATTAACCTTTTGACCGAAGAAGCGCTTGCGGAGCAGCTAGGCTGCGCGAAGAAAGATGTGCCGGGTGGCGTCAATATCATTGACGGAGACAAATATGCCGCGCGGTTGAAGCGTGGGATCGAGCCTTCGGCTTGGGTGTTGATCGATGCCGATAACCCCCCGGGTATTCCGAGCGATTGGGCTGCGATGGGAATGCAGGAGCGGCTTGAGATGCTTGAGCCTGTCATCCCCGGGATCAGCACCTGCACGCGCGTCGAATATCGATCTTCAAGTGCACGTGTTGTTAAAGACGGCGAGCAGCCGGGTGGTGCAACCCACGCGTGGATTCAGGTTTCCGACGCGACGAAACTAGAAATCCCGCGCGAACACGTGAAGGTGCAGATGCAGCTGCAAGGCCTGTCATTCCTTTCTTCCCGACATGACAGTCAAACTGGCGTCGTTAAGCATTTGGGCGCCCGTACCGTAATCGACTTGGCGGTGTGGGTGCCGGGGCGGTTGGTTTTCTGTTCCCAGCCAGAGGTCAAGATTGACGGCTACTACGTTGCCGACGCTGGCGTACAAATCGTCAACCCGGGTGGCAGGAGTCTAGACGTTTCGGGCATTGTGCTGCCCTCAGAAGAAAAACTGGATGAGCTTCGGGCCAAGACTGGTCACAGCCTATCGTATACCAAGAATAGTACCAGCGTCACCGTGAACGACGAAAGTAGCCTGCGCTGGGATACGCCTATCGAAATCAAGGGCGTAACCCGCCCTCTGAGGGAAAGGGTGGCCGGAATGACGCCGGAGAGCCCAAAAAAACGTTGCGAAACACCCTTCCGCGCAAGTCAATCGGAGGCTGCGTTTATTAGGATAATGGATACCGGGTTTCCGATGCTCCACGACGTGGGAACCAGTACGAACTACTATCTGAGTATGGCCGAACAGCTCTCGCTCAACGCAGATGTCAGCACAATCGACCTGAGCAAAATCGCAGCCAGCTTCGCGGCTATGGAGGCGTCGGGGCAGCTCGTCAGCCACGCCAGCCCCTGTGATAACGGGCCAGCGGCCCAACAAAAGGAACCTTTCAAAGACCTGCTGCTCGATCCATCGAGGATAACGCGCGACCGAAGGCTGCCCATCTCGAATGTCGCAAATGTGGCAACTGTGCTGATAGAAGGTGCTGAGTGGGACAGCGTCTTCGCCTATGACGAGTTGGCAGACGAAATCATGCTCCTGAAGCCCGTGCTGGGGGCAAAAACGCCACGCAGTAGCTTTAAGCCACATCGATTGCGCGACCGAGATGCTATCAACATACAACGTTGGATGCAACAAAACGGGTTTCGGAACGCGGCCAAACAGCCAGTAATTGACGCGATAACTCTGGCTGCGCACGAGAACATCATCTCACCGGTACGCCACTACCTTGAAGAACTCGAACAAACGGTAAAGTGGTCCCCGACCACCCATCCGTCACTTCTTGACCGACTTTGTGCAGATTACTTAGGAGCGCAAGAAGACTGCCACCGACCCGGTAGTGATCCAAAGTATCTGGCTGAAGTAGGCCGTCGGTTCATGATCGCCGCAGTGGCACGCGCCCTGAGACCGGGTTGTAAAGTAGATACCATGCTTGTCTTGGAGGGGCCGCAGGGCAAGGGTAAGTCGTCAGCAGCGCAAGCTCTCTTCGACATTGCCTACTTCAGCGACAACATGCCGAACGTTGGAACCAAAGACGCCAGCGACCACATCCGCGGCAAATGGTGCGTCGAGTTTCCGGAGCTATCCGCGATGAACAAGGCCGACGTCGAGAGTATCAAGGCGTTCATCACACGCCAGACAGACCGCTTCAGGCGTCCCTATGACCGCCAAGAAACCGTTTATGATCGGCGCTGCGTGTTCATCGGCACCACGAACCAAGATACTTATCTTCGGGATGAAACAGGCAACCGCCGGTTCTGGCCGGTGCGGATTGGCAACATTGATCTCGACGCGATCAGAAGGGACCGCGATGTGCTGTGGGCAGAAGCGTTATACCGCTTTCGGCAAGGCGAAGCGTGGCATATGCCACAACAGATGCTAGAAATGGTATCAGCTGCACAGGAAGCCCGTGTAAGTCCCGATATCTGGCGAGAGATGCTCGCCCCTAAACTAGAGGATGTGCATGAAGTCTCGCTTTCTGAAGTTGCGAGACTGCTCTGCCTCGACCGGGCTAACATCGGACGACTCGAACAGAACCGGCTCACAGCGAGCCTGAAGGCGCTCGGTTTTGAGCCAAACGGCAGGTTCACAGCTGGCCCAAACCGAGACTCGACGCGCTACACCCGGGCGCAGGTACCCTCAAAATGATGGCCGACGCGGACCGTCAGACTGCGCGCGTCGCCGCGCGCTTTTCACCCCGCCGGGAGACATCGGTCACCCAGTGGGTGCGCGCATTGCGCACCCCATTTTTCAAAACAACCCCCTTATCATCTATACTATTGTTTTTATGTAGTTATCTGGAGATATGTCTAAGCGAGGTGTTGGTTGCGCACACCACCCACGGGATACGCCACTATACGCCGAAATGTTGCGACTAAGTGATGCGCAACGCGCATGGCCTAGCACGCCGAGTTCATCACCCTACGGGCTGCCGACTGATCCAAGGGGTGCTGCGGAAAACCATCCAAACCGCACCTGCACGCCCGACGAAATCGGCATCGCGGATTCACAATACCCCACAAACGTTATACTATAACGCAAGCCATCACGGAGCCCTCTCATGCCCAGCCCAACCACCTGCCATCAGCTCTTCGACACCGCTCGCGAAAAGCGCAAAGCTCACCCTCTGCACTCGGGTGGCTACAAACTTAAGGAGGCGGGCGACCGGATCAGCAAACTCCATGAACTGGTTACCACCATCGCCGAGCGCGTCCGGGCCGGGGGAAAATTCGAGCAAGATGAGAACCTCGGCCCTTGCATGGCCACCGAGCGCGGGGCTTACCTCAAGGGGATTCCAGCACAACTGGCCGAGCTACTCGGATACACGATCCTGCCCGCCATTGCCGCCCTCGAGGGCGACGGGATGCCGAAGGCAGAGGTGGAGCGCCTGCTGAGCCGTGCCGAAACCGATGCGCAGCGACTGCTAGATGACTGTGAGGCTCTGCGGCAGCGCCTGAAGGGCGGGATCAGCCGCGAGTACGACGCGATGCGTCGGGGCGAGAGCGCGCTGCTGAGGTTGTTGGATGCCGCCATCTCGATCGTCAGGCTGAGGGAACATTTCTCCAGCGACCCTGCTAAAGATACAGCAAGCTGACTGCCATCTTTCGAGTTCGATAGAAGACTGCCCAACCCTGCTCAACGATTAGTGAGATCGAACTGAGCGGATGTTTAGCGAAGCGCTGTGGGTTTGCCAGTCAGTGTCTGACTCAGGCATATGATTGGAAAGCGGCTCTGGGATGAGCTGGCGATAGCTGCCTGCCGCTTGCCCCTAAGGGCTATCCAAAGTGGACGACGCCATTTAGAGTGGCAGGTTATCAGGTGATATGACTAAGTATGGGGTAGACAACGGTTCCGGGGGGCGGGGTTGGCGGAAAACTTCAAATATTACGAGTTCTTCGCAGGAGCCGGGATGGCCAGAATGGGGCTAGGTAGCGACTGGCAATGCTTGTTTGCAAACGATTGCGATAAACTCAAGTACACCACGTACTCCAACAACTGGGCAGGAGAGCGCTTTGACAAGCGCGACGTCGCGCTTGTCAAAGCAGCAGACTTGGACGGGCATGCTGATCTGGCCTGGGCTTCGTTCCCGTGTCAGGATCTTTCGCAAGCAGGCGCCGGGAGGGGAATAGGTGACATCGGCAGTCCTGAAGCTACCCGCTCCGGCGCGGTCTGGCCATTTCTAGACATCGTGAAATCACTAGCTGGTGAGGGACGCCACCCAACTCTGTTAACTTTAGAGAACGTGGTTGGCCTCTTGACTGCAAACGGTGGTTCAGACTTCCGTGCGCTGCTCGGAACACTCAGTGAAATCGGGTATCGATACGGTGCCGTTGTCGCCGATGCGTCGCACTTCGTCCCGCAATCGCGTCCACGGGTGTTCGTGATAGCCGTGCGTCGTGAGGTTCCCGTTCCGCGAGCGCTTTTAGCTGAAATACCGCAGTCCCCATGGCATACTCCGACCCTGGTCCGCGCAACTGCTACCCTGTCTGCCGGGAATGCAGCGGATTGGATTTGGTGGGCGCTCGGTCCGCCACCAGTGGCGAGGCGGAATCACCTAATTGACATCCTTGAGTTAGATGAAGGAGCCGATTGGAACAGTGACGAAACGACCGCTAACCTCGTCGGTATGATGTCCACTCCCCAACTCGAGCGATTGGCAGCGGCTAAAGCGGCCGGGCGTAAGCTGGTAGGCAGCCTATATCTACGCATGCGGCCTTCTATCGACGGTTCACGCGGCAATGTGCAGCGCTGTGAAATCGCTTTCGGCGATACACTCGGATGTCTCAGGACGCCGAAGGGCGGCGCATCGCGTTCCCGCATCATAGTAGTCGACGGGGACCGAGTTCGTACGAGGCTCCTATCTGCGCGAGAGGCAGCTTTGCTGATGGGCTTAGAAGAGGGTTTCAAGCTTCCCGCGGCCTACAACGACTGTTTCAAACTAATTGGTGACGGGGTAGCGCCCCCCGTCGTCAGGTTCCTCGCTGAAAGAATTCTAGAGCCGCTAGCTCGACAAGGTGCAGTTTGTTTTAGCTCCTCGGACAGACAGAAGACGTCAAAATGACACCAGGCCTTTCTTCTACGCCGCGGTTTCCAGTTACACTGAACGGATGGGAGCGCGTGCTAACGGGCGCTCTTCTCCAAGCTGTGGATGGGAATTCGGATCCGATCCGGTCGTTTGAGATTACTCCCGAGCGCCTTGCCTTCTTTTGTGAACAAGGTCCCGAGCTGGCAGAGGAAGCCGAAAGCGCATTCAGGCGCGCGCTGGTTGCTGATCAGCACCTGCCATGGAGGCTCCAGCATGGATCGCAATGGAACCCTGGCACCGAAGTACCTGGTTACTTCTCGACCCTTGTTCTGAGTTTGCTCGTCGATAGCTTGATGGATGGCGACTACGGTCAAACCAATGATTATCGCACCAAATTGCGGCAATGGCTCGGAGTAGATCGCTCTTTCATGAGTTTGCGCGGCGTCGCCGTCATGTGGGAGGAGCTGGCCGGCTGGCTGGATGCGCGCGTCAACCAAGGCGCTCCATTTCGTCGGCTAATTCTGCCCACAGTCCCCAAGACATGGACTCATATTGGTTACACGCGACATCTCTCCTTCCCTGCAAGGCGAGATCTCCGCTTCCTGGTGAAGCAAATGCAACATATGCCCAATATCGCGAAAGATCCCGCGGCCCTCATACGGCTGCTGGACCCCGAGATAGATACCTCTGCGGTCTCGGTTGGTCTGAAAGACGCGTTTGCGGAGTTTCGGGCCGCACTTCGGTCAGGTCGTGCGTCGGTAGATCATCGGTTTTGGCGACTAGTCGAACGGGCGCTCACGTCTGCCGGAGAGCAAAGCGCTCCACTAGCTGAATTGCGGATGGAGTTCGACGAGGACGGACAACGTAGGTATCAGCTATCAACTCTTGCTGGACACGTGTCATTCCCGCCCGAAATTGGCTCCGCGGTCGCATCTGGCGCGCTAATGGACAGTCCAAACTTAGGACCTGCCGCCCGCCGCGGCATCCTATTTTTCCAGTCAGTCGGACTTGCAGACTGGACGGCTAGCGGGCAGCCTCCGGCAAATGGTGGGGGCTACCACGTGGCATTATCGGCTCGGCACGAGCGCCATGCCAAAATTTCAATCGCGGAGTGGGAAACCTCGGGTACCTGGTTAGTGACAAAATCGGGGGTCCCTGCAAGTGCAGTGGAAGACCTGCTAAATCGCCTTGGGATGCACAATGTACGAGAGAACCTGATCTCGGTTGCGTTTACAGATGGAGTACGTGTTGGAGGAGCGTGGCTTGGGGTTCCAAACCTGCTGCCCCGCCTCAGTGGCGCCCAGGGCACCATAGATGTGCGTCGGATCAGCATTAGGGAGGGCGTCGATCTCCAGTGTACTGATGGCCGTCTATACGCGCCTGCTATAGTTGAGGGGCAGTATGTATTCAGTGACCCGGATGGGGCATGGTCACGTCGAGCCACATTCGTTGCTTGCGCAGAAGAGCATGCTGAACTGCGAGGGGCGATATATGGGTCCCCCTTACACAAGGAGTGGCGGTCGGGTGGGTCCGTCGCCACATTCAGGCTCTCCAGTATTTCGACCGATTGGAATGATAGTCCTTACGAGCATCAAGATCTTGTTGAAGGCTTGTATGCACTATCGCGGAGCGGAATCGGCGAAGGTGAGGCGATCTCATTAATCAGCCGCGTGGTGGGAAACCGCAGCTGGGACTTCCTCCGCACCCTTGTCGAGTCCACATTCTTTGATGAAAGACTTAGACTGCGATGGCGCGGAAGAGCTTTCACGCTTGGCAGCGCCCGGCTGGAGCTTGTTAAGATCGGGCACCTCGACGGCGCGATTGTATCGGGCGCGGTCCCCTTGCGTCTCGAGCAGGATTTCAAGAGAACTGTTGCCCTGCACGGTGGGACACCCTTTCGTAGGCTGTCAGGCAGCAAGGCACCGCCAATACTCGGCGCAATTGACTTGGACGCAGTAAGGCTAGCTGAGGCGCTAGGCTGGAAAGTGTCATATTCTGAGATGGTGCCTAGTGCTAAGCCCGGTGATGGTCTCGTCGAAACAGATATTGTAGGTGAGCACTATGTTCCTGGAGCATTTTGGGACTGGGAACGAGGACGTTTCAGAGTTGGTGGCGCTGCACACGGTCCCGTCACGCTGACCCGTTTTCAGCATCCCGCTGGACGCGATCATGATGTTTACAGGGTAGTGGGGGCCACGACTCGTACCTTCACTTCAAGGTATTCAGCAATTCTCGATGCTTACGCTCAGGCGAGGATTCCGATGTTTAAGCACATGGATGGACGGATTCGCCGAATTCCCCAAGAGGGTGCACTTCCAATTGAGATTTCCCGGTCTGTCAGGCTGCTCGCCGCTCAAAACGGTGGTGCCGTTGAAAATGAGTGGTGCTATGAGATAGCATCGCGTGACCAGGGCTGGCTTGCCAAGCTACTGCCGGGCCTGGTTTTGGGGCTAGATGGGGGGGGCGGGTTTGGGAAGAACGGACAGAGCCGCCGCGGCAGGGGAGCGCGACGAGCGATGTGGATTGACGGAATCATTGAGGCATGACGGACGAGGCCAGAGTTGTGAATGAAGCGATCTTTGGTGCACAGCAACCGAAACGGTACTTCGGGCGCTTCGTGCGCAAGCAAGGCGCTTATGGAAGCGTCGCCGTGGTGGGCATGTTGTCGGGAACAACCGTAGAGTATATTGCCGATCCAAAGCGGCGCTTTGCTAAAGATGGGACTGTTGAGACGCGCGGTGTTGTACAGCACGCAGGGCTCTCGCCGGGCGATTGGATGGAATTCAGTGTCTCGAAAAACACACGACATGGGGCAGCCGAATACAAAGTTGCCTACCTCCGGAGAATCCCCCGCTATGCAGAGCTACCCGCAGGTAACAGCGATGCGTTTTATAAGGCGCTTCTGACCCGCGCAGGATGGCGAGGCGACCGCCGTGCAGGTCTTTGGGCTCTGAGGTTGCCAGAAAATCGTGTCATAATCGCTGAATTGGAGACCAGTGCAGACGGTGCGCTGCGCATTCCACGAGGCGACGCAATGTGCGTTAAGTTCTACGACTTCGTGGCTGGAGCCGTTGCTCGCCTCGATGCTTCCTCGCCCGTTGACCTTGCGTATCTTGACAATAGCGTCGAACCGATCGGAACTTTCGATTGGTCAGATGATTTTGACCATGTTAGTCGTGTAATTCGCTCGCTGGCCGAATTTAACGACCCTCACATCAGCGACCTTATCACATGGCTTGAACTCCATTTTGAGCAGGGTGCTGACAAGGTTTTCAACGCTCATGCCGATCACAAAGCAGAGCTTAATGCATTGCGCTCGGGTGAGTTAGCTGAGCGGCTGCGTGCTGATCGCGATCTCATGAAGCTGTATCTGGACGCTGCTCTGGGTGACAGTGCCGTAGCTTCTGCCGTCGCAGAATATGCCCGAGAAGGCCATACCGAGGCTCGCTCGAAACTCCTTATGGAACTGGAGAACGAAGTCGCTGGACGCAAGGCGCAGCTAATCGCCGAGCAAGAAGAAGGACTTGCGGAGGAACGAAGGATCGCCGAAGCGCGACTGGGAACCGAAATTGAACAGCTCCGCTCCGAGATGCTCAGCGAAGTTGAAAATGCTATCAGACAGGCGGAGAGCGATCACAACGAACGGGTCGCTCAGCTCGATACCGAATACACGAGACGTCAACAAGACTTGGAGCACGAACTTGGAGCGGCAGGGGCCGAACTTGTTAAGCTGAAGGATTCCATAGCAAGCGCAGCATCAGATCTCGAGATTGCCCTTGATAGAATTGAGACAGAGCGGGCACGTGCCCTTGATGCGACAGTGGAAGTAGATAGGCTACTCTCGGTTTCACAGCAGCTCTCGCAAAAACCATCTGCGGCCGGCTTAACGGGCGTATCATCAGTTCCGTTCGCATTCCCGAACCGCGAACTTGTTTCTATCAAATCCCTATCGGTATCGATAGACGGGCTTGCCATTTTATCACCTAAAGGGCGCCATCTTCTCCGGCGCCTACTAGTTTTGATGCTGTCAGGCGAGGTGCCCATCCTATTCGGTACAGATGCCCTGGATTTCGTGAGGTTGGCCGGTGCAGTTGTAACTCCGAGTCGAGTTGGTTTCATGCGCGCTGATGCCACTCTGATATCTATAGAGGACGTTTGGTCACGGCCGGGCTCTGGGGCGCCAACTGTCATGGCAGCTGCAAGCTCGGCGGCAATCGGCGGTGGTTCAGTCTTGGTTGCCGTGACAGACATAGAGTCCTCAGGAGCCCGGTTTTGGCTTCCGGCACTCGCCGAATTCTTACGCAGTCAAGCGCGCCCGAGAGGGCTACTTGTGTGCGCAGTTGCCGGCGACATAGCGCATGATGAAGTAATGTCTCTGCCGCGAGCCCTGGCCACCCTCGAAATCGAGGGCGCGTTTGAACCGGGAGCCTTCTACGGAGCCCTAGCGTTGCCGCATGTTACCGGCGCGCAGGAGCTTTCGCTTGATCCGGGGATTACGCCGCCTTGTTCTGCCGCGGTCGTCCAATGTATCGCAGATCTCGAATTTGAGCCCAATATCGGCTTAGTCATTCGTATCGCCCGGATTTTTGCTGAGGCTTTAGCTATGCTTGGGGATGATGTCGCCGCCTCCAAGTTGGCCGTGGAGATAGCAAAAGATATCAATAAAGTACCCCGTTAACTCGCAAGAGGTGAGGAAAAGATGCTTGACCCAATCGGAGGATTTGAGCGTATCCGGGACTTTTTTGTCTCGTATATTGAGACGAGTTTTCGGATCTCGAACAAGAAAGTTGCGAATGAACGCCGCCGTCTGCTCGAGACAACAAATGTCTTCGCAACATCTTCCTTTGTAGAGCCGGTCCTGCGTTACAGAACGCATGAGTTTCGCATAGATCAGATGATAGGATTGCCGGAAGGCCCACTCTCGGCACTTCCACATGACAGCCAGGTCGCTTTCGCCGAGCTTGCTTTATCGGGTTTGTTTGAGGGCGATGATGCCGAAGGCGAGGTGCGTCGCATAGGGCGATATGCGCCATACAAACACCAGATTGAGATGCTTCAGCGCGGGATCCAACCTGGCCGGCCTGGGATAGTCACGTCAGGTACTGGCTCAGGCAAGACAGAGTCCTTTATGTTGCCGATACTCGCAGCGATTACCAACGAGGCTATGAAATGGGATAAGCCGTCGAGCGGATACCTTAGAAATCCATGGTGGCAAATGGATCGCGGCCGATGGAGCCCACAACGAACTGGTGAGAATCGTCCAGCAGCAATGCGCGCTTTGGTGTTGTATCCGATGAACGCGCTGGTCGAGGATCAGATGGTGCGGCTGCGCCGCACTCTGGACTCTGATGAGGCGCGGAGGGTCATGGACAACCGCTTCAAGGGGAACCGGCTGTTTTTTGGGCAATATACATCTTCCGCCCCCGTGACCGGGTATGAGGATCATCCTCGCCTTGCCGGTCACGAGCTGGAACAGTCTAGGCGTACACGCCGGCAGCGAAAGCTTCGAACGGCCATGAGGAAGGCGCAAGCAGACCAAGTCGAGGCGCGAAAGCACGACACCGCAGAGTTCGAGAAGGCAGTGAAGCTCGGGCTCCCCTCACCTGACAAGACCCGGTTTATTTTTCCTTCGATGGATGGCGGCGAAATGCTGTCGCGCTGGGACATGCAAAGAACGCCCCCAGATCTTCTGGTGACGAACGCATCGATGTTGGGGGCCATGCTATCGCGCGAAGTGGAAGAGCCCATCTTCGAAGCCACGCGCAGGTGGCTAGAGTCCAACGAAGACGCATACTTCTATCTGGTGTTCGACGAACTCCATTTGATCCGCGGATCCGCGGGAACAGAGGTCTCATTCCTCGTTAAATCTCTGATCCAACGCTTGGGCCTGGACAAGCGCGGTCAACGTCACAAGCTTCGGATCTTGGCATCGTCCGCGTCATTGCCAATGGATGGCGAACCTGGCATCCAGTCGATGCGGTACCTTCGCGATTTATTCGCACCTTTCGGTACCAGTTCGAGTCCCGAGGACGAAGGTTCGATTGAGGAGGACTTTTGGACCGAGTGTGTAATAAAAGGAGAAGCCGAGATCCCATCTTGGAGTGGGGGGAGTTTACTCCCGGAGCCGTTTGTTGGTCTCCTCGACGCTGCCCGCTCGAACGGTGAGGCCTTTATCTCCAGCATCACGAAGTCCGAGGATATCGAGAGGGCAATCAGCCAAGTCGCCGCTTCGCTAGGTGTGAATGAGACTGAGGACAAGCGTGTAGCAGCCGTAGCAGAGGCCGCAGCTGCATTGCTGACAGGAGCGTGTCGCGATGGCTCGGGTATCCGAGCTACTAGCATAGATGAAATCGGCAGACGACTATTTCCCGGTGCAAGCGAGCCCAACGACGCGGTGCGCGGTCTAATGCTAGCCAGAGCTCTGCCCGAGAGCGGTCAATGGAAGGCAAAAGTTGCTCAGGGCACCCCCTCATTTCGGGTTCATGCTTTCGTCCGTAACATCGAGGGTCTTTTCGGTGCACCCATGCTCGAAAATGGCCAACTTGAATACCTCGACCTAAGCGTGGAACGCGGCCTGACCCATGGACAGCCTGCATTGGGCGAAGTGAGAGGTCGTCGTCTCTTTGAGTTGCTGTACTGCGAGGCGTGCGGCGACCTCTTCCTAGGAGGACAGCGTGGAACCCCGGTCGGGACCAGGGCGTCAGTCGAACTTCTTCCGGCGACGGCTGAACTAGAGAACCTGCCCGAACGGACTGCGGCCGAGTACTATGACAGCATGACGTTCGATCAGTTCGCAGTGTTCTGGCCGAGCAGAGCGGAGCCGGCAGTTGATGGGCACGGCTGGGACAAATGGCAGGCGGCTTACCTCGACCCGACATCCGGCTTTGTTGCACTTGGCGACGAAATCCCGGACAATCGCATCCCGGGACGGCTGTACAACCAGATGCAATCTGCAGCAACGAACGGTCGTCGGACTGCCCAACCATTCTGCTGCCCTAATTGCGGCACCGACTATTCCAACAGGCCTGCGACGTCGCGGTCTCGTTCGCCGATCCGCGCATTTCGAACGGGTGTAAGCAAGGCGTCACAGCTTGTGGCTACCGAGCTATTCGAGTTGCTGCATGCTGTGGGCGCAGACGCCAAAAGCATCGTCTTTTCGGACAGTCGGCAGGACGCTGCGAACCAGTCGCTCGAGATCGAACGCCTTCACCTCCGTGACCTCCGGCGTGAAATTCTAGTCGCGGTCGCGAGAAACTATCTCATTAAGGCAGGAGGGACCAAAGTCGACCCCACCATTGCCTTTGCCGAATACACAAAGCTCAATGCTGAGGGGAAGACCGCAGAGGCTGTGAAGGTACTAGAACAACTGAAATCCCAGACTCACGATCTACAGGTTTCGGTAGAACACTCAAAGGTACAGCTGGAGCGCTTGTTTACATACAAAGAGGCCTCCGAGGATGTCGGCGCACTCATAAAGGAGTATGTCAGGCTTGGAATCCATCCGTTTGATGAGGTCGGGAGGAAGCCATACAAGAATCGTCCTTGGTATGAGGCGTTCGACAAATCGGGTGAAACAATCACCTACGCGAACTGGCTCGACGACAACGAACAAAAGCAGCTCGGTCTGGCGATCGGGAAAGAGCTGATGGAATTAGTCGACGACGTTATATTCGCGAATACTTTTTTTGCACTTGAAGAGACTGGGCTCGCATACCCATCCATCAGCCGGGAAAGCGGGGGGGCCGTCGAGCAGCTCGATGCGTGGCTTCGAGTATTTGCGAGCGCGACGCGTGTTCAGGAGAACAAGTACTTCAACAGCACCAGCGTCACCGAATGGGATGCCGGCAGCAAGATCAGGCCGACCAACCGCGTCCGCAAGTTTGCCGATGCTCTTCACGGAACGAACGCCGTGGCAGAATTGGACAAAGTGCTTAGGGAATTCAGCGAGCGGCATCATGTGAACGGCATCATACGCGTAGGTCGGGTATTCTTGAAGGTGGCAAACCCAGGCGATCCCTACTGGCGGTGTAATGCCTGCGAACGCGTGCACCTGCATCGCGGTGTGGCTAGATGCACGCGATGCTATAAGGCACTACCGCTTGAGCGCTCCGGCCCGGTTGAAGAACTTTGGGCTTCAAATTTCCTTGGTCGCCGGATCATTAGAGGGCAGAAGAACGGTGTCGCACGTTTCCGGCTACGCTGCGAGGAGCTTACAGGGCAAACTGACGACTTCTCGGATCGTCTGCGAAAATTCAAAGGCATTTTTGTCGATGATATCGGCGAAGTCGCTAGGCTCGCGCAAGAAGTCGACATGCTTTCGGTGACTACCACTATGGAGGTCGGGATCGACATCGGGTCGCTTCAGACGATTTTCCAAGCCAACATGCCACCGCAGCGCTTCAACTATCAACAACGCGTGGGTCGAGCAGGGCGGCGTGGCCAGGCCTTTTCGTTTGTTATCACATTCTGTCGGGGGAGAAGCCACGACGCGTACTATTTTGCACATCCAGCTGCAATTACAGGTGATCCGCCGCCGCCTCCGTTCCTCGCGACAGGTCATGATCCGATTCCTCGCCGCCTCCTGAACAAGGTATGGCTCGGGGCAGCGTTCAAGAAGATTCGTGACGATTTCGTGAAACAGGGTGAGGTATATCCCGGTGATCTTCTTGTTCCTCCCGATGTTCACGGCGAGTATGTTCCAACAGACGAGTATTTCGATGACCCCAGCGGGCATGATTGGCGTGGTCGTCTACGTGGTGCGCTAGAGGCAACGATCACACAACGCGACGCATTCCTGAACGCGGCCTGTATTGATCCTATACAGCGCGAGCGTGTCCGGGCAGACGCGGACGTGAACAATCTCCTCGGGTCGATGGACCTGCAAAAGCCTTTCCTCCCCCAAAAGCCGCAGGGTTTGGCCCAATTCCTCGCAGAGCGTGGCCTTCTGCCGATGTATGGTATGCCCACGAGGGTTAGACAACTATACCTTGGGCTCCGAGCCGAAACTAACGAAAGGGATACTGAATACGAATGGTCGACAATGGATCGCGATCTCGATACTGCGGTTTTCGAGTTTGCACCTGGGGCTGTTCTCACGAAAGACAAGCAACGCCACAAAGTCGTCGGCTTTAGCGGGACGCTGGCATCACCTGAGCGGCGCGGCAAAGACATAGCCCTCAAGAGCCTGTCTGATTGGATCGAGTCGAGGCATCATGTCGCTCTTTGTGCATCGTGCGGGTCTGCTCACTACAGCAATAGGCATCCAGAATTGGCAGTGACTTGCGCAGATTGCGCAGCTGAAATCGTGCCAGAGTCTTTTAACGATTACATTACGCCGGCAGCTTTCAGAACGGACTTCAAGGCCGCCGAGACGGATCTGGATACTGTCGGGCGAATGGCAGTACGCACAGTCGCGACAATCCAGCACGGGGGCACGTCAATTGATGTCGGCAACCTGAGGATCCGGCGAGGTGCCGGCGTCACCATTATGCAACTTAACGATGGTGTTGATGACGAACTCGGCAAGCCGATCCGGTTTACGGTGCAGAATGCGCAGGATGGTAGTGTCAGGGTTCCAAGAATGACAGCCGCGCAATTGACCTCTGGCCAGGCGATCGACATTTCAGAACTTGCCAAATCGACCACCCGTTGGGTTGCCGATGTGTCATCTCAGCAGACTTTCGGGCTTATGTCTAAGAAGGAGACAGACGCACTTTATCTCGAACTGCTAGACTTTGACCGTCGGCTAACACTTGATCGCGTAGCTCGGAAAGGTGAATTCAGCCACCTACCCAGCAGAGCGGCAGCGATCAGTGCGACCCAAATATTGGTTCAGAAAGCCGCTCTCGATTTGGATGTAGCTTCAGATGAATTCGAGGCACTGGAACCCCGCCTACGCGATGGGAAGCCAATGCTTCAAATTGCAGACTCGCTCATTAACGGATCGGGCCTCTGCAGGCGGCTCGGACAAAGTCGGAGTGATGGGAAGCCGCATATTGCATACTTGATTGAGCGGGCACTTGCAGACCATTCTGTTTGGCCACTCGTTGATTTCTTGCGCCATGATGTAAACGGTGATCACGAGGCCAGGTGCCAAACGTCTTGCTACAGATGTATCCAGCGCTACGGGAACCGTCTGTACCATGGGCTACTCGACTGGCGACTTGGTCTAGGTTATCTCCGAGCACTTATCGTTCCTGGCTATACTGCAGGATTAGATGCAAAAGACCAACATCATCCTGAGACATCCGGCTTTAGTAGTCGCGCACTCGCTCTTGCCGAAGCGGTAGCCAGTATGCGCCCGGGTTCTCTAGTCGCCGAGATCGATCCAGTATCTGGGCTTCCGGCTCTTCGAGAAAGGCAGAAGGGCGGCGCGGTGTTCTTGGTAATACATCCACTTTGGAGGTCAGATGGCGAGTTCGGTAGAGTGTTATCCGGGGGTCAGAAGGTGAAGTTCGTCGATACCTTCAATCTTGAGCGGCGCCCACTGCGCGCGATCGAGATGGCACAACTCCAAAGGGACATTTAGATGGTGGTAGATCGGTCGCGCGTTACTGGCACTCATTCGGTCACTCGGTACCCAGCATAGCAGATGGGCCGTTGTCACAGCGCGACTGTTGTGGTTCGGACGACAATGAACAAGCTATTCGTCGGGATGGATCAGCGTGACGTCCTCGTGGATTTTTCTTTTGTGGCCGTGGTTTCGCTGTTAACGGTAGATTGCGTAATCTTCGACCCACGCTGCGACTGAGTTAAGGATATTGAAACTTCGTTCCCGGCTCGCCTGATCGACTTCGTAGTGATACGATTAGTTGTGCATATCTTCGGCTCCCCCTCCTCAGCCTGCCAATGCCGAGCGCGTTCTAAGCGCTCTGGCGAGCAATGCCGCAAGGCTGCGATGCGGGGTAAGTCCGTGTGCAGGAGCCACGGAGGGGCCTCTACAGGGCCGAGAACAGCCGCAGGCAGGGCAAGGTGCGCCGAGGCAAAGACGGTGCATGGCTGGGAAGGCAGAAAGACGCGTGAGGCCCGCGCCGAGAAGCTCCGGGAGCTACGAGAACTGGAGCATTACATCAAGGGCACAGGCCCTGCCCCGTGACACCAGTTCCGAATGGATCAGGGTGCTCGTCGCTCATCTGGGATAGTATACCTAAGCCAGCATGGTACCTTGGGCCTTGCAGGGGTGTACCCCCGGGGTGGGGTCTGCAAAGTCGTGTTTTTTTGACTGGGGGTGGGTAGTACCCGAGTGGAATCGGCGGTGCTATCCCGCCGTGAAAGCTGGGTGAAAGCCACGATCCTCTCTAGCCTCTGTTGCAAAAAGCTAAATTCCCGTAAGATATTGTTATTATTTGATTTATATGGTGCCCCCAGCAGGACTTGAACCCGCGACCCCCTGATTACAAATCAGCGGGTCTTGTGTTTAAAAAGACATATTCAACAATCAAATTGTGGAGAAAACAACAAACTAAATCGAGATTATTCAATATGTTATAGACATACAGCAATTGACGAGGTTCTTCCCAAGATGTACTGATGTCCATAGAAATCCGCTACCAGCCGGATAACTTGCGCTACCTGTGTGCTACCGAAGACCAAAGGGAATGACGAACGTGCCGGTCAGTAAGAAAGTCAAACTCACCGACAAATTCCTGAAGGCGATGGTTGCCCCTGCCGAGGGTCGTGTCGAAGTCTACGACATTGAACGAGCGGGTTTGCGTATCCGCCTCTACCCCACTGGCAAGATGACGTGGCTTTATCAAAAACAGATCAAGGGTGGGCCAAGGCGCGCGCTCACTCTAGGCCAGTACCCGAACATGTCTTTGGCTGCCGCACGAGCCTTGTCGCTTAGCATTGAGGCCGAAGCGGAAATCGGAGTGGACCGTGTCGAAGTTAAAGCTGAAGCCATTCGCAAAGCAGAGGCAGAAGCACTAGCTGCACGCTCCGTCGCGGACATCCTAGAGATTTATGTTGCGACACATATCCGTCGAAACCTGAAGCTCGGGAATTCCAGAACTGAGCGTGAGGTTCAACTTCGCACCCACCTGAAGCCTTTGCTCTCAACTAGGATTGACCATGTGAAGCGGGCCGACCTCCAACGGATCGTTGACAGGAAGGCGGCTGAGGGGAAGGTCACGATGGCAAACCGGCTGCGTGCGGCGTTCACCGGCTTTTTCGGTTGGGCCATGCGGAGAAACCACATTGAGACCAACCCTTCAGAGGGCTTGCAGAGTGCTGGGAAGGAAAAACCACGCGACCGCACCCCGTCGCTGGAGGAGGTGCAAGAGATCTGGGCGGCTTCCTTCAAAATGGGTGATCTCTGGGGTCCCTTCTTTCGATTGTGCGTCCTGACGGGCCAGCGGTCCCGTTCCGACATCCTCGCCATGAAGTGGAGCTGGGTGGACTTTGGCCGAAACCGGTTCACGGTGCCGCTGCCAAAAAACTCAAAGGGACACATCGTCCATCTGTCCGATGATGCACTGGTCGAACTGAAGGCGCTCAAGCAGTGCCAAGAGGATCGCCCAAGTGACTTCGTGTTTACCACGACGGGCGTCTCCGCGTCTTCCGGCGTGGCTAACGCCAAAGAGAAGCTCGACGCTTTCATCGCGGAAGCAAGG
>Ga0315905_10002260_pt1 | contig 20276 bp, 17 predicted proteins | sample LakEriMetagenome_5_FD_203522 | JGI IMG/M metagenome (GOLD analysis project Ga0315905, IMG submission 203522) | Freshwater fungal communities from buoy surface, Lake Erie, Ohio, United States - Buoy 4 MA121 | ecosystem: Environmental > Aquatic > Freshwater > Lake | place: USA: Lake Erie, Ohio... | reverse complement strand
TCTACTTTAAGAAATTATTTTGGCTTGATTTTCGATGAGTTCTTTAACGTTTTTGATGGTCGGGGCAAATTTTCTCACTTAAATTTATTTTCCATATTAACTATCAAAAAACTTTTGCAAGAGGTCTTATGATCGCCTTTTAGCCGAAGTTCAACAAAGAAATCCCAACTCTTCAACATTAACCCTATTTGATGCCAAAGCCGCAGGGCTATTGACCATTCCCGATCGCTGCAATTTGCAAGTTTCCATTAGCCGAAATATTTATACCCCTGATCGCCATCCCACCAGTGTTGTCTTACGCCATAATAAACTCTGGCTTGTGGTCGAAGATGACAACATTCGCCGTTATCTCCTTGGTTACTTAAAACTGCCCCAATGGCAAGGTAAAACCTGGGATGAAATTAAAAATAAAGTTGTTTTACCCTATGAAGTCAACGATCTCAATACGTTTTTTGTAACAGAGCAACAACGCTGCTTTGAAATTCAAACACTACTCGATGAAGTTGCTCAGATCGATGTAGAAATTGATGAAAAGGTGTTGGATTTATATGGTATTACCGATCCCGGCGATCGCCAGCGAATTCTAGGTAGTACTTCAAATTCTGAAGAGGATGGATCGGAAAGCGAGGGAGAAGCGGAAGAGTAAGAAAACTATTAATATTCATTACTCCGTTGTAGATTTAAAAACTGGGTAAACTCCGGTTGGAACAGTAGTTTAATTACCCCAGTCGGGCCATTACGATGCTTAACAATCAATAATTCTGCAATGCCTTGATCCGGCGTATCAGGATTATAATACTCATCCCGATAAATCATCATAATCAAATCTGCATCCTGTTCAATTGAATTATGAACGACAATATCGTTCGCAACAAAGTTATGAAGAGTCGGAACAGTGAGATCAAAAACCTCTTCCATACCATCTGCTTGAATAGAAATAATCGAATCCCAATAAACATCACTGTGAGCTAAATTAATCGACAAAGAACTGTTAAGATATCTAGATAATGCAATATGCTCATTGATTTTAAGCTCATCTAATCGTTTCCAGCCTTCAATCGTTAAAAACTTATGATTGGCCGTGGCTTTAATCGTTTTACCTAAACGAGTTTTTAATAAATAGATAGATTTCGTTCCTGTACAAAAAGCATGGCTAACAATAGCTTTTTCTAACTTCATTGTCTCTTCATTTAAAGCCCAAACAAAGAAATTAGATTGACCCATTAATTCCCGAATAGAAATCCGTTTACCGCTATCTGCTAGAGTTACTAAGCTATCTCCACTTAAGCAACCACTTTCCCGTAAATCCGACATCATCGGGCGCTTATTAGTGCGGGATTCCACCGCCCGACTTAATTGAGAAAGAGCAATCACCGGGGCATTAATTTCCCTTGCTAATCCCTTTAACGACCGAGTAATTTTAGACAACTCCTGCACCCGATTATCACTACTCCCTTCCATTAACTGTAAATAATCAATTAATACTAAACCTAATGGCCCTTTTTGTTCACTTTGCAAACGCCGCACCTGCGATCGCATTTGGGTAACAGAAATACTCGCCGTATCATCAATGTAAATCGGTAAACCAGAAAGGGTTCCTAACGCCATCGTTAAGGGTTCATATTCCGTTTGGCTAAAATGTCCCGTCCTTAACCGATTACTATCAATGCGAGACTCACTGGCTAATAATCGTAATGCCAACTGTTCTTTTGACATTTCTAGACTAAAAATTGCGACGGGGAGATTTTGGGTTTTAGCAATATTGGCCGCGACCCCTAAACCAAAAGCTGTATTGTGAACACAAATATCGTTAGCAATAAAATTATGAGTCTCAGGAATTGTTAAATCATAGACCTGCTTGAGTCCAATGGATTCAATCGAGACAATTTCATCCCAATAAATATCACTACTAGCTAACTGTTGCAAGGGAAGATTATCCAAGGCGGTTGATAATTGTAATAATCGCTGTCGCGTAAAAGCCCGTTTACCGACATGAAGATTACTGGTGCCGACAAGGCCAGCCCGTTTACCGACATGAAGATTACTGGTGCCGACAAGGCCAGCCCGCTTTCCTAACGAAGACCAAGATTCATCACCTTTTGCTATTTCTAGTTGTTGCCAAATTTCTACGGGAATCAGGTCACAATTTGTCTGGTATTTTTTAGTAGCTAACACGGATTGAATGGCAATAATTTTCTCTTCTTTGCCAAAGACACCAATTTCATCGATAAATGTTTTAATAGAATAGGCATCTGTAATATCTAGCTGCCAAGCGTTTCGTCTTTCGTCTTGATATTGAATTGATCGTTTTTTTAGTCTCGCAAGAATGCCAAAACGTAAAAGTAAATGTTGAATTTGTTGAGCTAATTTTTGACTGACACTAGCATAACCCAATTGAACTTGTTGACTTTTGAGAATACTCGCCCAACCATCAGTTGCAAATAATCGATTAAGAAAAAGAGCAACTAATGGTTTTTCTAGCTGAAAAATAATATCAGGAATACTTTTTGTATGGGCATTTTTGCCATCTAAACCCAGCTCTTGCAACCAGTTTTTGACACTGTTAATTTCATTTTTCATAACCCCTTCTATTTCACAGGGTAATAAAAGGCTTGGAGCAACAGCTAAAGCTTCGCAAAGCAGATTAAATCTCTCTTTTTCGGGAAAACAAAAGCCCTTTCGCCAATTGTTAATACTGCCATGGCAAACACCTACCTTATTGGCTAAATCATTAACATCTACAGATTTTGACTGAATTATGTCATTAAGATTGTCGGCAAAAATCTTTCTTTGTTCTGCAATAAATTCTAGATCTTTGGAAACTCGCAACGTTGGTGTTCTCGTATTATTCGATGTTTCCATACGAACCTTGATGCCTGTAAATTCTAAGGCTGATTGTTCAAAATCTTGCTGAACCCTAGGATTAATATTAGTGAAACGAGGACAACTTCCTGTCAAATCTCCATCACCAATTAAATAGGCTAATAATTTGATTCGCGCAGGACTTAAGGTTTCTTTGCCAAAACAAGGTAACTGCCGAGGGACCGCAATCTTATCACCAACTTTTAACTCAGAAAGCGATCGCCAACCTGTTATCGTCAAATAAGGATGGGTTAATGTTGTCTCCAAGGAACGTCCTAATTTTGTCGTCACCCGAAAAACAGGCTTTAAGCCATCATCAATAAACGCGGAAGGTTTTGTCCAATCAAGTTTCCAATCTTGTTTAAGCGTTAGAAGATTTGCCTGTTGTTGGGCATAAATTTGAGCAATCGTACAAACACGGCCATCCGCTAAGACAATTTCTGAATTTGCTTCACAACATTTCCCCATTGACGGCCGTCCGGCCAGAATAATTAAATCTGCCCGCTGTAAGCCCCCCGTCATCGCATCTAAATCGTAGAATTGGGTCTCTACCCCCGGACTAGACAGTTTTTGGTGGAGTTTTTCCAACTCTGAAAAGGTATTAATCAGGGTTTCTGATAACGGGACTAAGCCTCCTTGGGGACGGGATTGGGTCAGGCGAAAAATCTTCTGTTCCGATTCATCAAAAATGGTTTCTAATTCTTTGGTGGTGTCATAACCTAAATCCACAATTTCGTGCCCCGCCGCAATGAGTTGTCGCCGTAGATATTTATCCATTACCAGGGCGGTGTAGCGGTCAATGTTAACGGCGGAGAGGGTTTGGTCTGCTAATTGGGTTAATTTGACAATGCCGCCGATCGCCTCTAAATGGTGGTGATCCTGGAGCCAACTGCTGACGGACATTAAATCCGTGGGTTGACTTTGGCCGTGCAAACTGAGCATGGCTTCATAAATTAAGCGATGGGCTTTGACATAAAACGCATCGATTACCAGCACATCCACAATGCGGGCGATCGCCTCTGGATCAAGCAGAATTCCCCCAAGGATCGACTCTTCGGCTTCAATATTTTGGGGCGGGAGGGAGGCGTTATCAACCATAAAAATTTGTCAACCGAGGAAAATAGGGGAGATTAACCGTGAATTTCAACAGATCGTTTCAGTTTGCTTCTATCCTGATAACTAGAATAATCAAACCAGCATCACCGTTACTGATCGACAGCCAAGGCCACCCCGATCACTTTAGCGAATTCGCCAATTTTTGCCTGTTATGAGCCGTAAAAATCTAATTTTGTTAGTCGTTTATAGCGTCTTTACCCTCGTGATGAGTTATTGGTTGGGGCAACAATCCTATCAATGGCTCCCCACAGCGGCGGCGGCAGAGGCAGAACCCGTGGGGGATTTACTGAGTTTTTTGGTCAGTTTGGGCAGCATTGTGTTTTTGGGGGTAGCGGGGATTTTAGGCTATTCAATCATTTTTTACCGCTTTAGTCCCCACAATGCCGATGGTGCACCGATTCGAGGTAACACCCGTCTAGAAATTATCTGGACGATCATACCGATTATTTTAGTGACTTGGATTGCTTGGTATAGTTACGCCATTTATCAACGGATGCAAGTATTGGGGCCATTACCCATCGTGGAATTGCCAGAATTGCTGGAAGAAAAGGCGATCGCCACTGAGCCAGCCTCTTTAACCGCTCAAAATAGCAACCTTAACCCCGAAAGAATCCAAGTAGACGTTAAACAATGGGCCTGGACATTCACCTACCCCAATGTCGGAGTAATCAGTCATGAATTGCATTTGCCGATGGATCGTCGGGTCACATTAACCATGACTTCCCAGGATGTTTTGCATGGCTTTTATGTGCCCAACTTTCGCATCAAGCAAGACATTGTGCCCAACCGTGAAATTGAGTTTAGCTTTACCCCCAATCGCATTGGCAACTATGAATTGCACGATTCCCAATTTAGTGGCACTTATTTTGCGGTGATGACCGCGCCAGTAATGGTTCAATCCTTGCCGGATTATCAAGCTTGGTTAGACAGTCAAAAACAAGCCCAAGCCCCTTTGCCCTCCAGTCCAGCATTACAGGAGTTTCAACAACGGCCCGCCACCTCGGTAAAAAGCGGTTGGCCCACGGTCAAGCCTGAGCCTCGTCCCTAAATCCTGAACGGATTAATGGCCCCCGCTTACTGTCCCAATCTATAAATTTGCTAAGACGCTTGTCGCAATGGCGATCGTTTTGTCAATATCAGCTTCCGTATGGGCTAAAGACGGGAAACCCGCTTCATATTGGGACGGTGCCAAGTAAATTCCCTGCTCCAACATACCGCGATGGAAACGGGCAAACTTATTAACATCGGCCTTCTTCGCATCTTCATAGTTACGAACCGGGCCAGCGGTAAAGAACATGCCAAACATGGCACTAATTGATCCCCCACAAACCTCATGACCAGCCTGTTTTGCTGCATCAAGTAAGCCAGAAATTAACCGTTTGGTAATCTTGTCGAGATACTCATAGGTTCCCGGCTTTTGCAGAATTTCCAGGGTTTTAATCCCCGCTGTCATGGCCAAAGGATTGCCGGATAAAGTACCCGCCTGATACATCGGGCCAGCCGGAGCCACCATCGACATAATTTCTTCCCGGCCACCGTAAGCCCCAACAGGTAACCCGCCTCCAATAACTTTACCCAACGTGGTTAAATCCGGGGTAATCCCAAAACGGGCTTGGGCTCCCCCATAGGACACTCGAAAGCCCGTCATTACCTCATCAAAAACCAATAAAGCGCCATATTCTTTGGTTAATTCCCGTAGACCTTCGAGAAAACCCGCATCAGGCAAAATAAACCCGGCATTACCGACAACAGGCTCTAAAATCACCCCGGCAATACTATCGGGATTTTCGGCAAATAAGGCTTTAACGGCTTCTAAATCGTTGTAGGGGGCGGTTAACGTGGCATTGGTGGTACTGCTAGGCACACCGGGGGAGTCGGGTAAACCCAAGGTCGCCACCCCGGAACCCGCTTTGACCAAAAACATATCGGCGTGGCCGTGGTAACAACCTTCAAATTTAATGATTTTTTCGCGGCCGGTGAAAGCGCGCATCAACCGCAACACAGACATACAAGCTTCTGTGCCTGAATTGACGAAACGCACCATTTCAATGCTGGGAACCGCATCAATCACCATTTCGGCTAGGGTATTTTCCTGGGCACAGGGGGCTCCGAAGCTGGTGCCTTTATCGAGGGCGAGTTTGAGGGCATTAATCACATCGGGGTGGGCGTGGCCACAAATGGCAGGGCCCCAGGTGCCAACGTAATCTAAGTAGTGATTGCCATCCACATCCCAAATTTCTGCCCCTTTTACCCGGTCGAACACAATGGGCTGACCGCCGACGGATTTAAAGGCTCTTACAGGAGAACTAACTCCACCTGGCATTAGGTGTTGCGCTGCCGCAAAAATTTCTTCTGATTTGGTTGTAATAAAAGGGGTTGCGCTAACCAAATTCGCGTCTCCTTAATGAATTAAAGATTAGAAAAAGTAACTGTTATTTCTTGTTGTGATCGAAATATTTCGATGGAAGCCGGTTCGAGCAACATTGTCCCGAATATTCATTACTTTACAGACTTTTGGCGTGGTATGACGATTCAATCTCCTGGGGGCGATTTCGTAGTACGCGGTGCGCCGGGAGATGACATCAGCTAGTGGGCGATTCGGCTAAGAGGCGATCGAGTTCCCCTTGGGTATCGAGGGCATAGAGTTCGTTACAGCCACCAATCCCTTGATTGTTAATGAAAATTTGGGGAACTGTCCGTCTGCCGTCTGCCCGATCGCCCATTTGTTGCCGGGCAAGGTCATCGCCATCGATTTTATATTCCGTAAAGTTAACTCCCTTCCACCACAGCAGGAGTTTGGCCCGAATACAGTAGGGACAGGTTTGCCAGGTGTAAATTTCGACCTGGGCGGGATAGGAATCAGAACGCCGTCCCAGCAGGGAATTAAGCCAATTAAACATGGGATTTTTGCACGGAGAAAGTAATTAGATGGTTTATTCGGGGGTGGGCTGTTGCTCCAGATAGGCTAAAAACTCAATTAACTGTTCATCGGACAATAGCTGCCGAGACCGTTTGCCATAGGTTTGCAACAAATAATTGCGCCCTTGATCACTCGTCCACCCTAACCGTTTTAATTCCAGATTACTGCGGGCAATAATTTCCGAAAAATCAATCGGTTCTTCCTCGTCTTCCGGGCGATCGCCACCGAAATCATCGCTGCTGGGAATCGCGGTTGTTGACGACTCAAATAGTGACGGAGCCGAAGACGTTGCTTCAGGCAGGGGAAAACTCACAATATTTTCCGTCGCTAATGAATTCACATCCACGGGGAGAGGAGTTTGGCTGCCATTCTGAGCTGGTTGACTGTCGAATTCGGAAAGGTCTGGGGGGGAATAAACTTCGGATTGCAGCGTGAAGGGTAATTCGGGTTCTGGGGCTGGGGCAACGGGAAGATCCGCTTCTGGAGGGATAGGCTTAACCGGAGGGGCTGGGGGAGGAGTTGGGGCTGTCGTCTCTTGTTTGGGGGTAACGGCTGGCGGTGTGGGTTTGGCCGTCAATGGCGTTATTGGCTTTGGAGGAGGGGGATTTGACGGTTGGGAGGGGGCGATCGCCGCTGTGGACAAAGTTGGCGGGGGAGGAGAAAAAGATTGAGGGGATGAAACTTTGGTTGTTTGAGGTGTTTCAAGTTGAGGTGTTTCAACGGCTGATGACAGATTCAAGCTTTCCAAAACCCTTTCCCTAGCCCGATCTTCGGCGGCTTCTAGGGTTGCTTGGGCGGCCAAAGCTGTAGCAAGAACGATCCCTTCTACGGTGACACTGGCTTGTACAAGGTAAAGTCCCCGGTCAATTTCGAGTAAATCACAGCGTAAACTGCCCTGGGGATACTGTTGACGAAAGCGAAAAAGCAGACTCGACATTAGGATATGGTTGCGGTTGGCCGTCCTTTATCCTAACAGAGGCTTTCAGTGCCTAGCTCTATTTTGGGAATTGTTTAATCATGCCGTGAATGCTTGTTAGTACCGATATAGATGCTTTTTAGATGGCGATCGCTAATGGTAGGAACAGCGGGAGAAATTTCAGTGCCAAGGTCGTCTATAGACTTAATTGTTCGTTTCACCCCTGGTCAATCTCAAAGCAAAGCCAAATTTGGCGCCAGTTCTACCAATACCGAATTGTAAAATAAAGACCAATGGTGTAATCTATTTTTCTAACCGACACCAAATTACCAAAAAAATACTGTTGACAAAGTCTTTCTCATAACCTGTAAATGCCATCGTTCTTATGATTAATTGTCCGCCGCTTCTTGTACCAAAGAATTTTTGTGCCAAAGTAAATATACTAGGAACCGAAATTGACAATTTAACAACTTCAGAATTACTGAAAGAATTAGGCAACACAGGTGGGTTGGTAGTCACCCCCAATGTTGATCATTTAATCAGGTTAAGAAGGGATCAAGAATTTCAGCGAGTCTATTCAATGGCTCAATATTGCGTTTGTGACAGTAAAATTGTGCAGTTTGCCTCCTATTTTTTAGGACAGCCAATTCGAGAAAAAGTTTCTGGTTCTGATTTTTTTCCAGCTTTTTATCAATATAATGCCGATAATCCTGAAATTCGGATTTTTTTGCTGGGGGCTCAGCCAGGGGTGGCTCAGATTGCTCAACAAAAAATCAATGCAAAAGTCGGGCGTCAAATTGTTGTCGAGGTTTATTCTCCGCCCTTTGGTTTTGAAAACGATCCAGTAGAATGCCAAAAAATTATTGAGTTGGTAAACCAATCGGAAGCAACGGTGTTGGCCCTGGGATTGGGGACGCCCAAGCAGGAAAAATGGCTTGCTCATTATCGAAATCAATTGTCTTCGATCAAAATTTTCTTAGCCATTGGTGCCACTATTGATTTTGAGGCGGGTCATGTGCGACGATCGCCAAAATGGATGAGTGAAATGGGTTTGGAATGGTTATTTCGTCTGAGCTTGGAACCCAAACGATTGTGGCGGCGATATTTGGTTGAGAGTTTGCCCTTTTTCTGGTTAGTTCTGCAACAAAAGCTATCTCGCTAACTTCTCAATAATCTTCCTGGAACCGATGGCTTCATTGGTAAATTTAGGCTTGGTTTGCGACTGATTTACGCAGTCTTTTTTGTTCATACATGGTGAGATCTGCCACTTCGACGGCATAACTTAATCCCGTTGACGGCGATCGCTCCGCAATGCCGATGGAAGCTTCGATCCCTACTGCTTGAAACGCTTGAGCTAGGCGTTCTCGCATAAAATCGGCTTGGCTAAGATGGCATTCTACACATAGCACCATAAATTCATCCCCACCAATGCGGGCACAGATATCTTGTTGACGGGAAGTTTGTTTAATTAATCCTGCCGCTTGCTTTAAAAGTTCGTCGCCCTTGCTATGACCTTGCTGATCATTCACGACTTTTAAGTTATCCAAATCAATGACCATAACACTAACGGGAAAGCCAAATTGTTGACAGCGGGCCTCTTCACTGTGGAGTAATTGCTCCCAGCCCCGACGATTATATAACCCCGTTAATACATCTCGCTCACTCAGGAATTTATGGTGTTCTTCACGGCGGGAGGCGGCTTCAGCCTTCAAAAAAAAGTTTAGTATTGTACTTAATAATTTTCCGAGAAGCTGAACAAGGGGTAACTCATCCGTCAAACTTTCGGGTTGGGGGTCAGGATCAATGGCACATAATGTCCCGAACAGGGTTCCATCGGCATAGGTAATCGGCACACCAACATACGCACCAATTTTGACCTGTTCGGCGATCGGGGCATGGCGATAAACGTCCACCAAGTCTGCTTGGGGCGCTATGCAAGGCCCTTCTCCTTTGACCATGCGGGAACAAAAAGAATCTGACCAACGAAAAACATCCCCTTGTTTAACCCCATAACCATGATCGTTCACTTGCAGTACGATCCAATTCTCTTCCTCTGTTCGGGTGACCATCAACAGCTTTAGCCCAAATCGTTCATGGAGAAACGCAAGGATTGCATGGGCGGCCGTGTCAAAATCAGGAAAAGATTCAGCAGAAAGCATTGCAAAAAAACAGAAAATAGTTAGGTGAGGTTTTTCCTATCGTAGCGGTTGAGAGACAAAAAAAACCTCCCCCAGGGAAGGCTTCAGACTAGATCATTTGAATAATTCTTGGGGAATTTTCTACAGATCACCACCCCGAAATGCCAGAACAAAGACGATCGCCGGCCCGGCAATCACGATCAAGCCCAGAAAGGTTAATTGAAGAATGGGTTCTAAATTAAGTGCGGCAAAAAGTTCCATAATATTTCCTGTTAATAATTGACAGCTAAGCTCAACACGAGCGCGGGCAAGAAAACCATTGTCTATAATAGCTGGGTTAGCTTCGTTCACTGGGTTCCCTGTCATAAAAATATATGAAGTTATGTTGCGAAGGACAGGAAAATCAATCAATGTTTTAGGGAAAATTCACAAAAATGACGACTTGGTACTGTATGCAAGGCTGTGGAGCCTGTTGTAATTTGACCCCCGGCGATCGCCCGGATTTGTCCACCTATTTAACCCCAGCGGAATTAGAGCAATATCTGAGTATGGTCGGGGAAGGGGGGTGGTGCATTAACTATGACCATGATCAGCGGCTTTGTCAGATTTATGAAGACCGGCCCCGCTTTTGTCGAGTCCGTGCTGATAATTTTGAAACGATGTTTGGCATCGAGCCAGAAGCGTTTACTGAATTTGCGATCGCCTGTTGTGAGCAACAAATTGAAGGGGTCTATGGTGCCGAGAGTGAGGAGTTAGCTCGGTATGGCCAAGGGCTTGCTCCCGAAGACTAAGTACCTAGTTGTAATTAAATAGAAGATTATTTCGTGCCATCGATCCCCCCTGCCCCCCTTGATAAGGGGGGTGCCGATAGGCGGGGGGATCTTACGCTTTTTAACACCTGTCTACTTGAGGGCAGGAATTAATGCTTGAAAAACTCGTAGCCCCGCACCACCAATTTTTCCAGTTCCACCCAAACAAACATTAAGCTACTAAAGCCCAAACAAATTAATAATTGGTGGGGGCTGAGCCAATCGGTTTCAAAGAAATTCCGCAACGGTTCCACATAGATCAGCATTAACTGTAACGCCGTGGTCACAATTACCGCTCCCCAGAGATAGGGATTGGTAAGGGGATTCATTTCTATGGTTAAACGATCATTAGACCGCACGGCGATCGCATGACCCATCTGGGCAATACAAAGGGTGGTAAAGACCATAGTTTTCCAACTATTGGGATTACCAGAATCCATCGCACTGTGATATGAAGAAACCATTAAAGTAATCGTAATCGTAGCGAAAACCAAACCAATACGAATAATATAAGCCCCCAATCCCCGCGCAAAAATACTTTCTTTGGGGCTAAAGGGGCGTCGTTTCATAATGTTGGGATCGCCGGGTTCCAACGCCAATGCCAAGGCTGGTAAACCATCGGTGACCAAATTCATCCACAAAATTTGCAACGGCGTCAAGGGAACCCCTGATAATCCCAGAATGGGCGCAGCGGCGATCGTAATCACCTCCCCAATATTGCTCCCCAAAATGTATTTAATGAAATGACGAATATTGCTATAGACCACTCGACCTTCCTCCGTGGCGGCCACAATGGTGGCAAAGTTATCGTCCAGCAGCACCATATCACTGGCCTCTTTACTCACATCCGTCCCCGTAATGCCCATGGCAATGCCAATATCCGCTTGCTTTAACGCCGGGGCATCATTGACCCCATCCCCCGTCATCGCCACAAATTTTTGCCGACTTTGCAACGCTTTCACAATGCGCAATTTATGTTCTGGGGACACTCTTGCAAAGACACTGATCTGTTCCACTTGATTTTCCAGTGAGGTTTGCTCCATGCTTTCGAGTTCTTGCCCCGTAATCACCCGATCGCCAGCTTGGCAGATCCCTAAATGCTTAGCAATAACGGTAGCCGTAAGCTGATGGTCTCCGGTGATCATGACCGTACGAATCCCCGCCGCCAAGCATTTTTCCACTGCGGCCTTCACTTCTAGGCGGGGCGCATCCAACATTCCCACCATCCCTAACCAAATCAGATCTGTTTCACTTTCCGGTTGGCGATCGCCGGGGGGAATTTCCTTTAACCGTCGATAGGCAAATCCGAGTACCCGTAGACCACGACCGGCCATGGCGTTATTGTCATTGAAAATTTGTTGCTTTTGACCGGATTGTAAGGGCTGACATTCGTTGTTAACTTGGATCGCCTGACATTGCTCTAGTAATAATTCTGGTGATCCCTTAGCCAATAATAAATAGGGCTGGGGAGGCAAATTATTGTCAGTTAAAAATTCAGCCAGGGCCGGTAAAACCTTGTCCATCTGGTCAGGAATTTCAACAATGACGCTCATGCGTTTGCGTTCAGAGGAAAAGGGACATTCGCCTAACCGGTGAAATTGTTGATTGAGGCTGGTTTGATCGAAGTTGAGTTTGCCCGCTAGGACTAATAAAGCGCCTTCGGTGGGATCGCCCATAATTTGCCATTGTTGGTTTTGCTCGTCGTAACCTAAATGGGCATCGTTACAGAGTAGGGCATTGAGGGCGAGAAGCTGTAGAGGAAGATTATTGTCCCAATTAATCGGATTTTGGTCTGCATTTAACAGTTTGCCCATGGGGTCATAGCCTTCCCCGGTCACAGTCAGTTGATCTTGAGCGGTCACCACTTCTTGCACGACCATTTTGTTTTGGGTCAAAGTCCCAGTTTTGTCGGAGCAAATGACATTGACTGATCCCAGGGTTTCAACGGCGGGTAATTTACGGATTAGGGCATGGCGTTTAACCATGCGTTGGGTGCCTAGGGCCAGGGTGACAGTAATAACGGCGGGCAATCCTTCGGGAACCACGGCGACGGCCATGCTTAAGGAAATTTCTACGAGTTCTTGCAATAATCCCCATCCTTTGTGCCAAACGCCGAAACTGATTACGGCGGCTACCAAAATTAACGAAGACGATACTAGGACGCTGCCGAGGTTTTCCATCCGTCGTTGGAGGGGGGTCGGCTCCGTTTCCACGGACTGCAACATTTGGGCGATTTTGCCGAGTTCGGTGCCCATGCCAATGTTGGTAATGATCGCCTTGCCTCGACCTTGCACCACTTCTGTACCCGCAAAAATCATATTTTGGCGATCGCCGAGATCGGTCTTTTTCGCTAAACCCTGGGTACTCACCTGTTTATTGACGGGTTGGGCTTCCCCAGTTAAAGCCGATTCTCGGATAGATAAATTGGAGGCTTCGATTAATAGACCATCGGCACAGAGCTGACTGCCCGCTTCCATTAACACAATATCCCCTGGGACTAAACTCGCGGCGTTCACTTCCTGGCGATCACCATCTCGAATCACCTGAACTTTGGGGGAGGCTAACTTTTTCAAGGCCGCGAGGGCCTTTTCCGCTCGACTTTCCTGGACATAACCCAACAACCCATTCAAAATCACAATGGCAAAAATGGCGATTGTATCCTTGAACGGCACAGTCCCCGGCTCTAGTCCTCCCGTCCGCATTCGGAATAGATCCAGCGCCCCTGCCACGATCGCCACGGCAATCAACATCAGCAACATCACGTTTTTAAACTGGTCAAGCAGGATTTGCCAAGCATTTCGTCCCGCGCCCTCTTGAATTTCATTGGCCCCGTAGCGTTGACGACGAGCCTTAATCTCTGCGCTCGTCAAACCCTGGGTAGCGGATGTCGCCAGATTTTCTAGGGTTTGTTGGACTCCCAATGTGTACCAGTCAGGGCATTGCGCCAAAGACAGTTTTGGATCAGAGCCAGTCATCACAATTACACAACTAATTGATCTTGATCAATTCTAAATTCACGTTAACAAGACTCCTAACGCCCCTTAACTGGTACTAAAAACGGTATTTTTCTCGGTTTCAACCTTGCCCCAGTCACGGAGTTAAGCCAGGGACTCAACCAAACTCATCCCGTGGCGATCGCCAGAAAATCCCGCCACCGCAAAACGATTAATCGACGAACTATTTACCATCTTAGGGGGGCAAGTCCCAGGGGTTACTTAAATGACCGTAATTGTTTACACTAAATTCCAACCCCTTTTATGCGTTGAAATACCTAGAGAGTCCCCCCCCATGCCCAAGAACATTGTCGTTGCCCCTTCCATTTTGTCTGCGGACTTTAGTCGTTTAGGCGACGAAATCAAAGCCGTCGATCAAGCCGGTGCAGATTGGATTCATGTTGATGTGATGGATGGTCGTTTTGTCCCCAACATCACCATTGGTCCCTTAATTGTCAATGCCATTCGTCCATTGACCCAAAAACCGTTAGACGTTCACTTGATGATTGTCGAACCGGAAAAATATGTGGAAGACTTTGCCAAGGCTGGGGCAGATATTATCTCGGTTCACGCGGAACACAACGCCTCTCCCCACCTCCACCGCACCCTTTGTCAAATTCGAGAATTAGGGAAACAATCCGGGGTTGTCCTTAATCCCTCCACCCCCTTAGACCTGATCGAATATGTCCTACCCGTTTGTGACCTTGTGCTAATCATGAGCGTTAACCCTGGTTTCGGCGGTCAAAGCTTTATTCCCGATGTATTACCCAAAATTCAACGCCTACGCCAGATGTGTGACGAGCGCGGTTTAGACCCTTGGATTGAAGTCGATGGGGGTCTCAAGCCTAACAATGCTTGGCAAGTCATAGAAGCGGGAGCCAATGCGATTGTGGCCGGATCTGCGGTCTTTAATGCCCCCGATTACAGTTCGGCGATCGCCGGTGTCCGTAACAGCAAACGCCCTGAACACCAATTAGCCGCCGTTTAAGCGACCTAATCACGCTCAACAAATTGAAGAATAAGTACAAGCTAAGAGGTGTCAATTCTATTCACCTCTTTTTTGATGGCTTAGGGATTTGCCCAGGTCTCTAAATTAGCCATTCTAGTTAGCCACAAAATCCAGAGCATGACAAAAAATCATCACCTTATCACCTTAGCCCAACTCCAAATCGCCCAATCAAGCCGTTTAACCCCCAGCCACCGCCGGCACAATACTCACCTGGTCCCCATCACTCAGCACCGTTGCTGTCCCGTTTAAAAAACGAATATCTTCTTCATTGACATAAAAATTCAAAAAGCGCCGAGGCTTCCCCGTTTCATCACATAAACGATCCTTAATGCCGGGACAGCGTACTTCTAGGGCTTCAATTAATTGGCCAATATCCGCCGCTTCACACTCAATGGTGGACTGATCATTGGTGAACTTTTGGAGCGGAGTTGGGACTAAAACTTTAACCGTCATGATGTTTGAGAAAAAGTAATTAAAAACTGGCCGGGTAAACGCTTTTACATTAGCCAAGGCGGCCTATCACCGATTAGACAAGGAAAACGCCATCAACGTCAAGTAACCCCTAGGCTTTCCCCTGGGATATCGGTAAACATTCCTTAGCATTAGCAAGTCAGTTCTTTGTGACCAAAAAAAATAATACTGTCTGAATTGTTAAGGGAGCGACTATGATAGAGAATAAATCAGGCAGGATTCGCCAATTTGCTTCGGATCCAGATTTGCAACGCCAAGCAGAAAGGACTTTTATGAACGCAGTTTTGCTTGTTGAAGATAGCTCTAGTCAACGCGAAATGATATCCGGCATCCTTAAAGATCATGGCTGGAAGGTCATGATCGCCTGTGATGGCGTAGAAGCGCTGGAGCAATTGCAGAAATTTAGTCCAGACCTAGTGGTGTTGGATATTGTGATGCCGCGCATGAACGGCTATGAAGTCTGCCGCCGGATTAAATCCGATCCTAAAACAAAAAACGTACCCGTAATTATGTGCTCCTCCAAAGGGGAAGAGTTTGATCGTTTCTGGGGAATGCGTCAGGGGGCCGATGCCTACATTGCCAAACCGTTTCAGCCGATGGAACTCGTCGGAACCATCAAACAGTTGCTCCGCAATTGAGGACTGACTGGTGATGATTTTAAGCGTCTTTAACGGTTAAGGGATAAGTGATTTTATGGCTAGTTCTAACCCAGTTGATATTTTTACCGATCAAAGTCCTGAAGTTGATACCTCTTTTCAGACATTACAGGCCCTAGAAGGTGAACTCCATCTCCGCTTTTTTTTACCGTCCCAAGAGGAATTTGCCTTGCCTGCGATCTCCATTCGGGAAGTGATGCAACAGGCCCCCGACCGGATTACCCCCATTCCCAATGCGTCTCCTCTGCTGTTGGGCACCATTAACCTCCGGGGGCAGGTGATTTGGGTGGCAGATCTAGGGCGTTTTTTGGGGAATAATGTCAATCTCAATACGGATCGCGCAGAAATCCCGGTTATTGCCGTTGAAGATCAAGAAACCCTTTTGGGGCTGGCGATCGAATCCCTCGGTAATATGGAATGGCTAGATACGGAAAACCTCCAAACCGCCAGCAATGTTCCCGACCACATCGCCCCTTACGTGCAAGGGGAATGGCTTATTGCCTCACCCGACGACGAAACTCCCCCGTCGCCCCCTAAAATTTTGCGCCTATTGGATCATGTAGCGCTGCTCCGCTCTGCCCGTTGGGCAACTTAAAAATCCGGGCCCCATCCAAGTGGTCTCACCCAACCTAACTCCGACTGAGGAAACTGGCAAAATGGCATCAGAAACCAATTTTTCGCAGCTTTATGGCCTTGCCTATGCTGCCTATGGACAGGGCGATTATCAAGAAGCATCGTCCCACATTGACCAGTTGGCGTCTGAGTTTCCCGACGAACCCAATGTTTTATTGCTCAGAGGGCATATCAATGTAGGGCTAGAACGCTATGACTTAGCCCAACAATCCTATCAAGCGGTGATTCACCTCTCTGATCGCCAAGATTTAGTCGATTGTGCCCACCAAGCCCTTGAACAAATTAGTGAACATTCAGGGGGGGCCGTTAGTCGTCCCGATAATGCCTTTGACACATCTTCCTTTAATTCCCAATGGGACGAATCCGCTGGGGAAGATTGGCAACAGGATGACGATGATATGGATTGGGATAGTGCCGTTTTCACCGACGAGGATTTTGGAGAACCAACCCTAGGGCAGGAGCGGGCAGGCAGTTCGTCGGCCAATCCGTTTTCGGGAGTATCTCCTTCGTCGGGAGCCCCTAAAACCGGTAGTAATTTTGATGCCTTTGCGCCCGATCCCTTTACAGCGGGAGGCGGAGCTGCCCAAAATCTTAATTGGGCAGATATTGAAGAAGCGGACTGGAATCCTGATGCGTTTATGGACAACTCAGATTCCGATGAAGAACAAACAATGATGCCAGAAAGTGGCGAATCAACCTTTGTGGTACCGCCGGAGTTTGGAGGACAACCCTTGGATTTTGTGGAGTTGGGCGCAGGCGTAGATTCTCCAGCGTTTGGTTCATCGCCGTCGGGTTCGTCTCTGCCAGATTACCAAAGTTGGCAGGGGGAAGAAGGGAAAGATGGCATTGATTCTTTAATTGAGCATGATAATGTCCCTACTGTTCAGACATCCCCAGAAGGTCATTATGGGAGTGGGTCTTCCCCGAATGATATGATTCCCACCTTCGAGGCCTTTGAGGAAGGGGGCATTGACGACCTTGCTGATTTTGATTTAACCGATATTGCGCCAGAATTGCCGGATTCTTCCCTATTTACCCAAAATACGAGTCTCGATTTAACGGCGACGGGGAGAAATAGTAACATGATGGGGTCTGAATCCCTGCCGACAGTAGCGACGGGGACGCCGCCGGGGATGGCGACTTGGCTCAAGCCAGAGGGGGGAACTACAGGGGATTTTTCCAGTGCCTCTAGTCCCTTTAATGATCGTCCGACCAGTGAAATTGATCCGGGTTGGTTGGGCTGGTTTACCAATGCGTCGTTGTTTAAAAAACAAATTTATATGGCGATCGCCTCTGGCATTTTTTCTGGTCTAACGGTATTAATTATTGGCGGTTTTATGGGAGTGGGAGCGAGTAAAACGTCTCCTGCTCCGGCTCAATCCGCCACCAGTCAAGCTCAAAAAGCCCAGGAGAAGAAAGCCGCCGAACAAGCCAAAAAAGAGGGGGCTAAATCAGAAACGAAAAAGTCCGCAACGGAATCTCCCGCTAGTGGCCCCTCCCTGTTTAATTTGGCCCTATTAACCGGTCTGGTTTCGGCGATCGGGGTCTTCTCGATTAATCATTTATTAATGCGCCAGATAAAGAGTATTATTGACGACCTACAAAACCAATTTGAGTCCATTTACGAAGGCAATTTTAATGTCCGGGCCAAAGTGCGTTCCGAAGATGAATTAGGGGCATTAACCCAACGTTTTAACTACATTTCCCAGGTTATTTTGACCGCCACCAGTGAAGCCCAAGAACGGGCCGCTACCACTGAAAAAGTCCGGGAAAAACTCCAACGTCAGGTAATTCGTTTACTCGATGACGTAGAAGGGGCCTCGCGCGGGGATCTTACTGTACAGGCTGAAGTTACCGCTGATGAACTTGGAGCCGTAGCCGACGCCTTTAACCTCACCATTCAAAACCTGAGGGAAATTGTGCTTCAGGTAAAAAATGCGGCTAAGCAGGTCAACAACAACTGTAAAGATAGTGAATCCTTTGCCCGTAATAACTCCAGTGATGCGTTGCGAATGGCAGAAGAATTAGCGGTCACCCTCAATTCGGTGCAATTGATGACTGAATCCATTGAACGGGTTGCCGAAAATGCGCGGGAAGCGGAGGAAGTCGCCCATACCTCGTCCTTAACCGCCCTCAAAGGCGGAGAAGCGGTAGAAAGAACGGTGGGGGGAATTTTACAAATTCGGGAAACCGTTTCAGAAACGGCTCGAAAAGTTAAACGCTTGGCGGAAGCATCCCAAGAAATTTCCAAAATTGTGGCAGTGATTTCCCAAATTGCTTCTCGTACCAACCTCTTGGCTTTAAATGCGTCCATTCAAGCAGCTAGGGCAGGGGAAGCAGGACGGGGCTTTGCCATTGTTGCTGACGAAGTCCGACAATTAGCCGATCGCTCAGCCAAATCCTTGAAAGAAATTGAGCAAATCGTTTTACAAATTCAGAGTGAAACGGGGTCGGTAATGACGGCGATGGAAGAAGGGATTCAACAGGTGATTGACGTTACGGACAAATCAGAACAGTCAAAACGCGCCCTAGAGGACATTATTGAGGTTTCTAATCGCATTAATACCCTGGTGCGATCCATTACCGCCGATACGGTTAAGCAGCAAGAAAACTCCGGCGCGGTGTCCAACGTAATGCAGTCGATTGAGTTAACTGCCCAAGAAACCTCCCAGGAATCCCAACGGGTAGCAGGATCTTTACAAACCTTGGTGTCGATTTCACGGGATTTGTTAACCTCTGTGGAACGGTTCCGGGTTGAGCGCAACGGAAAAAATTAACAATTTCAGACCTTATGCAAGATCAGCGGTTGCACCGTAATTTTCACCTGTGGTTTCAGCGTTTGATTGCCGCCTTTTTTTTGCTGGGCCAGGTTTTTTTGCATATTTTGCAAGGCCGTATCCATCGCCGCAACACCATTGAACAAATGAATAGTGTAGGGCCAGAGTCCATCTCGATCGCCGTGGTGACAGCGGCCTTTGTGGGCATGGTCTATACCATTCAGATTGCGCGGGAATTTATTCAATACGGGGCTACCACAACCATTGGTGGCGTTGTTGCCCTGTCTTTGTCACGGGAATTAGCCCCGGTATTAACGGCGGTGGTGATTGCGGGGCGGGTGGGATCAGCCTTTGCGGCGGAAATTGGCACCATGCGAGTGACGGAACAAATCGATGCGTTGTATATGCTCAAAACCGATCCCATTGACTATTTAGTGGTTCCGAGGGTAATTGCCTGCGCGCTAATGTTGCCTTTGTTAACGGGCTTGGCGCTCCTTGTGGGCATGGCAGGGGGGTTGTTAGTCTCTACGAGTATGTATAGCATTAATACAGGTATTTTTCTCAATTCGGTGCAAGCCTTCACGGAATTATGGGATGTTTTTAGTGCCCTGCTCAAATCAATTATTTTTGGGGTAATTATTGCCATCATCGGTTGTAATTGGGGCTTGACTACCACGGGGGGCGCGAAAGGGGTTGGGGAATCGACGACGACCGCCGTTGTTACCTCCCTTCTCACTATTTTTATTAGTAATTTCTTCTTGTCTTGGATCATGTTCCAGGGGGATGCGGGCTAACGAGAGGGGATGGGGGTGTTAAATCCCATCGTTGAAACCTAGGGAGCGCCACGGGATTGGCTCTGCAATGTCGCTGATCGTTGACGGCTGTTTTGGCCAAGCCTTCTACCCTGGTTGGTTATTGTTAATTCATACCTGTGGCCAAAATCAATCATTGCCGTCAATGAGCGTTGATGTGAGGG